>WBZM01000421.1_pt1 | contig 60659 bp, 56 predicted proteins | sample 5204271 | NCBI WGS metagenome assembly WBZM01 (sample SAMN12344346, study PRJNA552823) | activated sludge metagenome | biome: Activated sludge suspended growth; feature: Nitrification reactor; material: Wastewater; isolation source: activated sludge from nitrification reactor of wastewater... | reverse complement strand
GCTCCCCGCGTGGGCCAATGCGACCTACTGGATGAACTCGGCGCGCCTCAGGGTCGTTCAACCGCGCGGTTCGCAGCAGCCGGCTCGCCAGTCAACGCGAACCGTTTACTTCACAAGCTCTGAGCGCGGCCGACTGGCTGACGCTGTGGCTGCATTTTCTGTCGCTGTCACTGCTGGCGGTGGGCGGCGCCATCACCACTGCGCCCGACATGCACCGCTACCTGGTGGGCTCGCAGCACTGGCTGAGCGATGCGCAGTTCAACGCCTCGATCGCCATCGCCCAGGCCGCGCCCGGGCCCAACGTGCTGTTCGTCGCCCTGGTGGGCTGGCACGTGGGGCTGAACGCCGGTGGCGGCCCCGCCGGCGGCTGGCACGCGCAGGGGCTGGCCCTGCTGGGTGCGGCGGTGGCCATGCTGGGCATTCTGCTGCCCTCGGGCGTGCTGACCTACAGCGCCACCCGCTGGGCGCACCAGCGGCGCGAGCTGCGCGCCGTGCGCGCGTTCAAGGCCGGCCTGGCGCCCATCGTGATCGCCCTGCTGATGGCCACCGGCTGGCTGCTGAGCACCGCCCACGGCCAGCCGGCGCGCGACTGGCCACTGTGGCTGCTGACCGCCGCCACCACCGTGCTGGTGTGGCGCACCCGGCTGCACCTGCTGTGGCTGATCGGCGCCGGCGCGCTGCTGGGAATGCTGGGCTGGATCTGAAGGGCCCAGCCACGGGTACGCCGCGCTCACCATCCCCGGCCTGACGCGCCCACGACCCACGCGCCACGACCCATCGAAGCGCCGCGAGGTCATCCGTCATCCTGGAAACGGCAGTTGGACGCGCCCGCCCGTGCCGTGATCGCCGCGCCATGCGGCGAGCGCGGTGCGGGCGGGGGCGTAGCGTGTTCACCCGGGAGGTGAAGTCCATCGCAGCCGCCAGACCCCGCATCGATGCGACCTGCCCAAAGTTGACAAGCGGTCAACTGTCGTTTTTAGGGTCTTTCGTCATCCGCGTCGACTGATCCAGCCAAACACCCAGCCCCTGCGCGTTCAACTCGATGTCGACCGCCAGCAGCTCGGCCAGGCGCTCCCGGCCACCGCGCCAACCGTGCTGCGCGGCGCGGCGGGCGTACAGCTCCAGCAGCCCGGCGCGCAGGCTCCGGTGGCGCTCGTCCGACGGCTGCGGCGCGGCGGCGTGGGCCAGCTCGACCATGGCGTCGAGCTGCGCGTGCAGATCCTGCGCCAGACGGGCGGGCGGCGCCACCGGTCCGTAGTGGGTCAGGCAGATGGCCGGCGGCTGCAGCGCCAGCAGGCGGTCGATCGAGCGGTGCAGTGCCGGCGGATCGAGCTCCACCGGCGAGGTGGTGGGCAGAATGAAGGCGCCCTGCTCGGTGTCGAATTCGCGGTAGGACACGCCAAAGGTGTCGCCGCTGAACACGCAGCCCGAGGCCAGGTCGTGGATGGCGTTGTGGTGGCGCGCGTGGCCGGGCGTGTCCAGGCACACCAGCGGGCGCCCGGCCAGCTCGACCACATGGCCGTCAGGCGCCGCCACCACGCGCTCGGCCGGCACCGGCAGCAGGCGGCCGTAGCTGCGCTGCATCTCGGCCTCGCCATACACGGCCGCCGCGCCCGCCCACAGGCGGCTGGGGTCGATCATGTGGCGCGCGCCGCGCGGGTGCACCACCAGGCGCGCCTGCGGCAACTGGCGCAGCAGCTCGCCGGCGCCGCCGGCGTGGTCCAGATGCACGTGGGTCAGGATCAGCCAGTCCACGTCGCCCGGCGTCAACCCGGCCTGCGCGAGCGCCGCCAGCAGGTGTGGCACCGAATGGTTGACGCCGCAGTCGATGAAGGCACCGCGCCCGCGCTCGACGATCAGATAGGCCGCGTCCAGGTGCGGGCGCACGAAGCCGGTGTCGATGACGTGGATACCGTGGTCGAGGTTCATGCCCGCCACTGTACGGCCATCGCGACCGCTCGATCCGACCACCGGCGATTCCGTCCCCCTGGCGCCGCGCATGGAGGCCCGGCCGGGCCCCGGGCTTGGGAGACCTACCAACATGTGAACTGCCTTGCAAGGCAGCCATGACCTGAGGCGCGCACGTCAGCAAGCGAAGATTCCTCCGTTGCGCGTGCCGTCACGCCGTACCGGCCTGAACCGCCCATGACCCAGGGAAACGCCCGGCGCAAGCGCAACCCACCCAACGCAAGTGACTCAACGCGCGGCCAGCGCCACCCTGCGACAGTCGGCAAAGGCATCGAGCGCCCTTGTGTACGTGGGCGACTGCACATCCAGCAGGCCCAGCATGGTGTGGTAGAGGTTGTCGTGCGTGAGCGGCGCATTGGCGCCGGCGCGCAGGCAGGCGTCCGACAAGCGCTCACGGCGCAGCAGGGCGTCATCGAGCCAGGCCACCATGGGCACATGCTTTTGCACGTCGGGCGCCATGTTGTAGGGCATGCCGTGCAGGAACAGACCGTATTCGCCCAGCGACTCGCCGTGGTCGCTCAGGTACAAGAGGCCCGTGTCGTAGCGCGCCGAGCGTGCCTGCAGCCAGTCTATGGTCTTGCCCAGGAAGAGGTCCGTTGCCGCGATGGAGTTGTCGTAGGCGTTGACCAGCTCCTGCTGGGCGCAATCGGCCAGCACCTCGGTGCGGCATTCGGGCAAAAAGCGCTTGGCGGCGCCGTGCGAGCGCTTGTGGTAGGCCGGCCCATGGCTGCCCATCTGGTGCAGCACCAGCAGCACGCCGCGCTCGCGCTGCGCCGCGGGCAAGGCGGCCAGGCGCGCGTCCAGGTCGTGCAGCAGGGCGTCGTCCCCGCATTCGCCACCGGGGCACAGGGCGGCCTGAGCATCGCGCGGCAGAGCCTCGGACGCGCTGGCATGCGCCACGCGATCGCACACCCCCTTGCAGCCGGACTGGTTGTCCAGCCACAGCACGGCCATGCCGGCGGTCTGGGCCACGTCCAGCAGGTTCTCGTATTCGTTGTCGCGCGACTCGAACGCGTCCTTGCCCAGCGGCGAGAACATGCAGGGCACGGAGGCCAGCGTGCTCGTGCCGCAGGAGCGCACCTCGCGCCAGCTCAGCACGTCGCGGCGCGCGAGCTCGGGCGTGGTGTCGCGGCCATAGCCGTTGATGCCGAAATGGTCCGCGCGCGCCGTCTCTCCCACCACCAGCACGAACAGCATGGGCCTGGCGCCCGCCGCATAGGATGTCCCCAGCGCGGCCCCCTGGGTCATGGGCACCAGGGTGCGGCTGCGCGCAAACACCGGCCGCAGGGCCGCCACGGGCGTCGAATACAGGCTGGCCAGCGGGTTCATCAGATAGCGCAGCTGCGGGTGGCTGCGCATCAGCGGCGCCAGGTCGCGTGCGGTGGCGGCCACCGTGCCTGCGGCCACGGCCAGGGCCAGCACCAGCATCACGAGGTTGCGCCACAGCTGGGCCAACGGCCCCATGGCCACAATGCGCACGCGCAGCAGCCACCAGCTGGGCAGCACGAGCACGGCCAGCACGGTCAGCAGCATGCGCAGGCTCAGCAGGTCGGCCGCCTCGCGGGCGTCGGTCTGCAGCACATTGGCCGCCATGCCCGGATCCATGACCACCTGGTAGGTCAGCATGTAGTACTGCGCCAGCGCAGCGACCAGCACCACCAGCCACCACAGCAGCCGCATGCCGCGCGCCCAGGCAAAAAAGGCAAAAATGGCCACCATGCCGCAGACGATGAGCACCGCCAGCGCCGCCATGGAGCGCAGGTACTGGCTGGGCGCGCCGCCAATGCGCATGATCTGCAGCCACAGCGGCCAGTTGGCCGCAAGCACCAGATAGAGCGACAGGCGCAGCACCAGCTGCTGGGCCGTCAAGGGCGTGGCCATCCAGGCGTCCACGCGGCGCAGCAAGGCCCGCAGGGGCTGGAGCAAATTGAAAGAGGTGGGAGAGGATGGGGAGCCGGTGTTGGCAGAGGCAAGACTGAGCATGGGCCCATCGTGCTGTCGTGCTCTGAAGGCTGGCTGAACGAGGCGCTCAGGTTTCGTTCAGGTTTGTATCCCGCGCACGGGTTCTGCTGCGCCAGCGCTGCACGGCCTCGTCCACCAGCAGGCCCAAGGCCCAGCAGAACCATGCCGTCCAGAGCGTGTGACTCATGTAGTGCGCGCCGCGCACCTGCTGCGACAGGCCCAGCGCGCAGCCCAGGACAAGGCTCGCCAACAACCAGCCGGTTGCCAGGCGCGGTACGGCGCGGCGCAGCACGAACCAGCCCGCCACGTAGCCGAACCCGGCCGATGCATGGCCCGCCGGAAAGCAATGGCCCGGGCCACCATCGCGCACGCCCCAGATCCAGTGCGACACATAGTGCGCCACACCGCCAAACTCCGCCAGGTCCCAGGGGCAGCTCGTCGTCGCCAGGCGCTTGAGCGCCGTGATGGACAGCATGGCCAGCGCCACGCTGAACGCGAGTTGGCGCCTGTCCGCCGCCCCCATGGTGCGCAGAAACCCCCACGGCCGCCATGCGCCCCAGGCCAGCGCCAGCAGCGCCGCCATGCTGAGGGCGCGCGGCACCTCGTGCAGCAGCAGCACATAGCTTGGGTGGCTGCGCCAGGCAAAGCCCTGGGCCGAGCCGAACAGCCGCGCCAGCGGAAGATCCAGACCCGACGCATCCCACAGGAGCAGCGGCACGAGCGGCAGCAAGACAAGCGCCAGTCTGCGCCATAGAACATCGAACATGGGCCCAAGCCTATGCCGCCATCCTGAACGCGCCATGAACGCCCCGCCCACTACACTTTCCGCATCGGAAAAATCTACGGAGTCCCCATGCGTGTGCTGCTGGTCGAAGACGATCTGGCCCTGTCCGACGCCGTGTGCGGCTATCTGCGCGCCAAGGCCTTCGTGGTCGATGCCACGGCCAGCCTGAGCGAGGCCGAGGCGGCGCTGCATGGCGCGCAATACGCGGCCGTGCTGCTCGACCTGCATCTGCCCGACGGCGACGGCCTGGCCCTGCTGCCCCAGTTGCGCGCGCTGCAGCAGCGCCCCATCGTCATCGTGCTCACCGCACGCGATCAGGTCAGCGACCGCATACGCGGCCTGGACGCGGGCGCGGACGACTACCTCATCAAGCCCTACGACCCCGGCGAGCTGCTTGCGCGGCTGCGCGCGGTGGAGCGCCGCCGCAGCGCGGCTGAGACTCCGGTGCTGGTGCTGGGCGACCTGCAGATCGACCTGGCGCGCGAGCAGGTGCGCCGCGCCAGCGTGCCCATTGCGCTGACGCAGAAGGAATGGGCCCTGCTGCGCGTGCTGGCCACGCGCCCCGGCCGCATCCACACGCGCGAAAACCTGCAGGACGCCCTCTACGGCTGGGGCGACGAGACCGACAGCAACACGCTGGAGGTGTTCATCAGCCGCCTGCGCCGCAAGCTCGGGCGCACGCACATCGAGACAGTGCGCGGCCTGGGCTATAGGCTGCACAGCGAGCCGGCCGCCGCATGAGGGCCAGCACGCTCGCGCAACGCCTGACCAGGGCCCTGGTGCTGCGGCTGGCCCTGGTGTGGCTGCTGTGCGTGCTGGCCGTCGCCTATTACTTGAACCACGAGATCGAAGAGAACTTCGATGCCGAGCTGGCCGAGAGCGCGCACCGCATGTTCGACGTGGCCATGTTCCAGCTCCAGCGCGGCGCGCCGGCGGGTGCGGCGGGCCAGGCGCCGCGTGCTGATGCCGTGATCGCAGACGATCCGCTGTTTGCCGACGCGCCTCTCGTCTACCAGCTTGTCGACGCCCAGGGCCGGCTGCTGCTGCGCTCGCGTCAGGCGCCGGCGCAGGCGCTGGCCGTGCCGCTCGAGCCCGGCTTTCACGACACGAACCAATGGCGCGTGCATGTCGCGCAGCACCCGGAGCAGGCGCTTTTTTTTCTGCTGGCCGACCCATTGTCGGAGCGCAACCACGAATGGCGCGAGACGCTGCTGGTGCTGCTGGTGGCGGCCGTACTCGCGCTGGCGGCACTGGCCTGGGCCCTGCCCGGCGTCGTCACGCGCGAGCTCGGGGTGCTGGAGCGGCTGCAGCGGCAAATCCGCCGGCGCGGCGGCGGCGACCTGCGGCCGCTGACGCTGACGGGCCTGCCGGCCGAACTGCGCGCCGTGGGCGAGGACGTGAACCTGTTGCTGCAGCGCCTGGACCAGGCGCTGGACGTGGAGCGCGCCCTGGCCGCCAACGCCGCGCACGAGCTGCGCACACCGCTGGCCACGGCCCGGCTGCGGCTGCAGACCGCGCTGGAGCATGGCCTGCACCGCGCAGACGTGCAGGCCGCGGTCGATGCGCTGCGCACCCTGAGCCAGCGCACCGAAAAGCTGTTGCAGCTCTCGCGCGCGGAATCCAGCGCCCCGCTCTCGCGCGAACCCGTCGATCTGGTGCGGCTTGCCGCCACGGTGGCGCAGGAGTTCTGGCAGGACGAGCGCGCGGCCGACCGGCTGGAGTTGATAACGGCCACCGATGGGGAACATTGCACGGCCCTGGGCGACTTCGACGCCCTGGCCATCGCCCTGCGCAACCTGGTGGAGAACGCGCTCCACTACGCGGCCCCGGGCCCGGTGGAGATCCTCGTCGGCCCCGGCCCCATGCTCGCGGTGCGCGACCACGGCCCCGGCGTGAGCGCGGACCGGCTCAAGTCCCTGCAGCAGCGCCATGTGCGCCAGAGTGCGGACCGCGCGGGCTACGGGCTGGGCCTGTCCATCGTGGCCACCATCGCAGCCAAGCACGATGCCCAGCTCACCTTGACATCACCCCTGCCGCACGAGAGCGGCGGCTTTGAGGCGCGCATGCAATGGACGGTGGCTACACCACCAGAACGCGCATCCAGTCGGGCAGCGGCGCCGCCTTCTGCGCCGGAAAGTCCACCCAGATGACCGTGGCGCCACCGGCGGCGGCCAGCACGCCAGGCCGGTCCACGCGTTCCATGGTGGTCCAGGCATCGACCGCTATGAGACGAAGTGACCTTGGCCCTGTTTGGTGTGGTTCCTATTGATTCGCCCTTTCGGGGCGCCGGGGGATTCCATGGATTGCCGAACAGAACCGGGCACGCGCGGGCATGCTGATGACGGGTCAGTTTCTTGCGCCCCACGTCTTCCGGTGATGCCGCCACACGGTTCGCACAGCACCTGCGGAGTTCGCAAGCAACAAGCCCGCAGAACGCATCCACATCACCCAAAGCGGCACCGTGCTGGATCACCTGAGGGGATTCCCGCAAACCGATCAAGTTCCTGGCAGATTTGAGCAAACGGCCCACAAATTGCCGACAGGGATCAGGATAAGAAAAAGCCCGCTATCGTTTGCATAGCGGGCTTTCTTTGTCTGTGGCGGAGAGGGAGGGATTCGAACCCTCGATACGGTAAACCGTATACCGGATTTCGAGTCCGGCGCATTCGACCACTCTGCCACCTCTCCTGCTTCGTGTCGAAAGGCAGATTCTAGCAGGTGCCGCGCACCCGCCTCAGGGCGCCAGGCGCTCGATGCCGCCCAGATACGGCTGCAGCGCACGCGGGATGCCGATGGAGCCGTCGGCGTTCTGGTGGTTTTCCAGCACCGCCACCAGCGCGCGGCCCACCGCCAGGCCGCTGCCGTTGAGGGTGTGCACCAGCTCGTTCTTGCCCTGCGCGGTCTTGAAGCGCGCCTGCATGCGGCGCGCCTGGAAGGCTTCGCAGTTGCTGACCGAGGAGATTTCGCGGTAGGTGTTCTGTGCCGGCACCCAGACTTCGAGATCGTAGGTCTTGCTGGCGCCGAAGCCCATGTCGCCGGTGCACAGCAGCACCACGCGGTAGGGCAGCTCCAGTTTCTGCAGGATGGCCTCGGCATGGGTGACCATCTGCTCCAGCGCCTCGTAGCTGCGCTCGGGATGCACGATCTGCACCATCTCGACCTTGTCGAACTGGTGCTGGCGGATCATGCCGCGCGTGTCGCGCCCGGCGCTGCCGGCTTCGGAGCGGAAGCACGGCGTGTGCGCGGTCAGTTGGAGGGGCAGATCGGCTTCGGCCAGGATTTCGCCGCGCACCAGATTGGTGAGCGAGACCTCGGAGGTGGGGATCAGGTACAGCGGCTCGCCCTCGCCCTCCTGGCCGCCCTTCTTGGCGGCAAACAGGTCGGCTTCGAATTTGGGCAGCTGGCCGGTGCCGCGCAAGGTCTCGGCATTGACGATGTAGGGCGTGTAGCACTCGGTGTAGCCGTGTTCGCCGGTCTGCACGTCCAGCATGAACTGCGCCAGCGCGCGGTGCAGCCGCGCCACCGGGCCGCGCATGAAGGCAAAGCGGCTGCCGGCCAGCTTGGCGCCGGTCTCGAAGTCCAGGCCAAGCGGCTCGCCCAGCTCGACGTGGTCGCGCACCGCGAAGTCGAAGCTGCGCGGCGCCAGCCCATGCGGCGCCCAGCGGCGCACCTCGTGGTTGGCGGCTTCGTCGGCGCCCACGGGCACGCTGTCGTGCGGCAGGTTGGGCACGGCCAGCAGCAGCGTCTGCAGCTCGTCCTGGATCCGCTCCAGCCGGGCGGCGGAAGCGTCGAGCTCGTCCTTGATCGACGCCACCTGCGCCATCAGATCGTCGGCGCTCTCGCCCTTGGCCTTGCGCTGGCCGATCTGCTTGCTGGCGCTGTTGCGCTGCGCCTGCAGCTCTTCGGTGCGGGTCTGGATGGCCTTGCGCTCGGCTTCCAGCGCCTGGAAGGCCGCGACGTCCAGAAAGGGTTGGGGATTTTTGCGGGTCAGCAGGCGTGCGACGACGCCATCGAGGTCTTTGCGAAGCAGCAGTGGATCAAGCATGGTCCGATTGTAGAGGCGCGCGGCGGCGCCCCGGCCGCCCCCGATTCAAAGCAAAAGCAGCCGTTTGCGCCCGCCTGGCAAGCGCCAACAGCTATCAAAATCATAGTTTTCAGCGCAGATGCGCGAGACCGTCTTCGCTGGCGCTGTCGAGCTTGAGGCCCTTGGGCAAGGGAAATTTCATGGTTTCCTCGATGCCGGCGAGCTGGCGCACGGACACCGCCCCCAGCGCGCGCAGCCGCTCGATCACCTGGCGCACCAGCACGTCCGGCGCCGAGGCGCCGGCCGTCAGGCCGATGCGCGCGCGGCCCTGCACCCATTCGGGCTTCAGGTCGTCGGCGCTGTCGACCATGTGGGCGGCGGTGCCGAGCTTGAGCGCCACCTCGCGCAGGCGGTTGCTGTTGCTGCTGGTGGGGCTGCCGACCACGATCACCACGTCCACTTCGCGCGACAGCAGCTTGACCGCGTCCTGCCGATTCTGGGTGGCGTAGCAGATGTCCTGCTGCTTGGGCTCGCGCACCATGGGAAAGCGCGCCTTCACGGCGGCGGTGATTTCGGCCGCGTCGTCCACGCTCAGCGTGGTCTGGGTCACCACCGCCAGGCGCTCGGTCTGCGTCGGCCGGATGCGTGCCACGTCCTGCACCTCCTCGACCAGGTGGATGCCGCCGGGCAACTGGCCCATGGTGCCTTCCACCTCCGGGTGGCCCTTGTGGCCGATCATGATGAATTCGTAGCCCTCGCGGTGCAGCTTGGCGACTTCGACATGCACCTTGCTGACCAGCGGGCAGGTGGCGTCGAACACGCGAAAGCCCCGCGCCTGGGCCTCGCGCTCGACCGCCTTGGGCACGCCGTGCGCGCTGAACACCAGCGTGGCGCCGGGCGGCACCTCGGCCAGCTCTTCGATGAAGATCGCGCCCTTGGCCTTGAGGTCATTGACGACGTAGGTGTTGTGCACGATCTCGTGGCGCACGTAGATGGGCGCGCCGAACTTGACCAGCGCGCGTTCGACGATTTCGATGGCGCGGTCCACTCCGGCGCAAAAGCCGCGCGGCTCGGCCAGCAGGATGTGGGCGTCGACCGGCGGCGCCGCGGCAGCCTCGCCGTCCGCAGCGGCGGCCTTGCGCGTGATGGTGATGGAGCGGCCGTGGGACTGCGGCATCACAGGATCCCGATCACCTGGACCTCGAAGGTCACCGGCTGGCCGGCCAGCGGGTGGTTGAAGTCCAGCCGCAGCGCGCCATCGTCGCGCACCGCCTGCACCACGGCGCCGAACTGACCCTGACCATCGGGCGTGGGCAACTGGATCACGTCGCCCACGGCGTAGCGCTCCTGCGGGTCGCCCAGCTCGTCCAGATCCTGGCGTGCCAGCCACTGGATCATGTCCGGGCTGCGCTCGCCAAAGGCCTCGCCGGCGGGCAGCTCGAACGTGGCGCGCGCGCCCTCGGCCAGGCCGATCAGGCGCTGCTCGATCGCCGGCGAGAGCTCGCCCGCGCCCAGCGACAGCGTGGCCGGCGGCCCGCCGAAGGTGTTGATCACGTCGCCCTGCGGGCCCGACAGGCGATAGTGCAGGGTCAGAAAGGCGCCTGGCTCGACAGTGCTCATGGATGTGTCCCGATAAACTGCCCCGATTCTAGAAAACCCCCGCCCCCGGACCCCGCATGTCGCTCAAAGACCTTCCCGCCGACGCGCGCCCGCGCGAAAAGCTACTGGCGCGCGGCGCCGCTGCGCTGAGTGACGCCGAGCTGCTGGCGCTGCTGCTGCGCACCGGCACCGCGGGGCGCGGCGTGCTGCAGATGGCGCAGGAGCTGCTGGACCGGTTTGGCGGCATCGCCGGCCTGCTGCACGCCAGCGCCGACGACCTGGGGCGCTTCAAGGGCCTGGGCGGCAGCGCCAAGCGGGCCGAGCTGATCGCCGTGCTCGAGCTGGCGCGCCGCGCGCTGGCCGAGCAGCTCAAGGAAAAACCGGCTCTGGACAGCGCCAGCGCCGTCAAGCAGTACCTGCAGCTGCACCTGGGGCAACGTCCCCACGAGGTGTTCGCCGCCCTGTTCCTGGACGCGCAGCACCGCTTGGTTGCGCTGGAAGAACTGTTTCGCGGCACGCTGACGCAGACCAGCGTCTACCCGCGCGAGGTGGTGCTGCGCGCCCTGCACCACCACGCCGCCGCCGTGGTGCTGGCACACAACCACCCCAGCGGCCAGGTCGCACCCAGCCGCGCCGACGAGGCGCTGACGCAGACCCTGAAAGCCGCGCTGTCCCTGGTGGACGTGCGCGTGCTCGACCACATCATCGTCGCGCCCGGGCAGGCGCTGTCGATGGCGGAGCAGGGGTTGCTGTGAAAGCTCGCTCCCTGCAGGATCTGAAGCAGCTGCGCACCCAGCTGGCCGAGCGCGAGGCGCGCGCGGCGCAGGCGCAGGCCGAGCGCGCCGCGGCGCAGCAGCGCGCCCGCGCCGACCAGGACCTGTTTGCCCGCGCCATCGGCGCCACGCAGCCGCTGCCTGCGCATGGCCGGGTGGTGCACGCGCCGCCCGCGGTGGCGCCCGAGCCGCGTCAGCGCCAGCGCGACGAGCAGGCGGTGCTGCGCGAATCGATCTCCGACGAGTTCGATACCAGCACCCTGCTGCACACCGACGAGCACCTGAGCTTTCGCCGTCCCGGGATTGGCCCCGATGTGGCGGCCAAGCTGCGCCGCGGCCACTGGGCGGTGCAGGGTGAGATCGACCTGCACGGGCTGCGCACCGACGAGGCGCGCGAGGCGCTGGCGCAGTTCTTGCGCGAGGCCCAGCGCGCCGGACTACGCTGCGTACGCGTGGTGCATGGCAAGGGTCTGGGCTCGCCCGGCCGCACGCCGGTGCTCAAGGCCAAGGTGCAGGTCTGGCTGGTGCAAAAGGCCGAAGTGCTGGCCTTCGTGCAGGCCAAGCCGCTGGAAGGCGGCGCGGGGGCGCTGCTGGTGCTGCTGGCCGCCTCCATCCGTTGACGGTTCACCGTCCCACGGGGCTGGCGATCGTCAGGCGCGTTCAGCAGGCCCGCAAGCAGGAGCAACGCCGCATGGCGCGGCGAGCGCGGTGTGGGTTGTCGGGATGCACGGCAAGCCGCTGGACCATGAACGGCGTTCACTATGATTTCAGGAGCTGCTGGCGCTTGCCAGACAAGCGCAAAAGCCTAGTGAATACGGTTTGCCAGCAAGGTCCAGACGGGTGTCAGGTCAGCCGGCAACGGTGGCAGTTGGCCGAGGTCGGTGTGGCTCTCGTCGGGGCTGTGGAAGTCGCTGCCGCGCGAGGCGGCCAGACCGAATTCGCGTGCCATGGCGGCGTACCTGGCGGCTTCGGCGGCGGTGTGGCTGCCGGTGATGACTTCCACCGCCTGCCCGCCATGCTGCTTGAACTCCGAGAACAGCGCGTATTCGACGGTCGGCGAGATGTCGTAGCGCGCCGGGTGGGCGATCACCGCCACGCCGCCGCTCTGGGTGATCCAGCGCACGGCGTCGCCCAGTCGGGCCCAGCGGTGCGGCACGTAGCCGGGCTTTCCCTCGACCAGGTAGCGGCGAAACACCTCGGCGGTGTCGCGGCAGACGCCGGTTTCGACCAGAAAGCGCGCGAAATGCGTGCGCGAGATCAGGCGCGGGTTGCCGACGTACCTGAGCGCACCCTCGTAGGCGCCGGCTATGCCCACGCGGGCCAGCTGCTCGCCCATCTCGACGGCGCGCGGGCCGCGGCCGTCGCGCGTGTCGGCCAGGCCTTCGGCCAGTCGTGGGTCGGTGTGGTCGAAGCCCAGACCGACGATGTGCACCGTCTCGTCGGCAAAGGTGACCGACACTTCCACCCCGGTCAGGTAGCGCAGCCCCTCGGCGCGTGCCGCCTCCAGCGCGCGCTGCTGGCCACCGACTTCGTCGTGGTCGGTCAGCGACCACAGATCCACGCCGTTGGCGCGCGCACGCGCGGCCAGTTGTTCGGGCGTCAGCGTGCCGTCGGAAACGACGGAATGGCAGTGCAGGTCGGCGTTGTGCGGAAAGCTCACGCCGTCGATTCTACGAAGGCGGGCAAGACGGCGTCGCCGGCGGGGTGTTGGCCAGCGCGGAGCTTCAGGGCGCCGGCGGCGCGGGCCAGGGGCGCTGCGGCCCGCGCAACTGCTCGAAGGCGCGCGCCAGTTGCAGCACGCCCAGGTCGTCGAAGCGCTGGCCGGCGATCTGCAGGCCGATCGGCAGCATGGCGCCCGGCGTGGCGGGCGACGCCATGTAGCCGCAGTTGATCGAGATGGCCGGCTGCTCGCCCATGTTGAAGGGCACGGTGAAGCCGATGTGCTCCAGCCCGCGCAGCGGGTCGTTGGTGGGCGAAGGCCATTCGGCCGGCGCCGGTGCGTTGGGCGAAACCGGCGAGATCAGGTAGTCCAGCCCCTGCATGGCCTGGCTGGTGGCCACGCGCGTGGCGTGGGTGGCGGCGTAGGCACGAAACAGGTCGGCGCCGCTCATGCCGCGCGCGCTTTCGGCCCAGTCGCGGATCACCGGCAGCACGCTGGCGCGCGCCGGCGCGCTCAGCGCGTCCAGATCGAGCAGCGAGCGCATGCGCCAGAAGTGGTCCAGCCCGGCCAGCAGCTCGGGCGTCATGAAGGGTGCCCACGGCGTGACGATGGCGCCCTGCCCTTCGAGCAGCCGGGCGGCCTGTTCGACGGCGGCGCGAATGGCCGGCTCCACCGGCAGGCCGCAGCCGGCTTGCAGCAGCAGGCCGATGCGCAGGCCCTTGAGCGGCTTGTCCTGGCGCCAGGCCAGCGACCAGTCGATGGCCTGCGGCGGCAGGCTCATGCAGTCGCGCGCGTCGGGCTGGCTGAGCACCTGCATCAGCAGCGCCGCGTCCTGCACGCTGCGCGTCATGGGGCCGGCGGCGCGGCCCATGTAGGGCGGATCGATCGGCACCCGGCCCAGGCTGGGCTTGAGGCCGACGATGCCGCACCAGGCGGCCGGCAGGCGGATCGAACCGCCGATGTCGGTGCCCAGGTGCAGCGGCCCGTAGCCGGCGGCGGCACCGGCACCGGCACCGGCGCTGGAGCCACCCGGCGTCAGCGCCAGGTCCCACGGATTGCGCGACAGCCGGTGGAAGGTGGACAGGCCCGAGGACAGCATGCCGTAGTCGGGCATGGTGGTCTTGCACAGGAGGATGGCGCCGGCTTCGCGCAGGCGCGCGGCCGGTGGTGCGTCGGCGGTTGCCGGCAGCAGGGGCACGGCGCGCGTGCCCAGCGGCACCGGGTCGCCGGCGGTGGCGATGTTGTCCTTGATGGTGACCGGCACGCCGTCCAGCGCGCCGCAGGGCTCGCCGCGCCGCCAGCGCGCCTCGGACGCACGCGCCTGCGCGCGCACCGCGTCGGGCCGCAGCAGCCAGCTGGCGGCGATGTGCGGCTCCCAGCGTTCGACGTGGTGCAGCACGCTGTCCAGCACGTCGACCGGCGAGAAGTGGCGCGCCCGGTAGCCCGCCAGCAGCGCGTGTGCGGACAGATCGTGCAACGGTTCGGTCATTCTGAAGTTCAAGCAAAAAGAGCCGCTGGCGCTTATCCAGTGTGCGCCAGCAGCTCCATATTTAATAGCAAACGTTCAACCCCAGCTGAGTGACGAGAGGTCGTTGACGAAGATCGGCGATTCCTTCCACAGGCCCTGCACGCGCTTGTTGGCCACCGTCACGCCCTGCGGCTGGAACAGCCAGGCCAGCACGGCGTCGTTGGCCAGCAGCTTCTGCAGATCGCCCAGCAGCTTGTTGCGCTCGGCGGCGGTGGGGGTGTTCTTGATCCGGGTGTAGAGCTCGTTGAACTTCGGGTTCTGGTAGCCCCAGTAATAGTCGGGCTTGGCGAAGTTGCCCAGATCGAACGGTTCGACGTGGCTGATGATGGTCAGGTCGTAATTCTTGGGGCCGCCGAAGGTGTTGGACAGCCACTGCGCCCATTCCACCGACTGCACCTTGGCGGTGATGCCGATCTTGGCCAGCTGGGCCACGATCACTTCGCCACCCTGACGTGCGTAGGACGGCGGCGGCAGCACCAGCGACAGCTCCAGCGGCGTGGTGACGCCGGCTTCCTTGAGCAGGGCCTTGGCCTTTTCCGGGTCGTAGGGGTTGATGCCGGTGGTGTCGACGTAGCCGGGCGCACCGGGCACGTAGTGGCTGCCGATGGGCACGCCGTAGCCGTCGGCGGCGCCGGCGATGACGGCCTTGCGGTCGATCGCCATGCTGATGGCACGCCGCACGCGCACGTCGTTGAGCGGCTTGCGGGCGTTGTTGATGGCCAGCACGGTCTTGGCGCGCGAGCCGGTGATGAGGGTCTGCAGGCGCGGGTTGGCCTTGAACTGCGACGCGCCGCGCGGGGCCACGCGCGGGAAGGCGTCGACGTCGCCGGCCAGCACCGCCGCCACCTGGGCCGCCGGGTCGCTGATGAAGCGGAAGGTGGCGCGCTTGATCCGGATGGCGCTGGCGTTGCGAAAGCCGGGCCAGGCCTTGAGGGTGATGGACGAGCCCTTGGCCCAGTTGTCCAGCTCATAGGGACCGGTGCCCACCGGCCGGGCGTTGTTGCCGTCGGCGCTCTTGGGTTCGACGATGACGGCGGTGGCCTGGCCCATGTAGAACAGGAAGTCCGGGTCGGGCTCCTTGTTGATGATCACCACGGTGTGCTCGTCGACGGCGCTGACGCTTTCCATGGCGGCGAAGGTGCGCTTGTCCTTGTTGGTGCTCTTGTCGCCGGCGGCGCGCGTGAAGCTGAAGCGCACCGCCTGGGCGTTGAACGGCTCGCCGTTGCTGAATTTCACGCCCTTGCGCAGATAGAAGGTGATGGTGCGCAGGTCGGGCGATACCTCCCAGCGCTCGGCCAGCAGGGGCGAGACGCTGCCGTCGGGGTTGATCTTGGTGAGCGTCTCCAGGATGTTGTAGTGCACCACCTCGGCGATGGCCGAGGCGGCGCCGGCCGTCGGGTCCAGCCCCGGCGGCTCCAGCGTCATGCCCAGCACCATGGTGCTCTTGCCGGCCTGGGCCAGCGCCGGCAGATGGGTGCTGGCGGCCAGCGCGGGCAGGCTGAGGGCGAAGTCGCGGCGTTTCATCGGCAGATCTCCTCGAGGTGGATGAAATGGAGGTGCATCGTAGCGCAGGCGCGGCGGCGCGCGCTCAGAAGGCGGGCGCGCGTCCAGGGTGCCCAAAGGGAGCGCCCCAGCGCCGCCGACCAAGGCGCCAGGCGCGGCCGTCGCAGGGGCGGCGGCGAACCTTGGCCACGCCGAGCGGGCGTGCCGGGGCGATCACGGCGGGCACGAGGGGCGCAGGCACCTTCTCAGACGGCGGCGAGCAGCGCAGACACGGGCACGGCGTCGAGCAGCTGGCGTGTGTAGGGGTGGCGCGGCTCGCGCAGCACCTGGCGCACCGGGCCATGTTCGACCACCCGGCCGCCCTGCATCACCGCCACGTCCTGGCACAGGTGGGCCACCACCGCCAGGTCGTGGCTGATGAACAGGAAGGTGACGCCGTGCGCGTCGCGCAGGTCGGCCATCAGGTTGAGCACCTGCGCCTGCACCGAGACGTCGAGCGCGCTCACCGCTTCGTCGGCCACGATCAGCTTGGGGCGGGTGATCAGGGCGCGCGCGATGGCGATGCGCTGGCGCTGGCCACCGGAAAACTCGTGCGGGTATTGGTCGAGCGCATCGGCGTGCAGGCCGACGGCGGTGAGCATGGCGGCGGCGCGCTCGCGCTGCTCGGCGCGGTCGGCGCCTTCGAGCGCGGCGGCCGGCTCGGCCACGGTGCGCCAGATGCGCCGGCGCGGGTCGAGCGAGCCGTAGGGGTCCTGAAACACCATCTGGAAGTCGCGCCGCGCCGCGCGCAGCTCATCGGGCGACAGAGCGTGCAGGTCGCGCCCTTGCAGCAGCACCTGGCCGGCGGTGGGGCGCTCGAGTGCCATCACCAGGCGCGCCAGCGTGCTCTTGCCGGAACCCGATTCGCCGACGATGCCCAGGCTGCGCCCGGCCGTCACCTGCAGCGACACGCCGCGCAGCGCATGCACCTGGCCCGGCGTTCTGAACAGCGACTCGCGCGGCAGCGTGTAGCGCCGCTCGAGCTCACGGGTTTCAAGCAAAAAGTGGTTGTCCCGCTTATCCATCAAGCGCCACCAGCTATTGATTCAGGAGCATGAAGAACAGTGTCGGCACGCCGGCACCAGAAGCGGTGCGACGCCGTCAGCGCCACCGGCGGGGCCGGGTCGGTCAGGCACGCCGGCTCGGTGTAGGCACAGCGGCCGGCGAACGGGCAGCCGGGCGGCAGGCCGAACAGATCGGGCACGCTGCCGGCAATGGTGGGCAGGCGGTCGCTGCGGTGCGCATGCAGGCGCTGCGCCAGGTTGGGCCGGGCCGCCAGCAGGCCGCGCGTGTAGGGATGGGCCGGCTGCCGGAACAGCTCGGCGGCCGGCCCGCTTTCGACCACCGCACCGCCATACATGACCAGCATGCGGCGCACGTTCTGCGCGATCAGGCCGAGGTCGTGCGAGATCAGCACCAGCGCCATGCCGCGTTCGGCCACCAGCTCGCGGATCAGTGCCAGGATCTGCTGCTGCACGGTGACGTCGAGCGCGGTGGTCGGTTCGTCGGCGATCAGCACGTCGGGCTCGCAGGCCAGCGCCATGGCGATCATGATGCGCTGGCGCTGGCCACCGGAGAACTGGTGCGGGAAGCTGTCGATGCGTCGGGCCGGCTCCGGGATGCCCACGCGTGCCATCAGTTCGATGGCGCGCTGGCGCGCCGCCTGGGCCGACAGGCCGCGGTGCAGCCGCAGCGGCTCGGCGATCTGGGCGCCCACGCGGTGCACCGGGTTGAGCGCCGTCATGGGCTCCTGAAAGATCATGGCGATGCGGTTGCCACGCAGGCGGCGCCAGTCGCGGTCGGGCAGGCCCAGCAGCTCCTGGCCGTCCAGGCGCAGGCTGCCCTGCACGGTGGCGTTGTCGGGCTGCAGGCCCATCAGGGCCAGTGCGGTCATCGACTTGCCGCAGCCCGATTCGCCGATCAGGCCCAGGGTGTCGCCACGCTCCAGCGCAAAGCTGACGTCGCGCACCGCGGTGGCGCTGCCGCGGTGGGTGCGCAGGCTGACGCGCAGGTGTTCGGCTTGCAGCAGGGCCACGGCTTCAGCTCGACAGCAGGTTGGGCAGGGGGCGACCGCGGCTGTCGCGGCGCACGATGCAAGCGGCGTCGATGCCCAGGATGCGGCGCAGCCCGCGGCGCGCGGCGGCTTCGGCCCTCGACGCACCAGCCGGATTGAGCGGCATTCTGGCAAAGCGCCGGGCGATGCGGCCCGCCCGCTTGTGCGCCAGCACCTCGTCCCCGTGGGCGTGGCGGGCGCTGGCCAGATCGGCGGTCAGCGCGTCGCGCCACAGCTCGCTCAGACTGCGCCCCTCGGCCGCACTTTGCTGGCCCAGTGACTGCTCAAGGTAGGGCGGGCTTTTGACGGTGAGGGTCATGGCTGGACTGTAGCGACTTGGTATTACCACTTGCATGACCGATTCAGCGCGACCCTTGCAGGCGCGGATCCAGCACGTCGCGCAGCCCGTCGCCCAGAAGGTTCAGCCCCAGCACCGACAGCGCGATCGCCAGCCCCGGCCATACCGCCAGCAGCGGGGCGTCGAACATCAGGCTCTGCGCCTCGGCCAGCATGCGGCCCCAGCTGGGCTGCGGCGGCTGGGTGCCCAGACCCAGGTAGGACAGCGCCGCCTCGGCCAGGATGGCGACGGCAAAGCGGATGGTGGCCTGCACGATCAGCACCGCCAGAATGTTGGGCAGCACATGCTGCCAGGTGATGGCCCAGGCGCCCTTGCCGCTGGCGCGCGCGGCCTGCACGTAGTCGCGGCTCCAGACGGCGTTGGCGGCGGCGCGGGTGATGCGCGCGAAGGCGGGGATGCCGTAGATGCCGATGGCAATGATGGCGTTGACGATGCCCGGCCCGTACACCGCCGTCAGCATGATGGCCGACAGGATGGCCGGGAAGGCGAAACCGAAATCCGCCACCCGCATGATCAGCTCTTCCACCCAACCGCGCCGCGCCGACGCCAGCAGGCCCAGCGCAGCCCCGAACACGAGGCCGATGCCGACCGCGATCACGCCCACCAGGATGGAGGCGCGCGCGCCCACCAGCAGCAGCGACACCACATCTCGCCCGAAGGCGTCGGTGCCCAGCCAGTGGCGCGCGTCGGGCCCCAGCAGCTTGTCGTCCATCTGCACCTCGTAGACGGAGTACGGCGTCCACACATACGACAGCGCAGCCGACAGCAGCAGCGCCAGCGTCAGCAGCGCGCCGATGACAAAGCCAGGGTGGCGCCGCGCGCGCGCCCAGAAGCCAGGGGCGGCGCCGACGGCGGCGGCAAGCCGAAGGGTGCCGCTCATGACCGCGATCGCTCCACGCCACTGCGGTCGATCGAGCCGACACCCATGCGCATGGGGCGCAATGGTTTCGCCGGGCAAACCAGGAATCGCCCTGGCAAGTTCCGCCTGCCCTGCCCCATCCGGGCGTCCATGGCGCACGAAGGTTGGGTGGTGAATGGCCGACTCATACCTCGCTCGCTTTCACCCGCGGATCGATCACGGCATACAGCACATCGACGATGAAGTTGACCACCACCACCATGGCGGCCAGCAGCATCACGCAGTTGCGCACCACGATCAGGTCGCGGTTGGCGATGCTCTGGAAGATCAGCCGCCCCAGGCCGGGCAGGTAGAACACGCTCTCGACCACGATGGTGCCGGCCAGCAGCTCGGCCGACTGCAGGCCCATCACGGTGATCACCGGGATCATGGCGTTGCGCAGCACATGGCCCCACAGCGTGGCCCGGCGGCTCAAACCCTTGGCGCGCGCGGTGCGCACGAAGTCCTCGCGCAGCACCTCCAGCACCGCCGAACGGGTGAAGCGCGCCAGGATCGCCGCCTGCACCAGCGCCAGCGCCACGGCCGGCAGGATCAGCGCCTTCAGGCCCTGCCACAGCCCGGCCCACACGCCGTCATCGAAGTACCAGCCGTCGAAGCCGCCGGCCGACAGCCATTGCAGCTTGACCGAAAACAGCAGGATCAGCAGGATCGCGAACCAGAAATTGGGTATGGCGATGCCCACCTGCGCCAGCGCCATCAGGCCGGTGTCGCCCAGACGGTTGTGCTGCGACGCCGCGTACACCCCGACCGCCAGCGCCAGCAGCGCCGTCAGGGTCATGGCCAGCACCGCCAGCGGCACGGTCAGCAGCAGGCGCTCGGCGATCAGCTCGGCCACCGGCGAGCCATAGGCGTAGGAGTTGCCCATGTCGCCACGCAGCAAGCCGCGCATCCAGTCGACATAGCGTGCCAGCGGAGGCCGGTCCAAGCCCAGCTCGACCACCTTGGCGGCCACGGCGGCCGGATCGGCGTCGGGCCCCATCAGCACCTGGGCGGCGTTGCCCGGCAGCACCTCCAGCACCGCGAACACGATCACGCTGGTGGCCGCCAGCGTCGCCAGCAGCGTCAGAATGCGTTTGAAGAGGAAATAGCTCATGCGCGGCAACCGGTGCAGCGTGGCATTATCAATACATCGGGCGCCGCGTCCGGCGCGCCCTCGAACCCGCCCACAGGAGCGCAAGCATGGCCCTGATGATCACCGACGACTGCATCAACTGCGACGTCTGCGAACCCGAATGCCCCAATCAGGCGATCGCCATGGGTGAAGAGCACTACGAGATCGACCCCGACAAGTGCACCGAATGCGTCGGTCACTTCGACCAGCCACAGTGTGTGCAGGTCTGCCCGGTGGACTGCATTCCCGTCAACCCACAGCGCATGGAAGACCCGCAGCAGTTGCTGGACAAGTTCCGCCGTCTGCTTGGGCAGGCCTGACGGATGCTCCTGATTAAATAGCTGCCCGCGCTTGCTGCAGGCGCGCCAGCGTCATTCTGGACGTGCAGGTACCAGGATGTCGCGCTTGCCGTCGGCCGTCATGGCGCTCACCAGTCCGGCGTTTTCCATGTCTTCGACCAGGCGCGCGGCGCGGTTGTAACCGATCTTCAGGTGGCGCTGCACCAGCGAGATGCTGGCCTTGCGGTTTTTCAGCACCACCTCGACCGCCTGGTCGTACATCGGGTCCTTCTCGCCGCCGGCGTCGCCGCCTTCGCCGAAGGCACCCGCATCGCCCTCCGCCGTGCCGCCTTCGAGCACGCCTTCGATGTAGTTGGGCTCGCCCTGGCTCTTGAGGTATTCGACCACGCGGTGCACCTCGTCATCGCTGACGAAGGCGCCGTGCACGCGCACCGGCAGGCCGGTGCCGCTGGCCATGTAGAGCATGTCGCCCATGCCCAGCAGCGCCTCGGCGCCCATCTGGTCGAGGATGGTGCGACTGTCGATCTTGCTGGAGACCTGAAACGCGATGCGCGTGGGAATGTTGGCCTTGATCAGGCCGGTGATCACGTCCACGCTGGGGCGCTGGGTGGCCAGGATCAGGTGGATGCCGGCGGCGCGCGCCTTCTGCGCCAGGCGGGCGATCAGCTCCTCGATCTTCTTGCCCACCACCATCATCAGGTCGGCCAGCTCGTCGATGATGACCACGATGTAGGGCAGGCGCTCGAGCGGCTCGGGGTCTTCGGGCGTCAGGCTGAAGGGGTTGTAGATGAACTCGCCGCGCGCCTTGGCGTCGTCGATCTTCTGGTTGAAGCCGGCCAGGTTGCGCACCCCGGCCTTGCTCATCAGCTTGTAGCGCCGCTCCATTTCGGCGACGCACCAGTTCAGGCCATTGGCGGCCTGCTTCATGTCGGTGACCACCGGCGCCAGCAGGTGCGGAATGCCTTCGTAGACCGACATTTCCAGCATCTTGGGGTCGATCATCAGCAGGCGCACGTCCTTGGGCTCGGCCTTGTACAGCAGGCTCAGGATCATGGCATTGATGCCCACCGACTTGCCCGAGCCGGTGGTGCCGGCCACCATCACGTGCGGCATCCTGGCCAGATCGGCCACCACGGGGTTGCCGACGATGTCCTTGCCCAGACCCACCGTCAGCAAGCTGCGGGCGTCGTTGTAGACCTGCGAGCCCAGAATCTCGGACAGCCGGATCGACTGGCGCCGGGCATTGGGCAGCTCCAGCGCCATGTAGTTCTTGCCCGGGATGGTCTCGATCACGCGGATCGACACCAGCGACAGCGAACGCGCCAGATCCTTGGCCAGGTTCACCACCTGCGAGCCCTTGACGCCGGTGGCCGGCTCGATCTCGTAGCGGGTGATCACCGGGCCGGGCGCGGCCGCCACCACGCGCACCTCGACGCCGAAGTCCTTGAGCTTTTTCTCGATCAGACGGCTGGTCATCTCCAGCGTCTCGGGCGCCACGGTTTCCTGGCGTGCCGGCGCGCCGTCGAGCAGGTCGACCTGCGGCAAGGGGCTGTCGGGCAACTCGGTGAACAGGGGCTTCTGCTTCTCCTTGACCACGCGCTCGCTCTTGGGCACCTGCACCACCGGCGGCTCGATCAGCACCGGCGTCGGGTGCTGGTCCTCGATCACCTCGCGCTCCTGATGCACCACCTCCTGGCGCTCGCGCGCGGCCTGCTTGCCCAGCGCCAAATCCTGAGCCAGCGCGCGGCGCTCCCGGCGTGACTCGAGCAGGGCAAATACCGCGGCGCCGATGTGCTCAGCCAGGCGCCCCCAGGAAAACCGGAACACCAGCGCCATGCCCAGCACCAGCACGGCGATGCCCAGCAACGCCGACCCCGTGAACCCCAGCCAGTGCACCGCCAGCGGCCCACCCAGCGCCCCCAGGATGCCGCCCGCCGATCCCGGCAGCGCGTGGTCCCAGCGGTACAGGCGCGACCATTCCAGGCCTGTGCTGGCAGCCAGCAGCAAGGCCAGACCGACCCAGAAGGTGGCGCGCGCCGACCGCAGGCGCGACCAAGGCGAATCCCCAGCCGCCGGTGCGGCCGGCGAGCCACCGTGCATCCAGCGCCGCACCCCGCCCCACCAGACCCGGACCACGGCGGCGACGCACCACCACGCCGAAAAGCCCAGCAGCATGTAGGCCAGATCCGCCAGCCAGCCACCCAGCTTGCCGGCCCAGTTGTGCGGCGGCCCGCCTGCGCCGGTGGTGGACCACGCGGCATCCTGGGGCGAATAACTGAGCAGCGCCATGACCAGAAAAATGATCAGTGCCAGCCCCAGCACCAGAAAGACTTCCTGGGCAAAGCGCCCGACACCGGAACGCACCGTCGGCGCCGCCGGGGCGCCATTGAAGGTATTGAGTGGATAAGCCATCGAAAACAGCATCGCCTGGGGAACCGCGACCCCAGGTTCGCCCGGGCGCCGCCGGATCAGCTCAGGGTGGTCAAGCGGTCCTTGACCAGAATCGCGCCATCGTCCTGCGTCTGGATGAAGCCACGCTCCTCCAGATCCTTCATCACGCGGCTGACCATTTCGCGCGAGGCACCGACCATCTTGGCAATGTCCTGGCGCGACAGCCGCTCGCGAATCAGCAGCGCGCCGTCGCCGACCTCGGAGGCAAACTCCAGCAAGGCGCGCGCCACGCGACCATAAACGTCCATCAGCGCCAGCGACTCGATCTTGCGGTCGGCCTGGCGCAGCCGTTGCACCAGACCACGCATCACGGCGTAGGCCATTGAGGAGTTTTCCGGCAGGCAGCGGGCAAATTCGGTCCGGCCCAGCATCAGCACATCGGTCTGCACTTCAGCGCGCACGGTCGCCGAGTGCGGCTCGTTGTCGATCAAGCTCATTTCACCGATGTGGTCGCCTGGCCGCAGCGTCGCCAGGATCACTTCGCGACCACGGCTGTCGGCGGTCACCACGCGTGCGCGACCGTTCAGCAGGATGAACAATGCATTGGTCTTCTTGCCCTGCTCGACGATGACCTCGCCGCGCTTGAAGCGGCGCTTGACCACCGCGTCCGCCACGGACACCGCCTGTGCGTCGGTCAGCATGGAGAACAGCGGCACCCGGCGAATCAATTCGAGACTGGACAGCATGGTCATTTCAATTCATCTCCAAGTCTGGCACCGGCCCGGAATCCCTAGAATCCCGGCTGCGCTGCACCCACCTCGTAGTCACATGCAGAACACTGCACATTTCCACATATCGTAGCGCAGCCTCCGCGAATTCCCAAGGCAAACCGATGACCGCCCAACACGCGAAAGTTCTCATCCTCGGCTCCGGCCCGGCCGGATACACGGCGGCCGTGTACGCCGCACGCGCCAATCTGCACCCCCTGCTGGTCACCGGCATGGCCCAGGGCGGCCAGTTGATGACCACCACCGAAGTGGACAACTGGCCCGCCGATGTCGATGGCGTGCAGGGCCCCGACCTGATGCAGCGCTTTCAGGCCCATGCCGAGCGCTTTCAGACCGACATCGTGTTTGACCACATTCACACCGCCGATCTGTCGTCACGACCGTTTCGGCTCACCGGCGACAGCGCCAGCTACACCTGTGACAGCCTGATCATCGCCACCGGCGCTTCGGCGCGGTATCTGGGCCTGCCGTCGGAACAGGCCTTCATGGGGCGCGGCGTGTCGGCCTGCGCCACCTGCGACGGGTTCTTCTATCGCGATCAGGACGTCTGCGTCATCGGCGGCGGCAACACCGCCGTGGAAGAGGCGGTGTATTTGTCCAACATCGCACGCAAAGTCACGCTGGTGCATCGCCGGGACAAGTTCCGTGCCGAACCGATTCTGGTGGACAAGCTGATGGACAAGGTCAGCGCCGGCAAGATCGAGCTGCGAACCTTTCATGTGCTGGATGAAGTGTTGGGTGACGACAGTGGCGTGACCGGCATCCGCATCCGGCATGTCGACAGCGACGCCACCGAGGACATCCGTCTGCAGGGCTGCTTCATCGCCATCGGACATTCGCCCAACTCTGAAATTTTCAAGGGGCAACTCGACATGGACGGCGGCTACATCCGCACCCAGGGCGGACTGAGTGGTTTTGCCACGCAGACCAGCGTGCCGGGCGTGTTCGCCGCCGGCGATGTTCAGGACCATGTCTACCGCCAGGCCGTCACCAGCGCCGGCACCGGCTGCATGGCTGCGCTGGATGCCCAGCGCTTTCTGGAGCAGCAGGCCGAGCGCGGCGCCTGAGCCGCGGCGCCTGAGCCGCTGCCAATCGAGCTATAATGCCTGGCTTTGCTTTGCCCGACGCAGTCAGCATTGTGCTGACGCGCCGGCATTCTGATGGGCTACCGCCACCCATATCTGGCGAGGTGAGGCCAAGGCGAGTTGGCTGCTTCATGTGAGGCAGTGGGCGTCAGCCAAGGCCGGATGGACTGGAGTCAACCACTCATGGCACGCGTGTGCGAAGTCACGGGCAAGAAGCCCATGGTCGGGAACAACGTTTCCCACGCCAACAACAAAACCAAGCGCCGGTTCCTGCCGAACCTGCAGTACCGCCGCTTCTGGGTCGAGAGCGAGAACCGCTGGGTGCGCCTGCGCGTGTCTGGCGCTGCTCTGCGCCTGATCGACAAGATCGGCATTGACGCCGTGCTCGCCGACATGCGGGCGCGCGGCCAAGCCTAAGCTAGCAAAGGATACAGATCATGGCCACCAAAGGCGGACGCGAAAAGATCAAACTGGAATCCACGGCCGGTACCGGTCACTTCTACACCACCAGCAAGAACAAGAAGACCATGCCCGAGAAGATGTCGATCATGAAGTTCGACCCCAAGGCTCGCAAGCATGTTGAATACAAAGAAGTCAAACTGAAGTGACGCAGCCAGAGGGCCATGGAGCCCGCTGACCTGAACCAACCCGCCTGACCGGCGGGTTTCTTTTTGGCTGTCCGGCAAGCGAGCAGCCGCTAGAATCGCCCGTCGGCATCGACGCGGAGGTGTGGCAGAGTGGTCGATTGCACCGGTCTTGAAAACCGGCAACGGGCAACCGTTCGTGAGTTCGAATCTCACCGCCTCCGCCAGTGGCCTAGTGTTCATGCGGGTTTCAGGCCGATTTCAGTTTTCTACCCACGTTCTAACCCATGCCGTGAACGGCGCTTGACGTGACGGGGAAGAGGCCGGCCACGGGCCCAACCAAGGCCCCGCCGGCTGTCGGTGGTTGCTTTGGAACGCGCGACTCGACCGACTAAAGCGCGTCCGGCGCACCCGCTCACGCGGCCCCTGCCGGCAAGGTGTCCGTGCCGCACCAACACGCCGCCGCAAGGCGGTTTTTTTACGCCCTTCGCTGTCCCGGTCGCGCGCTCCCGAGCAGACGAAGATGCAAACCGATGGCCCGCAAACCCGCGCCAACGCACGACTTCGGGCCTTGAATGCTCAAGAGGGCAACAGAGAACAGAGAGAGAAACACGGGGAAAAGCGTGCCCGGAATGGCGACTTCGGGAGGGGCGTGCTCAAGAGGCCAAGGCCCGAAACCGCGCCAACACTGGGGGAACGGGCAAAAAAAATCCCAACCGGATAAGGGTTGGGATTTCACATTATGGTGGCGGATGGTTGACGAGTTCAACTCCGTCTCTGTCGCTTGAATAGCTATGCAGCGGGCGTGAGCGGCAATGGGCGGATCAAAGAACCGCTTCCAACCCCTTGCGCTCGAGGATGTCCAGCAGCTTCTGCGACGGCCCACTGGGGCGTTTGTCGCCCACCTCCCACTTGCGAACAGTGGACGTGCTGGTGTTCAACACACTGGCCAGCACGGCTTGGCTCAGGTGCAATCGCTCGCGCAGCGCCTTAACCTTTTCGGCGTCGTAGTCCTGCACCGGCTCCAGGCACAGCGCGTCGTATTTCTGCATCTTGCGCTTGTCGATGAATCCCAGGCGATGCAGATCGGTGGCCGATTCGTGAACGGCCTCGAGGATGCGGCTCTTGGTCTTGGTGGTCATTGGCAAATCTCCTGCAAAGCGCCGTCGGCAACGGCTTCATCCAGTTGCGGGCCTGTTCGAGCCAGCAGGTCGGCAGCGAGGATCTGCAAGCCTTCGAGCTCCTCGTCGCTGACGTTCGCCCGCTCGTTCTTCTCGAAGCCGAACACGAAGAACCAACGGTTGCCCTTGTTGGTGGCGACCAGCGTGCGCACGCCACCACGCTTGCCGCGCCCCGCCAACCCGACACGTTTCTTCACCACGCTGCCGCCGAGGTCAGCGTCGATCAGGCCAGCCGCCATCTCCTGAACGGCCTTGCACAGGACGGCATCGGTGAGCTCTGTCTTGCGCATCCATCGCTGGAAGTGGCGAGTTTTGAATACTCGCGTCATCAACTTTATTGTGCCACCGAGTAGCATAGATTGTCTACCCGCCTGTTCCGGCACCCTGCCCAGCCGACATCACCATTCGAAACGGCCGACAGACGGCGCACCCGAATCGACGCGATACCCCATCGCCCGATAGCCACGCTGGCGCTTGTCCCACATCCGCAGCAAGGCCGGATGCCCCGTGTCGACGAAGTCGATGATGCGCACGTCGGTCTTGCTGGCGTGCTCCCGGTGCAGGCGAGCGGCGTATTGCTGCAGCGTGCCTTTCCACGAGACGGGCATCGCCAGCACCAAGGTGTCCAGTGGTGGATGGTCAAAGCCTTCGTCAACCAGCTTACCGGTAGCCAGCAGAACGCGCGGCGCGTCCGGCTGCAAGGCATCGAGCGCGGCGATCAACGCGGTGCGCTGCTTTTTTGACATCCGGCCGTCAACACGAACGGCTGCGGCACCCGACCCGCCAACGCGGTGCGAATGGCGTCGATGTGCTCGGTGCGTTCGGTCAGCGCCAGCACCTTGCGGCCTTGCCGAAAGGCGTCGGTGATCGCGCTGGCGATGGCTGCCGTGCGGGCCGCGTCCTGTGCCAGATGCCTGAACACATCCTGGATGCCCGCCTCCGCTGGCAGAGCAATCGGCGACTCGATGAACTGCGGCGTCACCGCCAGATCGTGCGGCGCATCAAGCGGCTGCGCCGCCTTGTGCCGGATCGGTCCGCACTGCATGAAGATGATGGGCTGTTGCCCATCGCGGCGAATCGGCGTTGCCGTCAGGCCGACCACGTGTTTCGCCTTTGCACGCCGCAGGATGGCATCGAAGGACGCTGCACCGACATGGTGGCATTCGTCCACGATCACCTGCCCGTAGCTTTCCACCAGGGGAGCGACCTCGCCTTGACGCGAAAGCGATTGCATCACCGCGATGTCGATCTGGCCGGTAGGCTTGCTCTTGCCGCCGCCGATGACGCCGATCACATCCTTGCCTGCGTCCAGGAATGCGGCAAGGCGCACCTGCCACTGCTTGAGCAGTTCCGTGCGGTGCACCAGAACCAAGGTGTTGACGCCGCGCGGGGCGATGATCGCTGCGGCCGTCACCGTTTTGCCAAAGGCCGTTGGCGCGCACAGTACACCCGCATCGTGACCCAGCATCGCCGCCACGGCAGCTTCCTGGTCTGGACGCAGCGTGCCGCTGAAGCCGACGGCGATGGGTGTACTGCCGTGTTTCCAGCGATGAACGCCTCGACCAGTCCTTCAATTCCATCGATGCCCAGAAAGAGGCCGGGCAGGCCTTCATCAAGAGCCAGAGCCACGAGGGCTGGATTGCCGTGGCCGATGATTACGACGACGGTGGCTTCTCCGGCGGCAATATGGAACGGCCTGCCTTGAAGCGCCTGCTGGCCGACATCCAGTTGGGCAAGATCGACATCGTGGTCGTCTACAAAATCGACCGCCTGTCACGCTCGCTGGCGGACTTTGCGCGGATGGTCGATGTGTTTGATCGCCACCGCGTCAGCTTCAGCGCCGTCACCCAGCAGATCAACTCGGCCACCTCGATGGGCCGGCTGATGCTCAACGTGCTGCTGTCCTTCGCCCAGTTCGAGCGTGAGGTGACCGGCGAGCGCATCCGCGACAAGATCGCCCTTGCAAAGGCCAAGGGGATGTGGATGGGTCGACCGTTGCCACTCGGGTACGACGTGCGCGACCGCCTGCTGATGATCAATGAAGTCGAAGCCGCTCTGGTGCGGCGCATCTTCGATGACTTCGTGACGATGCGCTCGGCCACGCTGATGGCCAAGACCTATGGCGCCGAAGGCGTGCTCACCAAGGGCGGCAAGCCCTTCACCAAGCAGACCATCTACAAGATGCTGCACAACCGGATGTACCTGGGCAAGATCGTGCACAAGGGGCAGAGTTTCCCCGGCCAGCATCAGGCCATCATCACGCAGGCGCAATGGGATGCCGCCCACGCGCTGATCGCCACCGATGGCGTCGAACGGCGGCGCGAGACCAATGACCGCCAGCGGGAACCGGTGTTACTGCGCGGTCTGCTGTTCACGTCCGACGGCGAACGGCTGGTGCCCAGCTACACGAAAAAGAAGGGCAAGACCTACCGCTATTACAGCCCCGTCAAACACCGGCGCTTGGGCGCGTGGGCCAGTCAGCACGGCTCGTTGCCTGCCGCGCCGATTGAGGATCTGGTGACGCAGCAGATCGTAGCGGCGCTGTCGGCCCCACACATCGTGCAGGCGGTGTGGGATCGGATGCAGCACATCCGGCCTGATCTCACCGAGCCGCAAGTCGTGCTGCCGATGCGCAATCTCGCGGGCCTGTGGCGGGAGCTATTCCCTGCGGAACAGTGCCGTTTGGCAAAACTCCTGATCGAGCGCGTGGTGATTGCCGACGGCGGGTTGGAAATCATCTGGCGCGATCAGGGCTGGCAGGAGTTGGCCGGGGAATTGTTGCCCGGCACCATCGGCGCGGAATTGCAGGAATGGGAGCGACAGGAGGTGGAGGCATGAAATCGAAAGTACAGGCTTTGGGCGGCCCCATCGCCCGTGAACGGCGCGATGGCGGGCAGGTGAAACTCTCCACCTTCATCCCGCTGAAGATCAGGAGGCGCGGCGCCAGCAAGGTGGTGGTGCGGCCGGATGGGGCGGTCGAGTCGCCGGGCAAGGTCGCCAGCCAGATCGACCAGCCCTTGCTGGTGGCCTTGACGCGGGCCTTCTACTGGCAGCAGTTGCTCGACGACGGCGTGGTCGGCAGTGGCAGCGAGATTGCCCAGCGCGAAGGCCTGCACCACTCGACGGTCAATGAACTGCTGCGCCTGACCTTGCTGGAGCCTGCCATCATCCAGACCATCCTGGCTGGCCAGCAGCCCCGGTGCATGAGCCTGCTGTGGTTCCAGCGCAATCCGCTGCCGACCGACTGGATGGCGCAGCGGGCGGTGGTGGCGGGGTTTGATGCCTGAAGTCAGGCCATCACCACCTGCGTGCGCACCTCGACCTTGAGCGCACGCTTGATGGCTGCAAACACCGCCGAGATGTTGCTCATGGTCGGGTTGCCCGACTGGGAGAGCATCCGGTGCAGGCTCTTGGCGGGCTTGTGAATTTCTTCGGCCAGCGCCTCGAAGCCGACGGTGGCGTTGACGAGGTCGCGCAGGATCAGCTTGGCCGATTCCGGCTCGCCGTTGACGAACAGAGTGATGGCCTCGTCCAACAGGGCTTGAGCGAAGGCCGGATCGTTCTGCACGCGCGCGGCCACGGTTTCTTTGAAATCGCGGGTCAGTGCCATTTCACTTCCCTCCTTTCTGGGTTGATGCCTTGCGGCGCTTGTAGTCGTCCCACAACGCCACCGCCTGGTCGATGTCCTGCTGCTGGCGCTTCTTGGTGCCGCCGCCGATCAGGATGATGATCTTCAAACCGTCCTTGGCCAGATAAATGCGCAGCCCCGGCCCCCAATCGATCTTGTACTCGCCGATACCACGGAACCATTCCACGTTGGACAGGTTGCCTTGTTCCATCCGGCTCACCGCCACGCGTACCTTGGCGGCGGCGACGGCTTCCAGCGACCCGAACCACTGCGCAAAGGGACTGTCGCCATCGGCCAGTAGCAGTTCTTTGATCTGGTAGCTCATGAGTCATGATAGTAACGTATAAGTTCCCATGCAATCAGTGCGACCACCAGATGGCGGGGTTTGATGCTTGACCGCTGGTCTTGGTTGACGATGAACCGGCGCGCGTAAATTGTTGATTTTGCAAGACCGCCATCTGCGCCTACCCGCAGGCCAAACAGAGAAAAGAGACGGACCCGGCCGAGAAAGTGGCCAATTTTGGGCGTTTCGGCTGGTGGCCACCCGCAGCACAAGTGGCAGGAACCCCGCGTGGCGTGGGGATTTCAGGCAAAAAAAGGGCCTGGAGACTATCCAGACCCTTGTGATTGGTGGCGGAACACGGAACCGAACCCGCGTCCGCAATCCGAGCCAGATAGTAACGCCTTGGCCTTGAGGGCGTGGATTCGACGATTTGGCCGCTGGCGTTAGAAATAATAAGCAGTCCATTCCCCATATCGAGGCAACCAGGGCCCGCTAAGCCTCAAGGGGGAGCACACCAGGCGCAAGGCCCTCGACGTACATCAAACGCTTTAATTCGCTGGCGCGTTCGGCGGGAACAGTCAACGTGAGCATTCCACCAGCGACTGCCTCCCACCCGCCGCCCAAAGAGTGCAGATGCCGCGCAAGCTGATGCTCATTGTTGAAGCCACTCGAGGCAAGAAAGCGGAAATGTGCATACGGACGGGGCACGCATACCGAGGTCAGTCGGAGCGTGCCGTCTTCACCCTTGTCGGCGTTGAACTCGTCGCCCCAGTACAGCCTGAGTCCGGAAAACGGTCCCAGCTGTCGTTCCGCAAGGCGATAACAATTTCCGCCAAGAGGGACAACACCAACCTCTTCCTGGTCCCATTCTTTGCAGCGCACGAGATCGAGCTGCCTGTCGTCATTCCAGAAAGGACCACCGGAATCCTCGTCAGTTGGAAACTCCAGCACGACGTCCACCGCGTTTTCGACCAGCAGGTAGAACCCGCTGGGGAATGAATGGGGTTCAGTGGGCATGGCGTCCATTTGGTTCAACATTCATCACAAGACCCCGAGACAGGGCTCGGATTTCAGAAGCGCCGCAAGTCTGGCTCAGGCGCTGCAGATCGTTGGCGACAATGAACATCACTTCACCTTTGGTTCGGCACAAAAGCATGACTTTCACTGAGTGACCCTTTGACGCGCCAACCCACTGGCGTCTGAATATCAAACTGCAATGAAGGCACCCGCGTCCCCGAGACAGGAGGATTCTCACCAGCGACCCAGCAGATTCGAACGCGGCATTTACTTTCGCCATCGTCAACTTCCAGCACGCTATGGGCGATCCAGTTGCACTGCAGGGTTGGTCCCTGTCGCTGATCTAAAACAACAATATCTGCAGCCTTGCCTCCCAGGGCAAAAGTCAGCCCCATGGATTCACACCAACTAATGAAGCGTTCAACCTCGTCGGGTGAGCGGAGGTGAATGCAAGTCAGATCGTTGTCAAAACAAATGGATTCATCTTGCAACCCTTCTTGAAAACGACGTGGTCCGCCATGGAACTTTCGCAAGAGCGCATCATTTCGGACAACAACCGACAACCCTTCGACGAGTACCGCCATCATTTTCTCTTTCGTGTCATAAAACGCCGCGACCGGTCTCGGACTTCAGAAGCGCTGCAAGCTGGGAGCCAGACTTCAATTTCTCAATGAATGTGCAGCCTGCGTTATTGGGCTGCCAGTAAGGACAGGCGAGAAAGTACGCGTCCAGAAGCCCCGTCGCGTTCTGCTTTCGTCGCAACACCATGTTTTCTCCGTGTACCGGACACGTCGCTAGCTCGACACCACGATGGCCTGAATTCAAATCCGACTTGAGGTCATTGAGTCGGGTATCGATGATCTTTTCTGTGCCCTTATCGGTGAGGATGATGCCAAACTCCTCAGCCGTCATCGAAAACTCCGGTGCGGTGGTATCCGTCATCAATCCGTAGTCGTTTCTCTGCAGTTTCTCGGTATGCGTACAAGCCCGACGATCGCCCTGCACCACGTACCATCCCGTGCAACCCCAGTAGAAGTCCTTGGGCTCCGCCACAGAAAGGTCACGCTTCCACTGCAATTTCATGGGCCGACCACAAACGCGACATTGCTTACCTAGGGTATCTGCGAACGCGTTGTACTGCAGTACGTGCGTCGTCTCAAGGTCGATCTCGACCTTGTCGATGGCACTCTCAGTCTCGAATATCTTTTCGGCGGCACGCACCTCCTTGCCCAGATTGAGCTCAGAGAGAAGTTGGTCGCGCTCGGCCCGCAGGTCTTCCCAACGCTTACGAGCGCGGTCACTGAGACTGCCGCTCGACATGCGTTGGTTCCGCAGATGCATGATCTCGTCGTTGACCGAACGCAGGCGGTCCTTCTTGCGCGTTATTTCATCGACGACCTCCGCGCCGGTGGCGCCGCCCTGGCGCTTGTATGCTTCGTAGCCTCGTTTGATCCCTGAAATCACCTGAACGGTGGTGTCGACGAGCACTCCGAGCAATGTCCCGAGGCCATTGGCAAGGCGGTCAAAGAAGCTCATAACGCTTCCCCTGAGAGCAGCCGGGTTTGCTGAGCCAGGCGCATCGATAGCATTCGGTTGGTATCGGCACGATACGAGGTGAGGATCGCCTCCTGATTCCAGTACCGGTCGAACAGGAGACCTCCGGCAAATGCCGCTGGTATGGCCAGCAATCCACCGCCAACGGCATAGACCGCTGCTCCAGCCAAATTCGCGGCGGCGATACGCTGCCCTCGTCGGGCGATTGCAAGTTTGAATTTGTCGAGTGATTGCTGCCCGACAGAAACCTTGTATCCCTCCCAGGTCGCGATAGCCACCAGTGGGAAGAGAGGACTGAAGTAGTCTAGGAAGCGCTCGGTCACCGAGTCATCCATGACATCGAGAGCCGACGAGACTTGATCGTGCAAGTCGTTCTCAGTGATTCCGCTATCCAACACAAGGCCGGAGTGGGCGACCTCATGGGTGGCCAGGATTTCAATGTCAGGGTAGCGATGCAGCGCCTCTTGAATATAGCCGGCGCTGTCCGTGGCCTTTAGCTGCAAATAGTCTGCGGTGGCCCCATCAGGGCCAACGATCTGCATATCCCAGCCTGGTTGATTCAGGGAGTCTGCCAATACGGCGTGATAACCATCTGGAAGAAGAACGGGCCCCACCTGTTCACCAGCGTTCAGGCGATCTGCGACGAGATACTCGAAGTACTTGCCCTTTGCGGTGTTGACCGCACCTTGCAACTCCTCGCCACTCAGCCCAAATAAATGGTCATCAGACAGTGACGGATTCGTGACGCGAATCGCCTCAACGAGACGAGGATCAAGATTGTCGATGCCATGATCAAGAAATACTTCTGCAGAAGCAGCCGCCAGTGTCAGGTCAAAGAGCGACTCCCGATTCGCCTTTAGATACCGCTGGAATGCGTCGTAGAACCGCTCGCCCGCAGGCCGTCCACCGACGTCTCCGTAGTGGCTACTCAGCTGACCAAGCCTGGTGGACGTTATGCCGTTCATGATCATTTAACCGCTTTGCGAATCGCGGACAACTCCGATTTGGCGCGCTGCAAATCAGCGACCCAACCCGATGCGGAAATACCTTCCGGTTCGAGCCCTAGTCCTTCTTCGATTCTTGAAACGCGTTTTTCCAGCCGTTGAATGAAGGTATCCATGCCGCCCAGCACCTCCTCAACCATCAGGAGATGTTGCTCAATCTGCGAGCGCAACTGGCTCATCGTGAGTTCTTTAAACATATTCTTTGCCTCCCTTCACAGTATCTCGCAGCTGAACCTCAATCGGCCTGCCGCCGAAGCCACCCAGGTATGTCGTCGACCTGCGCGCGCTTGGCCTTGTCGTCCGACTCTGCATCATCCGGGAGATCTTTCCAAACCGTCAGGAAATGGGCGCCCGGCGCCCCGTTCTCGACCAGAACGTAGCCCGACCGCAGCTCCTTCCGCCCCCAGGTTGTCTGCCAGCGCGCAGAGAACGACCACAGCTCACCGCCTTCAGCGTGACCTTTGAGGAACTCCTTCCACGCGGCGTGGAGGTGACCGAAGGGCAGTTCAGGCGCCGCCTGGAGAGGGTCAGTCACGATCTCGCGCATCTCGACCTCCTGCACCGTCAGCCGCTCCAGCAGGTGCTGACGCTCGACGGCGAACTCCCGTTCCTCCTCAACCTTGGCACCATCCTTTTTGTTGAACATTTCCTTGGCCTTCATGTAGACCGCGACGGGCCAGACCGCGATAACCAGGATGGCAGCCAGAACCGGCGCGACGATGTTGTTGAGGATGCGGTAGGAAAGCTTCTTGCGATCCGGGTTGACCGCCTCGAGCAGTTCACGAAGGGATTCGGACTCCTTCTCCTTCGTCAGCCGATGGGCACCATACACAACGGCGAGGACCGCGATGCCGATGCCCAGGTACCAGTAGAGGTAGATCACGCCGCGCCCCCGTCGCCTTTGCTGGTTCGCGGGAAAACCGTCATGGCGCCAACTTCATAGCCCTCAGGGGCGCCATCAGACTCTGCGACCCCGTTATGCTGCACGCGGGTGGCAACGACGACCCCTCGCTCGACATCCAAGAACAGGTCGCGCTCGAAGGTGCTGCCGTAACCCATGTGTACGTACTCGAGCTGCTTGCCCTGCGGGAGTCGGATCGTGCCGGAGTACCAGTGGGCGAACACCCTGTCCGGAAACTCGGGGAAGATGGTTGCCAGTGTCGCGTCGGTTCCGTCTTCGAGCGTTCCGGTCAGACCGATCAGGTACAGGCGGTCGCCAACGATCTCCCAACTGCCAACGTAGCCGCGCCATAGCGCCGTGCAGTTCGACTCGAAGCGCGGGTTGGTGCCACCCATGGCGAAGTAGTCGCTGAGGGGGTTCGTGCACATCGCCACGTCCTCCCCCCGGTAGTTCAGTCTTTCCGCGATCTGCGCAGTCATGATGCTTCTCCTTTCCGCGAACTGCCTTCGTTTGCATGGTTCATCGCCATGTCAAAACCCCGGGTACTTCTGCCAGACGCGCTGGTTCATTTCTGCGTTCTTGTTGTACTCGCCGATATCCCAGTCCTTGAATGCGTAGAGATCTTCCGCGACGGTCGTGATGACCTCGCGCAACTCCAAGGGCTCCAACCACTCGGATGGAATCGCCTTAACCCCTTGCATGGCGCCCAACAGGTTGCCGGTGATCGCCCCCGTCGAGTCAGAGTCGCCGTCGTGATTCACGGCCAGGATGACGCCGTGTTTGAAGTTGCGTGCGACCAAAGCGCAGTAGATAGAAATGGCGAGGGCCTCTTCCGCAACCCAGCCCTGGCCGAGCTGTGCGATGGCGACTTCGTGTGCCTCGCCGCTCGCCGCCAGTGTCTCGGCCATCTCTATCGCGCGCAGGGTCTCCTCATGTCGAGGCTCGGCGCACAGGATCGTTTTTGAGGCAGTCAGCGCTTCGGACAGCGACGCGCCATCGGTCAGTGCAAGGATCAGAACAGCCAAAACGCCGCCGGTCAGCGCTCCGGTCGGATGTCCGTGGGTCAGCGCGGCCAACTCGGTGCCCAGGCGAAAGGCGTCCTGTGGCGACTCCTGCTGACCCAGTCGCCATGCAAACAGCCCAACGGGCGCGACCCGAATGACGCCACCACACCCCTTGCTGTCGTTTCTGGCGGGCTCCCCCAACGAGCCCATCGCCCGCAAAGCCGCGAGGCATGTGTTGCCCGGGGCACGTCGGTGATGCAGTTCGCGCTGTTGGAATAGCCAACCAGGTTCGTCAGAGCCGAAGTTGATGTCGCAGGTCGGACGTTCACCTTGGGTGCGCAGCCAGCGGAGGTATGCATGTGCCGTCACGCCGGAATAGGTGGTGATGCCCTTCATGCAGCCCCGCACCCAAGCTCGTATAAGCCCCTCGGCGGTGAAAAGGGTCATCTGGGTGTCGTCGGTGATCAGACCGATGCCCCCGTAGGCTGGTGCGTACTGGGTGATGCCCTTGGGGCCAAAGCGGCGAAGAATCTCGGTTCGCTTCATGAACTCGACAGGCGCGCCAAGTGCGTCGCCCACAGCCCCGCCCAGCAGGCACCCGACAAATCGCGCTTGGACCGTCCGGCGCTGCTGGCGCTTGCTGCGCCATGCCGGTATGTTGGGCGCGCTTTCCGGTTCGTCATCCTCGGTGGCGTCGTCTGCCTCCGGTCCGTCTTCCTCAGACAAGGAGTGATGAACACCAAGGTCGACGACCACCTGCGCGGCCGGACGGGCCACGAGGTTCAGCTGCTTGCGCCACTCGGGCACTCCAGTTCCATCCCAACTGATCCCGAGACCCTTCTCCCAGTACGACAGGTAGGCCTCGCCGCGCTCACATGCGTAGTGATTGCCACTTCCAGCGGAGCAGTCAAGCGCGTACTCCCAGTTGTTCTCGCGCATGCAAACCCCATGCTCTGGGTGCGGCACCTGACCCAGACCAGTCAGGTACTCCGCACTTTTGGCATCCAGCGGGCGAAACACCGCGACCCGTAGCCGGCCGTCGTCCCTTGGGGCGATCGCCGCGATCAGGTCGTCACCACGCTGAACGGTGATCAGCTTGTCACCGAGATCCACCGGCCCGACCTCAACCCACCAGGTGTCGCCGGCTGCCGAAATCACATCGCGCCCGTCTTCCGGCGCCAGCAACTCGGACAAGCGGCTCATCGCGGGCTCAAGATGCTTCCATTCGGCTTCCCCGTCGCGAGCAACCTCCTGAAGGCCATGCAGCATCATGGCCAGAGGTAGTTCACCGCCAGCGGTCAGTGCGGCCTGCAGATCGGCGCTTGCTATCGGATAGGCGATGTCCGGCAAACCGTATCGCGCCAGCACTTCTGGCTTGAGATGGACCTCAGCGAAGTTCGGCATGGCGAGCGAGAAGGCGATCGAACGCTGCTTCAAGTTCAGGATGGACGCCGCGTACTCCGGCAACGACTTTGGCGGCCCAGTCGAAGTAGCCTTGCTTGCGCTCTGACGACCAATCTGCCGGCGGCGAGGCCAAGATGTCCCGCAAATTGCAGATCTTGTCGGCCAGCTTCACGAGCTTGGCTTCCTTCGAGATGTGCGGTGCGTGCTCGATCTGGCGCTGCTTGCGGACGTGCTTGTCCAACGACTTGTCGTCGGTGACGTCCAGGACCGTCGCGGTGATCTTCGGGCCGAAGATCGCTGTCAATTCCTCGGCCGTGGTGTTGGTGTCTTCAATCGTGTCGTGCAGGACCGCCGCACTGAGGACCACTACGTCGGTGACGCCACCCTCGTTCGCCAGCACGTTGGCCAGCGCAATCGGATGGTTGATGTAGGGCGACGCGTCCGCATCCTTACGACGCTGCGTGCGGTGCTTGTCGGCGGCAAAGGCCACTGCCTTTACGAACACACCGATGGGGTCTGAGTTCTGATGCATCGCTTGGTCCTTTCCTCAATCTATGGCGCTCGCGGCGTAGAGGCATTGATCAGCGCAACCGCGTCCTCACTCTTGCCGGTCGTGATCAGCGCCCACAAGGCCTGACACTTCTCTTGCGCTTCGCCGGCAGCGTCCTCGAGCTGCTTGATCAGGTCCAGGTCGATTTCCGCCTGCTGCTTTGCCTTGCGGCCGCCGTAGTCTTTGACGAGGTAGTCACCCGCCACATCCATGGCCTTGATCAGGGCGTCTTCGTCGGTCTTGATGCCTTGCCAGAAGAAGCGGTCGGTCATCGCCTGCCTGGGGAACTCGGCAATCCCTTTGAGGAGCGCGAAGGCCTGGCCCCACGGCGACGACCACTCGGACGATTGGCTCGGGTTAAAGGCGACCGGGGAATAAGCGACCCGCGGGATGATCTTGTCGGCCTTCGTCTTGTCGAGGCGGGCCTTGAGTTCGTCAATGATGTTGCCGACGGCGCTTTCCGGGATCTTGCCGCCCGGGTGGTAGGCCTCGTACATGCGTTGTGCGTCCGCCCGAATCCGGTCGCGCTGCGAGACCAGGAAGTCTTCGACGCTGGCGCCAACGGTTGCGCCCAGGAGCTTCTTGGCGTCCTCGTTCGCCGCAGTCAGGGCTGCCTCGAACAGGGGAATGGCTTGCCGAGGAATCCAGCGCACGCCATCGGCCAGGGCGAACGAATATCGGGGCAGCAACTCTCCGGACACCCGGCGCAGACGATCGATCTTCTTGAGCGTTGACTCATCGAAGGGGGCGACCTTGATGGATGTCTGCGCGCGGACCATGCCGGTCTGCCGGAACGAGTCGACGCCGAACCATTCCGGCTTCACCGGAGCTTCCAGCGGAGGGATGCGGCTCAGCTTATCGATTGATACCAACGCGCCAAGGTCGAACACCCGCGCCACCCCTTCCGCGAGGTGGTCGAGCTTAGGGACCCCGATCTCTTCGGTTGGCGAGGCAACCGGCTCGCCGTGTTCGTCGACCAGGACAACCTCGCCAGATTCCGGGTCCACCTCGACCCGGACAGGTGCCTGTTCCACCGTGCCTTGGTCGAGGCACCGAATTCGGAAGGCGTCCCATAGCCGTGACGCATCCAAGTCACCGTCTGGCAGCACCAGCCTGGGCATCGACACCGCGATCTCTGGCCGCAGGGGGCCGGAGACACCCCAGAGGTAGTCGAACCACTTGCGACACGCCTCGAACGACCCGGCAGTCACCTGCATCGCTACATTGGCGTGCGAGGCAGAGGTCGGCGCGTACCCCAAGTTCTCGGTGGGGCCGATCGAAATCCCCAGACTGCCGTCGGCGTCACACAGGCAGAGCAGGTTCGACGAGCGATCCTCCAGCGAATTTTCCGGATACAGCCTGAACGCGGCCCGGTCGCCGTGTCGATCCACCAGGCGCAGAACTTCTTGGAGATCTGTCTCCGAGGTTCTGCACGTGGGGTGGATGCTGACGACCACACGCAGCCGCGAATCCACCTGGTCGGCCAGAAAGCCTTCCATCCAGTTGATCGCCCGACTATCGACGGCCGAGACGACACCAAAGACCGTGACCGCCGACCGAACTGCGTTCTCAAAGGGCAGTTCGGATGCGTACCGGGCAGCGCCGGCGCTGACACGGGGCTCGGGCCAGACAAACGGCATCAGCGGTGCAATGGGTTCGGTTTTCACAAAGGACCCTCACTGATCCGCTTCCTGCTGATGGGCGGCCCTGAGACAAGCCAAAATCGCATCTTTAAGCGGCGGATACAGATATGGTTTTGAGTTGATGGACACATTTTAGAACGGCTTATATACTTTCCGCAACAATGCGCACAAGTGCTACCAAACCCGCGTGAGCCGCACAGGATGCCAACCGAACAGCTTGCTGAACTGACCCAACCGCAGCGTGATCGACTCGCGTTTGTGGAGTTGCGCGTGCGCTTCATTGGGGAGATCCGACGACAGGACCTGGTGTCGCGGTTTGGCATCCAGTCCGCAGCCGCGACTCGAGATCTCGCCGTCTACAAGGATCTGTCGTCCGGGAACATCGACTACGACTCCAAGGCCAAGTCCTATGTGCTGACGGACGACTTCCGCCCGCTGTTCGACTTCCCGCCTGAGCGCGTGTTGTCCTGGCTCACCCAAGGATTCGGTGACGGCGAACCGGTGCGGCTTAAGCCGTGGGTGATCAGCGAAGTGCCTACCCGGCTCACCCACCCAGACTTAGACGTACTGGCGGCCGTCACGCGTGCCATTCACCAGGAGTGCCCGCTGGCCATCGAGTACCACTCGATTTCGAGCGGCTGCACTGAGCGAGAGATCGTCCCGTTCGCCTTGATCGACAACGGACTGCGGTGGCATGTCCGGGCTTTTGACCGCAAGTCCCAGGAGTTCCGCGACTTCGTCATCACTCGCATCAAGCACCCCAGGGTACTCAGGACTTCCCCCGTCGCACCTCATGAGTCCGACAGCCAAGACATTCAATGGAACCGGATCGTCGAGCTGGATCTGGTTCCCCATCCGGACCAGCCACGCCCAGAGATCACGGTGATGGACTACGGGATGCAGGACGGGTCGCTGCGCATGAAGCTACGCGCGGCGACAGCGGGTTACATCCTGCGCAAATGGAGCGTGGACTGCTCGCCTGACCATAGTCTGCGTGGCCATGAGTTCAGGCTGTGGCTGAAGGACCCGCTGGCGCTCTATGGCGTCAAGAACGCGATACTTGCGCCTGGATACAGGGTTCCTGATAGCTCCAGCACTGACACTAAAAAACTGGCGGGAATCTAAATGGGTGAATATTTTTCAACAGCAAGGACTATCGAAGTTTTCGAAGTCAAACTACTCGTGAAGCCCAGCACCTTCGATCATGAATCATCTGCTTGGTCAAATGCCGAATTGACTACATATGTACACGGTGAAGAGCACCTAACTGCGACCACAAAGATAGTTCCCGGTTCCGACAAGATGAAGGTGCTTGCATCTGATTCTAGCCGGCACGTGGCCGTGATGTGTGATTCGCAGTGGTACGAGGATCTCTACATTTTTGAGCTGCCAAGTCTTCGAAAGATTTCCAGTTTCGAGGGTGTAGAAAAGATAGATGGCGCTTCGGAAGGATTCTTTTTGGAGGACTTCTTCATAGCGCTGCCTACATTTTCATTTGAAGGAGGATGTGGCGGCCTGCGAAGAGTATCACTCAAGGATGGCAATGTTGAAGTGATCCTACCTCCTAGTTTCTTTTCAGGTTTTAGAGTCTTTCTTCAGCCAGCGCGTCGCAACAGAAATGACTCTCCAGGAATAGACCTCGGGACCCCATTTGGCCTACTCAATTTTACTTACGACAATGATTCAGGCGCGCTCGATCTCGACTATGTCGCCGGTAGGTTAAGAATATTTATTGATAGCTGTGCTGGCTCAAAAGAGCCTCGCGCTATTGAATTCATTGCGCGCAGCACTACTGAGTCATTTCAAGATTCGGAGGGTAATCGCTGGTTGATTCGGGATGATGACCGAAATAGCAACTGGTGGCTTCGAAACGGACCGCAGCGCGCGCTGGAGTTGCTCCGGATCGGCTCGGGCCGCGCCGACGCCACCTTCCGTGAAGGTCAAGAGGACGCGATTCGCCACATCGTCGAAGGGCGAGGCCGCTTGCTGGTCGTCCAGAAGACTGGATGGGGAAAAAGCTTCGTCTACTTCATTGCGACGAAGCTGCTGCGCGACGCCGGAAACGGTCCGGCGCTATTGATCTCGCCGCTGCTGGCGCTGATGCGCAATCAGATCGCCGCAGCGGAACGAATGGGCGTTCGTGCGGCCACGATCAACTCCGACAACGTCGACGACTGGACCCAAGTCGAGGCCAGGCTCGCCCGGGGCGACATCGACATCCTCTTGATCTCACCCGAGCGCCTGGCGAACGAGCGCTTCCGCACGCAGGTTCTGGCCGGCATCGCCGCACAGATCTCGATGCTGGTCATCGACGAAGCGCACTGCATCTCCGACTGGGGCCACGACTTCCGCCCTCACTACCGCCTGCTGGAGCGGATCGTCAAGACGCTGCCGCCGAACCTGCGGCTGCTGGCCACCACGGCAACAGCCAACAACCGCGTGATGGAGGACCTTGCAGCCGTGCTCGGTCCGAAGCTCGAAGTCTCGCGTGGCGACTTGAATCGGACCTCGCTGTCCCTGCAAACGATTCGCTTGCCCAGCCAGGCCGAACGTCTGGCGTGGCTGGCGCAGCAGCTGGCCGTCCTGCATGGCCACGGCATCATCTACACGCTCACCGTGCGGGACGCCAACCAGGTCGCCGACTGGCTCAAGACCCGGGGCCTCAACGTCGAGGCCTACACGGGCGAAACGGGCGACCGGCGGGAAACGCTGGAACAGGCGCTGCTCAACAACGAGGTCAAGGCGCTGGTTGCGACGACTGCGCTGGGCATGGGCTACGACAAGCCCGATTTGGCCTTCGTCATTCACTACCAGATGCCGGGCTCGGTCGTCGCCTACTACCAGCAAGTGGGCCGTGCTGGGCGTGCGCTGGACTCCGCCTACGGCGTACTGCTCAGCGGCCAGGAAGAGTCGGACATCACCGACTGGTTCATCCGAAGCGCGTTCCCGACCCGGCAGGAAGTCGCCGACGTCCTGGGCGCACTGGAGGAAGAAGAGAACGGACTGTCCGTCCCCGAGCTGCTGAGTCGCGTCAACCTGAGCAAGGGCCGCGTCGACAAGACGATCGCGCTGCTCTCCCTCGAAGCGCCAGCACCCATCGCCAAGCAAGGCACCAAGTGGCAGCTCACCGCCGCCACCCTGAGCGAGGCCTTCTGGGAGCGAGCCGAGCGACTCACGGCCCTGCGGCGTGACGAGCACCAGCAGATGCAGGACTACGTGAGGTTGCCCTTCGGTGACCACATGGGTTTTCTGATCAGCGCGCTCGACGGCGACCCGAGTGTCGTCACACGGCCTGCGCTACCGCCGTTGCCAACGGATGTGGACGAGGCGCTGGTGCGAGACGCCATCGAATTCCTGCGCCGAACCAGCCTGCCCATCGAACCCCGCAAGAAGTGGCCTGATGGGGGCATGCCTCAGTACGGCGTCAAAGGCTTCATTGCACCTGGGCATCAGGCACAGCCCGGCAAGGCCCTTTGCGTCTGGGGCGACGCTGGGTGGGGCGGCCTGGTCCGGCGAGGCAAGTACCACGACGGCAAGTTTGCCGACGACCTGGTTGGGGCGTGCGTCAAGATGGTTCGCGAATGGAATCCCCAGCCCAAACCGACCTGGGTGACCTGCGTTCCCTCGCTGCGTCATCCCGACCTCGTCCCCAACTTTGCGAAGCGCTTGGCTGCGGCTCTGGGCCTGCCGTTTCATATGGTCATCGCGAAAACTGACGACAGGCCCGAACAGAAGACGATGGCAAACAGCACACAGCAGGCGCGCAACATCGACGGCTCGCTGGCACTCAACGGTCAGCCGGTGCCCCACGGGCCGGTGATCCTGGTCGATGACATGGTGGACTCACGCTGGACGCTGACCGTGGCCGCGTGGCTGCTGCGCAAGAGCGGAAGCGGCGACGTCTACCCCATGGCGCTCTCTCAAACGGGACACGACGAATGACGCCCGCCCTGTCCCCCAATACCCAGGCGATCCTGCTGCTGACGGCGCCGCTGATCGCTGGGCGCGGCGCGTCTTCCCCGGATCTGCTGTCCCCGGGCGAGTACAAGCGCCTTGCCCGCCACCTACGGGAGATCCAACGCCAGCCCGCGGATCTCGTGTCGCCCGATGCGGCCGATCTCATGCGGGCCTGTCAGCCCGTGATCGATGAAGCCCGACTGCAACGCCTCCTGGGGCGAGGCTTCCTTCTGAGCCAAGTCATCGAACGCTGGCAAGCGCGCGCCATCTGGGTGGTCAGCCGCGCCGATGCCGAGTACCCGCGCCGCCTGAAAGTCCGCCTGCGCGAAGACGCCCCGGCGGTCCTCTACGGTTGCGGTGACATGGCCTTGCTGGAGTCGGGCGGACTCGCCGTTGTCGGTTCTCGACATGTGGATGACTCGTTGATCGACTACACGATGGCGGTAGGTCGGCTCGCGGCTCGGGCAGGAAGGACGCTCGTATCGGGCGGCGCCAAGGGCATCGACCAGGCCGCCATGCGCGGTGCGCTTGAAGCGGGCGGCAAGGTGAGCGGCGTCCTCGCGGACAGCCTGGAGAAGACGACCATGAACCGCGAGCACCGCAATCTGCTGCTCGATGGCCAACTGGTGCTGATCTCGCCCTACGACCCGAGTGCGGGGTTCAACGTCGGCAACGCCATGCAGCGCAACAAGCTGATCTATGCGCTGGCCGATGCATCTTTGGTTGTCAGCTCCGATGTGAACAAGGGCGGTACCTGGACGGGTGCCGTCGAGCAGCTGGACAAGCTCAAGTTCGTGCCCGTGTACGTTCGATCCACCGGCGGTTCGTCTCCTGGACTCGATGCCCTGCGCAGCAAGGGAGCGCTCCCCTGGCCGAACCCGCAGGACGCCGATGCGTTCGAAGCTGTGTTCGAGGCTGCTGCGCCCACTCAGGTGCCGTCTCCGCAGTCAGGCCTTGCACTGTTTTCCGAAGACGGACCGTCGGGCGTTGCACCCACGACGCTCTCGGTCCCGGAGACAACACTGGCGATCGATGCACCAAACGAGCCAGTGCCGCCATCCGCCGCTGCACCCATCGGCGAACCGCATGAGCCGACGCCAGAGCCCGCTCCATCGGCTGCACTGACACCCGAGGCCAACCCGGCTCCGACGACAGCATCCACACCCGCAGACACGCTGTTTGCGGCAGTCCGGGGAGTGATTCAGGAGCTGCTGAAGACCCCGATGAAGGACGCCGAGGTTGCCGCTGAGCTGGACGTATCCAACGCGCAAGCCAAGGCGTGGTTGCAGCGCCTAGTCGACGAAGGCGTGATCGAGAAGCAGAAGAAGCCAGCGGGCTACATCGTCAAGCAGTCCAGCCTCTTCGAGTAGGCGACGACTGCAAGCCCCAGCAATGATTGATTGAACGAACAAGACCGGATTCCCTACATGCCCTTGACCCTGCCACAGCTGGAACGCCACCTCTTCAAAGCCGCCGACATCCTGCGCGGCAAGATGGATGCCTCCGAATTTAAGGAATACATCTTCGGGATGCTGTTCCTCAAGCGCTGCTCCGACGTGTTCGACCAGCACCGCGAGAAGATCATCCAGGAGGAAATGGCAGCTGGCTTGACCGAAGCCGAGGCCATTGAGAGTGCCGATCAAAAAGACTGGTACATGGAAGAAGGCTCATTTTGGGTGCCGCCACAGTCACGGTACGAATACCTGCTAAACGATGCACATCAAAACGTCGGTGATTTTCTGAATAAGGCGCTGGCCGGACTGGAAACCGGCAACACCAGCCTCTACGATGTTCTCGAGCACATCAACTTCACTCGCAAGGTCGGCCAGAGCAAGATTCCCGATATCAAACTGCGACAGTTGATCACCCACTTCAGCCTGCACCGCCTGCGCAATGAGGATTTCGAGTTCCCCGATTTGCTGGGTGCTGCCTATGAATTCCTGATTGGTGACTTTGCGGACTCCGCCGGCAAGAAAGGTGGCGAGTTCTACACGCCGCGCACGGTCGTGAGCATGATGGTGCGCCTGATCAAGCCCGAGTTGCACCATCACATCTACGATCCCTGCTGTGGCTCCGGCGGCATGCTGATCGCGGCAAAGGAATACATCGACGAGCAAGGTCAGGAAGGCCGCAAGGCCAACCTGTACGGGCAAGAGGCCAACGGCACCGTGTGGTCCATCGCCAAGATGAACATGCTGCTGCATGGCATCAGTACTGCCGACTTGCACAACGAAGACACGCTGGCCAAGCCGCAGCACGTCAAGGGCGGCGAGCTACGCCGCTTTGACCGCATCCTCACCAATCCACCGTTTTCCATCCCCTGGGGCACCACCGACAAAGACCAGAGCGGTCAGTCCACCTGGGCACCCGAGTTCCGTTCCGAGCGCTTCAGCTACGGCGAAGTGCCACTCGGTGCCAAGAAGGCGGACTTGATGTTCCTGCAGCACATGGTGGCGGTGTTGGCCGATGGCGGGCAGATAGCAACCGTCATGCCCCACGGCGTGCTGTTCCGGGGTGGCGAAGAAAAGACCATCCGCGCGGGCATGATCGAGAACGATCTGTTGGAAGCCGTCATCGGCGTCGCCCCCAACCTGTTCTACGGCACGGGCATCCCCGCGTGCATCCTGGTGCTGCGCCAACGGGTGCAGAACGGTGCAGAGCGAGTCAGCGGCAAGCCGAAGGATCGCCAAGGCAAAGTGCTGTTCATCAATGCCGACCGCGAATACTTCGAGGGCCGGGCGCAAAACTTTCTGATGCCGGAGCACATCGAAAAGATCGTCACCACCTTTGAGGCCTTCAAGGAAGAGCCGGGCTTTTCGGCTATCGTGGACAACGCCACGCTCAAGGCCAACGGCTACAACCTCAACATCCGCCGTTATGCCGACAACGCTCCGTCCCCAGAACCGCATGACGTGCGTGCCCATCTGCTGGGCGGCGTTCCCAAGGCCGAGGTGGCACACCCGGCGAAGAAGGAACTGTTCGATGCACACGGCCTGAACCCGACGGACTTCTTCGTTGAGCGGGACGCTACCTATTACGACTTCAAACCCACGTTCACCGCGAAGACCGAGCTCAAACCGGCCATTGAGTCCAACGCAGGGCTGCAGGCCAAGGAAGCCGACATCCGCGCAGCTTTCGAGGCTTGGTGGGCTGCCCACAGCCAGCGCATTACCGATTTGGCAGGAGCACAAAGTTTCGTAGCGCTGCGCAACGAGCTGCTGGCCAGCTTCAGCACCTCGCTGGAGCAGATTGGCCTGCTTGATCCCTTCCAGGTGCGTGGCATCGTGGCCGGATTCTGGAACCAGTCCAAGTACGACTTCCTCACCCTGATGGCACGAGGATCGCACGGCGTGGTCGATGCTTGGCGCACCAGCATCGTCACTGCGCTGGAAGACAAAGCCAAGAAAGAAAGCCCGCTGGAACACAAGCTGGTCAAGTTCCTCATGAGTGGTTTCGTGGATGAGATCGAGGGGCTGGAGGCCAAGAAGATCGAGTTGGAAGCTCAGATCAAGGCCAACGACACAACAGCTGAGGAAGGCGGCGAAGACGCGGAAGCAGCTGAGGCCGAGGACGACGATGCCGTTGATGAGGCCCAGCTCAAGGCCAAGAAGAAGGAACTTGAGGCCAAGATCAAAGAGATTGCGCGGGTGGTGAAGGCCATCGAAAAAGAGAAAAAGGCCAACGCCAGCGCACTCAAGAAGCTCGACAAGCCCAAGGGCCAGCAGGCCAACGCGGCCGAAATCGCCGCTCTACAGGCCGAGATTGCCAAGCAGGATGCCGAGCTGCTGGTTCAGGCGCAGCAGCAGCAAGCCATCGAAGCCACCCTGCAGCCCATCCTCGACCAAATCGCCGTGTTCGACGAACTGCGCAATGCCCTCAAAGAAGTGAAGAAGGAACTGGCGGACCGCAAGAAGCTCTTTGCCGACCATCTGAACCTTGCCGTGGATGGGCTGCCGCCTAAGGAAGCCGCCACGCTGTTGCTCACCATCCTGCACGATGACATGAAGCGCATCGTCGAGCGCTACATCACGAACCAACGTCAGCAAATCGTTTCGGCGTTTGAGAACTGGTGGGACAAGTACAAGGTCACGCTCACAGAGATCGAGCAAGACCGCGATCAGGCGGCCAAACAGTTGCAGGCGTTTTTGAAGGGGCTGAAATATGTCTGAGCCTGTAAACCACGCTCCGCGTCATCAGTACGAGGCATTTCTACGTCAACTGCCAGCCGATTGGGATCACCAAGAAATCACGCAGCTTGGTGCTGTCGTTGGGGGAGGTACGCCGTCGCGCGAGGTGCCATCGTTCTGGCGAGGCCCAATTCCCTGGGTCACGCCTGGCGAAGTCAGCGGCGAGGCCAGCAAGCTGCTTCACGATACGCAGGAGCACATCAGCCTTTCAGGCTTGGCCGGGAGTGGCGCAAATCTGCTGCCTGCAGGCTCGCTTCTGGTGACGACACGCGCAACGCTGGGTGCCCGTGCGATCAATGCAGTGCCAATGGCGACAAATCAGGGTTTCAAGTCGATCGTCTTCAAGAAGCCAGAGGAAGCCAGCTACTACTACCACCTCTTTGAGAAGGTGAAGCCTGAGCTGGTGCGTCGCGCGTCCGGTACCACCTTCTTGGAAATCTCAGGCGCGGAGTTTGGCTCCATCAAGTTGCCCAGCCCCTCGCCCGAGGAGAAGCTGAAGATCGCTGAGTTGCTGGACACTCTCGACACAGCCATCCGTCAAACCGAGGCCATCGTCGACAAGCTGAAGCAGGTCAAGCAGGGCTTGTTGCATGACCTGCTGACCCGGGGTGTGGATGCCAATGGCGAATTGCGGCCCAGCTACGAGCAGGCACCAGAGCTTTATCAAGACTCGCCGCTGGGGTGGGTGCCAAAGGATTGGGAGATCGTGACGCTGGGACAGATCGCGTCAAGATCCTCGGGTATCTTGCAGACGGGTCCGTTTGGCTCTCAACTCCACGCTCATGAGTATGTTGCCGATGGCGTTCCCGTTGTCATGCCTCAAGACATGATCGATGGGCGTCTTTCCGTCCAACATATCGCACGAATCACAACACGCAAAGCAGTTGCGCTCTCACGTCACCGCCTAATTCCAAATGACATCGTTTTTTCTCGTCGAGGTGATTTGTCGAGGTGTGTCGCAATTGAAGATGAGCACACCGGCTGGTTGTGTGGAACTGGGTGTCTTCTTGCGCGCCTCCCCAAGAAAGAGATCAATGCCTTTTGGTTAGCTCTGGTTTATCAGCAACCCGGCGTCCAGTCGCAAGTTCTTGGGCGTGCAGTCGGCTCAACAATGGCGAATCTGAACACGGCAATCCTTGCGGAACTGACCATTGCGCGGCCGATAGTAGATGAGCAAAACGAAATTACTCTCCGACTGAAGGCTGCGACCCTGCGTATGAATCAAGAATTGGCTGATCTTGCGAAGCTCAGGCAACAGAAGATTGGCCTCATGGACGACCTTCTCACCGGCCGCGTCCGGGTCACGCCGTTGCTGGCGCAATAAGAAAAGGGCCGGAATATGGGATGGGAACTTGAGGACGTAGAAAAGCCGTTCGTCACACAACTGGAAGGTCTGGGCTGGACGCATATCGAGGGCAGCATTGACGACCCCGTGGTCACCGGGCGTAGCAGCTTCACGGAAGTCATCCAGGAAGGCGTGCTGCGCAAGAAGCTGGCCGAAATCAACTTGCGCGAAGTCGATGGTGCTCTCGTGCCTTGGCTGGATGATGAACGCCTGTCTGAGGCCGTTGCCGCGATCACGCGCATTGCGCGGCCCAAACTAATCGAGGCCAACCAGGCGGCGACAGAATTGCTGTTGCTCGGCATCACCGTTGATGGCCTGCCCGGCTGGGATGGCGGACGTGGCCAGACCATCCGCTTCATCGACTGGGACACGCCCGAGAACAACAGTTTTACGGTCGTTAACCAGTACCGCGTGGATTGCCCACCTGGCTACAACAGCGGTAAGGCCTTCATCGTGCCGGACCTGGTATTGCTGGTGAACGGCATTCCGCTGGTGGTGGTGGAATGCAAGAGCCCCTCCGTCCCGGAACCGCTGGCCGAGGCGATTGACCAGTTGCGCCGCTACAGCAACCAGCGGCACGCCAACTACGAGGTGGAAGACTTTGAGGGCAACGAGCCGCTCTTCTTCACCAATCAGCTGTTGATCGCGACCAGCTTTGACGAGGCGCGCGTGGGCACCATCGGCGGCTTGTTCGAGCACTTTGCAAGCTGGAAGACGGTGGCACCGGCGCGGGAGGCAGACGTTGCGGCCAGCCTTGGCGTTGAGCAGCTTTCAGAGCAGCAACGCTTGGTAGCGGGCATGCTCACCCGCGCCAACTTGCTGGACATCGTGCGCCACTTCACCCTGTTCATGCAGGCAGGTGGTCAGACCATCAAGGTGGCTTGTCGTTATCAGCAGTTCCGTGCTGTGAACAAGGCGATCGAACGCCTGCAGAGCGGCAAGACGCGTCTGCAGGATGGCGAGTATGACCGGCGCGGTGGCGTGATCTGGCACACCCAGGGCTCTGGCAAATCGCTAACCATGGTGTTCCTGGTGCGCAAGCTGCGAACGAATGCCACTCTGCGCCGTTTCAAAGTGGTGGTGGTTACAGACCGCAAAGACCTGCAGGACCAGCTCAGCGCCACGGCAACGCTGACCGGCGAAGTGGTTGAGGTGGCCACGTCCACAGTGGCCGTGCAGAAGCTGGTGCGCCGCAAAGGGCCGGGGCTGCTCTTTGCCACCATCCAGAAGTACCGCGATCCAGATGCCGCCGGTGAGCCGGGCTTGACCGAGGATGACATTCCAGAAGGCTGGCACGACGGACAGATGGGGGTGAAGGAGCCAGCGGCGGCGGCCTATGTAGCAAAGCCTTCGACAAAGACGTTTGAAGTTTTGAACGAGGACGAGACCATCCTCGTGCTCGTAGATGAGGCGCACCGCACTCAGGCGGGTGATCTGCATGCCAATCTGCTGGCGGGGCTACCCAACTGCGCACGTATCGGCTTCACCGGCACCCCGATCATCATGGGTGACAAAAAACGCACCCACGAGATCTTTGGCGAATTCATCGACCGTTACACGATCAAAGAGGCCGAGGAAGACGGTGCGACGGTGCCCGTGCTGTACGAGGGGCGCACCGCACAGGGTGCAGTCAAAGACGGGGCCAGTTTGGATGAGTTGTTCGAGGACTTGTTCCGCGAGCGCAGCGCGGAAGAACTGGAGGCGATCAAGCAGAAGTACGCCACCAAGGGCCAGATCTTCGACGCCCCGCTGCTGATTGCGGACAAGGCGCGCGACATGCTGCGCCACTATGTGACCAATATCCTGCCCAACGGCTACAAGGCGCAGGTGGTGGCCTACAGCCGCTTGGCGGCGGTGCGTTACGTGGCTGCGTTTGAGACCGCACGCGCCGAACTGCTCGCCGAGGCTGACGCGCTGCCGCCGGAAGACAAGGCGCTGGACGACGAGGCGCTGTGCCAGCGGCCGCCCAAGGTACAGGCCATCGTGCAGGCCTGGCGCTACCGCGACACGCTGAAGAAGATCGAGTTTGCGGCGGTGATTTCCGGCAGCAACAACGACGACCCGGCCTGGAAGCACTGGACGGACGCGGCGGCCAACGAGACGAGGATCAAGCGCTTCAAGAAGCCGCTATTCCACACCAAGCCAGAGAAGACCGACCCGCTGGCCTTCCTGGTCGTGAAGTCGATGCTGTTGACCGGCTTCGATGCGCCGATTGAAGGCGTGATGTACCTCGACCGCCCGATCCGCGAGGCGGAGTTGCTGCAGGCCATTGCCCGCGTGAACCGCACAGGGTTCGGCAAGCGCTGCGGCATCGTGGTGGACTACTACGGCGTCGCCCAGCACCTGAAGGAAGCCCTGGCGGCCTACGCCGACGAGGACATTCAGGGCGCACTGCAAAGCCTGAAAGACGAAGTGCCGGCGCTGCGCGATCGACACCTGCGCGTTGTGGACCTGTTCCGCAGCCGCGACATCGAGTCACTGGATGACGTGGAGACCTGCGTTGAAGCGCTGGCCGACGAGCGGCTCCGCGCGGAATTCACCGTCAAGCTCAAGCAGTTCCTCGGTTCGCTGGACATGGTGTTGCCGCGCCCGGAGGGCCTGCCCTTCTCCAAGGACGCCAAGACCCTCTCATACATCTACGCCCGGGCCCGCAACCGCTACAAGGACACGCCGGTTCTGGGCAAGGACGTAGGCGCCAAGGTCCGCAAGCTGATCGACGACCATGTGATTTCGCTGGGTGTCGATCCCAAGATTCCGCCGATTGCACTGACCGACGCGGAGTTCGATTCGCATCTGTCTCGGCAGGCGAACGACCGCGCCAAGGCGTCCGAGATGGAACACGCCATCCGCTCGCACATCCGCAAGCATCTGGATGAGGACCCGGTGCTGTTCCGCAAGCTCAGCGAACGACTGAACGAGATCCTGAAGACGTTGGCAGATCAGTGGGATGACCTGATCGCAGCGCTGCAGAAGATCATCAGCGACATGCGCGCGGGCGCCTCCAGCGATGACGCTGGCCTGCCCGACATGCCAGAACACTACGTGCCGTTCCTGCGCATGCTGCTGGAGGCCGTGGTGGGCACCGAGCGCCCGAGTGACGAGCAGTTGCTGAAGATTCGCGACCTGGCTGTGGAGCTGGTCGACATGATTGCCGGCGAACTGACCGACACCTTCTGGGAGCCACACAAGCGCCCGGCACAAGACGCTCTAGGGGCACGCATCTTCAGAACGCTGCGCACATCCCGCCTGGTTGCACCCGGTGATGTGTCAGCCCTGAAAGATCGCCTGCTTGAACTCGCCCGCGCCAACCATGAGAGGTTGACCAAGGCATGAGCGTGCTGACCGTAGACGATCTCTCCTTCGAACTGAAGCCGAGCACCCGGCGCAGGACCCTGCAGATCACCGTGGATCGCAGCGGTGAGTTGGTGCTGTCGGCACCGCCCGATGTCGAAGAGGAGCGCCTGCGCGAATTCGTTCTGGAAAAGCGCTTCTGGATCTACACCAAGCTGGCCGAGAAGGATCGCCTGCAGAAGGCCGTGCCGACCAAGAGCTATGTCGATGGCGAGGGCTTTCTATACCTGGGTCGAAGCTACCGGCTGCGCTTGGTGGATGAGCAGGACGCCGCTTTGAAGCTGCTCAACGGGCGTTTCATGTTGCGCCGCGACTTGGTCGATACCGCCCGGAGCCATTTGATTCAGTGGTACGGCGCCCGGGCCAAGGTATGGCTTTGGGACAAGGTGCAGGACTACGTGGCGCGCATGGAGGTCCAGCCCGTCGGCCTGAAAGTGCAGGACCTGGGCTACCGCTGGGGCTCATGCGGCAAAGGCGACTGGCTGTACTTCCACTGGAAGACCATCCTGCTGCCGCCACGCATTGCCGAGTACGTGGTCGTGCATGAACTGGCACATCTGCATCAACCGCATCACACGCCGGATTTCTGGCAGAGAGTCGAGCGAGCACTGCCTGACTTCGAACGGCGAAAGATCTGGTTGGCCGAGCACGGCATGGACGTTGAAGGAATTTGAAACGATGGCACAGAACTACTTCAGCAACGACCATTTCAAGCTGTTGAACAAATGGAAAGGGACGGTCTACGACAAGACCAACCCGGAGCAACAGCGCGTCTATGAGGAGCTGGGCCAAGCCTACGACGTCACCAAGCATTGGGCCGAGGCGCTGCAGCAGCAACTGTTCAAGGATGGGTGGACCAAGACGGTCCGCAAGCCAGCGGATCGCAGTGGGAAATTCACAGCCTACAACTGGGCACGGATCTACCCAGAGCAGAAATCTCACAAGGGTTTGGCATACACCGTAGGCATTGATGCCGCTCTCGGCTTCATCGTCAAGATCGACCTCGTTGACACTCAGGTTAGCGACCCCGGTCTGCGCAAGAAGTACGAAGAGATTCGCGGCAGCTTCACGGCCTCCCCCATCGTGGCCATCAAGTCCATCGCAGACGGTCTGGCACTCGACTTCACGGCACTAGTGGATTGGAGCGCGGAAGCCATCAAGAATTTCAAGATCAGCTACGACGATGTCGCCGAAAAGCTGGGTCTGTCCGCAGACGAGGACCACAAGAGCCTGTTGGCCCACTTCCAGGGACACGAGGACTTTGTTGAACGACAACCGCTGTGGACCAGTACCACGACTGAGCTGTTCGGCCGACTTGCCCGTGCAGTGAACGAAATGGGGCTGGACTGGTGGTTCACCCGGGCCACCAACAGCCAGCTACGCTTCGGACGCAAGGAAAAGGGTGTGGTGAAAGGCGGCCCAGTCGGATGGCTGTTCTTGCGCAAGGACGGAATCCGGGTCAGTTGGTCCGCATTCGCCGGATTGGATGAGCTTGAGCCAACCGATCTGACGAGCGAGCTTGTTCAGCTCTTCGAGGCCGCCGACAAGGACGAAGGCAGTTGGCCATCCAAGCTCGGGGCGCGCTCTGGACGCAACGGCTACTGGCCCGACGACTACGACATTGAAGACGAGCCCAAGAGCGACAAGCCGCCCAAAAATGTCATCTACTACGGCCCACCCGGCACCGGCAAGACGTTCGATTTGCAGGCCCTGCTCGTGTCTGATTACACCGATGCAGAGTATGGCGAGCGCTACGAGTTCGTTACCTTCCACCAGTCCTATGGGTATGAAGAGTTCGTGGAGGGCCTGCGCCCCGTCATAACCAAGCGGGACAAGAAACGTGCGGCGGACAGCGAGGCAGTCTCCGCCTCGAATGGGGAGGTGCGCTACGAGATCAAACCAGGCGCCTTCTTGAGGCTGTGTGACCGGGCGCGGAAGAACCCGTCGCGGCAGTACGCGATGGTGATCGATGAGATCAATCGCGGGAACATCAGCAAGATTTTCGGCGAGCTCATCACACTCGTGGAAGTCGACAAGCGCGAGGGCGCGAAGTATCCCGTCGCCGTGACGTTGCCGTATTCCGCAGAGAGTTTCAGCGTGCCGTCGAACGTTGACGTCATCGGGACGATGAATACGGCCGACCGCTCGTTGGCACTGGTCGACACCGCACTTCGCCGCCGCTTCGAGTTCATCGAGTCGATGCCCAAGCCCTTGGTTTTGGCTGGCACCATCGTCTCCCACAACGGCGTGGACATCGACATCGAGCAGCTGCTGACCATGCTGAACAAGCGGATCGAGGCTCTGTACGACCGCGACCACACGGTAGGACATGCCTACTTCACACGCCTCAAAGACCTGAAGGAGGCGGATCGGTTCAGCGAGCTGAAGACCGTGTTCAGGAACAAGATCATTCCGCTCCTGGAGGAATACTTCTTCGAGGACTGGCAGAAGATTCGACTGGTTCTGGGCGATAACCAGAAGGCCAAGCAGGACCACCAATTCGTGCATGAAATCGGCCGCGAGGAGGACCTGCTGGCTCTCTTCGGCCGCGAGCACGAGCTGGATCAGTACGCGATTCGTTCTCGCTACCAGTTGAACGCAGCCGCGCTCGATCAGCCAGACGCCTACGTCGGCATCTATGCGTCCAAACCTGCCGTGACCGCCGGATGAATTCCCTGACGATCTTTGAGTTCGACAAGGTCGTCGAAGCAAAGGCCGGAGCGGTCGGACTTGCTGTGCCGAGGCGCGTCTTCGCCTGGCTGGACATGCAGTCCCTGCGAAGTGATGACGATGCCCCTGGCTGGCTGAAGCCGACCCAACTGAGTGGCCAGCGGGCCATTCAGGTCACCAGCTATGTGGGCGTCATTCGCGCCCCATGCGGATTTCAGATCGAGGTACTGCCAAAGACGGGGAGAAATACGTCACCTGACGATGCACGCGCGCTCCTCATCGAGATGTTGAAGTGCCTGGCCGGGTTTCGGCACATCAGGACAGCTAACGCGGACTTGGTCGCTGAGCGCATGCCCCTCTTAGAGGTCTTCATCCAGCAGTTCCTGTTGGCCGTCGGTTCGCTCGTTAAGCGCGGACTGCGCAGTGACTATGTCGCGCGACAGGACAACCTCTTTGCACTTCGTGGGCGGTTGTTGGTGGCACGGCAGATCTCCCAGAATCTGGTCAGGCGTGACCGGTTCTTTACCCAGCATGACGAGTTTTCGCAGGACCGTGCAGAGAACCGCCTGATTCACACGGCGCTTCGCTATGTTCTGACCCTGTGCCGATCGCAGGAAAGCCAGCGTGTCGCACGCGAACTTAGCTTTGTCTTTTCAGATGTTCCGCCGTCAGTCGATGTTGCCCAAGACATTCAGCGAATCAGGCTGGATCGAGGCATGGGCTACTACGAGTCTGCACTGGACTGGGCCAAGCTGATCCTGCAGGGTCTCAGCCCCATCTCTGGGATGGGAAGTCACCATGCCCCGTCGCTGTTGTTTCCGATGGAAGCAGTGTTCGAGGCCTATGTCGAGAAGCACTTGGCAAGGCAGTTGCGCGCTGACTTCGTCCTGAAGGCACAGGCAAGCAGCCAGCACCTCGTTGCGCACGATGACCAGCGATGGTTCCGCTTGAAGCCCGACCTGTTGGTAAAGCAGAAGCAAACCACGCGCTTGGTCCTGGATACGAAGTGGAAGCTGCTGGATGCGGCAAAGAAGAACGGGCGCGAAAAATACCAACTCAGCCAGGCCGACTTCTATCAGCTGTACGCCTACGGTCACCACTACCTAGACGGCACCGGGGACATCGTATTGATCTATCCAAAGACGGACACCTTCACAGAGCCGTTGCCAGTCTTTGACTTTCCGAAGGCCATCGGGATGCGCCTTTGGGTGCTGCCGTTTTGCCTCAAGGAGCGTCGTCTGAAGTTGCCAGCTTCCCTGCAACTTCAGTCGGTCTTCGTCGGGGAGAGCAGCAAAGCATCGCAGACCGAAGACTTCAATGCGGTACCGGCGTGACGGGAATGAAGGGGGAATACAACTGTGGCACTTAACCTTGGCAAATCGGTCGTCGACTTCCTGACGGCACACCCCGAAGAGAAATTCTCCGCGCGACAGATTGCCGAGTGGCTCGTTGCGACCTTCCCGGCCGAGTGCAGCGCCAAGAAGGCGAGCAGCCAGACGCTGGAAACCGACGCGGACCTGCTGCAGCAGTTGGTGGCGGAGATCGGCTCACAGCGCCCACGTCTGCAGAGGAAGCATCCCGGCCTCAAGACGACAGAGGGTCGGCCCCGGAAGTACTACTTCTCGGAGAAGTCGGACAGCGCCGAGGTCGCAGCGGTGGAAAACGTCGGCGTCGCAATTCCGGTCGGCAAAGATGAAGCCAAGACCGGGGAACACGGCCTTTACCCCTTGCTGGCAAGCTACCTGTGGGCGGAGTTCGGGGTGTACTCGAAGCGCGTCGACGAGAAGCGCTCGTCCAACAAACGTGGGCCGCACGGCAACCGCTGGCTCTATCCGGATCTGGTCGGCATGGAGGACCTGGGAGCGGACTGGCACCGAGAGGTCAAGGACTGCGTCAATCAGTACTCGGACAGGCGCACGAAGCTGTGGTCGTTCGAGGTCAAGCTGCTGATCAACCGATCCAATGTCCGAGAGTGCTTCTTCCAGTCCGTCTCGAACTCATCATGGTCCAACTTTGGCTACCTGGTGGCTGCCGAGATCGAGGGCCAGGACACGTTGAAGGAGCTGCGGATGCTGTTCGCAGCCCACGGCATTGGCCTGATCAAGCTGGACGTCGAGAACCCTTCCGAAAGTCAGGTTCTGATCCCCGCCAGGGAGCGCGGTGAGATCGATTGGGACACCGCCAACCGGCTGGCGACCGAGAACAAGGACTTCCTGGAGTACGTGAAGCTGGTGAAGCAGTTCTACCAGACCGGCGAAGCGCGGCTGGCGGACTGGGACGTGCCGAAGGAAGCCGAGTAGGTGCCAGGCTATTCGAGGGATGCGATCACGGTGAGCCGCTGTTCGGCTCTGCTGAACTGGCCTTGCCAGACGTCTCGACCGTCAACTTGCTGACGCTGCAGCGTCAGCTGATAGCCGTCGCAGTTTGCCTGCTTCGCGGTGGCGAAGTCGCTCGTGTCGAATCGGGCCTCGCGGACCAGTGTGGTTGCGACTGACTTCATCGCGTGCTCAAACAGATCGAGGAGCTTGGACTGTTCGGCCTCGTCGATATCGTGAGAGACGACGTCCTCGATCACGGCCTTCTTGTATCTGTTGGTCATCGGCACTTCTCCGTTGCGGGAAATGGCATGAACGCGCTGTTCGGCCCTGAAGCCAAGCGCTTCCAAGCGCTGCCGCATCAAGCGTTGCGAAGAAGCAAGGCAATCTCCGCCTCTCGCCGGGTGACGAGGCCGGGCAGCACTTTTCCGCCGCCATAGATCCATCGGCGCAGTTCAGTGGCTGCGCCTGACCAGTCGCGCTGATTGACCCGCCGCCGCAGCGTCGATGTCTGGAGGCGCCCCGCGCCGAGGTTGAACGTGAAGTCCACGATGGCGGCGAGCCGCCCCTCAGGCTCGGTGGCCAGCACGGGGCAGTAGCGCAGCGTCGCGTTCAGCGCCGTCATGAGGTCGGTGGCCAAGTAGGCTTCGGCCTCAGTCTCTGTGACTGGCGGGTGCTTCGGATCGCAAAGGTGGCCGTAGCCGATGGTCCAGTAGCCTGCTGGGCAGACGTAGGGATGCGCCCGGCCAGGATCGGCCCTCGGCACCCGATGGAACCCCTCGAAGCGCTTGGCGAGATCGATGGCAGCCTGCGGCACCGCGATCACGGCCGGACCCTGTCGAACACGCGCCCCAGGAACCAGAAGTTCAGCACCCCGGCCCACAGTGCCTGATCGGCCTCGGTCCAGGCGTGCAAGATCGCCGCACCCCAATCGACGCCGCCCGACATGGCCCCGACGAACGCCGCCGTCTTCGCCGCGCAGTACAGCGCCATGAACCAGTAGGTGATCACCGGGCGGACGCTGATGGACAGCGCATCGGCCCAGCGCACTCGGGACCGCTGGCCCTGGGCGGCGACCGACTCCCGCAGGGCCTCGATGGCACCGACGTTCCACGCCGCATCCGCCCCTGCACCGATCTCCGACATGCGCTGGGCGCCGCGCAGCTTCTCGAACTCCAGCGCCTTGTCCTGCATGGCCAGTTCGTGGCCACGTTCGCCCTTGCGGTCTAACCACTTCAGGACCTCGGGCGCCAGACGGAAGGCCCCGCCAAGGAGGCCGCCGAGCAATGTCTCGATCATTGGCTGCCTCCCATCAGCTTGAGCTTGATGGCGGCACCCACCAGGAGCGCCGCCAAGATGCCGGTCGTGATGACCTTGATGACAGTCTGCCAGGCGGTGCGCCGTGCATCGCGCCAGGCTTCGAGCAGGTCGCGCAGTTCGTGGATGTCGCGCGCCGCGTGGCTGCTCTCCAGCCCCAGGTGCGACAGCGCGCGCTCCGCACCGCGCTCGGCGGCACGGTCGAGCAGATCGTCGAAGTCCTCCTTGCGCATCAGGAGCATGTTCTCGACCAGGGTCGGTTGTTCGGGTTCAGTCATGGAAGCCTCCAGAAAGACGAAGCCCGCCCAGCGCGTGTGCAACTGGGCGGGCCTCAAGGGATGAATCAGCGGTGGGTCAGATCTCGATGAGTTCGAGCGGCAGGCTGGGGGCGACGGCTTCGACCGTGCCGTCACGGACAAACACCTTCTGGCCGAGACTGGCGGCGCCACGCCCCCTGACGACGCCGCCACCGGGCAGTTGAACGGTGACGACGCCGGCGCCGATCTCGGTCACGGTCCCCGCTTGCAGCGGTGGGTCGGGCAGCAGCTGGCGGAACTGCTCGTAGACGTTATGCATAGGCCTGCACCCCCAGCGTCTGCCAGACCTCGGGGAACCCGGCCTGTACCTGGGTGGCGCGCACCAGCCCGAGCCGAGTCACGCTGCCGTCCTGGTACTCGACGAAGGCGCCCGGCTCGATGATTCCGGTCTCCGCCAGCACGGGCAGGCGCAGGCTCACTTCGATCTGGCGGCCGGTGTCGGACAAGATGGCGATGCCTCGCTGACGAGCCGCGGGCGCTTCGGTGATCAGCGCGTCCACGACCATCGGCGCCAGCACGTTGCCTGCGGTGCCGGCGCGCGTGACCTGGCCGAGTACGCCGACCTCCTGGCCGGAGACGAACACGCGGTTGTAGGCCGGCTTCTCCAGCCAGCGCACGGACTCGCGGGCCACGGCGTCCACAGGCAGCACGAAGTCGGGGGTGAGGGAGCCCCACTCCCAGGGAGCGACCGGGTAGCGATGACGGACCCGCAGGCTTTGCGCCGTCGGATGGGGCATCAGGTAGCCGCCCGCGGCGCCCGCAATGGCGGCCAGGGCCTCGATCCACGTCCCCTGGTGGGCAAACGCGCCGGCCGGGACGTTCCAGTCGGTCAGGCCCCAATCGACAGACCAGCCGAGCGGCACACCGTTGACCGTCAGGACTTCGTCCATCAGTTGCCGCGCGGTGCGGCCCTCGGCATTCGAGAAGGTCATCGCCGGCGCATAGGGTGCGGCCAGCACGGCGTTACGCCCTCGGCCCGAGATGCGGATGCTGGCGTCGCCGAAGGTGCGCTCGCGGCTGATGTTCTCGGCCAGCACCCGGAAGGCCGTGCCGTTCACGCTGGCCAGCAGTTCCACCGGACCAGACGCCGCACCAGGGTCGACCAAGTACTCGGCACTCGCTGGCAGCGACGCCTCGAAGCCCCAGGTCCAGGACGCCGCATCCAGCGACAGCGACAGGTTGAACACCGGCACCTCCGCGCCATCAGGCACTCGGTGCAGGGTCACGTTGTTGATCACGAAATACACCCTCCGGATGGGAACGACCACGGGCTCGCCATCGGGCGGGTCGGTGTGGTTTTCGCAGAAGAACAGCAGATGGGCACTGGCGGGAGCCAGCGCAGCGAACAGCAGGTGGCCGCTTGGCGTGTAGCAGCGCGGCGACTCGGGCGGCTCGGGGATCACCCACGCGCTGATGCCGGGCGGTGGCCGCATCGCTTCCTGGTACAGCCCGCGCCAGCCCACCGGTCGGCGGCTTGCGCTCTGGAAGTCCGTGCCCTGGTGCTGGGTCAGCAGCCGAGCGTGCTGCCAACGAGCAAGCCGACTTGCGCGCTTGGTGCGATCACCGTCCTGATGCGCAAACCGAGTGGCGTCGCGCAGCCCGG
>WBZM01000418.1_pt1 | contig 60973 bp, 53 predicted proteins | sample 5204271 | NCBI WGS metagenome assembly WBZM01 (sample SAMN12344346, study PRJNA552823) | activated sludge metagenome | biome: Activated sludge suspended growth; feature: Nitrification reactor; material: Wastewater; isolation source: activated sludge from nitrification reactor of wastewater... | reverse complement strand
GGGCGCTGTTCAATCGCAGCGTCACGCACGAACAAAACGGCCGGCCGGCGGACGCCATCGCCGACTACAGCGAGGCGCTGGCCCGCCACGACGCCGCCGGCATCGCCTGGCACAGCCTCGACGCCGGCGAACGCGAGCAACTCCTCCGGGTGCTGGTCAATCGCGGCGCCACGCACGGACAAAACGGCCGGCCGGCGGACGCCATCGCCGACTTCAGCGACGCGCTGGCCCGCCACGACGCCCTTGGCATCGCCTGGCACAGCCTCGACGCCGGCGAACGCGAGCAACTCCTCCGGGCGCTGGTCAATCGCGGCGTCACGCACGGACAAAACGGCCGGCCGGCGGACGCCATCGCCGACTACAGCGAGGCGCTGGCCCGCCACGACGCCGGCGGCATCGCCTGGCACAGCCTCGCCGCCGGCGAACGCGAGCAACTCCTCCGGGCGCTGGTCAATCGCGGCATCACGCACGGACAAAACGGCCGGCCGGCGGACGCCATCGCCGACTTCAGCGACGCGCTGGCCCGCCACGACGCCGGCGGCATCGCCTGGCACAGCCTCGCCGCCGGCGAACGCTTGGTGTTAGCTCGCGCCTGGTGGAGTTTGCTGGCCACGGGAGGCGATCCGACAGCTCTGACCCACCTGCTGAAGACCATCGACGGTGACGTCCTGACCATGTGGGATCAAAGCCATGACGACTGGCGGCGGCTCCGGTCAGAAGTTTTTCCCCTGCCGGCGGCCGCCGAACGCTGGCTATCGACGCAAGGCGAAACGCCCGGCGAGCGCGAGCAGCCGCATCTGCGCCGCTTGACCGAGGCTTTCGTCTTGCGCGCCGCCGTTTCACGTCGCGAAAACTTGCGACGTCTGCAGGCATGGCTCGCCACTACTGGTCCGATCGCCGTCCTGCAGCGGCGGCGGCAGCGGCAGCAACGGCAAATCGAGCAACTGGAGAAGGAACTGGATTACTTTCTCACCGGCGGCTGGCGCTGGACATTACCGATCCGGCGCTGGTGGCAGCGCGACCGCATTGAAAGGCTGGCGGCGGCTCGGCGGTCTCTGCTCGCTTGGCCGGGTGCCGATGATTTCCGCACCGTATGCCGACAGGCTGGGACATGGCTGGGCGACCTGCTGCTCCACGAGTCCGGTGTGCCCGACGGGCCGGCGACTCTCGGCCAGTTTCTGCTTGCGGAAAGCTACTGGGAGCAGCAGCCACGCCCGCCGGAAGCCGAAGCGCCTTGGCCGGACGGCCGCTTTCCTTGGCAGATCGCCCCCGGCCAATTGGCCAGCGCTCTGCGTCTGGCCGATCGTCGGCGACCCTACGGCCTTGACGGCAGGCCGACGCTGCGCTGGCGCTTCCCTGAAGCGAAGGGTTTCGATGAACTCCGTCAACGCTGGCGGGAAACGTCGATCGACATCCCGAAGTTTGGCTGGGCGGAAATGGTCGACGCCTTCTTCGCCGGCAACCCCGCGCCGCTGCACGCTGCACTGAGCGGCGCCTGGCAACCGTTGGCCGACGAAGCCCGGCAACTGGGCGCCGCCGCGTCGTTGCCGGCGCGGCCGGTCGGGCCATTGGCCCGGCTGCTGCATTGTCTGGCGAAACTTTCGGATGAAAACGGCATCAGCACGGCCGACGAGGCGGCCCACGGCGCACCGGCGACGGTCGGCGCCTGGAGCCGGACACTGCCGATGCTGCCGGTCTATCGCGCGCCATTACCTCCATCGACCGCGGCCGACAGCGGGCAGGCGCAGATCAACCGTGCGCTGCATTGGCTGGTCGGCGGCGCGGTGCGCTATAAGTTGCAGCGGGCGGTCGGCGAGTGCCTGTACGCGCCGTTCGCGCCGGCTTTCGCCACGGCAACAGCCGACGACGAAACGCTCGCCGATGCCTGGCGTTCGCTGCCGGAACGCTTGCTGGCCCTGCTGCCCAGCCCGGCGACGCCGGCTCGCCTGCTGCGCGTATTGCACACGCAGACGCGCGCGCAACTCGCGCGGGCGGTGCACCACCTGGCCAACGACCGTCGCGCGTCATCGACTAGCGGCGCCGACCAACGTTACGCGCCTTACACGCCGCCGACCGACGACCGCCGCCGTCTGCCGGACCGGCACGCCGCGCTACGGGAACTCTGGCAACTGCTCGAAAGCGGCCGTCTGGCGCTGGCCGCGCTGCGCCTGCCGGAGACGCTGCCTGAACTCGACGCGACGGCCAATCAGGTTCTGCAGGCGACGCTGGACGGCGAATGGCGGCGCATCGACCAGGGCCTGAGCGCCCGCGCGCGTGGCGAAACACTCCCCGGCGGTCCGGGACGGCTGGTGTTCCCGCCCTTCGTCGAGCTGGCGCGACAGTACGGGCGCCTCGGTCTGTGCCTGCCGCTGCCAGACCCCGTCGAATGCGCCGGGCAACTGGCCGCCGACGAGCGGCTGGCGCAGATTTTTTTCGCCGACGACGGCGCGGCGTGGGCGTTGTGGCTGACGCCGGACGGCGGCTTGTCGCTGCACGCGCTGCCGGCGACGGCGGGCGCGGCGGCCTGGGCGCCGGTCGATGCCGCCTGGGAGGATTTCTTCGCCCGGCACTGCCAGGACGACGCGCCGGCCTGGCTGGCGGCGCAAGCGCGGGCCTGGGCGGCGTTCGTCGCCGCCGACGGTCCGGCGGCGGCTCTACTCGCCGCTCTGGTCGCCATCACTGCTCTTGACGCCACGACGGCGGAAACGGCGCCGGCACGCCGGTGGACGCTGCTGCTGCCGGCGTCGCTGGCCCGCCTGCCGTGGCTGGCCTGGCCGCTGAGCGACGAGGCAGTGACGCTGCCGCCGGCGCTGCGCGCGCCGGGAGCTTTTCGGCTCGACGCCTGCCTGAGCGCCTGGCAGCCCTTGCCGGCTGCCCGGGCGGCCGACGCCTTGCCGCTGCTGCTGGCGACTACGGCGCCCGGCCGCTCGCGGGTATTGGTCGAACACACGCCGGCCGACCCGCTGTGCGATGCGCTGGCCGACGCCGAGGCGCGGTCGGTGGCGGCGCATCTGACGACGACGGCGCTGCCGGGCGACCAGGCCAGCATCTTCGACGCACTGGCGATGCTGCAGGGCGACGAGCCGGTGCATTGGGTGGTGCATGGCGAGTATCGGCCGCACGATCCCTTGGCCAGTTGCGTCCGCTTTTCCGGCCGGCGGTCGATGCGCGAGTTGCCGGCCTGGCTGGTGGCGCTGTACGACTGCCGCAGCCCGCTGAGCTTGTCGAGCTGCTACGCCCTGCTGGTCGGCGGCACGCGCGACGACGGGCAGGCGACGGCCAGTGAAGCGCTGCTCGGTCCGGTCGGTTTCGGGCCGCTGTTGCGCGCCCGCGGCGCGCCATGGGTGCTCGGGCCGCTGTGGGAGTCGAACATGCTGGCCTCGGCGGTGTTCTACGACCGCTTCTATGCCGATTTCAGGAACGACGCTGGCGGCTGCGACCCGCATCAGGCGCTGCCGCGAGCGATGACCGCCTTGCGCGGGATCTCCGCCGGCGAACTGCGCGACTGGGCGACCGGGCGCGGCGACGCGGTTTTCGCCTGCGCGCAGTCGATGATTGAATTCATGGCCAGCCTGGGCTGCGCACGGCCGTTCGATCATCCGGCGTGGTGGGCGCAGTTTTCGCTGCTCGGCGCGCGCGCTTCAAAAGGGTAGCCAACCGGGCCGCCGGCTTCCCGGCCGCTGTTCGACGGTACGAGCGACGAGGCGGCCGAAGAGCAGCGTCACGGTGCACGTGGTCGCCCCGGCGCTGAACACCAGCTCGCTGCGCTCGACGCCGGCCAGATTGCTGTGCGTGCGCCGCTGCGGCGCGCCGTCGATCGTTTGCAGAATCCGTTCCTCGGTATCGCCGATCCGCAGCCGCGCGCAGCGTTCGTGCAGCTCAGCGGCCGACACGCGGGGAGCGACGCTCAGCAAGACGAACAGGGTCAACAAGGTCAAAGGGGCAAGCGGTGGCGGGCGGTTCATCGGTTTTCTCCGGTCGTCGAGGGGATCGGGGCACGGGTGACGGAGGCAGCGTACGCGGCGCGCGCGCCGCCGGGCACCGGGAAATAGCCGGCGCGACTTTGCCCCTGGACCTTGCCGCCTGCCGGGGAGTGGGCGGCAGGCAAGCGTGCGGCGCCTTGGCGTCGCTCTATTTCAGAATGATTTGCTCGAAGGCCGACGAGACATCGTCACGGGCATCAAGCTCTTGGCGCGGCGAGTAGCCGAGGCCAGGCCCGGTTGGCCGAAGGTGCCGCCACGCTTACGCGAGGAGCGAGCGCGGATGGCAGGATCGAGGTTTGGGCGCGGAGCATGAAACGGTCAAAGCAGGCAACTCGTCGCAGCCGATTGTTGTCGCGAAGTGCTGCCGCGCCGCTTGGCGCGCATGCTCTACCGGGCGCGCTTGGCGGCGGCGCTCGCCATACGGCTCGCTCTTCCGCCGATGCTTTGGTCGGCGAATACGCCTTGTCACGCAGGCGGGCTACGCCGCGTTTCCCGGGCGGGCGCTGCTGCGCTGTCGCGGACGACCCTCACCTGGCGGCGAGGCAAATCGTGATCGCCGGGGCGTACGCGCCCAACTCGTTGGCAATCACGGATCAGCGATCAGCAATCCGGCGAGGCAATGAGCGGCAGTCTGGTGACCGCACTTCCGTGCTCAGCGCCGCTCGACCCACCAGATCATTCCCATTGCCGCCAGCAGGAACAAGGCCGACGGGGTTACCGCGCTGAGCAAGGGCGACCAGCTATTGATCGCGCCGAGGTTCGAGAACAGGCCGTTTAGCATGTGGAAGAGAATTCCGACCATCACTCCCGAGAAGACCTTGAGGCCCGCTCCGCCGGCAACCCGGGCGGGCCCGGCGGCAAAGGGCAAGGCCAGAGCGACCATGACGAAGGCTGCCAGCGGATAGGTGATCTTCTTCCAGAACGCGATATCGTAGCGGTTCGTCGTCTGCCGGTTGTCCGCCAGGTGCTTGGTATAGGCGGAGAGGTGACGCAGCGACATGCGCTCCGGCGAAACCATGAGAACCGCCAGAATGTCCGGGTTGAGCGCCGAGCGCCACAGCATCTCGGGCATTCTTTGCACTTCAGCGCGGTCGCTGGAGAGCGTCGTCTGGACGATTTCGGTCAGGTGCCAGCCGTCGGGAACGACATGCTCGCCGGCCGCCGCCTCGATCACGCTGTTCAGCTTTGCCTGCTCGTCGAAGGTGTAGATGCGGATTCCCCGTAAGCGCGTATCCGGGAGAACGACGCGCACGTTGATGAAGCTCCGCTCGTCTTTCACCCAAAGGCCGGAACGCAAGTCCTGTCCAACCATGCGGCCTCTCTCCTTGAGGCGCATCTGGTGCGCTGCTTTCTCCGCCGGTGGTGCAACGTATTCGCCAAGCAGGAAAGTCAACCCGGCGAAGACAGCAGCGACAAGAAACAGGCCGTTCAGCAAGGCTATCGTCGACAAACCCGAGACGCGTAGAACAGTAATCTCGGAATGGCGAGCCAAGGTGGTCAAGGCGTACAAGGTACCGATCAGAACGGCGATCGGCATCAGTTCGTAGGCTCGCCCGGGCAGACGCAGGAGCACGAAAGCGAAAGCGTGACGGAGCTTGTAGCCTCCCTGACCGACGTTCTTGACCTCGGCGAGCACGTCGAAGAACGAAAAGAGAACCAGGAAAGCGAGCAGCACCAGCAGAATGGCAGCCGACGCCTCGCGTCCAAGGTAACGGCGATAGACTTTCATCGCGTCAGACGCATGAACGAGGACACGGCGATCCGGTGGTAGAAGAGCAGCGGTAGGACGCAGAGCATCACCAGGTGTACCGTCGTCAGCCCGACGGGAAAAGAGACCTTGCCGCTCGCCACCCAACCCTGGCTGATCGTCAGCAGGTTGTTGTAGATCAGATAGACCAGCACGGCGAGCAGCATGTTCGCCGAACGCCCGGCACGCGGATTGACGAAAGACAATGGAATCGCCAGCAGGGCGAGGACGATGGCCGAAAAGGGCATGCTCAAACGCCAGAGAAGCTCGGCACGATAGACCGGCGAGTCGATGGCGAGCAGTTCCTGGCTCGGCATCGTCTTCGGCGTCGGTTCGAGGCTGCGCGACTCCTTGGTCTCGATGCGAACCGCGTAGCGCGCGTATTCGAGAATGCGGTACTCGGCGGTTCCCGGCGTAAACTCGTAGCGGCTGCCGTTCTCGAGCACGATGAAGCGGTCACCATTGTTCGCCGTCGTCCGGTAGCCGGTCGCCGCCATCGTGACGCCGACGCGTTCGCCGCGCGCTTCGCTGACGAAAACGTTGTGGACCTGGCTGGTGTCTTCGGCAAGGCCTTCGACGAAGATCACTCGATCGCCCGCCGACGTTTCCTGGAAGGTTCCCGGTGCCACCTGACCGGTATCCTTGCGCATGCTCAGCTTGCCGCGAAATTCGGCGCTTTGCGCCAAGGCCCACGGCGAGAGAAACCAGGAAAGGACGGCGATGGTGGCGACCAGCGGCAGGGCAAAGATCAGGACCGGCCTGATCCACGCGGTCAGCGGCAGGCCGGCGGAGAACCAGACGACCATTTCCGAATCGCGGTAGCTACGCGACAGGGTGAGCAGTATGGCGACGAAGAGCGACAGAGAGAGTAGCGGCGGCAGGTAATTGAGCGCCGAGAAACCGAGCAGCGCTGCGACGGCGTCGGCTTCGACGCTACCTTGCGCCGCCTCGCTGAGCAGGCGAATCAGTTGCGTCGTTACCAGGATCGCGAAAAGCGCGGTAAAGATCCCGGCCGCCGAATGGGCGAACTCGCGCCGGACGGCGCCCTGAAAGATCATTCTTTTGACTTCGACGAAAAACTGCAGTGATAATCAGCGTTTTGCAACAGCGCGCCTGGCCGGAGGGGAGTTGAGTGGAATTTAGCATAAAAAGCGGCAGCCCGGAAAAGCAGCGGAGTGCCTGTGTCGTCGTCGGCGTTTTCGAACCCCGCAAGCTCACTCTGGCGGCCGAGCTGCTCGACAACGCAGCGCACAATCACATTTCCGACATCGTTCGGCGCGGCGATATGGAGGGCAAGGCGGGCTCGACGCTGCTCCTGCACAACGTCCCCGGCACCTTGTGCGACCGCGTCCTGCTGGTTGGTCTGGGCAAAGAGAAGGAGTTCGGCGACAAGGAGTTCGGCGACGCGATCCGCAGTGCGGTGAAAACCTTGAACGAGACCGGCGCTTTCGACGGCACGGTTTTCCTGACCGAAACCAGCGTCAGGAAGCGGACTTGCGCGTGGCGCGTCCGCCAGGCGGCGATTGTCGCGCAGGAAACGGTCTACCGCTTTGACCAGTTCAAGAGCAAGAAGGACAAGGTTCGCCGGCCGCTGCGCAAGCTGACCTTCATCGTTGACCGGCGCAACGAGCTGGCGGCCGCCGAGGAAGCGCTCAAGCAGGGGCAGGCGATCGCCGAAGGCATGTCGCTCGCCAAGGACCTGGGCAATCTGCCGCCGAACGTGTGCAACCCGGCGCATCTTGCCGAAACGGCACGCGAACTGGCGAACGAACACAAGATCGACTGCCAGATCATCGAGCGCGACGAAATGGCGGAATTGGGCATGCACTCCTTGCTCGCCGTCGCGCGCGGCTCGCACCAGCCACCCAAACTGATCGTTCTCCACTACCGCGGAGGTAAGGCCGACGACAAGCCCGTCGTTCTGGTCGGCAAGGGGATTACCTTCGACACCGGGGGCATTTCGCTGAAGCCGGCGCCCGAGATGGACGAAATGAAGTACGACATGTGCGGTGCGGCGAGCGTCATCGGAACGATCAAGGCGGCAGCGCTCCTTAAACTGCCGCTCAATCTGACGGTCATCGTTCCGGCGAGCGAGAACATGCCGGGCGGTTCGGCGACCCGACCAGGCGATATCGTGACCTCGATGTCCGGGCAGACAATCGAGATTCTCAACACCGACGCCGAAGGCCGCCTGATCCTCTGCGACGCGCTCACCTTCGCCGATCGTTTTGCCCCCGAGGCGCTGATCGACGTCGCGACGCTTACCGGCGCTTGCGTGATCGCGCTTGGCCATGTCGCCAGCGGCCTGTACGCCAACAACGACGGGCTGGCGCGCGAACTTGTCCAAGCCGGTGACGAAGCGCACGACCGGGTGTGGCAGATGCCGCTCTGGAACGACTATCAGGAGGCGCTGAAAAGCCCGTTCGCTGACATGGCGAACGTCGGTAGCCGGGCGGGCGGAAGCATCACCGCCGCCTGTTTTCTGGCGCGGTTCACCAAGAAACACAGTTGGGCGCATCTCGACATCGCTGGCACCGCCTGGAAGTCAGGCGTCGACAAGGGAGCAACCGGGCGCCCGGTTTCGCTGCTCGTGCATTACTTGCTCAAACGGCTGGGAAAGCTCGCTTGACGCAGGTTTTCTTCTACCACAATGCGGGCGACCGGCTGAGCGCGACGCTGGAATTGATCGCCAGGGCGTGTGCGCGGAAAAAGCGGTTGCTCGTCTACGCGCCACGGGCCGAGGTCGCAGAAGCGCTCGATCGAGCGTTGTGGATGGTGCCGCCAAGCGGCTTTATTCCGCACGTCCAGGTCGATTCACCACTCGCTGCCGAAACCCCGGTGCTGATTGCCGGCCGACTCGAGCAGGTCCCTTTTACCGAGCGCCTGCTCAACCTGTCTGACGACATTCCGCCCGAGCACGACCGTTTCGTCAGCCTGATCGAGGTCGTCGGGCAGCGCGACGAAGAACGCCTGGCAGGTCGCCGGCGTGCCCGCTTCTACAAGGATCACGGCGACGAGATCCGATACGTCGATTTGTCGAGCTAGGACGATTGACCGTGGACAAGGATTTGCCCGCATCGGAGGAGTTTCCTGGCGACGACCAGAGGGTGCCGGCGGATCGGCAGATCAAGCGGGATGAACACTGGCGCAGCCGGCGGCGCCGTTTCGTAGCCGCGCTCAAGCCCGCGCGGCGCGCCGCGCCGCTTACGCTGGATGAGGCCGATATTCCAGTACTCGACGATGTCGTGCTGGCGGAGACCTCCGAGGCGGCGGTTCCCTTGCCAGAAATTGCCACGCCCGAGCCACGTGCCGAGGTCTACCTGGCGCTCGCCGCCGAGTTGCGCGAGACGGTCGATAAGCGCCTCGCCGACGAGCTGCCGACGCTGCTCGCGAGCAGTCTGGCGGACACCGTCAGGACCTTGCGCCAGACGATTGACGCCAGCATCGCCAGCGCGCTGAACGACTTCATCAGGCAGCGCGAAACGCTTTGCACGTCGCCGGCGCAGCCGACGAACGAGCAGCCGGACACGTCTACCGTGGACGGTGCGCCCGAACCGGAGCCATCGCCTCATCCGGTATAATGCGCACTCTTGAAAACTACCCCCGTCGATATGGAACTTGCCAAGAGCTTTGAACCGGCCGACATCGAGCGTCGCTGGTACCCGGAATGGGAGGCCAGAGGTTACTTCGACGCCGGTCTCGACCTCGCCAGACAGCGCGCTTTCTGCATCCTGCTGCCGCCACCGAATGTCACCGGCACGCTGCACATGGGGCATGGCTTCAACCAGGCGATCATGGATGCACTGACCCGCTACCATCGCATGCGCGGCGACAACACGCTCTGGCAGCCGGGTACCGACCACGCCGGAATCGCGACGCAGATCGTCGTCGAGCGCCAACTCGACGGGCAAGGAATCTCGCGGCACGACCTGGGGCGCGAAAAGTTTCTCGCCAAGGTCTGGGAATGGAAGGAGTTTTCCGGCAACACGATCACCCGCCAGATGCGGCGGCTGGGTACGTCGCCCGACTGGCGCCGTGAACGGTTCACGATGGACGCCGGGCTGTCGCGCACGGTCACCGAAACCTTTGTTCGCCTCTATCGCGAAGGCCTGATCTATCGCGGCAAGCGCCTGGTCAACTGGGATCCGGCGCTGCAGACAGCAGTTTCCGACCTGGAGGTCGTGCAGGAGGAAGAACCCGGCAAGCTCTGGCACATCCGCTATCCATTGAGCGACGGCAGCGGCGAGCTGACCGTCGCCACGACGCGACCGGAAACGATGCTCGGCGATACCGCGGTGATGGTCCATCCCGACGACGAGCGCTACCGTCATCTGATTGGACGGACCGTCACGCTGCCGCTTTGCGGACGCGATATTCCGATCATTGCTGACGCCTACGTCGACCTCGCCTTCGGTACCGGATGCGTCAAGGTCACGCCGGCGCACGACTTCAACGACTACGCGGTCGCTCAGCGCCATCAGTTGCCGATGATTCCGATCCTGACGCTGGACGGCCGGATCAACGACAACGCACCGCCCGCGTATCGCGGCCTGGACCGTTTCGACGCCCGCCAGCGAGTCGTGCGCGACCTCGAAGCGCAAGGTCTGCTGGCGCGAATCGAGCCGCACGTGATGAAGGTGCCGCGCGGCGACCGGACTGGCGTCATCATCGAACCGATGTTGACCGACCAGTGGTTTGTCGCCGTGACCCGCCCGGCTGCCGACGGCAGCAGCATCGCTGGCAAAGCCCTGGCCTGCGTCGCCTCGGGCGAGATCAGATTCTTTCCGGAAAACTGGGTCAACACCTACAACCAGTGGCTGAACAACATTCAGGACTGGTGTATTTCGCGGCAACTGTGGTGGGGTCATCAGATTCCTGCCTGGTACAGCGACGACGGACGCGTCTTCGTCGCGCACGACGAAGACGAGGCGCGCGCGCAGGCAGCCGCCAGCGGCTATACGGGAGCGCTGAAGCGCGACCCGGACGTACTCGACACCTGGTACTCTTCGGCGCTGTGGCCGTTCTCGACGCTCGACTGGACGGCTGAATGGCCGGCGGAAAGCAATCCGGCACTCGACCTCTATCTTCCCTCGACCGTTCTGGTGACCGGTTTCGACATCATCTTCTTCTGGGTTGCCCGAATGGTGATGATGACCCGCCACCTGACCGGCAAGATCCCGTTCCGGCACGTCTATGTGCATGGCCTGATCCGCGATGCCGAAGGCCAGAAGATGAGCAAGTCTAAGGGCAACGTGCTCGACCCGATCGATCTGATCGACGGAATCGACCTCGCCGCCTTGATCGACAAGCGCACAAGCGGGCTGATGAACCCCAAACAGGCGGACGAGATTGAAAAGCGTACGCGCAAGGAATATCCGCAAGGCATTCCGGCTTTCGGCGCCGATGCGCTGCGCTTCACGTTTCTCTCGCTGGCCAGCCCGGGACGCGACATCAAGTTCGATCTGAGCCGCTGCGAGGGCTACCGCAACTTCTGCAACAAGCTGTGGAACGCCACGCGCTTCGTCCTGATGAACAGCAGCGAAGAGGCCAACCTGACCGACCTGCGTGCGCTCGGCCAATCCGATGGCGTGCCGGCCGGCAGCTCGTTTGCCGATCGCTGGATCGTCAGCCAGTTGCAGCGCAGCGCTGCCCTGGTCGCCCAGCACTTCGCCGAGTATCGCTTCGATCTGCTGGCGCGAGCGATCTACGAGTTCGTCTGGGACGAATTCTGCGACTGGTATGTCGAGTTGTCGAAAGTGCAGCTCCAGATCGGCAGCGACGAGCAGAAACAGGCGACGCGGTGGACGCTGGCGACCGTCCTGGAAACGGTCCTCCGCCTGGCGCATCCCTTGCTGCCTTTTGTCACCGAAGAGCTGTGGCAAGCGCTGGCCCCGGTCGCCGGAAGCAAGACGCACGCTTCGATCATGCTCGCTGCCTATCCACAGGCACACAACGAGAAGATCGACCCGGCGAGCGAGGCGCGCGTCCGGCAACTGAAGGATCTGACCTCCGCCTGCCGCAACCTGCGCGGCGAAATGAATCTTTCGCCAGCGACGCGCGTCCCCCTGCTGGCGTGTGGCGACCGCCAGATGCTGGCTGACTTCGCCCCCTACCTGAAAGCGCTCGGCAAGCTGTCGGAAGTCACCATCGTCAGCGAGTTTCCGAGCGAGGCCGAAGCACCGACCGCGGTGGTCGGCGACACGCGTCTGCTGCTGCACGTGCAGATCGATCTGGCAGCCGAACGCGAACGCCTGGACAAGGAGATTGCCCGCCTGCTCGGCGAAGTCGGCAAGGCGCAGGAGAAACTCGCCAACGAGCGTTTCGTCGCGCGTGCTCCGGCTTCGGTCGTCGAACAGGAACGCAGGCGGCTCGCCGACTTCCTGGCCACGCTGGAAAAACTCCAGCCGCAAAGAGCCCGGCTGAATCGCGCCGGGCGCTGATCGCTGATCGCGACCCGCCGGCGCCCGCCGCTCAGTCGTCCAGCCGTGCCGGGAGCAGGCCGCGCACGGCGTTGCCGACGTACAAGGCGGCCGGCGAGCGGAGATCATCGACGCGCAGGATGTGCTCGACCGCCCGCCCAGCGTGGAGCAGCGAGCGGCGCAGAACGCCGCCAAGCAGGCCACACGCAAGTGGCGGCGTGAGCAGGACGCCGGCGCGCTCGACGAAGATGTTGCAGCGCGCACCCTCACAGACTTCGCCGCGGGTGTTGACAAAGAGCGCGTCGAAGACTTCCGGTGTCGCCGCCAACTGCGCGAGAACACGGTCGTAGTGCGCGCGCGCGGTCGTCTTGTGGCGGCGCAGATAGTCGTCTGCCGGCAAGCGCTCGCTCGCAAGGACGACGCGCCAGACTGCCTGCCGCCGCTCGTCCACCAGCGGCGTCGCCGCGATCTGGAAAGCACCGTTGTGCGCCAGACGCAGGCGGACGCGGAAGACCCCGGCACGGTGCCGCTGCGCTTCGTTCGCCAGGGCAGCGCTGATGGCCGACAACGGGCAGGTGAACCCGAGCGCGCGCGCCGATTTACCCAGCCGGTCCAGGTGCATTTCGAGCAATGGATACGTTCCGGCGTCCAGGCGCAACGTTTCGATCAGCTCGAAACCCGGATCGAAAGCGGTGACGAATTGCGCCTTGAGCAGACACTCGCGGTATTCCTTGCCCGCATCCGAGTCGGCGACGATTCCGCTGCCGACGCCGAGCGTCGCCTGCCCGTCGGCGGCGACCTCAAGGGTTCGGATGGCGACATTGAAACGACAGTCGCCATTCGGCGCCAGCCAGCCAAGCGCGCCGGTATACAGTCCGCGCGGCGATTTCTCGAGTTCGGCAATCAGTTGCATCGCTCTGATTTTTGGCGCTCCGGTGATCGAGCCGCAGGGAAAGAGCGCGGCAAAGATGTCGGCCAGCGCCACCTCGGGCAAATCGGCAGTGATGGTCGACACCAGTTGCCACAAACTCGGATACGCCTCGGCTTCGCAGAGCGCCGTAACGCGCACCTTGCCCGGCGAGGCCAGCCGACCGAGATCGTTGCGCAGAAGGTCGACGATCATCACGTTCTCGGCCCGTTCCTTGGCTGAGGCGAGCAGGCGAGCGCGCTGGGCGGCGTCTTCAGCCGGTGTCCTGCCGCGCGCCGCGGTGCCTTTCATCGGTCGAGTGACGACGAGCGGACCCGAGCGCGCAAAGAACAGCTCCGGGGAAAACGACAGAATGGTCTCATCCGGAACGCTCAGATAGGCGCCATAGCGCACCGGCTGGCGTTCGCGCAGATGCGCGTACAGCGCGAAAGGATGTCCGTAGACGCGCAAGCGAATCGGAAAAGTCAGGTTGATCTGGTAACAATCGCCATCGGCAATCCAGCGGTGAATCCGCTCGACCTGCCCGGCGTGCATCAGCTCATCGACGCTCGGCGACACCTCGGCGACTCCGGCTACCCGCTGCTGCTCGGGCAGGGATGCCAGGCGCGCCGCGAGAAAGGAAGGCAGGTCTGACCGGGCAAGGCGTTCGGCGCGAGCAAAGACCCAGGCGCGCAAGGGCGCGCGCTCGCCCTGTCGGGTCGCGGCGCCTGGCTCGAAACGCGAACCCAGGGAATAGTCGGCTGCCACGGCCGACCAGCAGCCGGCAGTACGCGCCGCATCGAGTGCGGCAAAGAAATCGGCCGGGTCGTCCGGCGGCATGCAGCGGATGACGCGCAGCCAATCGACGAGGACGAGCGCGCCTCCGTCGTCACCGTCGAACAGGGCAAAGCAGGAGTCGTGCTCAGCGTTCATGGCCACTGCCATGAGCAGCGCTCTCGCCTCGGCACGCGCCGCTCGCTGGCTGGCTGCAGGCTTTACTTACGTTTGAGAAAGTACTCGAAGACCTGGCTCGTTTCGTTCCAAGAGACGAGTTCGTTGCCGGTCTGTCGGGCAAAAGCCTGGAAGTCCTTGACCGAGCCAGGGTCGGTGGCAAGCACCCGCAGCACCTGGCCGGCCGCCATCTCGGCCAGGGCTTTCTTGGTGCGCAGGATGGGCAGCGGGCAGTTCAAGCCCTTGACATCGAGTTCTCGGTCGAAATTCATTTTCCGCTTCGCAGGACAGTTCCCGGAAACGCAATTATAACCGGCAGAGCGAACGTGATGACGGCTGTGTTGGACGACCTGCCTTGGCGATCTGCGGCTTCCGGGCTGTTGCCTGTGCGCGGGGAACCTGGTCTTGCCTAGCGCGATCGCTGCCAGCCGCGCGCGCGGCCGAGGCCGAGCAGGCCCAAGCCGAGCAACGAGAGAGCGGTCGGTTCGGGCAGGCCGACGTCACCGCTGACATCTGAGGCGACGATTCTGAAGTTGTCCAGCGCAGCATAACCGCCAGACAACTCGTCAATCACCAGCGTGACATTGCCGTTCGTGTTCCCTGTCGCGTCGAGCCCGACGACATGATTGGTCCAATTGAAGCGGTTGGGTGCCGGCGACGCCTGACCGGTAATCGTTGCCGACGCGAGCAGAGTACCGCCACCCAGGCCGTTGGCACCGCCTGGGTTATCCCAGAGCGAAAGCTTGAAGGTCGGCGCTTGTCCGCCGCTCGCAACAAAGGGGCCGCCCCAGAAGTTGAGATCGATCGAAGAAACATCGAGCTGGAAATTCAGGAACCGGTATGCGCCAACGTTGAACGAGAGGCCCAGCAAGTCGTCGTTGGCGTGCGACAGCATGCTGATCACATAGTTGCCGGCAGTCCCCTGTCCATCGACGAAGCCGGGACCTCCCCACGCCTGATTGCCTCCGACGCGCAGCGTCTCAACCGTGTACTGCTGGGCAAAAGAGAAACCCGCGGGCTGATTATTGTAAATGCTATTGACCGAGGTATAGCTTGCGTCGGGACCGGCAAAAGCGTTGAAGGCGGGAATGTCGGGGGCTTCGAAATTCTGCGTGTAAAGCACTGTCGCAGCGTGGCTGGCCCCGGCCAGGCTCAACGCAGAAATCATTCCAGCAAGAATCTTCATCATCGTTCTTTTTCTCATGGGGTTGGTCAACGACGCTCGAAGCGAGCGCCAGGAGCAAGACGCCGGTTCCGAAAGCACGACTCATGCCATATCCTGCTGTCGGCGAATTTAACGGTGATCCTGACGCCAACTGCGCGCACGGCCCGGAAAGCTGTAAAGGATTCCGACATGCAGTGGCGCAGCGCGCGTTGGCCCTCCAACGCTTGGCGAGCGCTGGGGGCTGGCGCTCTCGCTGGCGGATGGCGGTCGGCTCGGCGCCTGCGCCGGCCGCCTGCACCGGCCGCCTGCACCAGGATGATCCTGGCAGCGCACGCCTCCTTCCTGTCTCCCGCCATCGGCTTGTCGTCCGCCGCGGTGACGACGTCGGCTGCAGGAGTCGGCGCTGGCTTGCGCGGGTGTTGGCGTGTGCCTATACTTCCTGGGCCGCTTGGTCACCGTGCTCGGGCAGCAGGGGACCTGCCTCACCCAGGTACGCGTTTGACGCGACGGCGTGCAGGTGGGCCGCTCTCGCGGCCTGGGCCGACCCGGCCGCGGCCGATCGCTCTGCTGGCGGCGAGCTTTGCGGAGGCAGGAATGTTCAGCAAGTTGTTTACCTGTGCACACCCGAATGCGCTCGCCGCCGGAACGAGGCGGCGCGGACGAAACTTCGCCGGCTACTTGACCACGCTATTGCCACCGCTACTCAGCTTCGCTGCCAGCCCGCCGATGGCGGCCGCCGACAACGATCACGCCAGCGCCCGCGCGAGCATGGTCGAAGAGCAGTTGAGGTCGCCGCTGCGCGGAATCACTGACCCGGCAGTGCTCAAGGCGATGGCGACGGTACCGCGGCATGAGTTCGTGCCGGCGGCGATAAGGTGGCGGGCGTATGAGGATCGGCCGCTACCCATAGGCTACCAGCAGACGATCTCGCAACCCTTTGTGGTCGCCTTCATGACCGAGAAGCTGGCACCACGAGCAACCGACCGTGTGCTCGAAATCGGCACCGGCTCGGGCTATCAGGCAGCCATCCTGGCCACCCTGGTAGACGAGGTCTACAGCATCGAAATCGTCAAGCCGCTGGCCGAGCGAGCACGTAGCGATCTGGCGAGACTCGGCTACCCTAACGTCAGGGTACGCTACGGCGACGGTTATCAGGGCTGGCCCGAAGCCGCTCCGTTCGACGCGATCATCGTCACCTGTGCGCCGGATCACGTGCCGCAGCCACTGGTCGAGCAACTCAAGGAGGGCGGTCGGATGGTCATCCCGGTGGGCGAGCACGGCGACCAAGACCTGTTCCTGCTGAGAAAACGAGGCAGCTCGCTGCAGCGCGAGGCGATCCTGCCGGTGCGCTTCGTACCCATGACCGGCGCTGCCGAAAACCGGAACAGGTGACTCACGCGAGCAGCACCGGCCGGCAAGGACGCGGTGGATTCCGCCGGAGCACCCGGACGGGAAACGCTGTTCACAACGTTGCCGCCTGGGCAACAACGCATCGGCTGGCCGGCAGTACGGCCGAGAAGACGCTGCCGCGTCCAATTTCCGACTGAATCGTCAGTCTGCCCTGGTGGCGTACCAGCACATGCTTGACGATCGCCAGACCGAGGCCGGTACCGCCGGTCGCCGACGAGCGGCCTTTGTCGATTCGGTAGAAGCGCTCGGTCAGGCGCGGAATATGCTCGGCGGGGATGCCGATGCCGGTATCGCTCACCGAGAAGACAGGGCATCCCTCGACCACTTGCCACGCGAGCGTGACGGTGCCGCCCGCCGGGGTATAGCGCACTGCATTCGAAACCAGGTTGCCGAAGGCGCTCCTGATTTCATGACTGCTCCCGCGCAGCTTGCCAGCCGAGTTGCGACCGATCACGACAGTCAACTTGCCTTCGGCCAGGGCTTCTGCCTCGGCGCACAGCGTGTCGAGCAACTCGTCCATCGGTATGATTTCATCGACCGGGGGCTGCGTGTCATTCTCCAGGCGCGACAGGGTCAGCAGGTCGGCGACCAGACTGATCATTCGTGTGGATTGCTCGGCAATCAGGCGGTAGAAACGTTGCGCAGCGTCCCCGCTCGGTGGTGTCGCACCAGTGAACTGTTCGATGAAGCCTGAGATCACGGTCAGCGGGGTGCGCAATTCATGCGAGACGTTGGCCACGAAGTCGCGCCGCATCGCTTCGCTGCGTGCCCGTTCGGTGACGTCACGCGAGAGCAGGAGGGTTCCCGTTCCAGCGTAGGGAATCAGCGCGATCGAGACGATCTGTTCCGGCCCATTGCCGTTCAAGCGCAGCAGGAGCGGTTCGGGCGGACCGCCGCGCCGATCACTCGCGAGAAGCTGGTGAAAATCGCTGTGCCGGATCAGGTGACCGATCTGCGTCCCGATATCGCGCCAGGCATCCAGCGCGAAGTGGTGAGCCGCAGTTGCGTTCAGCCATTCGATGTGTTGGTCGCCGTCGAGCAGGATGACGCCATCCGGCAAAGCCTCGGCGGCGAGGCGAAAGCGCTCGAGTGAATTGGCCAGCGCCTGGTAAGCGCTTTGCTCGTCCTTGTGCAGTCTCTGCAGCTGTGAGAAGACGGCGCGCCATGCCCCAACGCCGTCGGGAACAGCACTCGCGTCGGGCGCCAATAGCCATTTGTGCAAAGCTACGCGTTGCCGAATCTGCCCGTACAAGAGCAGGGCGAGGATGGCGACGAGCAGCAGCAATCCGGGCCAGGTATCGCCGATGGACATGGCTCACGGCGTCCGCACGAACTTGTAGCCGACTCCGCGCACGGTTGCGATCATCGCTTCGCCGGCCGTGCCGAGTCCGGCCCGCAGGCGGCGGATGTAGACGTCGATCGTGCGATCCTCGAGGAAAACGTGGTCGCCACGCAGGGCGTTGAGCAACTGGTCACGCGTCAGGGCGCGATTCGGATGGCTCATCAGATAGTGCAGGAGGTCGAACTCGGTCGGAGCAAGGTTGATCGCTTGCTGATTGCAGCTCACCGTGCGGGCTTGCGGATCGAGACGCAAGGCGCCGACTTCGACGACATCACCCGCCAGATGGGGCGACCGCCGGCGGAGGACGGCGCGCATGCGGGCGATCAGTTCGCGCGGCGAGAAGGGTTTGGTCACGTAGTCGTCGGCGCCGATGTTCAGTCCGCCGACACGATCGGCCTCGTCGGCACGTGCCGTCACCATGATGATCGGCAACTCGCGCGTTCGCTCCTGGGAACGCAGGTGCCTGACCAGATTGATCCCCGACATGCCGGGCAGCATCAGATCGAGGAGGACGAGGCTGGGCAACTCGCTGCGGATCTCGCTCAGCGCCTGCTCCGCGCTGCTCACTACGACAACTTCGAAGGGCGCCTGCTCAAGCGAGTAACGTAACAGTTCCTGGATTGCGATCTCGTCTTCGACGACCAGGACCCTGGGCCGGCTGCTCATGGCACATCCATTTCACGGACCAGTCCTTTCAGGCCAAGGTGACGCACGTCGCGCCCCTTGGCGATATAGATGACATCCTCGGCAATGTTCTTGCAGTGGTCGCCGACACGCTCGATCGACTTGGCAATGAAGATCACATCGAGCGCGGAGGAGATCGTGCGCGGATCTTCCATCATGTAGGTGATCAACTGGCGCACGGTCGCGCGGAAGTGCTGGTCGACCTCCTTGTCGCGGCGAACGATGTGAGCTGCGGCGGCGAAATCGAGGCGGACGAAGGCATCGAGGATTTCGTGCAGCATGCTGGCCGTCTGCTCACCCATGTGACGTACCTGCAGGACCTGCGCCAGACATCCTCCGTTGCCGCGTTCGATGATCTTGCGCGTCGCTTTGGCAATCTTCTTCGCCTCGTCGCCAATCCGCTCGAGGTCGGTGACGGTTTTGCTGACGGCCATCACCATGCGCAGGTCGATCGCCGTCGGCTGGCGGCGGGCGACGATGTTCGCGCAGGCTGTGTCGATCGCGACCTCGAGTTCGTCCACGCCCTTGTCGCGCTCGATGATCAGTCGGCTAAGCTCGTGGTCGCTTTCGCCAAAGGCACTCAGGGCGCCGCGCAACTGCTCTTCGACCAGGCCGCCCATGCGCGTGACGTGGGCGCGAATCGAATCGAGCTCGGAGTCGAACTGCTTGGAAAGGTGCTCACTCATGAATCGGCTCCCGTCAGGCCAATCAACCGAATCGGCCGGTAATGTAGTCCTCGGTACGCTTGTCGCGCGGTTTGATGAAGATCTCTTCGGTGTAGCCGAATTCGATCAGTTCGCCGAGATACATGTAGGCAGTGAAGTCGGAGACCCGCGCAGCTTGCTGCATGTTGTGCGTAACGATCAGGATGGTCACTTTCTCCTTCAACTGGTGGATCAGTTCCTCGATGCTCGCGGTGACGATCGGATCGAGCGCCGAGGTCGGTTCGTCGAAGAGAAGAACCTCTGGGTCGGTGGCCAGTGCACGAGCGATGCACAGGCGCTGTTGCTGGCCACCGGAGAGAGCAAATGCCATGTCATGCAGGCGGTGTTTGACTTCGCCCCACAGTGCTGCGGCGCGCAGCGCTTCCTCGGCCTTGTCGTCGAGGACGGAACGTTTGGTGACGCCACGCACGCGCTGCCCGTAGATGACGTTTTCGTAGATCGACTTGGGAAACGGATTGGGCTTCTGGAAGACCATCGACAGCCGCATGCGTACCTCGATCGGATCGACACGTGGGTCAAGCAGATTGGTCTGGTCGGGATGCAGAATGATCTCACCACCGTAGCGATTGCCCGCATAGAGGTCGTGCATGCGATTGAACGAGCGCAAGAGCGTCGACTTGCCGCAGCCTGAAGGACCGATCAGCGCCGTGACCTTGCGCTCGCACAATGGCATCGTCACGTCCTTCAGCGCGTGGAATTCGCCGTAATGGAAATTGAAGTTGCGTACTTCCGCCTTGATCGGTAGTTCGCTGATCGCACCGCGTGATGGGTCCATGCTCACCCTACCATTTGAGGTTTTTGCGCAGCCGGTAACGCAACCAGATCGCCAAGCCGTTCATCATCAGGGTCATCGCGACCAGGATGACGCTGGCGGCGGCAGCGTTCTGCTGAAAAGCCGCCTCCGGGCGCGATGTCCAGTTGAAGATCTGGATCGGCATGACGGTGAAGGGCGCTGACAGCCACTCGAAGTTGACAAAGGGCGGTGTTCCGACAAGCGGCGCTGGCGGCAGGAAAGCGATGAAGGTCAGTGCGCCGATCGTGATGATCGGTGCGGTCTCGCCGATTGCGCGCGCCATGCCGATGATAACGCCGGTAAAAATGCCGGGCATCGAGTAGGGCAGAATATGGTGCCTGACCATCTGCCATCGTGTGGCGCCAAGCGCATACGCTCCCTCGCGGATGCTCTGCGGAATACCGCGGATCGCCTCGCGCGTGGCGACGATGATCATCGGCAAGATCAGCAGTGCCAGCGTCAGGCCAGCCGTACGAATGCTTTGCCCAAGGCCGAAGGTATAGACGAACAGACCTAGCGCCAACAGCCCGTAGATGATCGACGGAACGCCAGCCAGATTGTTGATGTTGATTTCGATGATGTCGGTGAGCCAATGCTTCGGCGCGTACTCCTCCAGCCAAATTCCGGCGGCAACACCCAGCGGTACGGCCACGCTGGCCGTGACCAGCATGACCAGCAGGCTGCCAACCCAGGCTGAAAGGATTCCCGCCTGGCCCGCGCGGCGCGACGGAAAGCTGGTGAAAAACTCCGGCGTCAGACGGGCCCAGCCGTCGATCAACATGTTGATGAAGAGCGTCACGACGGTCAGCAGAGCGAGCGCCAGGGCGAGGACTCCGAGCGCGCCAAACCACAAGTCGCGGCGCTTGCGACGCCTGATTTCCGCACGGATGAGCGCGACGTCGCTGGGCGCTGATGACGACATGTCAATACCTCTCACGGTACTTCCGTTGCAGCCAGAAGCCCAGAATGTTGAACAACAGCGTAAACAGCATCAGCGTCAGGCCGGCGGCAAAGATCGTCTGGTAGCCGATCGAGCCGTGCGGCAGATCGCCGAGCGCCACCTGGACGATGAAGGCGGTGATCGTCGCCGCCGGTTCGCGCGGGTCGAACGTCAGCTTCGGCTGCATGCCGGCGGCGATGGCAAGGATCATCGTCTCGCCGACCGCGCGCGCAATGCCGAGGATATACGCTGCTCCGATCCCCGAGACGGCGGCCGGCAGGACGACGTAGAACGCCGTTTGCAAACGCGTCGCCCCCATCGCATAGGAACCCTCGCGTAAGGCCATCGGCACGGCGCGCATCGCATCCTCGGCGATCGAGCTGACGATCGGGACGATCATGATGCCCATGACCAGGCCGGCCGAGAGCAGATTGAAGCCGGGCAGCTCGGGCATCAGTTCTTGCAGGAGTGGCGTGACGAACATCAGTGCGAAATAGCCGAAAACGACGGTCGGCATTCCGGCGAGCAGTTCGAGTATCGGTTTCGCCGTCTCGCGCGTTCGTTGGCTGGCGAATTCGGAGAGGAATATGGCGATCGTCGTGCCGATCGGGATGGCCACCGCCAAAGCGACCGTCGAGCTGACCGCGGTGCCGGAGAGCAGCACCAAGATTCCGAAGTGCGCATCGTCGAAAAGCGGAGTCCATTGCGTATCGCTCAGAAAGTCGACGACCGGGACCTGCTGGAAGAAGGCTACCGATTCTCGCACCAGGATGAAAACGATAGCCAGCGTGACAAAGATGGAGACCGCAGCGGCAGCAAACAGCGTGGCTTCGATGATGCGCTCGCTGATGTGGCGACTCGCCTTGCGGGCCAGCCGCTCACTGACTGCAGGACTCGACGACGATGGGCTCACAGCCTGGCTTCGCGCGCAAGAAGGTCTTCGATTCTCACGCCAACTTCGGCTTCGCCGCCGAACATGCTACCCAGTTTGCCCTGTTTCAGGTGCTCGGCGTTCAGCTCGTAGGCGCGCGCTGGAAGCGGCACGTATTTCACCTCCTGCGCCAGCTTGGCAGCGTTCTTGAGGTAAAACTCGACGAACTCACGCACTTCGGGTTTCTTGAAGCTCAACTCGCTGAGGTAGATGAAGATCGGGCGTGAGAGCGGTTGGTAGAGGCCTTCCAGCACGGTCTTCAGCGAAGGTTCAACCGCCCTGCCGGTCTTCGGATCGACGATGGCCAAGGCTTTCAGCTTGTCCCGGTTCTCGCTGTAATAGGCGAAGCCAAAATAGGCGAGGGCGCCCGGATCACGCTGCACGCCCTGGACCAGAACGTTGTCATCTTCGGAAGCGGTGAAGTCGCCACGCGAGGCTTTTGCCTTGCCGTTTATCGCTTCGGTGAAATAGTCGAAAGTGCCCGAATCGGCGCCCGGACCAAACAGTTTCAGCGCGGCATCCGGAAAGGCCGGGTTGACCTGCTTCCAGTTGGTGATCCTGTTTTGTGCGGCCGCTTCCCACATCGTCTTCAGGTCGGCCACCGTCACCTGCTTGAGCGGGTTCTTGGGATTGACCACGACGGTCAACGCGTCATAGGCGATCGGCAGTTCGAAGAACCTGATGCCGCCCTGCGCACAGGCCTCCATCTCCTTCTTCAGAATCGGGCGGGAAGCGTTGGCAAGGTCGATTTCGCCGCGACAGAACTTCTTGAAGCCGCCACCGGTGCCGGAAATGCCGACGGTAACCTTGACGACGTTCTTTCTGGCTTTCTGGAACTCCTCGGCGACGGCTTCGGAGATGGGATATACCGTGGACGACCCGTCCAGCTTGACGATCTGCGCCTGCGCGCTACCGACGGCCGACAGCGCGAGCAAGGCCGCCATCGTGGTCTTCCGTACCTGCTTCATCGCGTTTCTCCTGTGAGACGATGGAACAGATTCTCGTCGACCCCTGTTACAGCTTGATGACAGGCCGGAGCGTACCAAGGAGCTCAGCGATCCGGCGGCGGCTACGCCCGCCGCGCACCGGCCGACCGAAAGCCGGCGGACAAGCGTAGCCCGCCAGCCAGCGTGGATTCAGACCTTGCGGTAGACCTCGGCGCCCGCGCTGACGAACTCGATGGCCTTCGCGGTCATTCCCCGGCTCAACGCCTCGCTATCGCTGACACCCTGCGCCACGGCGAAGTCGCGAATGTCCTGCGTGATCTTCATCGAGCAGAAATGCGGGCCACACATCGAGCAGAAATGGGCAACCTTGGCCGACTCCTTGGGCAGGGTTTCATCGTGAAACTCGCGCGCCTTGTCCGGGTCGAGCGAGAGATTGAACTGGTCTTCCCAGCGGAACTCGAAACGCGCCTTGGACAGGGCATTGTCGCGAATCTGCGCGCCGGGATGGCCCTTGGCGAGGTCCGCCGCGTGTGCGGCCAGCTTGTAGGTAATGATGCCGGTCTTCACATCGTCCTTGTCGGGCAGGCCGAGGTGTTCCTTGGGCGTCACGTAGCAGAGCATTGCCGTACCGTACCAGCCGATCATCGCGGCGCCAATGCCACTCGTGATGTGGTCGTAACCGGGTGCGATGTCGGTGGTCAGCGGGCCGAGCGTATAGAACGGCGCTTCCTTGCAGTAGGCGAGCTGCAGGTCCATGTTCTCCTTGATCAACTGCATCGGCACATGACCGGGACCCTCGATCATGACCTGCACGTCATGCCGCCAGGCAATCTCGGTCAGTTCGCCGAGCGTCTTCAGTTCGCCGATCTGGGCATCGTCGTTGGCGTCGTAGATCGAACCTGGGCGCAAGCCGTCGCCCAGGCTGAAGGCAACATCGTAGGCGCGCATGATCTCGCAGATTTCTTCGAAGTGCGTATAGAGGAAGCTCTCCTTGTGGTGCGCCAGGCACCACTTGGCCATGATCGATCCACCGCGCGAGACAATGCCGGTCAAGCGCCCGGCAGTCAACGGTATGTAGCGCAGGAGCACGCCGGCATGGATCGTGAAGTAGTCGACCCCCTGCTCAGCCTGCTCGATCAGCGTATCGCGGAAAATCTCCCAGGTCAGCTCGGCCGCCCTTCCGTCGACCTTCTCGAGCGCCTGGTAGATCGGCACCGTACCGATCGGAACCGGGCTGTTGCGGATGATCCACTCGCGTGTTTCGTGGATATTCTTTCCGGTCGACAGGTCCATCACCGTGTCGCCCCCCCAGCGGATCGCCCAGGTCATCTTTTCGACTTCTTCCTGGATGCTTGAACCCAGTGCCGAGTTGCCGATATTGGCGTTGATCTTGGTCAGGAAGTTGCGTCCGATGATCATCGGCTCGCTTTCCGGGTGATTGATGTTGCACGGGATGATCGCTCGCCCCCGGGCGACTTCGTCGCGAACGAACTGCGCGGTGATCTCATCGGGAAGGCTGGCGCCGAAGCTGTTTCCCCGGTTCTGCCGACAAAGAATCTGCGCCAGTCGCTCGCCCTGCTCGCCAGCCGCGCGCAACTGTTCGATGTAGGCACGCCGGTTGTTGTTTTCGCGAATCGCGACATACTCCATCTCCGGCGTGACGATCCCGCGTCGCGCGTAGTGCATCTGGCTGACGTTGGCGCCGGCTTTGGCGCGCACGGGCTTGCGCTGCAGGCCGGGGAAACGCAGTTCGTCGAGCGCCGTATCGACGGCACGCTGGCGGCCGAAGCTTGAAGTGAGCGCGGGCAACTCCTCGGTGTCGCCGCGTTCAGTGATCCACGCTCCGCGCAGTGCGGGCAAGCCGTGCCGGATGTCGATCGCAGCCTGGGGGTCGGTGTAGGGACCGGAACAATCGTAAGCGTAGATCGGTGGGTTGGCTTCGCCGCCGCTCGCCGTTTCGGTGGGCGACTGCGAGATCTCGCGCATTGGCACACGGATGTCTGGCCGGCTGCCAACGACGTAGATCTTGCGCGAATTTGGCAATGACCTGATTGCCGCCTCATCCACACGGGCCTCGACAGCAATGAATTTATCGTTCGCGTTCATGCTTTCTTCCTTGAGAGAGCCGCCGGCGCCAAAGAGCTGGTGGCGGCCGGACCGGCAAGCGGCTTAGTGCGCGGCACGAGCTCGTGCCGGGTGCCGAGCTTGCTGGAGGCGCCGCGCCAGCCGAAATTGGCCAGCCGACGCTTGCGGGGCCATCCAAGCTGGTCAATCGGCCAGCGCAATGAGCAAGGTGTCGTCAAGCATCGTAACCTTGTATGAGCTTTCCTTGTACGTCTTGTTGTCGGCCAGCAGCGTCGTCTTTACCGTGTATTTCTTGCCCTTTGCCGAGGCCGGCAACTTGAACTTCGAATTGGTCTGATACCTGCCGGCTCCATCGACGCTCGCCACACGTTCGGTCTTTTCATCGACCAGTTTGTTGTTTTCATCGTATATCGCGTACTTCTGCGTCACCTCGGGCGCCTTGTCTCCGTAGCCGATGAGATCCGTATTCGAGGTCACCTTCACTTCGCGCTGCCCGTCGGTCTCAGGCGCACCGGTCTTGACGACGGTGTCGAACTTCACCGGTCGCACTTCACTCTTGGGAATGACTTGCCCCCTCTTCTTGTATTCGGCGTTCAGCTGGCCGGCATCAGCCACCTTTTTCGACTCGAAATACCAGCCGATCATCAGGCCAACCGCAGCGCCGACTGCGGCACCGACCAGGCAATTGTGCCCGGTTGCCGTGGCCAGGGCACAGCCGGCAGCGGCGCCGACGAGGGCACCGGTGGCCCGGTCGTCCATTCGCGTCGAGCCGTCCGGGTTGGTAACGCAAGCGCTGAGGAAGAAAATCCCTGCCAGACAAGCGGCAGTTCGACGCAAGGCAAAACGGTGATTGTCCATTCCTGTTACTCTCCCTGAAAACTCCTATTGTGCCTTGACGGCGATCGGATCGTCTATGCCGACCGTGAAAATCACGGGTCGCTGCTCGCGCTTGGTGAGTTCTATAACCCTGTCTGTCACATAGCTTTGTAGCGTCGATGGTCGGATTAGACCGTCTTTTCTAAAGTCGGCTCCCCCACGGAGGCCTTCGATGATCGCCTTGGTAAAGGCACCGTTTCCCCACGCCGGGTCTTCCTGCGAATACTCCTTGCCGGTAGACGATGCAAAGACGAGAACCCCTCGTTCTTCATTGATTTCGTTGAGGGCTTTGGTCAGGTCCGGATTCGTCGACGACTGGCCGGGACGGGCATTGACCCCCGAATGACAAGTATCGATGAAGAATGCGGAGCGCCCCTTCAGGCCGAGCAGAGTGCGCGAAATCTCCTCGCCGGGTACCCAGCGCCGTGGCGCATTCTGCTGTTTCCAGTTTTCGAATTCCTGCGGGTTCTTGAAGTCGGCACGCGAGGGCAGCACTTCGGGGTCTCCCGGGATGAAGTAATACGCCGCCCCTACGCGATCGCCGTGGCCAGCCATGAAGACGACGCCAGCGTCCTTCTCGCCGACGCTTTCGCGCAGCCAGCGCAGGCCATCGAGCACATTCTGCCGGCTGGCCTGCTCGTTGATCAACAGTCGCGGGACAGCGGTTCCGTAGAGTTTGCCCGCCTGGCGGACCATGTGGTCGTTGAAGTCACGCGCGTCCTTCTCTGCCAGATCAAGCTTCCACTCTTCCGGGTACTTGCTGACGCCGATGATCAACAGATAGAGCGTCTCGAAGCGCGTCTCAGGAAGCTTGACCGGTGCGGCAGCTCGCCGAACGCTGATCACCGCGGGCTCCGACTTTCCGTTCTTGTTCGCAGCGAATAGCCTGATCTGGCTGTCCAGCGGGGGAACCTCTACTTGTACCTCGTGCGCCTCGCCGCGCGTGCTGCGTAGAGCACGGTTGTCAAGCGAACGAACCAGCTTGTCGTTTACTCGCACCTTGAGCTCGCTCACCGGTGCGTCGCTTGGGCTACGCAGTACGAAGCGCACCGGCACGGTGCTCGCCGAGGTTTCGAGTTGGCTGTCGGTCTGCAGATCGATCACCGGCGGCAGGAGGGTGGCCACGCTGGCTGGTCCGCGTGTGGGCGGCGCGGACGCGGGCGCTGGCGGCGGCGCTGACGGCGCCAACGCCTGTGGGCGCACCTGGCTCTTGCTCACCTGGGCTGCCGGCGCTGGCGAAGCATCGCTTTCGCTGACGCCAAGCGCCGCAAGCGCGCTCGCGGTCGCACGTACCGCCTCGCCTTCATCGCCGGTGCGCAGAATGCTCTGGATGATCTCCGGGCGGTAGAAACGATCGCGGAAACGGCCGACCGAGAAGAAATCGGCAGCAACATTCGGGCCGCGGTTGAGGTGCCAGCCAACAAGATCCTCTCCCTCGAGCGAGGTGTCGTAGTAGCCTGAAGGCGACCAGATGATCCAGCGCTTGCCGTCGATATGAACGAAGAGCGCGAGTTGTTCACGCCCATCGCGCATGCGGTACCAGCGGATCGTGCCGTCGCCCAGGCCGGCCACGACCCATCGGCCGTCGCCCGAGACGTTGGTTGCCCAGGCTGCGGCCGGCGTGCGCTGTTCCCAAAGCGGGTTGCCGTCAGCCGTGTAGGCCCGCAAATACCATTCGCTACCGATGACGAAGCGTTGCTTGTCGGAACTGAGCGCCAGGCTGCGCGCAACCTCTCCGGGGCGCAGATCAAGTGGGCGCGAACCAAGCTTCGGCGCGGAAGAATTCTTCCAGTTGCTCGGTCCGCCGCCCATCCAGCCCGGCTGGCGCGGTGGATCGAGTTTCACTTCCGAGTTGTAGGGGCGGACATCCCCCTTGGCGAGGTCGAAAAGCAGGGCGCTGCCGCCAGGAGCAAGCGGGAAGGCGACCCGCGCGGCGTCCTCCGAAAGCATGAACTTCTCGTCGGCATCACGATAATCGGCCGTCTGTTGGCGCGCATAGAGCCGCCGGCTTCCGTTCGCATCGAAGCTCGCCCAGGAAGGTTCCGCACTGCCGACCAGCACGCCGTCGCGCCAGGCAGCAAGCGCGGTGACGATGTTGCTGAAGCCAGTAATCTCGCGGGGGGCGGCTCGTCCACCATCGGCAAAGGCGAAAACGACAAAACGGTCGCGCGCACGCGCGGTACCAGCGCCGTAGAGGACGCGCCCATCGCTGTTCCACGCGACGCGGCCGAGGTTCCCCTCGCCACTCGACGCGGTCGAGTGACGCACGCTCAAGGTCGCCGCGTCGAGCACATCGATTCGGCCGAGGTCCTGATAGCCGACAGCCAGCATGCTGCCATCGGGCGAGAATGCAACTGAATACGGTTTGCCGGGCATCTGCTTGCGCGCCGTCCGCTGCAGACCCTTGCGATCGATCCGGTAGAGGCGGACGCTGCCATCCAGGCTGCAGGTCGCCAAGCGCCCGTCTGCGGCAAAATCGGCCCCGTAGATTGCCTCGTTGTACTCCGGATCGCTGCCAACGAAGCCAAGGTTGCGCTGAAAAACGCGCAAACCCGACTGGCGCAGGCCAACCGCAACGAACTGGCTGTCCTTCGACCAGGCGAGCTGCGTAAGGGGCGCCTCAAGACCGGAAAGCGTACTCTTCGGCGGGAGCCGGCCGGACGCCCGATCGAAAAGGTAAAGCGAGTGAGTCCGGCCATCGAAGCCAGCGTTGCCGCCCAAGGCTACCTGCCGCCCGTCCGGCGAAAGGGCTGCTGCGTAAAGCGCGCCGACGCCTTCAGCGCCGACGGGCGGCCGAAATACCGTCAGCAGGCGCCCGCTCGCCGCGTCCCACAAGCGCGCCGTCTTATCCTCTGAAGCGCTGACGATCCAGCGCCCCTGACTATCGCTGCTCACGCGGGTCACCAGCGAGAGATGGGCGCCCGCCTCGATGCGCAGAATCGGTTCGGTCGGAACCTCAGCCGCAACCGCCCCAACCAGGCACAGGACAAGACCGAGTGCAAAGCGCCGGCAAGCGTCTCGCGTCCACATCGGCAGGCCCATGCAAGGCCTAGCGAACAAGAATTTCAATGCGGCGATTTCTCGGCTCGGGCGTCTCGTCCGGGGTGGCGATCAAGGGTTCGCGCTCGCCTCGCCCGGCTGTCTGAATCGAGTCTTCTGGCTGGCCCTGCTGCACCAGGCGTTTCTTGAACGATTCCGCGCGCCGCAAGGCGAGGCGATCGTTGTCGGCGACCAGGCCGACCCGGTCGGTGTGACCGACGACAACGATGTCGGGAACCGGGCGCGCCTTGATTTCGGCAACGATCGCGTCAAGGTCGCGTTTTGACGCTGACGTCAATTCATCACTTCCTTCAAGGAAGTACAAAGTGAAGCGCGCTGGAGCCGGTGGCGAAGCCTCGAGCGCTTGGCCGAACCGCTTCTTGACCTCCTGTTCATTGCTGCTTCCCTGCTCAAACCGACCACCACTGGTGCGAGCGCTTTGATACGGCTGCTCCAGCCTGATTGCGTGACCACCCTCGATTGCCTTGACGTTCAGCGTACCGGCGTCGCCGGAACCCCGGTTCGGCAGCAGGACGTAGCTATCGCGGTTGGCACAGGCGGCGATACTGAGTGAGACGGCAAGAACGATTGACAAGCTCTTCATCGCTTATTCCCCAACACTAACGACGTAATTCTTTGCCGTACCGCTGACTTCGGCCTTGGGTGTCACCATGCGCATTGCTCCCGGCGTCTGCTTGGCGATGTTTCCGGCTTGTACCGAGACGGTTCCCCGTTTGATGTAGGCGTCGAAAGCGCCCATGTACGTCGTCGAGTCGTACGCATAACGTTGCAGCTCGACCTCCGCGTCCGGCCCCAGAGAAAGCGTCGAGTTATCCTTGAACATGATGCCGACGGATCCGTTGCCGCCGGTCTGGATCGTGTCTTTCTCTTTCAGGCGCGCGCCGACGACTCCCGGATAGCGTTGTCCGTCGCGTTCGATGCTGACCACACCTCGCGACACTTTGACCTGAGCATCCCACCCGGCGGCTGCAGCCGGAGCTGGCTCGGCAGCCATCAGAGGAGCCGCACAGAACGCCGCGGTGCACAGTACGCTCACCGTCGCCAAGCCATGAACCGGCTTGTGTCTCAATATCTGCAGCATGAGAACCTTCCCAAAAAATTTGTCGGTACACCGTGTCCTTCTGACAGCAGTCTAACGCGCTAGTGCCCGTGCGGCAACCTGACTGGCTTCAGTCGCCGCGACGATGTGGCCGACCTTGCTTCCGGGCAAGAGGGGGCGCGTTGAAAAAGCGAAAAGCCACCGCTGACGGTGACCCGTCAGCGGTGGCTTCGTTTGCGACGAAATTACTTCTTGGCGTCGCCAATCACGCCAGCTTCGTTGGTGGCGGTATTGCCCTTGCCGACAGCAACCGCGGCGGCGTTGGTTTGCTTGGCCTTGATGTCGGTGCGGCCCTGAACCGAGGTCTTGCCCTTGATCGCGCCGGCGGTGTTGGCGGCCTTGTTGTCCTTGCCAACGGCTACGGCAGCGACGTTTTCCTGTTTGGCGTCGATGGTCGTCGTCCCTTTGACTTTGGTGTCCTGAGCGAAGGCGGGAGCAGCAGCAAAGGCGGCGGCGAGGATGATGGCGATAGTGCGCATAGAGATTCTCCTTAGTTAGTTTGTGGTTACTAGGTACTGCCTGTTACTACCGTACTGCAATGGATGCTTGCCGTCAGCCGGCAACAACCTTGAACACCACGCGCCGGTTCTTTGCGTCGCGCGGATCCAGGTCCCTTAGTGGGTCGGTCGAGCCCTTGCCTACCGGCACCAGGCGTTTACGTTCGACCGACCCCTTGTCTACGATGAACTTCACTACGGCGTTGGCACGCTCGCGCGACAACGCCATGTTTTTCTCCGGATTCCCTTCCGCATCGGTGTGACCCTCGACGATCACGCAGCGATCGGGCGTCAGCGCCAGAATCTTGCCAATCTCGGTCAACGTGTTGCCCGATCCCGGCGTGATCACCGCACTGCCCGGACGAAACTGAATCGGGAACTGGACAGCGGTAGCACGAACGTCTGGCGGAAGCGCTGCACAGTCAGTCGCCCCGCCGCTGGCGGCTGGCGCTGCACTGGGTTGGGTCTGCGTTGCGTCGCCATCGAAGACGATCGCCCGCGTCCGCTTCTTCTTGGGCGCTTCAGACGGTTCAGTCATCGCACGACGAAGTTCCTCCAGGCCGGAGGCGTCGTCGTCCGCTGCGCTGGCAAGTGGAGCAAAGGTGACGCCGTTCAACAAGCTAACCAGCGCTACGGCGGCAACCCGTTTAAGATTCGCTTTCATTGACTGTCTCACTTGCATACGTTGATGACTTCTTTGGTGGTCACGACGACGTCTTTCGGTGCCCTTTGTCCGGGCCGTCCCGTCTGGGCCGTACCTACATTAACGTTGCACGTGTTATTCCGTTTACTTCCGATGTTAACAACTCGCTTCTGCAGCGCCGGATCGTTCGGATTGCCACCCTTTTGCCAGGCTTTGGCCATGGCATTGTTGACTTTCGTCTGGGAAGCCGCGTTGAGGTTCTGGACGGCGTAGGCCGCGCCTGCCGACAAGCAGACGAGCGCGACGACCAGGTTTCGCGCAATTCTGGGTTTACTTGCATTCATCGCTGACAATCGCTCCTATATTGGTACACGCTTTTCTGTTCCTGCCCGCGGCCACTGTCGTGACGTTGGTTGCAGAGACATTGATTCGTGTATTTCCCTTCTTATCACCTTGGATGACGCCGACCCGATTCCGGGCGACATTGTTGCTGCCTATGGCAACCGCCGTCGTATTCTTGGTTGACGCGTTGATCTCGGTGTTCCCCTGGACACGGGTGGTTTTCTGAGCATGACATGACTGGGAAATGCTCAGCGCGGCAAACAAGGCAAAGCACACCTTGATTGACGATCCAGAAACGTGGGCGAACATACTCATGGCGCATCTCCTGCCTTGACGTTGAGCGGCAGCCGAGTCGGCGGCCGTCCCTTTAGGAACGCTTCCCGCATTCCGGCCAGAGCCTTTTCCGTCACGCCGAGACGAGTTGCCGAAAACGACCCGGCGTCCGGCGTAAACATCAGATAAGCCTGCATTTCATTGATCAGTAGTTCCTCGTTTTCAACCGCATAGCGCATGCTCGCCAGGAAACGGCGAAAGGCGTCCTTTTGCGTATCGGTCAGGCTGTCTTCCCAGAAGGCGCGGCAATACTTGTTGTAGGCAAGGTTCGTGTGAAACTCGCCGTGCGCCAGTTCGTGCAACAAAATCGCATAGCGCGCATTGCTCGTCACTCCTGGCTCATTGCTGCGACGTTCCTGCACCTGCGGGATCGAGAGAATCATCGTGTGCGGCTTTTGCGCCTGATAGAAACCTCGCCATTCCTTCATCAGACCCTGTTCGACCAGGAAGTCGCGCAGGGCGTATTCCTCAGGGAACAGTTCGACCTTGTCGCGCTCGGCATAGTTGAAGAACTGAACCAAATCAGAGACCCGCAGATCGTGTCCGGCAGCGAAACTGGCAAAAGTCCGGTTGGCTGCACCAATGTACTTGGTCAGCTCCTCGGTCGTCAGAACGCGCGGATACGGTTCGCTGTATTGATGTTCCTTGAGCTGCGTCACGCGGTTGAAGGTGCGACCAAGAACCTCGAGTCCGGGAACATCGATGATCCAAATCTCGCTGTTCGGCGTGTAGCGCCAAGCCACTGGCGCGTCGAGCCTGGTCTGCAGAATCGCCTTCATGTCGCCGTCTCTGACTTCGAAGGCTTGTGCCGTGACGTTGCCGAGCAGGACGACGATCAGGCTGAGCAGAAACAGCACACGGTTCAGCAGGTGCACCGGGCGCGACGCAGTACTTGCCATCGCCAGAGGATCTTTTCCAGGCTTCATTCAGTTTTCTCCGTTACGCTTGCGCCCTCACCCTTCTTACCCCAGCGGATTGAGTACGTCTTCCTGGTCTTCTTGGAGAAGTACTCGCCCACACCCCGATCGATTTTCGCCCCGTCGATATAAACGTCGTCGTTGATGATCAGCACACCTTCGATCACTGCGTCCTTGTCGACCTCGCCGGAGGTATTGGCGACAAAATTGTTCGACCCCCAGTCGATTTTCACGCTACCGCCGAACCCAGCGACTGCCACACAGGCAACGACCACCAGTGTCAGCAACACCAGCAGGGAAGCAGCGGCCATCTTCATTGCTCGCCCCGTTCACGTCCTGGCGGTCAGTCATCACGCTTCCGATAAACGGTCGAACGGGCGCGATTGTCGTGCGCGCCCTGACCTTCGGCGGTGGAGTGCGAGCTCACGGTTCCCTGCGGAACAACGATCACGCTTTGCGCTGGATGGTTGTCATCGCGCGTTCGATTGGCGTTCGCCCGCGTCCGGTTGTAAGCCGCACCATTGGCCGCCGGAGTGCCGGTGGGCGTAGCTCCGTTGACCCCTTCAATGATGATTATGTTCGGCGTTCCCTCGAATTCGCCGCGACGCCCTTCGATAGCGGCTCGCTGACGCGCTTCGCGGGCAGTAGCTGAACCGCCCGAGGCCGGACCTGGCGTCGGTCCGACGATGATCTCGCCCGCCGAAGGCTGGACATAGGAGAACATGCAAGCCGCCATCACTGCCACCTGCCCGGCACTGCACAACCCGGCGAAGCGTCGACCCAACCACATGGTTTCCGTGTCCATTTCGTTCCCTGGGCGCAAATCAACTTCAAGGCCTAAGGCGCAACCGTGATATCGACGATGCTGGTCACTGCCGTCGGGTTATTCTGCTTGTACTGACCAATAATGTCGTCAACCGATTTGGCCGCCAGCGGGGAGAGATCGCGCGCGCCGCGCAAGCTGCTCGGAATGATCAGCTCGCGATCCGAGGCGATGCACGCAACGCGTTCTGCTCCGGGTTTGTCGAAGCGGATCTTGAATCCACCCGAAGGCAGCCTGATTCCCGCCCCTGCTGGAACCGACGAGTCGGGACGGAACTGGTTGGGGAAGATGCGCGCGGTCGTGCGCGAAACGTCTTCGTAGTAGCAATAGGCCGTGCCTTGCGCGTTCAAAGACAGGGTCATATTGAGGAACTCGCCGACCTTGTAGGACGGCTTGGATCCCCGATCAGTGTCCAGCTTCAGCCGGAAGACCGGATTCGGCGCGGTGGCCGGGGTCGCCGCCGGCGTCGCCACAACCTGGGCAGCAGCCGGTGGTTTGGCCGACGCGCTGACGCCGGGCACGTAATTGGATTTCGGTCCGCCGGCCGCCGGCAGGGCGGCAATTTGATTCTGCAGATCGTCCAGCAAACTGGCGTAGAGGTCGAAGTTCAGCGCGCCGTCGGCCACCAGGCCGGCCGAAGCCTGATACTCGGCGACCGCCGTCTTCAGCGCTGGACTCGGGGCGCCGTTCAACGGCCCGGCAAAACGACCCATACCGGCGAGCTTGCGCTGCACGAAGAGAATTCTGTCGCTCTCCTTGGCACCGTCATACCACTCTCTGGCCTGCTCGCGAATCAAGGGATTGGTAACGTCGGTGTCCAGGCACTTCCAATAGGGCACCTGTGTGAATTTCCCTAGCGCCTCGATCAGCCCAAGCTCGACCAGCGTGCGCGTCGCCGCGCCGACGCCCTCGTTGCGACTGATGTCGATGTTGAAGCTCAGGCCAAGCTTGCCGATCTTCCCTCCACCCTCGCCAGCGACACCGCCTTTCAGGAGCACCAGCGTATTCGACGTACTGGTAATCGGGATGATCTTGCGTGTCGCCGCGTTACCGATGCTGATATCCATGCTGATCAGGTCGTACGAATCGTCTTTCGAGGCGCCGAAGTCGAGAAACGGTAGAGAGAAGCCGGCACCTTTGTTCTTGCGCACCGTACTGTCGTCCATCTGCGTGATCGAGCCGCGGATGTAATAGTCGGGCATGGTCCGGCTTTCTTCCCCGCGTGCCGCAAAGAGCGCTGCCAAGTCGTCTGCGGCAGAGTGAAAATCAATGAAATCAAATGCGTTGCTCTTAACGGTCATTTTCGAGACGGCCGTGATCAACATTTCCTTGGTGCCCGTCTTGACCTTCCCGGTTTCGTCGGGGATGCCGGCCGAGGTGATTGCGATGCCCTGTTTGCCGTATGCATAAAACAGTTCATCCATACAGCGCAGTGACTGGGTGAAGTTGGTGATTGTCTTGATCGCCGGGGTCTTGGGCGCCGCACTTCCGGCGACTTCAGCGCCGATATCCTGACACAACCCAGCTACTGGCAACAGCGACAACGCGAGCAAAGACCGGCTTAAGGTTTTCATTAGTCCCCTCTGAACATGTGAGCGTCAGCTTCCCCGGCCGGCAGGCACAATACCGCCGGATGGTCACTCTGCAGTATAGCCTGTCTCCGCTGCGCCAGCGCAAGCGCCCGCGATGGCCGCCGCGTGAAGAAAGTCACACCTTTCGTGTTCCAATGTGCGCTCGATCCCGACTCGCCAAAGGCATCGGCAAACAGACCACGCCACCAACACGACATCTGAGCGTCATGCTGCGGCCGCCTACCACGTCCTGTGGTCTGAATAACGCACCCCAGCTTCCGCGGTTGACTGTGCACCAGCTCGCCCATCGCGCACCGGCGGCTGGCAGAAAAAGCGTCCAAAACGGCGTAGCCTCCCCAGCGCGTACCTCTTTGTGCGGTTAACGGCCCCTGCTGGCAAAACTTTAGGCAACGGCGCGGGCAGTTTGGCGATCAGGACAAGTCGCTAGCCGGCTGGCGCCAACGCTTGGCGAAGCTGCGGCAGCGTCTAGTGGTTGCCGTTGTCGAGAAAGCTGCGCAACTTGTCTGAACGCGACGGATGGCGGAGCTTGCGTAAGGCCTTGGCTTCGATCTGGCGAATTCGCTCGCGCGTCACGTCGAACTGCTTGCCAACCTCTTCGAGCGTGTGGTCGGTGTTCATCTCGATTCCAAAACGCATGCGCAGGACCTTTGCTTCGCGTGGCGTCAAAGTGTCGAGGACATCCTTGGTGATGAAGCGAAGGCTGGAATAGAGCGCCGCTTCGGTCGGTGCGAGCGTCGCATGATCCTCGATGAAGTCGCCCAAGTGCGAGTCGTCATCGTCGCCAATCGGCGTCTCCATCGAGATCGGCTCCTTGCTGATCTTGAGGATCTTGCGAATCTTCTCCTCCGGCATCTCCATCTTCTTGGCCAACGTCGCCGGATCAGCCTCGAGACCGGTCTCCTGCAAGATCTGTCGGGAAATGCGGTTCATCTTGTTGATCGTTTCGATCATGTGCACCGGAATGCGGATCGTGCGCGCCTGGTCGGCGATCGAACGGGTAATTGCCTGCCGGATCCACCACGTTGCGTAGGTCGAGAATTTGTAGCCGCGGCGATATTCGAACTTGTCGACGGCCTTCATCAGACCGATGTTTCCTTCCTGAATCAGGTCCAGAAACTGCAGCCCGCGATTGGTGTATTTCTTGGCGATCGAGATGACCAGGCGCAGGTTGGCCTCGGTCATTTCGCGCTTAGCGCGCCTCGCCTTGGCTTCTCCGGTAGACATCTGCTTGTTGATGTCCTTCAGTTCGCGCAAGGGGATACCGATGCGGTCCTGCAAGGCTAGCAGCTTTCTTTGCTCTTCCTTGATGTTCGGCGCGTTGCGCGAGAGGATGGCGCCGTAGGTTTTGCCAGCCAGCGCAATTTCATCATCAACCCAGTCGATATTCAGTTCATTCCCGGGAAAGACCTTGATGAAATGCGGGCGCGGCATGCGCACGGTATCAACGCAAATTCTCTGGATCTTGCGCTCACAAGCACGTGCCTCCTCGACCATCGCACGAACCGAGTCGCACAGCCGCTCGATCGTCTTCGACGTGAAGCGGATGCCCATCATTTCTTCGGATATCTGTTGCTGCAGCCGAAGGTAGGCTCTGTCCTGCGACCCCTTCCTGAGCAGGAGTGCGTGCGCCTTGGTGTAATGATCCTTGATCACCTCGAGCCGCTCGAGCGCCTCGGTCTTCAGCTTGAGCAGCGTGGCGGCCGCCGCGGCACCTTCGACGACTTCCGCCTCCTCCTCGTCGTCTTCCTCGTCGTCTTCGACAACCTCCGTCAACTCTTCAAGCGAACCGCTGGTGTTCGGGTCGATCAGACCATCGATCAACTCGTCGACGCGCATCTCGTCACGCGCGATTCGCTCGGCACAGTGGATGATCTCGGCAATCGTCGTCGGACACGCCGATATCGCCTGGATCATGTGCTTCAGGCCATCTTCGATGCGTTTCGCGATTTCGATCTCGCCCTCGCGCGTGAGCAGTTCGACCGAGCCCATCTCGCGCATGTACATGCGCACCGGATCGGTTGTCCGGCCAAACTCGGAGTCGACCGTAGACAGAGCCTGTTCCGCCTGCTCTTCTACATCGGCATCGTCGGCACCAACGGCTGGCGTGGCGTCCGACATGAGCAAGGTCTCGGCATCCGGCGCCTCGTCATAAACCTGGATGCCCATATCGTTGAACGTGCTGATGATGCTTTCGATCTGTTCGGCATCGACAACATCATCCGGCAGGTGGTCGTTGATCTCGGCGTAGGTCAGGAAGCCGCGCTCCTTGCCAAGCTTGATCAGCGTCTTGAGGCGCATCTTGCGCGTTTCTTCATCGACTGGTACAGGCTGCGTTCCCACCTGCGCCAGGAGATCGGCCGCGGCCCTGGCCTTCGCTGCTTTCGTCGTTACCGCCTTTTCCCTTGCCATGACCATTTCCCGGATACTTTGTCGTGGAAAAACTCTATATTATAGCGCAGAGTGCCAGCCGCCGCCGGATCCACTGCCAACGCCAATCGCCGTCAGGTACTGCTGCTTTTCCTCACTCGACAAGCCAGCAAGACCGAGCTTCTGTATCTTCGCCTGCAGCAGAGAAAACGCGCGTCTCCCGGCGTGCTCGCGCAGCCGCGCCAGTGCGCCCTCGAACTCCGCTTCAACCTCGTCTTCGGCCAACTGCTGTTGCATTAGTTCAGCCGCCGCCTCCTGCAGGACAGACTCGTCGTCCTTGCCACGCAGGCACTCCAACAGACTTGCGTAGCCAGCATCCGCCGGCGTCTTGCCAGCACCTGCCAACTGGCCAAGCAGCCGTACGACGCGCGCCTCGGCCGATGCCTCCGGCAGCAGGTCGAGCGGTACGCGATGAATCAACTGCGGTCGCTGCAGAAGAATGCGCAAGAGCTTTCTGGGCAGAGACGGCGGGCGCCGCGACGGGTAGGCGGGCGGCAGCTGTCGAGTGACCGCCGGCAGCCCGTACAGGCTCTCGACCTCACTCTGCGCCAAGCCGCTTAGCTTGGCCAAGCGCTTGACGAGCTGCAGTCGCAGCAACGGTGACGACAAGCGGGCAAGCATCGGCCGCGCTTCGGCAAGCAGTCTGGCGCTTCCTTCGGCGCTCGCCAGATCGCAGCGACCGGCCAGCTCGCGCAGCATATACTCGGAGAGTGGTGTCGCACGCTCGACCAACTGGCCGAGTGCGGCCGTCCCATTGCCCCGGACAAAACTGTCCGGGTCATCGCCTTCCGGCAGGAAGACAAAACCGATTTCTTTCTGCTCGGGCAATACTTCGAGGCTGTTCTCGAGCGCCCGCCACGCTGCCTTGCGGCCCGCTGCGTCGCCATCGAAGCAGAAGATGATCTTGTCGGCCTGGCGCAAGAGCTTCTGCACGTGCGCAACTGTAGTCGCCGTACCAAGCGCGGCCGCGACGTTGTCGATCCCATGCTGCGCCAAGGCGACCACATCCATGTAACCCTCAACCACGATTACCTGGTTGCGCGCACGTATCGCCAAGCGCGCCTGCGGCAGACCGTAGAGCTCATCGCCTTTATGAAAAAGCGGGGTTTCTGGCGAGTTCAGGTATTTCGGCTCGCCTTGCCCGACGACGCGACCACCGAAGGCGATGACTTCGCCGCGCAGATTGATGATCGGAAACATCACCCGATCACGAAACCGGTCGTACAAGCGTCCTTGTTCGTTCCTGGTGACCAAGCCCAGTGCCTGCAGTTGCGGGCTAGCGTACTCGGCAAAAGCTCCGGCAAGCGCCTGGCCCGCGTCCGGCGAATAGCCGAGGCCGAAACGACGCGCGACCTCGCCACTCACGCCGCGCGCCTTGAGGTAAGCAATCGCTTTGTCCGAGCTTTTGAGCTGCTCGCGGTAGAAGCGCGCGGCGCGCGCCATCAGTTCAGCCAGCCCCTGGGTCGGTGCTGCCGGCGCTGGCGCGACCCCGTGTTGCTCGGGCAGAGAAAGCCCAACCCGAGCGGCCAGATCCTTGACGGCATCCTGGAAGCCAACCCCGGCGTAAGCCATCATGAAACCGATGGCAGTCCCGTGCGCTCCACAGCCAAAGCAGTGGTAGAACTGTTTGCTTGGACTAACGGTGAAAGACGGGGACTTCTCGTTGTGGAACGGACAACAAGCCGCGAAATCGGCGCCGTGTCTTTTCAGCGGGACATAGCCATCGATCAGTTGAACCAGATCAACGCGCTGGAGCAGTTCGTGAATGAACGATTCCGGAATCATTTCACCAACAAACATAGCCGCCTATCGACAGACAGGCGGCCGCTCTGGGACGAAAAGCAGCGACGCGAGGGCGGCTGCTAGGACTAGTACAGCTTGGGCGGCAAGGTCTGGCTGCGCATCCGCTTGTGATGCCGTTTGACGGCTGCTGCCAGTTTGCGCTTACGTTCGGCCGTCGGCTTTTCGTAGAACTCGCGCGCTCTCAGCTCGGTGAGCAAACCGGTCTTTTCGACGGTGCGTTTGAAACGGCGAATGGCAACTTCGAACGGCTCGTTTTCCTTTACGCGAATGGCAGGCATCGACTCATCCCAGGCTAGAAATCAAAAGTGGATCATACACACAGGCAAGCGTTCGATTGTAAACTGAAACGGGGATGGCTTTCAACACCCGAGAACGGCTTGATCGCTCGATCATGCTCGATTCATTGACCAGCCTGACGACTTGTGCTGTAATCCGGGCTTCGACGAACGGGCGGTTAACTCAGCGGTAGAGTGCCATCTTCACACGGTGGAAGTCACTGGTTCGATCCCAGTACCGCCCACCAGCCTCATCGGCTCGCTTAAGAGGATGCTGAGGGTCTGGTCACAAGCGCGTTGAACGCAGGGCGAACCAGGAGCGATCGCCGCAAGCGCCGGCTCAGCAGACGCGCTGGCCAAGCGGTCGAGAACGCGCCGCGGACAAGGCCAGCCAGCTAGGCTGAGTTGCGCCTCAGCGCCAGCGCGACAAAGACCCAAATCAGGCCAGCCAGCGTCCCAGCGACGAAGCCAACCGTAAGCAGCAGTCCTTTTTTCGGACTGACCGGTTTTTCCCACACAAAGGTGTCTTCGATGACCTTCGGCCCGTGCGTCGCTGGCGCGTCCAGTGCGGTTTCCAGCGCCATGATGCTCTGACGCTCATTGAAAAGCTCGCTCTCTTTTTGAGCACGCAGAGCAGTCATCAGCGAAAGCTGCGTAAACCGATCGTCCTTGACGCCGACGTTGGTAACCACCTTTCCCAACTCAGTCAGTTCCTTCTCCGCGCTTGCCAGCCGTTCGCGGGCAATCGTCAGATCCAGGCGCATGCGATCAAGTGCCGGCTTGGCGATCTCGGCGTGCTTCTTCGCCAGTTCGGCAACGGCGCCATCAACAATTCGGCGCGCACCGTCGATCGTCTCGGCTCTCGCCCTGATCTCGATGAGCGCGCTGTTGCCCATCGCCGATGTGCTCTTGGCCACGTTCAAGGACAGGTGTTCGCCATCGGCGACTCCCTTTTGCGAGCGCCTCAGGTCGGCCAGCCATTCGCCGTGTCCAATCATTTCTGCGACTCGCAGTTGAAAGGCCGGCGTTCGCATGCGCTCGACCGCCTGGGTCGCGGCTTCGACCGGAGCGCTGGCCAATTGTCCGACCACGCCGATCTGACCGACCTGCACGATCGCCATCGCCTCATACTTGGGTGTGATCAGCCAGATGGCCAAGCCGCCGGCAGCAAGGCCGGCCAGCGCCCAACCAGTCACCAGACGCCAGCGCTGCCGCACGTCCTGCCATAGTTCCGGCAAACCACCCGCCGCTTGCGCGGGCCGCTCGTTCTGTGTCATCGATGTAGCACTCCCCGTCGAATTGCCGTACTCAATGCAAGGCTACTCCCGCCCCTGGCAAGCGTGCAAAGGCGCGCCAGAGCAGTTTCCCATCGCCGTGCCGAGCGGGTGCGTACTCCTGGACCATCGACTGCAGCAAGGCAAGCACTCTCTCGTACTCAAACGCCTGACACGCGTCCTCGAGGTTCGCCAAGTGATCCCGCAAGACCGCCCAAGGAACCTCGTGCTCATAGGCGCGCATGATCAGCGGATGCGTTGTTCCCTCCACATGCTCACCGATCAGAAGTTCTTCGTAGAGCTTTTCGCCGGGCCGCAAGCCTACGATCTCGATCGCGATGTCGCCGTCGGGATGTTGCTCGTCGCGCACCTCGAGACCGCTCAGGTGCACCATCCTTCGCGCCAGATCGATGATCTTCACCGGCTTACCCATATCGAGGACATAGACCTCGCCCCCCTGACCCATCGCGCCCGCCTGGATCACCAGTTGCGCCGCCTCGGGAATCGTCATGAAATAGCGGGTGATCTCCGGATGGGTCAGGGTGATCGGGCCGCCGCTGGCAATCTGCTTGCGAAAGAGCGGCACGACTGAGCCCGACGAACCAAGTACGTTGCCGAAGCGAACCATGCAGAAGCGCGTTTTGGCACCGCTTCTGGCCAGCGCCTGCAGAATCAGTTCCGATAGCCGCTTGCTCGCGCCCATCACGTTGGTTGGCCGTACTGCCTTGTCGGTCGAGATGAGGACAAAGGTTTCGACGCCGGCGGCCAGTGCTGCTTCGGCCATGCAGCGCGTCGCCACGGCATTGTTGCGCAAGCCTTCGATCGGATTGTGCTCGACCAATGGAACGTGCTTGTAGGCCGCTGCGTGATAGACCGTCTGCACGCTGAAGCTGGTCATGATCATCTGGTTGCGCCGCTGATGACTGACCGACCCGAGCAGCGGCACCACCTCGACGCGCAGCTTGCGCGCGGCGCACAGCGAGCTGAGCTCCTGATCGATCGAGTAGAGCGCGAATTCGGTCAGATCCATCAGGACCAGGCGCAGCGGGCGAAGGAGAACGAGCTGGCGACAGAGCTCCGACCCGATCGACCCGCCGGCACCCGAGACGAGAACGACCTTTCCCGTCACGCACTGGCTGAGCAATTGCGGATCAGGGGCAGCCGACTCGCGTCCGAGCAGATCCTCGATCTCGATCTCCCTGATTGCATCCACAGAAATGCGGCCGTCGACCACATCGGCCATTCCCGGAACCAGCTTGACCCTGCAGTGCAGGCCTTCCAGACGCTCGATGATTTCCGCGCGCCGTGCGCGGGTGAGCGACGGTATTGCCAGGAGGACTTCGTCTATCCTCTTGCTGGCGACCAGCCGCTCGAGACTGTCGGGCGAATAGACACGCAGCCCGGCGACATCGGTGCGCTGCAAGGCTGGATTGTCGTCGCACAGCGCGAGCGGCGCGTACTCGCGACCGGCACGCAGCGCGCTGGCCAACTGCATCCCGGCGCTGCCGGCACCGTAAATGACGACGCGCTTGCGCACGTCGGGCCCGCGCTCGGAGCGCACGACGAAACTGCGCGCCAGGAAGCGGGTGGCGCCAACGTAGACGATCGCCAGCAACCAATAGATCGCCAGGACGCCACGCGACAACCCGGGGGTGTGTGTCAGGGCGATGCCGGCCGCGAGCAGCAAGACTGAAATGGTGACGCCGCCCGCGACGACGAAAACCACCGTACCTTCCATGAACCGGACGACCGCGCGGTAGAGCCCCAGGCGGACGAAAACGGGAATCGCCAGCACCGGTGCCGCCAGCATCTGCCACCCGTAGCCGTCCAGGTCAGGGCGCAGCGTTTCGAAACGTACGACGAGCGCCGACCAGAAGGCAAGCACCAGCAAGACGTAGTCCGCCGCCATGGCGACGAACTGCTTCTGCTTGCGCGGCAGCGCCAGGAAGCGCCTCAGCATGCCGCCTCCCGCGTGCTCGGGCGTGCGGCCTCGCCAGCAACCTGATCGAGTACCCGGCAGGTTTCGACGATATCGCCTGCGGTCAAGGTCGGGTGTACGAGAAACATCAACGAGCTTTCCCCGAGCATGCGCGCCACTGGCAGCCGCTGCGCCGGTCGCCCACCGCCGTCGAAGGCCTTTTCCATATACACCTCAGGGCACGAACCGTGGTAGCAGGGGACGCCGCGCCGGTTGATTTCCTCGACCAGGCGGTCGCGCGTCCAGCCATCGGCAAGCTGCTCTGCCCGGACGTAGGCGTAGAACTTGTACTGCGCGTGCACGCAAGCCTCGGCTTGCGCACAACGCGCAGGGCAATCGACGCGGCAGGCAAAGGTCGGCACATGCAACACCGGGTGCCGCGCACAGACCTCGGCGATAGCGCGCGCGTTGGCGTTGCGCTGCGCCGTCCAGGCGGCCATCCGGCGCAACTGGATCCGCCCGATCACCGCCTGGACCTCCAACATGCGAAAGTTGCTGCCGAAGCCGTCGTGCAACCAGCGGAAGCCCGGCGGGTGGCGGCGCTCATACACCGACTCCCAGCTCTTGCCGTGATCCTTGTACGACCACATCGCTGCCCACAAGCCGCGATCGTTGGTGGTCACCATGCCGCCCTCGCCGCCGGTGCTCATGATCTTGTCCTGGCAGAACGACCACGCGCCGATGTGCCCGAGCGTTCCGACGCTTCGCCCGCGATAGCGCGCGCCGTGCGCCTGCGCGCAATCCTCGATGACTTTCAGGCCGTGCTCCTCGGCGAGTGCCATGATGCCGTCCATGTCACAGGGCCAGCCGGCCAGGTGAACGCAAACGATGGCCTTCGTCCGCGCGCTGAGAACGGCGGCGATCGTGCGGGCAGAGATGTTCCCGCTGGCCGCCTCGACGTCGGCAAAGATGGGCCGCGCTCCGGCGTTCACCACGCAGGAAACCGACGCCATGAAGGTACGCGGGGTGACGACGACCTCGTCGCCGGGACCGACTCCCAGCGCCTTGAGCGCCAAGTCGAGCGCCAGCGTACCATTGGCCAGAGCGATCGCGTATTGCGCGCCGCACCACGCAGCGAATTCTTTCTCGAACTCGCGACACTCGCCACCTGTCCAGTAGTTCACCCGGTTCGAGAGGATGACGCGACGAACGGCGTCGGCTTCTTCATCGGTGAAACTTGGCCACGGGGAAAACGCAGTATCCAACACCGGCTCAGACCTTTACCAAGAGTGTGGCCGGATTGCCGACGACCGTTGCCCCAGGCGCGACGTCTTTCGTCACCACCGCGCCCACGCCAACCACTGCGCCCCAGCCGATGACCAGCGGCTTGCCCGGCCTAACCTGTTTCAAAACGGCGCTAGAGCCGATGTACGCGTGATCCTGATAGGCCAGCACACGCCGGCCGTTGACCACCGCTGCGGAGGGGCGGTCGTCGACAACGACCCGCCTTTCCAACGGCACGCCCAGCCGGCGCAACTGCTGCTCGGCGATCGGCATCACGCCCCGACCGCAGCCGCTCGCCCCATAGACCGCAAACAAGTCGGCGTTCATTCGCGTTCCCTGACCGCCGAGCCCGAGAAACGTGGCATCGTCGCTTCACCGGCGGCGCTGATACCGTCGCGCAGAACGACCTTCCTGACCGTTAACCAGAGAATCTTCAAGTCGAGCGCTAGCGACCGGTTGTCCACGTACCACACGTCGAGAGCAAATTTCTCCTCCCAGGTCAGCGCGTTGCGACCGTTGACCTGGGCCCAGCCGGTAATCCCCGGGCGTACGGCGTGACGGCGAAGCTGTTCGGGGGTGTACAGTGGAAGGTACTCCATGAGGAGCGGACGCGGCCCGACGAGGCTCATCTCGCCGCGCAATACGTTCCAAAGCTCGGGTAGTTCGTCAAGGCTGCTTGCCCGTAACCAGCGGCCAAAGCGCGTCAGCCGCGCGGCGTCCGGCAAAGGCTCGCCGTCAGTCCCAACGGCCACAAGCATACTACGGAATTTTATCATCTTGAACGGCTGCCCATGCAGCCCGGGCCGCAACTGGCTGAAAAGAACGGGGCCGCCAAGGCGAGCACGGACGAGGATACAAAGAACGACAAGAACCGGCGCCAACACGACCAGTGCGACGAGCGCGACGAGAAAATCAAACAGCCGCTTGCCCACGATGGACACCTTCGATCACACGCAGCCAGTCTTCCGCCAGTTGGCGCCGGTCGAAACGCCGCTCCGCCAGGCTGCGCGCCGCTCGTCCCATCGCCGCCAGCGTCGCGCGCTGCTCGGCGAGCTGGCACAAGGCGTCGGCAAAAGCCGCCGGGTCTTCGGGCGCAACCGCCACACCACAAGCGCTCTCATTGATCAGATCGGCTACCCAGCCCGGATAGTTGGTCAGCACCGGCTTGCCCGCCGCCAGGTAGTCGAAGAACTTGTTTGGCGATGTCCCGTAGTAAAAGGCTTCAACGTTGTCGAGAATCATCAGGCCGACGTCGACGCGCGCATGCATGAGGACGGCCAACTGCTTCTTCGGCAGCGGCGGGAGGAAAACGCAGTTGTCGAGCCCCTCGCGCTGCGCACGCGCGAGGAGCGCCGGCTTCAGCTTGCCATCTCCAACGAAGAGCAGGGTCACGTCGCGCCGCCCGCGTCGCTTCAGTTCGGCGGCGGCATCGAGGACTGCGTCGAGGCCGTTGGCAATGCCGTGCGAGCCGGTGAAGGCGGCAACCAGCGCATTCGGCGGAAGCGCCCGGACGACTTCGGCGGGCAGTTCGAGAGCCTGCTCTTCGCCCGAGAAGAGCGCCAGATCGCAGCCGTTCGGCACCAGATGCACGCGTTCCGGCGCTATGCCACGACGCCGGATGCCGCGCACGATGCCCGGCGACAGGCCGATGCACGCCTGCGCCGAGTGGTAGCACGACCACTCCAGCCAGTCCATCGCGCGCAGAACGAGCGGATTGCGGATGACCCCCATTTCGCGCGGCAGTTCAGGCCACAGGTCGCGCACTTCGAAGACGAAACGCTGCCCTTTGAGCCAGCGCGCGACGATACCGGGAATTCCGGCAGTGAGCGGCGTCGACGTGGCAAACAGCACGTCGTGGCGTTCGAGCAGGGCGACCAGAACGCTGCGCCAGGCAAAGCGCAGAAAGGTCAGTGTCCGTTTCACGAAGCCGTCGGCGTTGGAGTACGGCAGCTCGAACTCGATCACCCGGATGCCGGCGACGATGCCCTCGCGGCGGCCCTTGACGAAGGCGTCGTGCAGGCCGGTTCGCCCGCCAGCGTAGGAACCGCAGACCATCGTCACCTGATGGCCGGCAGCGATCAGCCGGCAGGCGTTCTCGTACGAACGCGTGCCCGAAGCGCCGTCCGGCGTCGTGAAATGCTGGTGATAGTAGAGAACTCGCATGTCGGTCAGTGAAACTCGATGGTCGTCCTGAGCACGGTCGCCCGTTGCGTCCTCACTTCGATCACCGACAGCCCCGACTGCTCGCCGTAGCACCTGGACTCGGCGCCGTTCGTTTGCCGCAGATCGAGGGGAACGTCGGCCGTCACGGTCAGGCGGGCAAGCGCCGAGCTGACGCCGCCCGGAATATCCTGCCAGTTGGCGTGCACCAGACGCCAGCGCAGACAGGCGCTGCGGGCGAAGCCGGAAACCTCGTCGTCGACTTCGATACGGTCGGGTTGCCAGCGAACCGTCCGCCGATGGCGTGCTCCGCACCAGTCGACGTACTCGGCAGCCACCTCGTCAGGCCGCGCTTCGTCGTAGGTGAGGGCGCTCAGATCCAGCCACTCGCCGAACAGGAAACGGCCGATACGCGGCATCTGGTCGCGCTCGTCAAACTCTACCGTGTTGTGCGCCACCGTTCCCGGAAAATACGCCGCGGCTTCCGGCGCCGCCGGCCGATAGCTGAAAGTGCCACCGTCGCGCAAGACGTTGACGCCGTCCGCCCAGACGTCCAGATGCAGGCCGTCGGCATGCGAGGGGCGAAAGCGATACCTGGGCAGACGCAGCAGCGCCCAGCGCTGAGCTTGCCCAAGACGCACGTAGCCGCCAAACGGAAACAGCCGACGAGTGGTCGGCAGATGGCCGGCGGGCGGCGCAGGCATGTCGGCAAACCAGGTGGACAGCGTCGCCGACTCGCCAGACGGCGGCGTGGCGCCAGCCAGGACGTTCGCCGCCCAGGCGAGGCTGGGCCGAAAATCTCGATAGAGGGTGAGGCTCAGCGGCAGTAGCCGAGCCCCATCGTTCGCGCCAAGGTTAGGCGCGTCGCCCGAAAGCGGGTCGGTGACTGCGCGCAGCCAGGCGAGGGCGAGGCTGGCACGCTCGTACCAGGAAGCGCTGAACGGCTGGTCGTCAAAGTGGCGACGCCAGTTCTCGGCGAGTGTCAGCGCATCGAGCAACAGCCTATGGTAGGTCACCGAATGCTGCGCAAAACTACCGTCTGGCATGACCAGTTTAGCCACGCGTTCCTCCAGCACCTGGCGCCCGCGACGCTGCCAGGCGCGCGCCGCATCGGCGAGCGGCGTGGGCAGCGAAGGCTGGCTGCGCAGCCAGAGGCCACCCATGTAGAGCGCCGCCGCCTCCGAGGTCGCATGATTGTTGTCCTGCGCCACGGCATAGAGCAGTGTTGGCCGGATGCGGCGGCAGTGTTCGGCGACGAAGCGCTGCAGTGGCGGCAGCGCGCGGGCTCCGGCATGACGCGCCAGCCACTCGGCAACGAGCAGCGTGTGCATCAGGCGAATTCCGGTCTCCTGACCGCATTTCCAGTTGACGCCAAGGTTGAATGGATTGGCCGCCACCCAACTGCTCAGCCAGCGCTCGATTCCCTCAGCGAAACGAGTTTCGCCACTCAGGATCCACGCCTGCGCCAGCCAGAGGAGGCCATCAAAACGCGACGGCTCCCACAGATACTTGACGTCGCCAGCGGCGAGGGCGAACTCGTTCAGCACCGTCCAGTGCGCGAGCTGCGCGGCACGAAGTCCGTTGTCCGCGTTGCACAGCCAATCAGGGGGAAAGCCGGTCGCCCGTTCGCCCGCAGAAAAGAAGGGCAGCCAGCCGGCGAGGACGCGCTCGGCGCGCTGGATCAGCGCCTGCCGTTCTCCTTCCGGCAACTCGGGGGAGGTCAGCGGCCGCCCGGGGAAATCGAAAAAAGGTCCCGCGTAGGACAGACCGACAGGCAGTAGTCGACGATAGACACCGCTACGGCAGAGCAGCCTGTAGGCGACGACCCGCGCCGCGTTGCCGACGCCCAAGCGTGGCAGCGCACGCAACAGTCTGCTGGCGCGTCTCAGCACCCGGCCGCTCCACCGCTCTGACGCTCGGCGATCTCGATCGACAGGCGCGACACTTCCAGCAGCTCGGCAAAAGCGATCGGCGCTCCGCTGCCGCCGCGAATCCCGTCGATGAACGCCTTGGCGCAGGCGTCCTGCCCTTTGTCCTGCTTCCACAGCCGCTCGTTGCGAAAGCCGGGCCAGCCGTAACCGTCGAGGCGCAGGAAGTTGTTCAACTGGAGTACGGCATCGCCGGCGAAGACCTCCAGGCGCTCTTTCGGGAAAACCTTGCCGCCGGTCGCCAAGTAATGGACGGTCGCCAGCGAGCCGTCGGCGAAATCGAGCGTGATCGTCGCGCTATCCTTGGCTGCCGCGCGGCCGCAACGCGCGCCGAGCGTCGCCACCGTCCACTCGGCAATCGGCACGCCGATCAGGTAGCGAGCCAAGTCGATGAAATGGCACGCTTCGCCCAGGATGCGACCGCCACCGACGCTGCGATCCTGCGTCCAGTGCTCAGCCGGAATGGCACCGGCATTGACCGTGTAGACCAGCGACTTCGGTCCGGCCAGCCCTTTCAGCAACTGCTGCAGGCGTTGCACGAGCGGAGCAAAACGCCGGTTGAAGCCGACCATCACCGCGGGTGCACGGCCTTGCGCAAGTTGTCCCTCGTAGGCAGTCTGAATGGCGGTCAACTCGTCGAGCGTCAAGGCCATGGGCTTCTCGACGAAAACGTGCTTGCCGACTTCGAGCGCGCGGACGACGAAAGCCGCGTGCGTGTCGTGTCGGGTTGCGATCACCACCGTGTTGATCTGGTCGTCGGCGAAGATGTTGGCTTCATCGGTCGTCGCCTGCGTGAATCCGGCCTTGCGCCCGTGGTGCACACCGCTCACGCCGCCGCTCGTGAGGATCGTCGTCAGTTGCGCGCCTGCTTTGCTGAACGCCGGGATCAGCATGCGCGAAGCGTAGTTGCCAGCGCCGATCACGCCCAGCGACGGCTCGCCCGGCGCGCAGGCGGCGGGCGAACTGCCGTGCAGGCTGACGCGCGCGCTCAGTGCCCGATCCAGTTCCGCCTGCGGGTACTCGAGGACGATGCCCAGCGCCGACTTGTCCTTGAGTAGCGCGTCATACGCTGCGAGCGCATCGTCGAAGGCGAAACGGCGCGAAATCAGCGGCCCGACCGCTAGCCGCTGCTCGGCCATCATCCCCAAAATGGCCTCGAAGTTGCGCTGCTCGGTCCATCGCACGAAGGCCGGCGGATAGTCCCGCCCCTGTTGCTCGTACGCCGGATCGTAGCGTCCAGGGCCGTACGAACACGAGACCTGGAAGCTCAACTCCTTCTCGTAGAATTCACTGCGCTTCAACTCGAGACCAGTTACGCCGACGAGAACGATGCGCCCGCGCTTGCGGCACATGCGTGCCGCCTGGCTGATTGGCTCGCTCGACGAAGTCGAGGCCGTGACGATCACCGCGTCAACGCCGCGCCCGCCGGAGAATGCCATCCCCATCGCCAGCACGTCGGCTCCCGCCGCCGGATTGCAGGTGACGGCGCCAAACTGGCGGGCCAGCGCCAGTTTGGACTCGTCGAAATCGATCCCCAGGACATGACAACCGTGCGCCCGCAACAATTGCGTCGTCAGCAGGCCGATCAGTCCAAGGCCGGTGACCACGACGTATTCACCCAGCGTCGGCTGAACCAGGCGGATTCCCTGTAGCCCGATCGCAGCGAGAACGGTGAACGCAGCATCGGCGCTGTCCACCGTGTCCGGAATTCGCGCGCACAGGTTCTTTGGTACGCGCACAATGTCGGCATGCGGACCGTTCGAGACGACGCGGTCGCCGATCGAGAAACCTTCGACACCGTCGCCGACGGCCAGTACGACGCCGGCGTTGCAATAGCCGAGCGGCAGCGGTTGGTCGAGCTTGCTGCGCACCGCATCGATGGTTGTCAGCAGTCCTTCGCTGCGAATCTTGTCGAGCACCATCTTGACCTTTTCGGGCTGCTGACGCGCCTTGTCGAGCATCGAGGCGCGCCCGAAGTCCACCAGCATGCGCTCGGTCCCCGCCGAAATCAGGCTGTAGGTGGTGCGGATGAGCAGGCTGCCGGGCTGCACCCGAGGCGCCGGCGCTTCGATCAGCAATGTTTCACCATTGCCCATGTTCTGCAGGATCTGTTTCAAGTCGGCCTCATTGTTTCTTCACATCGCCGCCAAAGAGTGCGGGACACGCGGAGGTTCAGGCGCCGGCCGGGCGGACGCCAGGCGGACGGTCATAATTGATCAGGACCGCCCGATACGGCCCCTGAAAGACGAATAGGCTGCCCGCAACGGCACCGACGACACCTACCGCATCGATCAGCGCCTGCATGTGGTCGCGGTTGCCGGCGCCACCGACGAAAGAGATCGGGCAAGTGACCGCAGCGCGCACCTGTCGCGCCAGATCAAGGTCGTAGCCGTTCATCGCACCGTCGCGGTCGATCGAATTGATCACGATTTCACCCGCACCCAGGTCGACCGCCTGCCGGCAGAACGCGATGAGGTCGGTCTTCTGCTTCTTGCGTCCGTTGTGGGTATACACCGAGTAGCCAGGGAAAAGCGCGTTGCGTCTCACGTCGAGCGTAACGACGACGCTTTGCGAACCAATCGCGCTCGCCATCTCGCCGATCAGCGCCGGGCGCGCCAACGCCGCGGCGCTGATCGATACCTTCTCGAAGCCGAGCGAGATCACCTCGACCGCCTGCGCGGCACTGGTGATTCCTCCGCCATAGCAAAGGGGCATCCTGGACTCGACGGCAATCGTCTTCAGGCGGCCGAAGTCCGGCTGGCGCTGCTCGCTGGTGGCGTCGATGTCGAGCAGAATCAGCTCGTCGACCTCCTTTTCATTGAAGATCTTGACCGCGTTCAATGCGTCGCCGACGTACTTGCCCTCCTTGAACGCCTTGGTCTTCACCAAGCCGCCGTCGTGCAGCAGGAGACAGGGGACGATCCGTGAACGAAGCATGTTCATATCTCTGCGAAGTTGCGGAAGATAGCCATTCCATTCGAATGGCTTTTCTCCGGGTGAAACTGGAGGCCGTAGACGTTCCCGCGTCCGACGGCACAGGGAAGCTCGTCGCCATAGCTGACCGTCGCCAGCACGCTGGCCGGGTCACTGGCGGCAAAATAGTAGCTGTGCAGGAAATAGAAGCCACGCTCGACGTCGATTCCGCGGAAAAGTGGGTTGTCCGCCTGCAGGTGGATCGAGTTCCACCCCATATGCGGCAGTCGCGGGGAGGCGACCAGACGACTGGCGTCGATCTTCTTCACTTTTCCCGCGATCCACCCCAAGCCCGACAGGCTGCCTTCCTCACTCGACTCGGCCAGGATCTGCATGCCGACGCAAATCCCCAGCACCTTCTTGCCGTGACCAACGACTTCCTGAACGAGCACGTCCAGCATGCCGGACGACGCGAGATGCTGCATCGTCGCGTCGAAGGCGCCGACGCCGGGCAGGATGTAGCGTTCAGCCTGCGCCAAGTCGCTCGCCTGGTCGCAGATCAGATAGGGAATCCTCAGCTGCTTGTAGATGTTGGCAATCGCCGCGATGTTTCCCGAGCCATAGTTGATGATCGCGATCATCGCTTGATCGCCCTCTCGATGCCGAGCAGGTGCAAGGTCTTCGCACCCAGGTCGAAAAGCCACTCCTGGTTGGCGTAGTCGCGATACGTCTTGAGTGGCATCGTATGGTACTGGCGCAATTCCGCCGCGCTGATGCCCAGCTTGCTGGCGATGTATTCGAAATCCTCGTCGATCGTTGCCGGGTCGTAGGCCGGCTGCGCGAGTTTCTCGAGCGCCTCGCCGCGCGTCATCTGGCCAGTGAGAATCAGGCTGGAATACTGCACGCGCCGCGTGTCGTAACCGAAACGCGTCGGCAGCCAGTAACCCTCGTAGAAACGGGTGAAACGCGACTCGAAGTGCTTCTGCGGATAGGGGCGCCAACCGTAGGCTTGCGCCAACACATCGGCGGCCAGCGCTTTCGTATAGGGCAGGTAGTTGAGCGGCTTGACCACCTGTACGCCTTTCAGATAGCGCAGATAGAACTTGTGGAACAGGATGCTGCTGAACGGATAGGTCTTCAGTGCGCGACTCCCGAAGCGGCCATGGATGTCGCGAATCTGCGCCATATCGGTTCCGTAATACAGCCATTCGAGCGGATTGCGCACGCACTCGGTGGCGAAGTTCCCGCCGTTCAGGATGTACTTGATTCCGTGCTGGTTGGCAAAATGGTACAGGGTGGCGACGAAGGCGTGATCCTGAGGTATGTCCAGGTGCGGGACACCGGCCTTGAAGAAGGCCAGCTGCAAGTCCTTCATCTCTTCCCAGTTGATCACTTCGGTATACAGATCAAGCCCCAATCCCTTGATCAGCGACTGAATGTTGCTCACCGCGATGTCGGTATTCCAGCCGCCATCGACATGGAAGACGAGCGGTCTGAGGCGAAACTCGGTGACCACCAGGTGCAGCAGGTACGAGCTGTCCATGCCGCCGCTCATCCCCATGATGCAGTCGAAAGGTTTACCCGATCCCGCAGCCCGGATGCGCTCGGCCTGCTGCGCGAAGAGCGCCTTTCCCCGCTCGTTCGGGTGCCAGTTCGGCAAGACGTCGCGCGTGAAGCCGATGCAGTGGTCGCAGACACCCGATTCGTCGAAGACGATTTTCGAATCGCTCGTGTCCATTACACAATTGCTGCACACCTGATACTGCCGCATGATTCCCACTCCACTCAAAATCCCTGCCCTCGCCCGGCACAACAATCAACCGGCTTGCCTTGCAATGCCCGGTTGTCGCGAGTCGCTGGCTAACCGAAAATCTTCACGTATTTTCTATACTCGCGGTGCGCATCCCTGGCCAATGCCCAGCGCCGCTTGTTGGGCAAATCGTTCAGGGCACCGTGCCAATGGTGGATCACCCTGATCGCCGGATCGTAGAATGCCTGATGGCCCGCATCACCAAGCTGCTTGCTCAGAAAGAACTCTTCGCCCATCAGTAGCGTCGGCGCCCAAAGTTCTTCGAACAGTGAGAAGAAGGCCGGGCCGAGCAGATAGCATGAACCGTGCCCCTGATAAATCGGCCGGGGAATCTCCCACTGGCTCTCGTCGGAGCGGTCCGACAAGGACCTGAAGCGCATCGCCAGCCGATGAATCAGCCGCCCGAGAAAATAGTTCGAGTAATACAAGCTGTAAAACGTTTCACGGAGTGGGCTGATTCCGCTGATGACATGCGGGTTCTGGTGCTCACCCGCCGGCGTCACGATATCGGGACAGATCACCGGGAAGTTTCGCCAACGCTCGCGGTTACTTTCCAGCCGATCTGAGAAATCGGCCGGAAACTCGAGATCATTGTTGCCAACGACCAGCCATTCGATATCCGGATGGCTGCGGCGTATGTGTCCGATTCCCAGATTGAGCCCGCGAAAATAGCCGACATTTTCCTGATTCAGAATAAGATGAACGTCTGGAAACTCAGCCGCCAAGGCTTGCAGTTGGGCAACCGATGCGGCTGCCGAAGCGTTGTCCACGATGACTATCGCGTACGAGTGACCGGCGTTACGCAGCAAGCTGCGTGCCGCCTCGCGCGAGTAATGCGTATTGTTGAAGTTGGTACAGACGTAAGCTATTTTCACCGGGATTCCTGGAAGAGCTGCCTCGGCTACTCGCCAGCAGCAGACGCGCGCCGGCTTCGCTCGCGCCGCCGCGCAGGGGGTCGCGAATTATATGCCAAGGCTAGGGCTTACTGCAAACTGCTGGTGGTACCGCTCCCGGCGCCGGGCTGTCGGCAAGTGCGCAGCGCCGACAGGATTCGCCATTCAGGCGCAGGAAGAAGGCAAGCAGCAGGAAACCGGCATAGACATTGTTCCAGATCAGCAAGCTGATGAAGAATGAGGTATAGAAGTAAGCGATCGAGAACACGAAAATGGCGGCCGAAAAAAACGGGCTTCTACCGACGAGCAAGCGCCAGTACGACCAGTGGAGGAGAAATCCACTGACCGTCACGAAACAGAGCGCACCACCAACACTGAAATCCTGGATGAGACCGCGAAAAACAGTATAGATGTTGGTCTGCAACAATTCCGCATAGACAAAGTATTCGTCATAGCTACCCATGGGTACGGTCTTGCTGCTACCGAGCAGCTTGAACAGCGCAGTAAACGTATAAAATCCGTAAGCATCCTCCTCAAGCACATATTCCATCACGCTACTGCCCAGCGTCCAGTATGAGAACCAATCCGAAAAGGCGTAGAGATGAGCGGACGTGTAGGAAGCAAAGTATCTGACCAATTGCTGCACAACCTCTGCTCCGCCGTCCATGCTGTTGAGCATGCGTGAGAGAAAGGAAAGAAGCAGAAATGGAAACGCCAGCAGGCAGTAGAACAGGAGACGCTTTACCCCGCCTTGGTCAACCAGCGTGAACTCGCCGCGCTCGATCCGGGTGAGGAGAACGCCGCCCCAGATCATAAAGACCGCCAGAAAAACGGTGCCCTTGGCGCCCTGAATCAGCATCATCGCCAACGAGGGGAGTACGGCGAGCAGGAGAGTCCGATAGCCGGTGTCGCCCTGAGCGCGTGCGCCGTAAAGCAGGCCGCCAATGGTCGCCGCGGGATAGGCGAAAAGCAATCCGAGTTGCGCAAAGATGTTCTTTTCCAGGTCTTCCGCGTAGCGGCGCGCGGTGTATTCGGCCGCAGTCCCCAACGGATTGAGCACGACGTCCACTGGCGAGAACCCCTGGATCAGCAGGTCAGCCAACTGACAGAGGAGAATAAGAGCGGTCGTTGCATGGAAGACGTGGCGCAGAAAAGGCGTGTCGTAGCGGAATCTGCTGCCGGCGCTCTGTCGCGCACGCATCGCCGCCTGCCAGTCGGGGCCGAGCGCAGTGAGCGAAAAGAGCGTGCAGGCGAGCAGGATGTAGGCGATCGCCAACGGCTCGATGGGCACGAAGAAGAGTGCAACAAGCGGGACGAAGGTGTAGGCGAACCAGAAGAGCGAGAAGATGCAGGCCGGAACCAACCATGTTCCGACCAGACGACGAATGACGATCGCCTGGCCGAGAATGGCCAGCGAAAGCACGATGGCGAGCAGCTTGTCGAGAATTTCCACGGTAGCTACTCGCGCACGGCCGGAAACAGCGATGGATCGGCGGGCAGCAAGCCAGGCGGACGGCGCGAACGAATCATTGGAGGTACTTGCGCACGATCAAGCCAAACAGGCAAACCTCGGCGAGGACGAAACTGACCGCGGCGCCGATCTCGCCGTGCAGCCAAGCGAGTGTGAAGCACGCGGCGAGGCTGCACGCTGCGGTCGCGAGAATCGCCCGAAAGAGGTAACTGCGCTGCTGCATGGCATTCAGTCCGGCAACGCCGAACATGAAGTTGGAAATTCCAAAAAAACTCGCCAGCGACATCAGTCCGACGAGCACGACGACATGCTGCACATCCTGAATTCGCTTGAGCCACGGCAGTTCGTCGCCGAAGACGCCATAGGCGGCAAAGCCCGTCACCAGAAAAGCGGCGAGCGCACCGAGTTGCGGCCAGGTCAGGCGGAGCAACTGGCGCAACACGGTCGGACTGGGCTTGCTCGCCGACCTGGCCAGGTGCAAGGCGCGGGGAAAAAAGAGCTGGTTCAGCGGGCGCATTGCCGCCTGGATACTTTTCGCGATCTTCTCGGCGAGCGAATAGCTGGCGACGCCCGCCGCCGAAGTGCCGAGTACTCCGAGCACGACGACATTCATGTCGCGATAGAGCAGCACGCCAAAGTTGCCGAGGAAGATTTCCTTGCCCGAGCACAGCGCGGCGCGCAGCTCAGCGTATGGCACGGCGACGAAGCGCACGCCCAGCGAGGAGCGCGCATGGTACATGGCAGCAAGCGAACCGGCGACATAGGCGCCGCCGACAAGAAGCGGAACGAGCAGGTAGTCAGCCTCGCCGTGCACCAGTGCAAAAACCAGTCCGACGGCGGCGACTCGACTGGTTGCGGTGCACACGGCGATCGGCGCATTCCGTTCCAGCCCCTGGTAAAGCCAGCCCGGCTGCAGCGCGTAACTCAGGGGAACGAGTAGCCAACAGGCAAGGAGCACCGCCAGTTGGATGTCGAAGAGCACGACACCAGCGGTAAGCAGCACACCTGCGGCGCCAAAGAGCGCCAGGCGCAGGTAGGCGATCGTGCTGAATACGCGCGAGATTTCGGCGTGATCTCGATGCGCGTCGAGGCCCACGACCTGCGCCACGCCGTCCACCTCGAAGCTGTACAGAACGACGGTCAGCAGCGCGATGGCCAGCGCCTCGGCGAGCACCAGTTGTGAGTAGCGTTGCTGCCCGACGACAGCCAGGACGAAGGGGAAAATCAATAGCGGCAGCAAAGCATTGCAGACCTGGATGCTGGTCAGCGAGACGAGATTGACCGCCCGGTTGTGCATCAGCCGCCGCCCTTGCCGTAGTTCACTTGCGTGCCGACGCTGCCCGTCGATCCGGGTGCACGACGCAGTTCTCGGCGAGAAACTCGAGTGCGCCACTCAGCGTGTCATCGGAGGCATCGAGCAGATAGCTCACCGCTTCCGGGAAGAAATCGATCCACAGCGCGGCGAGATCGTCCTGCATTGGGTCGGGCGCGAACGAACGGATGAAGGCGAGCACCGGCTCGCGCTGCAGCCCGTCGCGGCGCGCCTGGTGCAGCAGCTTGCGCGCCTCGCTGCGAGCCAAGGCGGGTTTGCCGGGCATCCCTGCGGCGAGACAGACGAAGACAGTGAGCAGCGAGCTGTCGTCGGTCTTGCCGGCGGTCAACCTTTGCCACTCGCGCGAGGCCGCAACGATCAACTGCTCGGACTCGGCGGCGTCAAAGTCGCGCAGGAAGTACAGCGGTTCGAGGTCCTGGACGAGTTTGCCCAGGGGCAGCGACGCGTCGATGATGCGCGGCAGGTCCTCCTCCAGAAACCTGCGCCACTCACGCTCGGCCGGCTCGCGACACGACTGCGGCAGATCCGGCCAGAGATCGTCGACCGCGCTCTTCCGTCTGAGCGGTCGGCCTTTCCTGCGCAAATCTTCGAGCGCGCTGGCGAATTCGCCAAGGCTGGGCATCGTCTTCAGCTTGCTGCCGGAAAGGCGCACGAGCAACGCGCTGCGGATGACCGATTCGGCAGCAATCGTGGACAGCTCGGACGGCCTGACACCAAGCTGTTCGGCGAACCAGAGGGCGGCCGAAATCGTCGATTGGTACGTCTGCCGCTCGGCGAGGACCTGGCGATACGCAGCCAGCGTGCGCAGCGACCAGACGGCGAGAAAATCCTTCTGCGATTGCCGATTCAGCAGGCCATGTGAGCTGTCCTCGGGTAGCGCCCAGAGCCGCTTGAGCATTTCGGAGCCGCCGCGCGAGTGCGACAGGAAAGTGTTGTCGCGCAGCGAACGTGCGGCGCGTGCCAGGTCGCCGCCGCTGCGATCTTCGAGATACAGGCTGACCAGATTGACCATCCGCAAGCGCGCTTCCTCGATGTTGGCGCGCAGATACTGCGTCCCGAAATACTCGGCGATCTGCACCATCCCCTTCGGCGCGTCGTGGCGGATATGCTGCAGGCGTTCGGCGTCGATGATCCCGTGGTGACAACCGTAAACCAGCGCCCGTTCGAAAAACGGCCGATCATCGAAAATGGCGACGCGGCGGTCTTCCTCCGCCTGGCTCTCTGACATCCCGAACAATCTCCCGATCTCGCCGACCTTGGCCTCAGAGCGCCGACTCGTCCTCCGCCTCGGCGGCCGAAGCGGGTCGGTCGCCGCCACTGTGGGCAACACCTTCGTCGTTCCCCTGGCGCAGCGCCTCCACCTTGCTGCGCGCGCGCAGGATGAGCAGAACGTCGCGGAAAATCTCGGGATGTTCGTAGCGCAAGGTCCAGCTCAGTTCGAGCCAGTCGTGGTCGTTGACCTCGCTGTGCTCCAGAAACGGGCGATTGATCTCGGGATCGGACAAGGCGTCGAGGCATTCGGCGTCGCTCATCCCGGCGGTGGCATCGTCGCCCTCGGAGAAGAAGTCGAAGGTGCCGTGCCGAAAGAAGTGCTCGAGGTTTTCCAGGCGATCGCTCAGGTAGTCGGCGAGCACCTCGCATCCGCCATCGAGTGCGGCAATCGCCTCAATGAACTCGCCCGGGTCACCGCCGGCGCGGAAAACAACCGAGTTGATCATGCCGTGCAGACGCTCGTGACTGGCGTCACCATAACGCCGCTCGAGAACGACTGCGCGGGCAAACTGCTCGGGCGAGACCAGCAGGTTGACCACCGATTCGCGCGAGGCGTCGAAATCGCGCAGCACGGCCAGCAGGTCCTTGGCCGGTAACTCGTCCATGGCGACGACCAGCGCCTGATCGCCGTCGGTTTCGACGAGCGAAGCCAGCGCGGTCTCGGCGCCAACGATGTCGCCCGCGTGTATCAGCCTGGCCGCCTTGACAACGACTGGATGGTTCATCGTTCAATCACCTGAAAAACGATCGCGCCGTTCGAAACCCTGTTCGGCCAGCCAGTCGGCACCGTCGTCGGCCAGATCGCCGTCTTCGCCGTCCTCGCCCGCGTTGTCACCATTGGCATCGGCGGCGCTCTCCTCGGCGAGCGCTGAGAAATCCGGGCGGCCCTGCAGATACTCGAGGCACGCGGCGATGACCAGGAAACGGTCGCCAGCCGCGTCGCCCAGGACGATCTCGGCGAGTTTTTCGGCCCACGGCGTCAGCCGGACGGCGTCGCTGATCGCTGCCCAGGACGGCAGCCTGTGCGGCTCGCGCCCGACCAGTTCGCTGATCACCTGCGGTTGGCTGAAGAAGACGCCGCCATGAAAAGCCGCAGCGACCATCTCGGGACTGACCTCGAGCATAGGCAGAAGTTGCGCAAGCTGGCCACGCTTGGTGCGCAGGCGTTCGGCGAGGACGTCCTTACCGGCTGAATCGGTGCTCAAATCCTCGATTTCGGCTTCGTAAGCCGATTTCATCTCGGCGAAGAAAGGGGACAGCTTCAAGACAGCACTCCTGCGAGATAGTGATTCCAGATTTCCTGCGCCGTTTCGAGCGGCTTTTCGAGCAGATTGCGCCGGCGGTTTTCGTCGTAATCATGCCGGCGCCGGGCATCGGACAAGGTTTCGTAAGCTTCCTGAACGTCGCGAAAGCGCTCCGGGGCTTCCGGCGAACGGTTCCGGTCCGGGTGGTACTGCTGGGCGCTCCGCCGATACGCCAGCCTGATTTCGGCGAGCGGCGCATCGCTGGCAATGCCCAGCACGGCGTAGTAGTCCTTCATGGTCGCGTCAAGCGCTCAGGCCTAGCCGTTGCCAAAGCGTCCGGGTCAGCGCAACCTGGTTCAGCGTGTAGAAGTGCAGCCCCGGCGCGCCGGCGGCGAGCAGCTTCTCGCACAGCCGACCGACGACCTCGAGACCGAACTCGCGGATCGACGCGGAATCGTCACCGTAGCTTTCGAGCGCCCGTCTGATCCAGCGCGGAATCTCCGCCCCGCAATTGTCCGAGAAACGGGCAAGACTGCTGTAGCTGGCGATCGGCATGATTCCGGGAACGATCGGGGCCTCGATGCCGATCGCCCGGCAGCGGTCGATGAAGCTCTCGTACGCCTCGAAGTTGTAGAAATACTGGGTGATCGCCGAGTTGGCGCCAGCGGCGAGCTTGCGCTTGAAAGCGAGCAGGTCGTCCCGTGGGCTTTTCGCCTGCGGGTGGCATTCGGGATACGCCGCGACCTCGATGTGGAACCAGTCGCCCGTCTCGGCGCGAATGAACTCGACGAGTTCATTCGCGTAACGAAACGTTCCCGGGCGCGCCATTCCCGACGGCAGATCGCCGCGCAGGGCAACGAGCTGGCGAATGCCGTGGGCGCGGTACTGCTCGAGGATGTTGCGTATGCTTTCGCGCGTCGAGCCGATGCACGACAGGTGCGGCGCCGCGTTGTGGCCCTCGCGCTGAACCTCCAGGACCGTCTCCAGCGTGCGCTCGCGCGTCGAGCCGCCGGCGCCAAAGGTGACCGAGAAGAACTTCGGGCGCAGCAAGGCCATCTGCGCGCGCGCTGCGCGCAGCTTTTCGGCGCCCTCCGGGGTCTGCGGCGGAAACAGCTCGAGGCTGAAGATGCGTCGGCTCTCGCTCATTGCAGCGGCAGCCTCAGTAGCGGTAATGGTCGGACTTGTACGGACCCGCTTTCGGCACGCCGATATACGCGGCCTGCTCGTCGGTCAGTTCGGTGAGCACAGCATTCAGCTTCCTGAGTTGCAGACGAGCGACCTTCTCGTCCAGATGCTTGGGCAGCGTATAGACGCCGACCGGATAGTCGGCGGTACGCGTAAACAGCTCGATCTGGGCAATCGTCTGGTTGGCAAACGACGAACTCATGACGTACGAGGGGTGGCCAGTGGCGCAGCCGAGATTGACCAGCCGACCTTTGGCGAGCAGGATGATCCGCTTGCCGTCGGGGAAGATCACGTGGTCTACCTGGGGCTTGATTTCCTCCCATTGATAGCCCTCGATCGAAGCAACGTCGATCTCGTTGTCGAAATGCCCGATGTTGCAGACGATCGCCTGGTCCTTCATTTTCAGCATGTGCGCGTGCGTAATCACGTGGTAGTTGCCGGTCGCGGTGACGAAGATGTCGGCCTTGTCGGCGGCATAATCCATGGTGACCACGCGGTAGCCTTCCATCGCCGCCTGCAGCGCACAGATCGGATCGATTTCGGTCACCCAGACCTGCGCCGAGAGCGCGCGC
>WBZM01000417.1_pt1 | contig 61022 bp, 69 predicted proteins | sample 5204271 | NCBI WGS metagenome assembly WBZM01 (sample SAMN12344346, study PRJNA552823) | activated sludge metagenome | biome: Activated sludge suspended growth; feature: Nitrification reactor; material: Wastewater; isolation source: activated sludge from nitrification reactor of wastewater... | reverse complement strand
ATCGCGATGGAGCAGGGTCTGCGGTTCGCGATCCGCGAGGGCGGGCGCACCGTGGGCGCCGGCGTCGTCGCCAAGATCCTCGAATAAGCTCGGCTCGCCGTGGCGGCGCGACCCGTGCGCCGCCGCCACCCCATCCGGGCGGCGCGCCGCCCTCGCTCTTTGGAAACGACATGACCAACCAGAAAATCCGCATCCGCCTGAAGGCCTTCGATTACAAGCTGATCGATCAGTCCGCGGCGGAGATCGTCGAGACGGCCAAGCGCACCGGCGCCGTGGTCCGCGGCCCGGTGCCGCTGCCCACCCGCATCGAGCGCTTCGACGTGCTGCGTTCGCCCCACGTGAACAAGACCTCGCGCGACCAGTTCGAGATCCGCACGCACCTGCGCCTGATGGACATCGTCGAGCCGACCGACAAGACGGTCGACGCGCTGATGAAGCTCGACCTGCCCGCGGGCGTCGACGTCGAGATCAAGCTGCAATAACCCCGGGAATCCCGGGCTTGCCGAAAAGCGGCCAGCCGGGTTAAACTCTCGGGCTTTCCTGCCTTCGGGCACAGCTGCCAGTCAGGCGGCGGGGTTTCCCCCGTCCGGCCGGCAGCCCAAACACACCCGGCCAATCGCAGCCGGGACTGGAGCAAAACATGAGCCTTGGCCTTGTGGGACGCAAGGTCGGCATGATGCGCATCTTCTCGGACGATGGCGATTCCATCCCCGTGACGGTGCTCGACGTGTCGAACAACCGCGTCACCCAGATCAAGACCGTCGACAACGACGGTTACACCGCTGTCCAGGTCACCTTCGGCAAGCGTCGCGCCAGCCGCGTCACGAAGCCCCAGGCCGGACACTTCGCCAAAGCCGGTGTCGAAGCCGGCGTCGTCACCCGCGAATTCCGCGTCTCGCCCGAGAAGGCGGGAGAACTCGCGCCGGGCGCCGAGGTCAAGGCCGACATCTTCGAGGCCGGCCAGAAGGTCGACGTCGCGGGCACCACGCACGGCAAGGGTTTCGCCGGCACGATCAAGCGGCACCACTTCTCGTCGAACCGCGCGTCGCACGGCAACTCGCGTTCGCACAACGTGCCGGGCTCCATCGGCATGGCGCAGGATCCGGGCCGCGTGTTCCCGGGCAAGCGGATGTCGGGTCACCTCGGTGCGGCCAACCGCACGGTGCAGAACCTCGTCATCGCCCGCGTCGACGCCGAGCGCCAGCTGCTGCTGGTCCGCGGCGCCGTGCCCGGCGCAAAGAACGGCAACGTCGTCGTCACCCCGGCCATCCGCGTGCCGGTGAAGGCCTAAGGAGCGACGATGGAACTGAATCTCCTGAATGAACAGGGGCAGGCGGCCTCGAAGGTCAGCGCCCCGGACACCATATTCGGTCGCGAGTTCAACGAGCCCCTGGTGCACCAGGTGGTCGTCGCCTTCCAGGCCAACGCCCGCAGCGGCAACCGTGCCCAGAAGGACCGTGCCGAAGTCCGTCACACCACCAAGAAGCCGTGGCGCCAGAAGGGCACCGGCCGGGCCCGTGCCGGCATGAGCTCCAGCCCGCTGTGGCGTGGTGGCGGCAAGATCTTCCCGAACAGCCCCGACGAGAACTTCACCCAGAAGGTGAACAAGAAGATGTATCGCGCGGGCATGCGCTCGATCCTCTCGCAGCTCGCCCGCGACGGGCGTCTGGCGGTGATCGAGAACATCACGCTCGAGGCGCCCAAGACCAAGCTGCTGGCCGCGAAGGTCAAGGCGATGGGTCTGGACTCGGTGCTGCTGATCACCGACAGCCTCGACGAGAACCTGTTGCTGGCCTCGCGCAACCTGGCCAGCGTCCTCGTCGTCGAGCCGCATCAGGCCGATCCGGTCTCGCTGGTGCACTTCGACAAGGTGCTGGTGACGCGCCCGGCGCTCGCCAAGTTCGAGGAGATGCTGGCATGAACCAAGAACGTCTGATGAAGGTGCTGCTCGCGCCGATCGTGTCCGAGAAGGCCACGATGATGGCCGACAAGAACCAGCAGGTCGCGTTCCGCGTGACCCAGGACGCCACGAAGGCCGAGGTCAAGGCGGCCGTCGAGCTGCTCTTCAAGGTGCAGGTCGAGTCCGTCCAGGTGCTGAACCAGGCCGGCAAGGCCAAGCGCTTCGGCCGCTTCGAGGGCCGTCGTCGCAACGTGCGCAAAGCCTACGTCTGCCTGGCCCCGGGCCAGGAGATCAATTTCGCGGAGGCCCAGTAATGGCGCTGATGAAGACAAAGCCCACCTCGGCCGGTCGTCGGTCGATGGTGAAGGTCGTCCATCGCCACCTTCACAAGGGTGGTCCGCTGGCGTCCCTGATCGAGCCCAAGATCCGCGGCAACGGTCGCAACAACCTGGGCCACATCACCACCCGTCACAAGGGCGGCGGTCACAAGCAGCACTACCGGCTGGTCGATTTCCGTCGCAACAAGGACGGCATCCCGGCCCGCGTCGAGCGCATCGAGTACGACCCGAACCGCAGCGCCCACATCGCGCTGCTGTGCTACGCCGACGGCGAGCGTCGCTACATCCTGGCGCCGCGTGACGTCGCCGTGGGGGCCACGCTGCAGTCGGGCTCCGAGGCGCCGATCCGCGCCGGCAACGCGCTGCCTATCCGCAACATCCCGGTGGGTTCCACGATCCACGCGATCGAGATGCTGCCGGGCAAGGGTGCGCAGATCGCCCGCTCGGCCGGCACCTCCGCCCGGCTGCTGGCGCGCGAAGGCACCTACGCGCAGGTCCGCCTGCGTTCGGGCGAGATCCGCAAGGTGCACATCGAGTGCCGCGCCACCATCGGTGAGGTGGGCAACGAGGAGCACAGCCTGCGCACGATCGGCAAGGCCGGTGCCAACCGCTGGCGCGGCATCCGCCCGACGGTGCGTGGCATCTGTATGAACCCGGTGGATCACCCGCACGGTGGCCGCTCCAACGGTGGTGGCCATCCGGTCTCGCCGTGGGGCACCCCGACCAAGGGCTACAAGACCCGCCGCAACAAGCGCACTGACACGATGATCGTGCAGCGTCGCGGCCGCAAGTAAACGGGCAAGGACGAATACGCTATGGCACGTTCAGTCAAGAAGGGGCCCTTCGTCGACGCCCACCTGATGAAGAAGGTCGACACCGCGCTCACCACCAAGGACAAGCGTCCGATCAAGACCTGGTCGCGTCGCTCCACGGTGGTGCCCGAGTTCATCGGACTCACGATCGCCGTCCACAATGGCAAGCAGCATGTTCCGGTCTACATCAACGAGAACATGGTCGGCCACAAGCTGGGCGAGTTCGCGCTGACCCGCACGTTCAAGGGCCACGCCGCGGACAAGAAGTCCTCGGTCAAGCGCTAAGGAGCCGTCATGGAAACTCAAGCCATCCTGCGCGGTGTGCACCTGTCGGCCCAGAAGGGCCGTCTGGTCGCCGACCTCGTCCGCGGCAAGCCGGTCGAGCAGGCGCTCAACATCCTCGCGTTCTCGCCGAAGAAGGCGGCCCGCATCGTCAAGAAGGTGCTCGAGTCGGCGATCGCCAACGCCGAGCACAACGACGGCGCGGACATCGATGAACTGAAGGTCACCACCATTCACGTCGAGAAGGGCACCTCGCTGAAGCGATTCCAGGCACGCGCCAAGGGCCGTGGCTGCAAGATCGAGAAGCAGACCTGCCACATCTTCGTGAAGGTCGGCAACTAAGCCCGCCCGGAAGGACACCATGGGACAGAAGATTCATCCGACCGGGTTCCGTCTCTCGGTCAGCCGCAACTGGTCCTCGCGCTGGTACGCCAACAGCCGCCAGTTCCCGCAGATGCTCAACGAAGATCTGCGCGTTCGCGCCTATCTTCGCAAGAAGCTGAAGAACGCCTCGGTCGGCCGCGTGCTGATCGAGCGCCCCGCCAAGAACGCCCGCATCACCATCTTCTCGGCGCGTCCGGGCGTGGTCATCGGCAAGAAGGGCGAGGACATCGAACTGCTGAAGGCCGACCTGCAGCGGCTGCTGGGCGTGCCGGTGCACGTGAACATCGAGGAGATCCGCAAGCCGGAGATCGATGCGCAGCTGATCGCCGACTCGATCACCCAGCAACTCGAGAAGCGCATCATGTTCCGTCGCGCGATGAAACGCGCGATGCAGAACGCGATGCGGCTGGGCGCCCAGGGCATCAAGATCATGAGCTCGGGTCGCCTGAACGGCGCCGAGATCGCCCGCGTCGAGTGGTATCGCGAAGGTCGCGTGCCGCTGCACACGCTGCGCGCCGACATCGAGTACGGCTTCTCCGAGGCGCTCACCACCTACGGCATCATCGGTGTCAAGGTGTGGGTGTACAAGGGCGACACGCTCGGCCGCACCGACGCACCGGCGGCCGCCGAGAAGGATGCCGCGCCGGCGCCGGAGCGTGACGACCGTCGCAACCGCCGCCTGCCCGCCAAGCCGGGCGCCGCCCCGCGTGGCGGCCCGCGCCGTCGCCCCGAGGGCGAGCCCGAAGCGAAGAGCGCGCCGGAGACGGCTGCGGCCGACGCACCCAAGACCGCGGTCAAGCGTGTCCGCAAGGCGCCGGGTTCGGCGCCGGCCGACGCCAAGACCGGTGAATGAAGGAGTGAGCGATGCTTCAACCCGCTCGACGCAAGTACCGTAAGGAACAGAAGGGCCGCAACAAGGGCCTGGCCACGCGCGGCGCCGCCGTGTCGTTCGGCGAGTTCGGACTGAAGGCCACGGGCCGCGGTCGTCTCACCGCACGGCAGATCGAGGCCGCCCGTCGCGCGATGACCCGCCACATCAAGCGCGGTGGCCGCATCTGGATCCGCATCTTCCCGGACAAGCCGATCTCGCACAAACCCGCCGAGGTCCGGATGGGCAACGGCAAGGGCAATCCCGAGTACTACGTGGCCGAGATCCAACCGGGCAAGGTGCTCTACGAAATGGACGGCGTCAACGAGGCCCTCGCCCGCGAGGCGTTCGCACTGGCCGCCGCCAAGCTGCCGATCTCCACGGTCTTCGTGACCCGGATGGTCGGGGCCTGATCAAGACCGGAGAAGGCAGATGAAGGCCAAGGATTTGCGCGCCAAGGACACCGAGGCGCTCAACAAGGAACTGGGCGAACTGCTCAAGGCGCATTTTTCGCTGCGCATGCAGATCGCCACCCAGCAACTGAACAACACCAGCCAACTGGGCAAGACCCGTCGCGACATCGCGCGGGTGCGCACGGTCCTGCGTGAGAAAGCCGCCGCCAAATGACCGCTGCAGCCGAAGCCAAGACCACGCTCAAGCGCACGCTGGTCGGGCGTGTCGTCAGCAACAAGATGCAGAAGACCGTCACGGTGCTGGTCGAGCGCAAGGTGAAGCACCCGATCTACGGCAAGTACATCGTGAAGAGCACCCGCTATCACGCGCATGTCGAGACCGCGATCAACGAGGGCGACACCGTCGAGATCCAGGAAAGCCGTCCGATCTCCAAGACGAAGGCGTGGGTCGTCACCCGCGTCGTCGAATCGGTCGCCTGAGGCGGCTTCCGCTTGGCGGGCCGGACATCCCGGCCACCGCTTGCCAAGCGGGTGGATCTGATGCTATGATCGACGGCTTCGGTCTTGAAACGCGCCGCCAGTCAGGGCGGCGCGGCCAGCAAGACCGGGACCGGCCTAAATTTCAACCCGTACCACGGGACCAAGACTGACCGCCTAGCCGCGAACCCGCCTTCGGCGATGTTCGCGATGCCCTCCGGGTGCAGGCGGATTAAGTTGGGACAGGAACAGCGATGATTCAGATGCAGTCGACGTTGGACGTCGCCGACAACACCGGCGCTCGTTCGGTCATGTGTATCAAGGTGCTCGGCGGCTCCAAGCGCCGCTATGCCGGCATTGGCGACATCATCAAGGTGTCCGTCAAGGAGGCGCAGCCGCGCGGGCGCGTCAAGAAGGGCGAGATCTACAACGCGGTCGTCGTTCGCACGGCCAGCGGGGTCCGCCGTCAGGACGGCTCGCTGGTCAAGTTCGACGGCAACGCCGCCGTCCTGTTGAACGCCAAGCTCGAGCCGATCGGCACGCGCATCTTCGGGCCGGTCACGCGTGAACTGCGTACCGAGCGCTTCATGAAGATCGTGTCGCTCGCGCCCGAAGTTCTGTAACGGAGTCTTCGATGGAAAAGATCCGCAAGGGCGACGAAGTCGTCGTCATCGCCGGTCGCGACAAGGGCAAGCGCGGCAGCGTGCTGTCGCGTGCCGATGCCACCCACCTGGTGGTCGAGGGCGTCAACGTCGTCAAGAAGCACCAGCGTCCCAACCCGATGAAGGGTCAGACGGGCGGCATCGTCGAAAAGACCATGCCGATCGACCAATCGAACGTGATGCTGTTCAACCCGGGCACCGGCAAGGGCGACCGGGTCGGCATCAAGACGCTGGAGGACGGCAAGAAGGTTCGCTTCTTCAAGTCCAACGGCGAGCTCGTCAAGGCCTGAGAGGAACAGCATGGCTCGCCTCCAACAGTTGTATCGCGAGAAGATCGTCCCCGATCTGATGAAGCAGTTTGGCTACGGCACCATCATGCAGGTGCCGCGCATCACCAAGATCACGCTGAACATGGGCGTGTCCGAGGCGGTGGCCGACAAGAAGGTCATGGAGCACGCCGTCGGCGACATGGCGCGCATCGCCGGTCAGAAGCCGGTGGTCACGAAGGCGCGCAAGGCGATCGCCGGCTTCAAGATCCGCGAGGGCTACCCGATCGGTTGCATGGTCACGCTGCGTGGTCCGCGGATGTACGAGTTCCTCGATCGCCTGGTCACCGTGGCGCTGCCGCGGGTTCGCGACTTCCGGGGCATCTCCGGGCGCGCGTTCGACGGCCGCGGCAACTACAACATCGGGGTCAAGGAACAGATCATCTTCCCCGAGATCGAATACGACAAGGTCGACGCGCTGCGCGGCATGAACATCAGCATCACCACCACGGCCAAGTCCGACGACGAGGCCAAGGCGCTGCTGACGGCCTTCAAATTCCCCTTCCGTAACTGAGGTTCATCAAGTGGCCAAACTCGCTTCGATCAACCGCGACCTCAAGCGTGCGGCGTTGGTTCGCAAGTACGCGAAGAAGCGCGCCGAACTACAGGCGATCATCGCCGACCAGTCGGTTTCGGAAGAAGACCGCTATCAGGCGCGGCTGAAGCTGCAGGCGCTGCCGCGCAACGCCAATCCGACCCGTCTGCGCAACCGCTGCGAGGTCACCGGCCGTCCGCGCGGGGTCTACAGCAAGTTCGGGTTGGGGCGCAACAAGCTGCGCGAGTCGGCGATGCGGGGCGAAGTGCCCGGCATCGTCAAGGCAAGCTGGTAACGAGGTACACGACATGAGCATGAGCGATCCGGTCGCCGACATGTTCACGCGCATCCGCAATGGGCAGCGCGTGGAAAAACAAACGGTGTCGATGCCGTCGTCCAAGTTGAAGGTGGCGATTGCGCAGGTGCTGAAGGACGAGGGCTACATCGAGGGCTTCTCGGTCAAGACCGACGGTGCGAAGGCCGAGCTGCAGGTGCAGCTCAAGTACTACGCCGGCCGTCCGGTGATCGAGCGCATCGACCGCGTCTCCAAGCCCGGTCTGCGCGTCTACAAGGGCCGCGACGAGCTGCCCCAGGTCATGAACGGGCTGGGCGTCACCATCGTCACCACCTCGCGTGGGGTGATGACCGACCGCAAGGCGCGCGCGAGCGGCGTCGGCGGCGAGGTCCTCGCCTACGTGGCGTAACGGAGGAACGAATGTCCCGTGTAGCCAAAGTGCCGGTGCAGGTGCCGGCCGGCGTCGATGTCCAGCTCGCTGCTGGTCAGATCACCGTGAAGGGCGCGCTCGGCGCGCTGACCCAGCGTGTCAACCCGCTGGTGGCGATCACCCGCGAAGGCTCGGAGCTGCGCTTCGCGCCCGCCAACGAGTCCCGTGACGCGAACGCGATGAGCGGCACCTACCGTGCGCTGGTCGCGAACATGGTCCAGGGTGTCACGAAGGGCTTCGAGAAGCGTCTGCAGCTGATCGGCACCGGCTATCGCGCCCAGGCGCAGGGTGCCGCGCTGAATCTCTCGCTGGGCTTCTCGCACCCCATCGTCTACAAGCTGCCCGATGGCGTGAAGGCCGAGACGCCCACGCAGAACGAGATCGTGATCAAGGGCGCCGACCGCCAGCGTGTCGGTCAGGTGGCCGCCGAGATTCGCGCGTACAAGTCCCCCGAGCCGTACAAGGGCAAGGGCGTGCGGTACGTGGACGAGAAGGTGGTCCTCAAGGAAGTCAAGAAGAAGTAAGCGGACCGCACCCAACGACAGGATTACAGGCGATGGACAAGAAACAGGCTCGTTTGCGCCGTGCCCGTCAGACGCGGTTGAAGATCCGCGAGCTGCGGGTCAACCGGCTGACCGTGTTCCGCACGAACCAGCATATCTACGCCAGCATCATCGACGCCGAGGGCGCGCGGGTGCTGGTCAGCTCCTCGAGCAACGAGGCCGAGGTCCGCACCGCCCTGGCGGGCACCGCCGGCAAGGGCGGCAACGCGAACGCGGCCACGATCGTCGGCAAGCGGATCGCGGAGAAGGCGCTGGCCGCGGGCATCCAGAGCGTGGCGTTCGACCGCGCGGGCTACCGGTTCCACGGTCGCGTCAAGGCGCTGGCCGAGGCCGCCCGCGAGGCCGGCCTGAAGTTCTGAACAACGGGATACGAACATGGCAAAGGTTCAGGCACGGGTCGGCGGCGAAGAGCGCGACGACGGGTTGAAGGAAAAGATGATCGCGGTCAACCGCGTGACCAAGGTCGTCAAAGGTGGACGCATCCTCGGTTTCGCGGCGCTGACGGTGGTCGGCGACGGCGATGGCCGCATCGGCATGGGCAAGGGCAAGGCGCGCGAGGTGCCGGTCGCTGTCCAGAAGGCGATGGACGAGGCGCGCCGCAAGATGATCAAAGTCAGCCTGAAGGGTTCGACGCTGCAGCACACGGTGCATGGCCGCCACGGCGCCGCCACGGTGTTCCTGGCGCCCGCCCCCGAGGGGACCGGCATCATCGCCGGTGGCCCGATGCGCGCGATCTTCGAGGTGATGGGCGTGGGCAACGTCGTCGCCAAGAGCCACGGCTCGACCAACCCGTACAACATGGTCCGTGCCACGCTGAACGCGCTGCAGAACATGAACACCCCGGCCGAGATCGCCGCCAAGCGCGGCAAGACGGTCGAGGAAATTCTCGGTTGAACCGGGCGTCCGCCGGCATCCCCGGGTGACGGGCGGGCAGGAGAGTGCAATGAGCAAGAAGACGTTGAAAGTCACGCTGGTGCGCAGCCCCAACGGCACGCGCGGTACGCACAAGGCGACCGTGCTCGGCCTGGGTCTGAAGCGCATGAACCAGACGCGTGAACTGGAAGACACCCCCGCGGTCCGCGGCATGATCAACAAGGTCTCGTACCTCGTCCGGGTCGAGTGAGGCAGCCATGCATCTGAATGGATTGAAGCCCGCCGAAGGCAGCAAGCGCCCGCGCAAGCGCGTGGGTCGCGGCATCGGCTCGGGGCTGGGCAAGACCGCCGGTCGCGGTCACAAGGGTCAGAAGTCGCGTTCGGGCGGCTTCCACAAGGTCGGCTTCGAAGGCGGTCAGATGCCGCTGCAGCGTCGCCTGCCCAAGCGTGGCTTCGTGTCGATGTCCGCTGGCGACACCGCCGAGGTCCGTCTGTCCGACCTCCAGCGCTACGCCGGTGACCAGGTCGACCTGGTCGGCCTGAAGGCCGCCGGCGTGGTGCCGCAGTCGGCGAAGGCCGCGAAGGTCATCCTGTCGGGCTCGCTGGAGCGTGCGGTGAAGCTCACCGGCATCGCGGCGACCAAGGGCGCGAAAGCGGCGATCGAAGCCGCGGGCGGCTCGCTGGCCTGAGGCCGGCGGCACCGCGAGCACGCACCCGTTCGAAAGACGACGTGGCCAACGTTCCTGCCAATCAGAGCAAGGCCGGCCGGTTCGGCGATCTGAAGCGCCGGCTCTGGTTCCTGGTGCTCGCGCTGGTCGTTTACCGGATCGGGGCGCACATCCCGGTGCCCGGGATCGACCCGGATCAGCTCGCGCAACTGTTCAAGGGCCAGCAGGGCGGCATCCTGGGCATGTTCAACATGTTCTCGGGTGGCGCGCTGTCGCGCTTCACCGTCTTCGCGCTGGGGATCATGCCGTACATCTCGGCGTCGATCATCATGCAGCTGCTGACGGTCGTCGTGCCGCAGCTCGAGGCGCTGAAGAAGGAAGGCGAGGCGGGCCGGCGCATCATCACCAAGTACACGCGCTGGTTCACCGTCGGACTGGCCACGTTCCAGGCGCTGGGCATCGCGGTGGCGCTCGAGTCGCAGGCCGGCCTGGTCCTCAGCCCCGGCGTGATGTTCCGCTTCACCACGGTGGTGTCGCTGTTGACCGGCACGATGTTCCTGATGTGGCTGGGCGAGCAGATCACCGAGCGCGGCCTGGGCAACGGCATCTCGATCATCATCTTCGCCGGCATCGCCGCGGGCCTGCCGGCCGCGCTGGCGGGCATGGGCGAGCTGGTCCGCACCGGGGCGATGGGGCCGCTGGTGGCGCTGGTCATCGTCGTGCTGGTGGTGTTCGTCACCGCCGCGGTGGTGTTCGTCGAACGCGGCCAGCGCAAGATCACGGTCAACTACGCCAAGCGCCAGGTGGGCAACCGGGTCTACGGTGGACAGACCTCGCACCTGCCGCTGAAGCTGAACATGTCGGGCGTGATCCCGCCGATCTTCGCATCGTCGATCATCCTGTTCCCGGCCACGCTGGCGCAGTGGTTCACGTCGGGCGACACCACCAACGCGGTGGTCCGCGCGCTGAAAGACCTCGCCGCCACGCTGTCGCCGGGCCAGCCGGTGTACATCCTGCTGTACGCGGCGGCGATCGTGTTCTTCTGCTTCTTCTACACGGCGCTGGTCTTCAACAGCCGGGACACCGCCGAGAACCTGAAGAAGAGCGGCGCGTTCGTGCCGGGCATCCGCCCGGGCGAGCAGACCGCGAAGTACATCGACAAGATCCTGATGCGCCTGACCTTGGCGGGCGCGATCTACATCTCGGCGGTGTGCTTGCTGCCCGAACTGCTGGTGCTGAAGTGGAACGTCCCGTTCTACTTCGGCGGCACGTCGCTGCTGATCATCGTCGTGGTGACGATGGACTTCATGTCGCAGGTCCAGGCCTACGTCATGTCGCATCAGTACGAGAGTTTGTTGAAGAAGGCGAATTCGAAGGGCGTGGGCGCCTGAGGCCCCCGACCCACGCCGGCGCCGGGCGCCGGCCGTCCGCCCTGGCCGGCGGACGACCCACCCCGGCAACGGCATCCATCAGGCATTACGGCTCGAGGTAATCATGAAAGTGTTGGCATCGGTCAAGAAGATCTGCCGCAACTGCAAGGTGATCAAGCGCAAGGGCGTTGTCCGCGTGATCTGCTCCGATCCGCGTCACAAGCAGCGTCAAGGTTGATAGAGGACGAGCATGGCACGTATCGCGGGTATCAATGTTCCGGACCGTCAGCACACCGAGATCGGTCTGACGGCGATCTACGGCATCGGGCGCACGCGCGCCCGCCAGATTTGCGACGCCGCCGGCGTGACGTATTCGAAGAAGGTCAAGGACCTCAGCGATACGGAACTCGAGCGCATCCGTGAACTGGTCTCGAGGCTGACCGTCGAGGGTGATCTTCGCCGTGAAGTCTCGATGTCGATCAAGCGCCTGATGGACCTGGGCTGCTACCGCGGTGTGCGCCATCGCCGTGGCCTGCCGGTCCGCGGCCAGCGCACGCGCACCAATGCGCGCACCCGCAAGGGCCCGCGCAAAGCCGGCGTCGCGCTGAAGAAATAATCGCCGGAACGAAGGAACAGATCCATGGCAACCAAAGGTCAATCCGCCGCCGCCGCCGCTGCCGCCTCGCGGGTGCGCAAGAAGGCGAAGAAGAACGTCTCCGACGGCATCGCGCACGTGCACGCGTCGTTCAACAACACCATCATCACGATCACCGACCGTCAGGGCAACGCGCTGTCGTGGGCATCGGCGGGTGGGGCCGGATTCAAGGGTTCCCGCAAGTCGACCCCGTTCGCGGCGCAGGTCGCCGCCGAGACGGCCGGCCGTGCCGCGCAGGACTGCGGCATCAAGAACCTCGAGGTCCAGATCAGCGGCCCGGGCCCGGGTCGCGAATCGTCGGTGCGCGCGCTGAACGCGCTGGGCATCAAGATCCTGCAGATACAGGATGTCACCCCGATTCCGCACAATGGGTGCCGTCCGCCGAAGCGTCGTCGTATCTGACGGCCTAGTCTTTCCCGCCCTCGCCGCAGCCGATCGCCCGGACTGCGGGGCCGACCACCGGCTGGCCCCTCGGGCACTGAAGACCACCGTTCGCCGCTGTGCCCGCTCCTGCGGGCCAGCCCCAGAAAGCGCGGACTAACCGCTGTGCCTGGCCCCGGCGCCAGGCCGCGTACTTTGTGAGGATGTACCGTGGCTCGTTACACCGGACCGAAAGCGAAGCTTTCCCGCCGTGAAGGCACCGACCTGTTCCTGAAGAGCGCCCGCCGCTCGCTGGACACCAAATGCAAGCTCGACAGCAAACCCGGCCAGCACGGCCGCACGTCGGGCGCCCGCACCTCCGACTATGGCCTTCAGCTGCGTGAGAAGCAGAAGGTCAAGCGCATCTACGGCGTGCTCGAGAAGCAGTTCCGCCGCTATTTCGCCGAGGCCGAGCGTCGTCGCGGCAACACCGGCGAGAACCTGCTGAAGCTGCTCGAGTCGCGCCTGGACAACGTCGTCTATCGGATGGGCTACGCCACCACCCGCGCCGAAGCGCGCCAGCTGGTCAGCCACAAGGCGATCACGGTCAACGGGCAGGTGCTGAACATTCCGTCGGCGCTGGTTCGCCCGAGCGATGTCGTCGCGGTGCGCGAGAAGTCGAAGAAGCAGGCGCGCATCCAGGACGCGCTGACGCTCGCGGAGCAAAGCGGTCTGCCGGGCTGGGTCAGTGTCGACAAGAACAAGATGGAAGGCGTATTCAAGGCCGTGCCCGACCGCGCGGACCTGTACTCCGACATCAACGAGAGCCTGATCGTCGAGTTGTACTCGCGCTAATCGAAGGGACTCCCACATGCAGACTGCCATGCTGAAGCCGCGTATCGTCGAGGTCGAGCAACTCGGGCCGTCGCACTCCCGCGTCGTGATGGAGCCGTTCGAGCGCGGCTACGGTCACACGTTGGGCAATGCGTTGCGCCGGGTGCTGCTGTCCTCGATGGTCGGCTACGCGCCCACCGAGGTGCAGATTTCCGGCGTTGTGCACGAGTACTCGACGATGGACGGCGTCCGCGAGGATGTCGTCGACCTGCTGCTGAACCTGAAGGGCATCGTCTTCAAGCTGCACAACCGTGACGAGGTCTTCCTGACGCTGCGCAAGGAAGGCGCCGGCCCGGTCACCGCCGCCGACGTCGACTGCCCGCACGATGTCGAAGTGATCAACCCCGAGCACGTGATCGCCAGCCTGACCCAGGGCGGGCGCATCGACATGCAGATCAAGGTCGAGCGTGGCCGCGGCTACGTTCCCGGCACGATGCGCAACCTCGGCGAGACGAAGTCGATCGGGCGCATCGTGCTCGACGCCTCGTTCTCGCCGGTCCGTCGCGTGAGCTACATGGTCGAGAGCGCCCGCGTCGAGCAGCGCACCGACCTCGACCGGCTGATCATCGACGTGGAAACCAACGGCGTGATCGCGCCCGAGGAGGCGGTGCGCCAGTCCGCTCGCATCCTCGTCGAGCAGCTGTCGGTGTTCGCGGCGCTCGAGGGCGGTGCCGAGCCGCTGGCCGAGCCGGGTGCCGCGCGCGCGCCGCAGATCGACCCGATCCTGCTGCGTCCGGTCGACGATCTGGAGCTCACCGTGCGGTCGGCCAACTGCCTGAAAGCCGAGAACATCTACTACATCGGCGACCTGATCCAACGCACCGAGAACGAGCTGTTGAAGACGCCGAATCTCGGGCGCAAGTCGCTCAACGAAATCAAGGAAGTGCTGGCGTCCCGCGGGTTGACGCTGGGGATGAAACTCGAGAACTGGCCGCCGGCCGGCCTCGAGCGTCCCTGAGCCTGAACCCGAGGATCACACGAGGATCGAACCATGCGTCACCGTCACGGACTCCGCAAACTGAACCGCACGAGCAGCCATCGCGAAGCGATGCTGCGCAACATGTGCAACTCGCTGCTGCGTCACGAGGTCATCAAGACCACGCTGCCCAAGGCGAAGGAACTTCGGCGTGTCGTCGAACCGCTGATCACCCTGGGCAAGAAGCCGTCGCTGGCCAATCGCCGGCTCGCGTTCGATCGCCTGCGCGATCGTGAGATGGTCGTGAAGATCTTCAACGATCTCGGCCCGCGCTACGCGAATCGAAACGGCGGCTACCTGCGCATCCTGAAGTTCGGCTTTCGCGTTGGCGACAACGCGCCGATGGCCTACATCGAGCTGATGGACCGCCCCGGGGCAGCGCCGGATACCCCGGCACAGTCGGCGACCTGATCGCCGGCTGGCAGTGCCGGCAGGGCTCGGTGCCCTGTCGCGCCGGGCGCCCGACGTCATCGAACGTCCGGGCGCCCGACTCGTTTCTGGGTCTCGACGATCTCACGCACGCCGGGCGCTCGAACCGGCGGGCGAGTGCAGCAAAGGAGGGTCCGGGTGCCGGATCAAGCCTCGGGCCGGGTGCTCGAAGTCACCGACCTCGTCAAGCGTTTCGGCGAGCACCGCGCGGTCGACGGGTTGTCGTTCTCGGTTCGCGCGGGCGAGTGCTATGGACTGCTCGGCCCGAACGGTGCCGGCAAGAGCACCACGTTGCGTCTGTTGCTCGGGCTGGCCGAGCCGACCTCGGGCCACATCGACCTGCTGGGCCTGTCGATCCCGCAGCAGGCACGTCAGGCGCGGATGCGCGTGGGCGTGGTGCCGCAGGCCGACGCGCTGGACCCGGATTTCACCGTCGCCGAGAACCTGCTGGTCTTCGGTCGTTACTTCGGGCTGCCCGACCGGACGATCCGCGATCGGATCCCCGCGCTGCTCGACTTCGCCGGCCTGACCGCCAAGCGCGACGCCCGGATCGGCGAGCTGTCGGGCGGCATGAAGCGGCGCCTGACGCTGGCGCGCGCGCTGGTCAATGATCCCGAGATCCTGTTCCTCGACGAACCGACCACCGGGCTGGACCCGCAGGCCAGGCACCTGATCTGGGAACGCCTGAAGCAGCTGCTCAAGCGTGGCAAGACGATCCTGATCACCACGCACTTCATGGACGAGGCCGAGCGACTGTGCGACCGGCTCGCGATCGTCGACCACGGCCGGCTGATCGCCCAAGCGCCGCCCGCCGAACTGATCGCGCGCGAGATCGAACCGCAGGTGATCGAAATCGAGCAGGACGCCGCGAGCGGCTGGGCGCAGCGGGCCCGGGAGACGCCGGGCTGCACCCGGGTCGAGGAGGTGGGCGAGACGGTGTTCGCGTATTGCCGCGACCCGCGCGAGCTCGCCGCCGCGCTCGACGCCGACCCGTCGCGACGCTGGCTGCAGCGCCGCGCGAATCTCGAGGACGTGTTCCTGAAGCTGACCGGCCGCGACCTGAGGGACTGAACCGATGCACGCCCCCCTGTTCATGCCGCCGCGCCCCAGCCTGCGCTTCGTGCCGGTCTACCGGCGCAACTGGCTGGTCTGGCGCAAGCTCGCGGTGGCCAGCGTGCTGGGCAACATCGCCGATCCGCTGATCACGCTGGTCGCGTTCGGTTACGGGCTGGGTCGACTCCTGCCGCAGGTCGATGGCGTGCCCTACATCGTCTTTCTCGCGGCGGGATCGGTGTGCATGAGCACCGCGATGGCCGCGAGCTTCGAGTCGCTGTACTCCGCGTTCTCGCGGATGCAGGCGCAGCAGACCTGGGCCTCGATCCTGAACGCGCCGGTGGAGCTCGACGACGTGCTGATCGCCGAGTGGCTCTGGGCGGCCACGAAGAGCGTCTTCTCCGGCGTCGCGATCATCGCGGTGATGGTCGCGCTGGACATCGCGCGAACCCCGAAGCTGCTCGCGCTGCTGCCGGTGGTCGCGCTGACCGGCCTGGGTTTCGCGGGCATCGGCCTGTGTTTCAACGCGCTCGCCAAGGGTTACGACTTCTTCACCTATTACTTCACGCTGATCCTGACGCCGATGGTGTTCATCTCGGGCGTGTACTACCCGGTCAGCGGACTGCCTTCCTGGCTGGCGACGCTGTCGGGCGCGCTGCCGCTGGCGGCCGCGGTGGAACTGGCCCGACCGCTGGTGCAGGACCAGTGGCCCGATCGGCTCGCGGTGCCGCTGCTGGTGCTGGGCGCCTATGCGGTGTTGCCCTTCGGCCTGGCGCTGGCGCTGACGCGCCGTCGCTGGCGCGGCTGACCGCCCGGCTCAGGGCTCGCGCTGGCTGCGCTGTCGCCGGCGCTCGCGACGGATCCGGTAGTCCGACGAGGTCAGGAAGCGGCGCGCGCGGAAGTACGCCAGCAGCAGCAGCGCCACCAGCCCCATGCCGGCCATCGCCCACCAGAAGCCCCGAGGCGAATGCGTGCCGGGGATGAACTCGAAGTTCATCCCGAAGATGCCGGTGATCAGCGTCAGCGGCATGAAGATGGCGGTCAACGTGGTCAAGGTGCGCATGATCTCGTTGGTGCGGTGCGCGGTCGACGAGAAGTGCAGCTGCACCGCCGATTCCACCGAGGCTTCGAGCCGGCGCGCGTGGTTGAGGACGCGCTGGATGTGCTCGACGACGTCCGCGGTGCGCACCAACAGGGGATCGGCGATCGCGGTGAAGCCACCGCTCAGCCGGTGGCCGCTGCGGGCGCCATCGACCCGCTCGTCGCGCCACTCCTGCAGCGCATCGAGCTGCTCCTCGCACAGCTGCTCGAGCTTGCGCAATTCGCCGCGGGCCTCGAGCAGCGCGTACCAGTCGCGAAACGGCCGGCTCGGATCCAGCAGCAGGCGCTGCCAGCGTTCGAGCAGGTCGGTGAGCGGCTGGCGCAGTTCCAGGTAGCGGTCGACCATCGCGTTGAGGATCCGCAGCATCAGTTCCTCGGGGGCCAGCGGCACGCGCTGACGGCTGGCCTGGGCATCGAGCAGGCGGCTCTGCAGCGCCGGGACCGTTGCGCTGTCCGGCGCGCGCACCGTGACCAGGCAACGCGGCAGCACGAAGAACACCGTGGGGCGGGTGCGGATCCGGATCTGGCGTCCGTCCTCCGGCTCGTCGTTCGCCGAGGCGAGCCCGCGGAACACGATCATCTCGTAGTCGCGCGTCGAGCCGAAGAACGAGGGATGCAGACGGTTCTGCGCGTCGCTCAGGTGGTTCTCGAAGATCTCGACACCGAAGAGCCGACGGACCTCGGGCACCCAGTCGCGCACCTCGTCGTAGTCGCCGTCGATCCACAGCCAGCCCTCGTCGGGCACGGCCTTGGGCGCGCCGGGCAGCGCGTCGATGCCGTGATCGGTGAACCTCAGGTATTTCATCGGCGACGCGATGCCCGGGGGTCGAGGCCCGACGTCCTCACTCGGCCAGCCAGCGCGCCGCGTCGAGCGCGAAGTACGTCAGGATGCCGTCCGCGCCCGCGCGGCGCATGCACAGCAAGGCCTCCAGGGCGACGGTGCGCTCGTCGAGCCAGCCGTTGGCCGCCGCCGCCTTCAACATGGAGTACTCGCCGCTGACCTGGTAGACGAAGGTCGGCACGCCGAACGCGTCCTTCACCCGGCGCACCACGTCCAGGTACGGCATGCCCGGCTTGACCATGACCATGTCGGCGCCTTCCTTCAGGTCGAGCGCCACCTCCCGCAGGGCCTCGTCGCTGTTGGCCGGGTCCATCTGATAGGTCTTCTTGTTGCCCTTGCCGAGATTGCTCGCGGACCCGACGGCGTCACGGAAGGGCCCGTAGAAGCCCGAGGCGTACTTCGCGCTGTAGGCCATGATGCGCGTGTGGATCAGGCCGGCCGCCTCGAGCGCGGTGCGCATCGCGCCCACCCGCCCGTCCATCATGTCGGAGGGAGCGACGATGTCGATGCCCGCCTGCGCCTGCGCGATCGTCTGGCGCACCAGGATCTCGATGGTCGGGTCGTTCAGCACGTAGCCGCTGTCGTCGATCAGGCCATCCTGGCCGTGGCTCGTGAAGGGATCGAGCGCGACATCGGCGAGCAGACCGAGCTCCGGAAAGCGGCGCTTCAGTTCGCGCGCGGCGCGCGGAATCAGGCCGTCGGGATCGGTGGCGACGATGCCATCGGGCGTCTTCAGCGAGGGCTCGATCACCGGAAACAGCGCCAGCACCGGCACGCCGGCCTTCAGGCACTGTTCGGCGACCGGCAGCAGGCGGTCGATGCTGTATCGGGAGACGCCGGGCATCGACGGCACCGGATGGACCTTGTCCTGGCCCTCGTGCACGAACACCGGGTAGATGAAGTTGTCGGGGCCGAGCGTGTTCTCGCGCATCATCCGACGGGAGAAGTCGTCGCGGCGCATCCGGCGCGGACGGTGGGCCGGATAGGTGCTGAGGTAGTCGGGTAGGCCTTGGCTCATGACGGGGCTCCTGCGGATCGTTGGGATACGGTGTCCGGACGCCTCAGGTCGGCGTCGCGTCGGTGGGGGCGACAGGCTCGGGCGTGCGCTCGGCGGGCTGCAGCCAGGACTCGATCACGGCGCGGGCATCGTCCAGGCCCAGACGGGCGGGCGCCGAGAACGGCACCACGGTGATCGGTCGTTCGGGGAAGGTCTCCTGCAGGGCGCGCTCCACCGAGCGGCGGACCTTGCCGCGCTGCTCGAAACCGAGCTTGTCGCACTTGGTGAGCAGCACCAGCAGACGGGTGGACGGGGCGATCCAGTCGAGCATCGCGGCGTCGGCGGCGGTGAGTTCGCGCCGCACGTCCAGCGTGACGACCGCACCGCGCAAGGCCGCGCGATCCCTCAGATAGGGGCCGGCGAGCGCGTCCCACTCCGACTTCACCCCGAGCGGCACCTTCGCGTAGCCATAGCCGGGCGTGTCCACGACGTAGGCCAGTGTCTCGTCGCCGGGACCCAGCGCGAAGAAGTTCAGCGCCTGCGTGCGCCCGGGCGTGCGGCTGGCGAAGGCCAGTCGCTTGCGCTCGCACAGGGTGTTGATCGCGGTGGACTTGCCGGAGTTCGAGCGGCCGACGAAGGCCACTTCCGGCAGGCCGGCGCGCGGAAGCTGCCGGCGTTGTGCGACGGTGGTGGCGAATCGGGCGGTGTTCAGCAATCGCATTCAAGTCCGGGTTACCGCCGGCCCCACGCTCAGGTAGAATCGAGAGTTTACGTGACTCGCCCCTTCAATTTCCGTTCGTGAGCGACGCATGAAGCGCCTACCCTCTTTCGGACGGCACGAACGTGCCGCCTTCAGCTCCGCCGGTTCGCGGCCGACGACGCCGGCGAATGTCCTGCATCGCGCAGGCGCGTCGTGGGCGCTGGCCCTCGGTCTCGTGCTCGTCTGCGGCCCGGCGCTCGCGCAGAAGGCGCCGGCCAAGGTCGATCCGGCCAAGGGGCAGGAAATCGCCACCCAGGTGTGTGCCGCCTGCCACGGTGCCGACGGCAACAGCGCCAGCCCGGCGAACCCGAAACTCGCCGCGCAGCACCCGGATTACCTCTACAAGCAGCTGATGGACTTCAAGGCGAAGGCCGCCGGCAAACCCGCCGATCGCGCCAACGCGGTGATGGCCGGTTTCGTGGCGCCGCTCTCGGAGGCCGACATGCGCAACCTGGCCGCCCACTTCGGCGCCCAGAAACTCAAGCCGGCCGCCGCGAAGAACAAGGAGATCGTCGAGCTCGGCCAGAAGATCTACCGCGGCGGTATCGCGTCGAAGTCGGTCGCCGCCTGCGCCGGATGCCACGGCCCGGCCGGGGCGGGCCTGCCGGCGCAGTTCCCGCGCCTGGGGGGTCAGTTCGCCGAGTACACCGAGTCCCAACTGGTGGCCTTCCGTCAGGGCACCCGCAAGAACAGCGCCCAGATGACCGCGATCGCGGCCCGTCTGTCCGATGCGGAGATCAAGGCCGTGTCCGAATACATCGCCGGGCTGCGCTGAGCCGCCGTCACCCGGTGGGCTGTTGCCGAGACGCCGCCCGAGGGCGGCGTTTTCTTTGGGTGTGTCCGAGGGCCGCGACCGTGGTGTCGGGCGTACTCAGCGAGTTCGGCCGGATTCCTCGGCGGGCGCCGCCGCCGGCGGGCGGGGGCCGGGCGGCGCGGATTCCGTGGGTTTGGGCAGGGTGAGCGGGCCGCGCTGGCCGCACGCCGTTACCATGAGCGAGAGCAGCGCCGCCGCCGCGAGGCGCCGCGCCGTTCCCGACGGCCGGACCGTGCCGGCGCAACCCCTGGATGCCATCGAACCACTCTACCATGACCGAAGACGACTTCCGGCGCGCGTGCGAGCAGGTGCTGACCGCGATCGAGGATGCCCTGGACCGATGCGAGGTCGACGTCGAGACCGACCGCCAGGACCTGGTGCTCACGCTGACGTTCGATGACGACTCGAAGATCATCGTCAACGGCAACACGCCGCTGCGCGAGATCTGGGTGGCGGCCCGTGCGGGCGGCTTTCACTTCCGCTGGCAGGACGATCGGTGGCGCGGCACCCGTGACGAAGCGGAACTCTTCGAGCAGTTGTCGCGCTGGGTGAGTCAGCAGGCGGGCGCGCCAGTCAGGCTTGCGGCCCGGCCGATCGGCTGACCCGGCGCCGATCGGAAGCGCCATACCGGGGAGGGCGCCTCAACGATTGGTGTCGACCGGTGCCGCCTCGGACACGCCGGGCGCGTCCTGGCCCGATGGCCGCTCGCCCCCTGCGCCCTCGGTGGTGCTGTCGCCCAGGCCGACCGAGGACACCCCCTGGCCAGGGCGGGTCTCGGCGTAGTAGTACTCCCCGCCGATCTCGACCACGCCCTCCGGTACCACGGCGGGCTTTTCGGGCAGGCCGGCCAGCGCCTTGCCCATGTAGGCGATCCAGATCGGGAGCGCCAGGCCGCCGCCGGTTTCGCGCTCGCCCAGCTTGCGCGGCTGATCGAAGCCGACCCAGGTGATCGCGACGACATCGGGCGAGTAACCGGCGAACCAGGCGTCGTGCGAGTCGTTCGTGGTGCCGGTCTTGCCGGCGAGGTCGCTGCGCTTGAGCGCGAGCGCCTTCGTCGCGGTGCCGCTGCGCACGACGCCGCGCATCAGGCTGTCCATGATGAAGGCGTTGCGACGGTCGATCGCCCGGGTGTTCTCGTCACCGGCCTTCAATGGGGTGGCGCGCGCCAGGACCTTGCCGTTGGCGTCAGTGATCCGGGAGATCAGATAGGGATCGATGCGGTAGCCGCCGTTGGCGAACACCGCGTACGCGCCGGCCATCTGCCAGGGCGTCACCGAACCGGCGCCCAGCGCCATCGTCAGGTAGGGCGGGTGCTTGTCCTCGTCGAACCCGAAGCGCGAGACGTAGTCCTGGGCATAGCGCGGGCCGATCGACTGCAGGATCCGGATCGACACCATGTTCTTCGACTTCGCCAGCGCCTGTCGCATCCGCATCGGCCCGTCGAAACGGCCGTCGTAGTTCTTCGGCTCCCACAGCTGACCGCCGGTGATCGCCGGGTCGACGGTGAACGGGGCGTCGTTGATGATCGTCGACGCCATGAAGCCCTTCTCCAGCGAAGCCGAGTAGATGAACGGCTTGAAGCTGGAGCCCGGCTGGCGCCAGGCCTGCGTGACCCGGTTGAACTTGTTGCGGCTGAAGTCGAACCCGCCGACCAGGGCGCGCACCGAGCCATCGTTGGCGTTGCAGGCGACCAGTGCCGCCTGCACCTCCGGGAGCTGGGTGATCTCGTGGCCGTTCTTCAGCGGGGCGATCCGGACCACCGCGCCCCGGCGCAGGCGCATGTTCACGGCCGCCCGATCGCCCAGCGCGCGGGCCGCGAAGCGAAGGCCGTCGCCGGTGATCTCGGTGATCTGGCCGTGCCCGCGGGACACCCGCACGCGCTGCGGGTCGGCCTCGAGCACCACCGCGGTCCGGAACTCGTCGACGTCGGGGTATTCCTCGAGCACGTCGTCGATCTTCTCGTCGAGCTTGCCGGCCTCGGCCGGCAGTTCGACGAAGGCCTCCGGTCCGCGGTAGCCGTACTTGCGGTCGTACTCGAGCACGCCCTTGCGAACCGCCGCCGTCGCGGCCCGCTGCTCCTCGGCGCGAATCGTGGTGTAGACGTTCAGGCCGGCCGTGTAGATGTCTTCCTTGAAGAGTTCGAACGCCATCAGGCGCGCCATCTCGGCCACGTAGGGGGCCTGCTGGAGCATGTCGTTGCCCGGCGAGGCGTAGCGAAGCGGCTCCTTCAGCGCCTTTTCGTACTCGGCGTCGGTCAGGGAACCGATCTCGTGCATGCGCTGCAGGATGTAGTGCTGGCGCTCGGTCGCCCGCTTCGGGTTGACCAGCGGGTTGTACAGCGAAGGGGCCTTGGGCAGGCCGGCGAGCATCGCGGCCTCGGCGGGGGTGAGTTGCGCGAGCGTCTTGCCGAAGTAGATCTGGGCGGCCGAGGCGAAGCCGTGGGCGCGTTTGCCCAGGAAGATCTGGTTCATGTAGATCTCGAGGATCTGATCCTTCGTCAGGTTCTCCTCGATCCGCAACGCCAGCAGCGCCTCGTAGATCTTGCGGGTGTAGGTCTTCTCGCTGGACAGGTAGAAGTTCTTGGCCAGCTGCTGGGTGATGGTGCTGGCGCCCTGGTCGCGCCCGCCGCTGACCAGGTTGGCCACCGCCGCCCGGGCGATGCCCTTGAAGTCGATGCCGCCGTGCTCGAAGAACCGGGCGTCCTCGGCGGCCAGCACCGCGTTCTTCATCAGGGCGGGGACGTCGGCGATCCGCACGACGCTGCGGCGCTCCTCGCCGAATTCGCCGATCAGCTGGCCGTCGGCGGTGAAGACCCGCAGCGGCACCTTGGGACGGTAGTCGGTGAGCGCGTCCAGGGGCGGCAGGCGGTCGTTGGCCAGCAGGACGGCCAGCGTCACCGTCATGGCCCCGGCCGCCAGCAGCGTCAGCGGCAGCCCGATCAGGATCAGGGCGACGCGGGACCAGAGGGCGGTGGCGGCGCGCGACGGGGGGCGCGGCTTGGGCTTGGACTGACTCGACATGGGGGCCCGGTTGGCGCGGGTTCGGCACCCGGTGGCTAGGCCGACGGATTATACGGGCGCGCCCGGCCGGCGACAGGCACCGGCACCGTGGCGCCGCGACAACCCCCGCCACGGGAACCTGACGCCGCTCGTTCGTCGAATTCGACCGTGCAAACCCCACCTTTTTGCGACAAATGTCACAGGACGCCGGATGGTCGCCGGCGCACGACGGAAGGATGGCAGGCCCGATGTTCGCCCAGACAAAAGTCTTTACAGTAGGCGAAGGCGGTTGCTAGCATTTAAAGTACTTTTGATAAAGCGCAGCTAAATCCTTTTTTTTAAAGGATTTTTTGGGCTTTAGAGAGGTTCATGTGGGACTCACTCTTCCCAGTTTCATCCAACGATCACCGTCCTCGCTCCTGGGCATCGATCTCAGCCCCTCCAGCGTCAAGGTGGTTGAACTCGTGCCGGGCCAGAAGGCGGGGATCCGCCTGCAACGCTATGCGATCGAACCGATCGAGCGCGGCGCGGTCACGGACGGCAACATCGAGCGGCCCGAACAGGTCGCCGAGTCGCTGGGTCGCGCGATGCGCCGGATGAGCACCCGGACCCGGGATGTCGCCCTCGCGATGCCCTCGGCCGCGGTGATCACCAAGCGGATCACGCTGCCGGCCGGGCTGAGCGAGGAAGACTACGAGTTCCAGGTCGAGACCGAAGCGAGCCAGTACATCCCGTTCGCGATCGAGGAGGTCAACCTCGACTTCCAGATCCTCGGTCCGTCGGCGGCCGACCCGGAAGAGGTCGACGTGCTGCTGGCGGCGTCGCGCAAGGAGAAGGTCGAGGACCGGGTGGCCGTCGCCGAGATGTGCGGCCTCAAGCCGGTGGTCGTCGACATCGACTCCTACGCCTCCCGGATGGCGGTCGATCACGTGTCGGCCTTCCTGCCCAATGGCGGGCAGGGCCAGATCATCGCGGTCTTCGACATCGGGCAGATGGTCACCACCGCCTCGATCATCCTGAACGGCCAGACGATCTTCGAGCGCGAGCAGAGCTTCGGCGGCCAGCAGCTCACCCAGGACCTGATGCGCCTGTACGGGCTGACCCAGGAGGAAGCCGAGATCAAGAAGAAGACCGGCGAGCTGCCGGAGAACTACCAGACCGACGTGCTCACGCCCTTCATCGAGCAGGGCGCCACCGACGTCGGTCGCGCGCTGCAGTTCTTCTTCACCTCGACGCCGTATGCCCGGGTCGACCGGATCTACCTGTGTGGCGGCTCCAGCGTGGTGCCCGGGCTGGGCGAGGCGATCGGCGAGCGCACCCAGGTTCCCACCGAGATCCTCAGCCCCTTCCAGGGCATGGAGGTGTCGGATTCGATACGTGAGCGCCAACTCCGCCTGGATGCCCCGGCGCTGGTGACGGCGTGTGGCCTGGCGCTGCGGAGGTTCGACGCATGATCCGCATCAATCTGCTCCCGCACCGGGAGATGCGCCGCGAGCGGCGCAAGAAGGACTTCATCGGCATCGCGGTGCTGACCCTGCTGCTGGGCGCCGGCGTGGCGCTCGCGGTCGCGGTGGGCATCGGCAGCCAGATCGACACCCAGCAGGCGCGCAACGACTTCATCGTCAAGGAGAACGAGAAGCTCGACGCGCAGATCAAGGAGATCGCGCTGCTCAAGCAGGAGATCGAGTCGCTGACCGCGCGTCAGAACGCGGTCGAGAACCTGCAGCGTGATCGCACGATGCCGGTCCGCGTGCTCGACGAACTGGTCAAGCAGACGCCCGCGGGCATCTACTTCAAGCAGCTGCGTCACGAGGATCGCAAGGTCACGCTGGTCGGTTACGCGCAGTCCAACGAGCACGTCTCGTCGCTGTTGCGCAGCCTGGCCAACGACACGCCCTGGCTGGAGCGTCCGGAACTCGTCGAGATCAAGGCGACCTCGCTGCCGGCCGCGGCCAACCCGGCGATCGCCACGCTGGGACGTGAAGCCCGGCGCATCTTCGAATTCTCGTTGACCGCGATGGTCAAGCCGCCGGTGATCAACGACCCGACCAAGCCGGGTGCGAAACCGGCGGTCAAGCCGGTGACCGCCGGCACGCCGGACACCGCTCCGGCGCCGGTCGCCGCCAACACCGCGGTGAAGTGAGGCGGACATGGCGAAACTGAATCTGAACCTGAAGTTCGACCCGAAGGTCATCCAGCAGCAGTTCCAGGGCCTGCAGGGCCGTCACCCGGGCCTGTGGCCGGCGCTGCCGCGCACGGCGCTGCTGACCGGGGTGTTCGCGGCGGTGATGGCGCTGGCTTACTTCGGCTACTGGAGCGGCCAGCTCGAGGAACTCGAGGCCGGCCGCGCCCGCGAGGAGCAGCTCAAGGCGCAATACCTCGACAAGCTCAAGCAGGCGGTGAACCTGGACGTGCTGCGCAAGCAGAAGGTGCAGGTGTCCTCGTACGTGCACCAGCTCGAGAAGCAGCTGCCGAGCAAGGCCGAGATGGACGCGCTGCTCTCCGACATCAACCAGGCGGGCGTCAGCCGCGGCCTGCAGTTCGAGCTCTTCCGCCCCGGACAGGTCTCGGCCAAGGAGTTCTACGCCGAGCTGCCGATCGCGATCAAGCTCGGCGGCGGCTTCCACGACCTGGGCGGGTTCGCCAGCGACATCTCGAACCTGGCGCGGATCGTCACCCTGAACAACGTGAACCTGGTGGCCAGCGAGAAGACGGGTCAGCTCACGCTGGAGGCGGTGGCCAAGACCTTCCGCTACCTGGACAAGGAAGAGATCGACCAACAACGGCGCGAGGCGGCCAAGGCCAAGCAGGCCAAGAATCCGAGCGGCGCCGGCGGTGAGGTGGCCAAGAAATGATGCACAAGCGATGGATCGGGCTGGCCTGCGCCGGCCTGCTGCTGGCGGGTTGTGGCGACGAGCAGGAGGAGCTGCGCGGCTGGATGGACCAGCAGCGCGCGGCGATGCCGGTGATCAAGGACACGATTCCCGCGCCCAAGAAGTTCGAACCCTTCCGCTACGACAACGCGGCGCTGGCCGATCCGTTCTCGCAGTCCAAGCTCGCGTTGGCGATCGCCCAGGCGGCGCCGGCGAAGACCTCCGGATTGCGGCCGGACACCAGCCGCCGTCGCGAGGTGCTCGAAAGCTTCCCGCTCGACAACATCAAGATGGTCGGGCATCTGAGCAACGGCAAGTCGGACTTCGCCTTGCTGCAGGTCGAGTCGATGGTCTATCAGGCCCGGGTCGGGAACTATGCCGGTCAGAACTTCGGCCGGATCGTACGTGTCACCGAGAGCGAGGTGACACTCAAGGAGCTGGTGCAGGACGCGGCCGGCGATTGGATCGAGCGCGACACCGCGTTGCGACTCCTGGAGGGCAAGAAATGACCGTTGTGCGCGCGGCTGGCTGGTTGTCGGGACGATTGATCGGGGCGATCGGCGCTCTATGGTTCGCCGGGGTCGGTGTGGTGGCGGCGCAGACCACCAACGCGATCGAGAGCGTGACCGGTTCGGTGCAGGGCACCAACACGGTGCTGCGCATCCAGTTGAAGGCGCCGCCGGCGGCGCAGCCGGGCGGGTTCTCGATCAACAACCCGCCGCGGATCGCCCTGGACTTCCCGAACACCGAGAACAAGGCGGGCCAGAGCAGCGTCGAAATGAGCCAAGGCGATGTGCGCACGGTCGCGATCGTCCAGGCGGGCACCCGCTCGCGGGTCGTGTTGAACCTGAAGCGCGCGTTGACCTACGCGACGGCGATCGAGGGCAACACGGTGGTCGTGTCGCTGACGCCGGTGCCCACCGAGAACGCCGCGCCGGCGCCTGCGGCCACCTTCGCCGCGATGCGCTCGGACGCCACGGGGTCGTTCGCGTTGCGTGACATCGACTTTCGTCGTGGCCGCGACGGCGAAGGCCGCGTGGTCGTCGACCTGTCCGGCCCGGGTGTCGGCGTCGACGTCCGTCAGCAGGGCCAGTCGATCGTCGTCGACTTCCTGAAGTCGCGCCTGCCCGAGAACCTTCGCAAGCGAATGGATGTCGCCGACTTCGGCACGCCGATCAAGGTGGTCCGCGCGACGCAGCAGGGCGACAACGCGCGGCTGGTGATCGAACCGCAGGGCACCTGGGAGCACAACGCCTACCAGAGCGACAACCAGTTCGTCGTCGAGGTCAAGCCGGTCCGAGAGGACCCGAACAAGCTCGGCGGCCGTCAGGGCTACCGAGGCGACCGGCTCTCGCTGAACTTCCAGAATGTCGACGTCCGCGCGTTGCTGCAGGTGATCGCTGACTTCACGAACCTGAACATCGTGACCAGCGACTCGGTCGCGGGCAGCCTGACGCTGCGTCTGAAGGACGTGCCGTGGGACCAGGCGCTGGACATCGTGCTGCAGTCCAAGGCGCTGGACATGCGCAAGAGCGGCAACGTGATCCTGATCGCACCGCGTGAGGAGCTCGCCACCAAGGAGAAGCTCGAGCTCGAGGCCCGCCAGCAGATCGCCGAGATCGAGCCCGTCCGCACCGAGATCTTCCAGCTGAACTACCAGAAGGCGGAAAACCTCGCGAAGCTGCTCTCCGACGAGAAGCAGCGCGTGCTCAGCAAGCGTGGCAGCGCCGTGTTCGACGCGCGCACGAACAAGCTCTTCGTTCAGGACACGCCGGCCCGCCTCGAGGAGGTGCGCAAGCTGATCACCCAGATCGACATCACGGTGCGCCAGGTGCTGATCGAGGCGCGCATTGTCGAGGCCGACGACCGGTTCTCCCGCAACCTCGGCGCGCGCCTGGGCTACAACGACATCTCGTCGACGGTGTACCGCACGGTCGGCGTCACCGACCCGGTGACGGGCGCGGTGACCGCCGCGAACATCCCGGTGTACGGCGCCGGCCAGAAGGTGCTCAGCAACACCTACGCGACGATCGCCGGGAATCTGCGAGGGGTGGCCGACCTGTCCTCCCAGAACGGCACCGACCTGACGGGCATCAACGCCCAGGGCCTTGGCCGCCTGACCGCCGCCGACAACACGAACTTCGTGAACCTGCCGGCGCCGTCGGTCGGAGGCTTCAATCCGGCGACCTTCGCGATCAGCCTGTTCGGTTCGAAGCTCTCCCGCTTCCTGAACCTGGAACTGTCGGCCCTCGAAGCCGACCAGCGCGGCAAGATCATCTCGAGCCCGCGCGTGCTGACCGCCGATCAGAGCAAGGCGATGATCGAGCAGGGCACCGAGCTGCCGTTCCAGCAGGCGACGTCCTCCGGCGCGACCGCGATCCAGTTCCGCAAGGCCAGCCTGCGCCTGGAAGTGACCCCGCAGATCACGCCGGAAGGCAACGTGATCCTCGAGGTCGCGGTCAACCGCGACCAGGTCGGTCAACTGACCCCGGCGGGCTTCGCGATCGATACCCGCGCGGTGCGCACCCAGGTCCTGGTCGAGAACGGCGGAACCGTCGTGATCGGCGGCATCTACGAGCAGTTCGAACGCAACCAGGTCAACAAGGTGCCGCTGCTCGGCGACATTCCCGTGGTCGGCAACGCGTTCAAGAACACGCTGCGCCGCAATGACCGCACCGAGCTGCTCGTGTTCCTGACGCCGCGCGTGGTCAACGACAGCGCGATCACCCGTTGAACCCGGCGACCCCTCACTCGCCTCCGAGCCCACCACCGATTCGGACTGCATTCATGAACGACAACAAGATCACCCAGCGACTCTCACGATGGCTCGCCCTGGGCGCCGGCGTGCTGCTCAGCGCGTTCGTCGCGGGATGCGGCGGCGGCGGTGCCGGCGCCGGCGGCGCCGTCTCCGGCGGCTCGACCTCCTCGGATCCGGCGTCGATGACCCTGTCGACCAGCACGCCGACGCTCGGCTCCGACGGTCGTACCAGCGCGACGATCAGTGCCGTCGTGAAGGACGCCTCGAATCGGACGATGGCGGGCCAGACGGTGGAATTCGAGACCTCGGATGTCGGCGCGCGCCTGCAGATCGTCAGCGCTCGAACCGACGTCGCCGGCGTCGCCAGCGCCACGCTGTCGATCTCCGACCCGTCGATCCGCGTGATCGCGGTGCGCGCCCGCAGCGGCTCGCTCGAGCAGACGGTCAGTGTCGCGGTGGTCGGCACCCAGCTGACGCTGAACGGGCCGACCAATCTCGTGGCGGGCGCCGCCAATGACTACACGGTCAGCCTGCGCGACTCCTCCGGCAACGTGATCACCAGCAAGCCGATCGCGCTCGCCTCGAGCGCCGGCAACACCTTGTCGGCCGCCACGGTGACCACCGATGCCGCCGGTCAGGCGCGCTTCCAGGTGACCGGCGTGCGCGCTGGCGCGGACACCCTGACGGTGAGTGCGCTCGGCGTCACCACCTCGTTGCCGATCCAGATCTCGGCGACGCAGCTCAGCTTCACGACGCCCGCGGCCGACGCCGAAGTGGCGGTGACCGCGTCGCAGACCGTCACGGTGCAGTACCTGCTGAACGGGGCCCCCCAGGTGGGGCAGCCGATCGAGTTCCTGACCACCCGTGGCACGCTCAGCGCCGCCAGCGCGATCACCGATGTCGCCGGTCGCGCCTCGGTCGCGGTCAGCTCCGCCAGTGCCGGCGCCGCGACGATCACCGCCCGCGCGGGCAGTGTCACCAGCTCGCACCGGATCGAGTTCGTCAGCCGCACGCCGGCCAAGATCAACCTGCAGCCCAGCCCGGCCAACGTCGGCGTGAACCTGTCGGCCGACAGCAAGAACTCCAGCCAGCTGATTGCGGTCGTGCGCGATGCCGCCGACAACCCGGTCAAGGGGGCGCTGGTCAGCTTCTCCGCGCTGGCCGATCCGAGCAACGGCCGCATCGAGCCCGCGACGGCCACCACCGATTCGTCCGGTGTGGCCACCGTGGCGTTCTTCCCGGGCGCCAACAGCACCGGAAACAACCAGATCCGGATGCAGGCGGCGATCCCGAACGCGGGCATCGCGGCGGTGACCACGCTGACCGCGTCCAAGCAGGAACTGGTCGTGCGGATCGGCACCGGCAACCTGATCGAGATCCCGGACAACACCAAGTACTCGATGCCCTGGACCGCGGTGGTCACCGACGCGAACGGCAACCCGGTGGTCGGTGCATCGATCCAGGCCTCGCTGGTCGGCGTTCGCTTCTTCAAGGGCTCCTACTTCTGGAACGGGGTGGTCTGGGTGCCGCGTGGCGAGACTTCGACGTTGCCGCCGTTCGCCTGCGTCTCGGAGGACCGCAACGAGAACCTGCGATTGGACGAAGGCGAGGATCTGGACAACGATGGCTCCCTCGAACCGGCGAACATCGGCGCCGCGATCATCAACTCGGAAGGCGGGCGGACCGACGCCACCGGCTTCGCGAACCTCGAGGTGCGCTATGCCCGCGAGTTCGCGAACTGGACCGAGGTGCGCCTGCGTGTCACGGTGACCACGATCGCCGGCACCGAGGGCCGCTCGGACCGAACCTTCGTGCTGCCGGTGCTGGCCTCCGACGTCACCAGCGAAACCACGAGTCCGCCGGGCGCGATCTCCCCGTACGGTCGCCTGGGTGATTGCGCCAAGCCGAACTGACGCATCGTTTCGCAGGACCCGATCGGGGGCGCCTGGGGTCGATACCCGGCGCCCCCGATGTCATTTTGGAGGGGGATCGCGCAGGGGGCGGGCTTGCGCAGGCCGACCGCGCGACGATCCGATCCCGCCGGCGCGCGCCGGGCGGCGCGCCGGCCGAGGCGGCGAGCCTCGGGCCTGGGCTGCTAAGCTTGCAGCCCATGCAACAGCCAGCCGACAACCCGGCGTCCGTGCCGCCCGAGCCGATCGAGACGATGCCGGTCTGCCTGATCGGGATGATGGGCAGCGGGAAGTCCACCGTCGGGCGGCGCCTGGCGGCTCTGCTCGGGCGCCCTTTCGTCGATGCCGACCGCGAGCTCGAATCGCGATGCGGCGTGCCGATCACCACGATCTTCGAGCTCGAAGGCGAGGCGGGCTTCCGGCGGCGCGAATCGCAACTGATCGACGAACTCTCGCGCACCCCGGGCATCGTGCTGGCCACCGGCGGGGGCGTCGTCACCGTCGAGGCCAACCGGCACTGCCTGCGCGAGCGCTGCTTCGTGGTCTACCTGCAGGCCAGCCCCGGCGAGTTGTGGCACCGCCTGCGCAACGACCGCGTGCGACCCCTGCTGCAGACTGCCGACCCGCGCGGGCGCATCGCCGACCTCGTGACCGCCAGGGATCCGCTGTATCGCGAGACCGCTCACCGCGTGGTGCGCACCGGCCGCCACCCGGTCGAGCGCACCGCACTGGACATCCTCGCCGCGCTGCCGCGCGGCCACTCCGTGGACACGCCCCACCCATGACGCCGATCCAGGTCTCCCTCGCCGATCGCAGCTACCCGATCCTGATCGGGTCCGGGCTGTTGCGCGACTGCGAACCCTTGCGTGAACTCGCCGCCGGCCGCCAGGTGGCGATCGTCACCGACACGGTGGTGGGGCCGCTTTACGAGGCCCCTCTGCGCGCGGGGCTGGGCCGCGCGGCGGCGGCCATGATCACCGTGACACTACCCGAGGGAGAGACGCACAAGACCTGGGGCAGCCTGAACCGGATCTTCGACGCGCTGCTGCAGGCGCGCTTCGATCGCGGCTGCCTGATCGTGGCGCTCGGTGGCGGGGTCGTCGGCGACATGGCGGGTTTCGCGGCCGCGGTCTACCAGCGGGGCGTCGACTTCGTGCAGGTGCCCACCACGCTGCTCGCCCAGGTCGACTCGTCGGTGGGTGGCAAGACCGCGATCAACCACCCCGAGGGCAAGAACATGATCGGGGCGTTCCACCAGCCCCGCCTGGTGGTCGCCGACCTCGACACGCTGCGCACGCTGCCCGCGCGCGAACTCTCGGCGGGGCTGGCCGAGGTGATCAAGCACGGCGCGATCGCCGACCCGGCCTACCTCGCGGCAGTCGATCGCGACCTTGCGGCGCTGCGCGCCTGCGAGCCGGGCCCGATGGGCGAGGCGATCCGCGGCAGCTGCGTGATCAAGGCCGACGTCGTCTCGCGCGACGAGCGCGAAGGGGGCCTTCGGGCGATCCTGAACTTCGGCCACACCTTCGGCCATGCGATCGAGGCCGGTCTCGGCTTCGGCCAGTGGCTGCACGGCGAGGCGGTGGGCGCCGGCATGGTGCAGGCGGCCGATCTCTCCTGCCGCCTGGGGCTGCTCGCGCGGGAGGCCTCGGAGGGCCTGCGCGAGGTGATCGCGCGCGCGGGCCTGCCGGTGCGCTCGCCCGCCTGGGACTACGCCCGGTGGCTGGAGCTGATGAGCGTGGACAAGAAGGCAGAGCAGGGAGCGCCGCGCTTCGTGCTGCTCGAGGGCATCGGGCGCGCGACGCTGCGCCGCGTGCCGGAGGCCCCGCTGCGCGAGACGCTCGTCGCCTGTGCCGGCTGAGCGGCGATCCGCCGGCCGGCACTGATGAGCCCCGCGCCCTACGCATCGGATCCCGCGCGAAGCCGCGGCCGGCGCATCGCGGAACCGCCCGCCGGCGGGCGCTCCGAGTTCCAGCGCGACCGCGACCGGATCGTGCATTGCACCGCGTTTCGCCGTCTCGAGTACAAGACCCAGGTCTTCGTCAATCACGAGGGCGACCTGTTCCGGACACGGCTCACGCACACGATCGAGGTCGCGCAGATCGCGCGCTCGATCGCGCGGCGTCTGCGGTTGGACGAGGATCTGGTCGAGGCGATCTCACTGGCGCACGATCTCGGCCACACGCCGTTCGGGCATGCGGGCCAGGAGGCGCTGGCGGCGTGCATGGCGCCCTGGGGCGGATTCGAGCACAACCTGCAGTCGCTGCGGGTGGTCGACGAGCTCGAGCAGCGCTATGCGGCGTTCGACGGCCTGAACCTGTGCTTCGAGACGCGCGAGGGTATCCTGAAGCACTGCTCGCTGCCTCAGGCGCGCGAACTCGGCGAGGTCGGTCGGCGCTTCATCGAACGTCGCCAGCCCTCGCTGGAGGCGCAGGTGGCCAATCTCGCCGACGAGATCGCGTACGACCACCACGACATCGACGACGGCCTGCGCTCCGGACTGATCACGCGCGACGAACTGCTGGAGGTGCCGCTCTTTCGCGAACACCGTGAGGCGGTTCGTGCGCGTCACGGGGTGTTGTCCGAACGGCGTGAGCTGCACGAGGTGCTGCGCGCGATGATCAACGAGCGCATCGAGGACCTGTTGACGCACAGCGCCGCGGCGATCGCCGCGGCCGCACCGGGGGATGCGGACGCGGTGCGGGCGTCATCCTCGCTGATCGGCTTCTCGCCGGCGATGGGCGCGCGCGCGCTGCCGCTCAAACGCTTCCTTCGCGAGCGGCTGTACCGGCACCCGCGCGTGTGGGCCGTGATGCAAGACGCGCGGCAGGTGGTGCGCGAATTGTTCGAGTGCTTCCAGGGCGATCCTTCCCGCCTTCCCGAGGAGCACCGGATCCGAAACGAGGCGATTGGCCCGCGTGCGGTGTCCGACTATATTGCTGGCATGACCGATCGCTTCGCGATCCGCGAGTGGCTCAGGCTCGTTGGCGATGGCGGTTCGGCCAGCGCGTTGCTCGCGTCCGCCCTGGCAGGCGGTCCGCCTGCCGTCCGGCGCGACCCGGGCACCTGATCTCCGGAGGTCCTCGATGACGCCCAGCCGATCCGTGGCGGCGCTGCTCAATCTCGGGCACGCGATCGACCACATGTTCCTGCTGATCTTCGCCACCGCGGTCACCTCGATCGCCGCCGACTTCGGCGTGTCGCGCTGGGAAGACCTGATGCCCTACAGCGCCGGGGCGTTCTTCCTGTTCGGCCTGGGATCGCTGCCGGCGGGGCGCCTCGGCGACCTCTGGGGCCGGCGCGCGATGATGGTGCTCTTCTTCTTCGGCATGGGCGCCTCGGCGTTGCTGGTGGCCCTTACCCAGGGGCCGTGGTCGATGGCGGCCGCACTGACGCTGCTGGGCACGTTCTCGTCGATCTATCACCCGGTGGGCATCCCGATGCTGGTGCAGGGCGCGCGCAACCCCGGCATCACGATCGGCTTCAACGGGCTGGTGGGCAACCTGGGCATCGCGATCGCCGCGCTGGTCACCGGGCTGCTCGTCAAGTACTTCGGCTGGCGGATGGCCTTCGCTCTGCCCGGCCTGCTCTCTCTGGCGGCCGGCGTCGCGTTCCTGATGGTGGCGCCGCGAGAGACCGAGCCGCCGGCCAAACGGGTGAGCAAGGTGGTCAGTCTGCCGCGCTCGGTGATGCTGCGGATCGTGATGATCATGACGGCCACCGCGATCACCGGCAGCGTGCTGTTCAACTTCACCACGAATGGCAACGGGCAGCTGATGTCCGAACGCTTCGCCGGCATCATCAACGACCCGGCGACGATCGGCCTGCTGCTGGCGGCCGTCTACGCGATCGCGTCGGTCGCCCAGGTCATCGTCGGGCGCCTGATCGACCGCTACCCGCTCAAGCGCATCTACGTCGGCATCGTGATGTGCCAGGCGCCGCTGCTGCTGCTGGCCGCCCACGCGCAGGGCTGGTGGATGTTCCTGTTGATGATCGCGATCATGGTGTCGATCTTCGGCGCGATCCCTTTCACCGACGCGATGGTGGTGCGCTACGTCGATGACAGGATGCGTTCGCGGGTCTCCGGCATCCGGATCGCGGTGTCCTTCGGGGTCAGCTCGCTGGCGGTCTGGGCCCTGGGGCCGCTGGTCAAGGCCTCTGGCTTCCAGTGGCTGCTGCTGTTGATGTCGGGTATCGCGCTGGTCACGCTGGCCTGCGCCCTGATGCTTCCCGACGCGAGCCAGACCAACCCGATCGCGGCCAAGCCCGAGGCTGCCTGACACCTTTCCCGAGGAGACCCGATGCCGATCTACGAACTGCGCACCTACCAAGTGGTCGTCGGCAAGATGGCCGACGTGGTCGAGCTCTACCGCACCGAAGGCTACCCGGCGATCGCCAAACACCCGCCCAGGCTGGTGGGCTACTTCACCGGCGACATCGGTGCGCTGAACGAACTGGTGCACCTCTGGAAGTTCGACGACGACGCGGACCGCCGCGCGTTCTGGTCGGCGCTGTTCGCCGACGAGGCCTTCATGGCCTTCGCCCGCAAGCTGCGGCCGATGCTGCTCTCGCAGAACAACAAGCTGCTGATGGCCTCGCCCTGGGGACCTCACCCTTGAGCTGAGCTCGCCGGCCGGTCGCGCCGGCCCCGGTGTTCCGACTGGCGGTGCACCGGCGAGGTGCGAAACTTCGCGCTTCAATTCCGGGACCTTGCCCGGTATCATGCAAGGTTCGTCCGCGTTCGCTTCGCTGCACTGCCACAATCGGCACCGGGCTCCTGGCTGCCGACCCCGTCGACACGTCCGCTCCGCTGTCCTCCCGCGGGGAGGGCCCGTCGGTCCGGATCGGGGAGGCCGGGTCCGCCGGCCGTGGTCTTCGCTGCGAGTGAACGCTCATGAACAGTCGTCAACGACAGGGATAGCGCGGAGCGCCGAGATGCACACGAAGCCCCCCAAGGAGCCGCCAGCGGCCCCCCATTCGCCATTGTCGGCCCAGGGCCTGTACGACCCGGCCAACGAGCACGATGCCTGCGGCGTCGGCTTCGTGGCCCACATCAAGGGCAAGAAGAGCCACAAGATCATCGAGCAGGGCCTGCGGGTGCTGTGCAACCTCGACCACCGGGGGGCGGTGGGCGCGGATCCGCTGATGGGCGACGGCGCCGGCATCCTGACCCAGATCCCCGACCAGTTCTTCCGCGAGGAGATGGCCGCCCAGGGCGTGAACCTGCCGCCGGCCGGCGAGTACGGCGTGGGCATCGTCTTCCTGCCCAAGGAGCACGCCTCCCGCGAGGCCTGCGAGCAGGAGCTCGAGCGAGCGGTCCGCGCCGAGCGCCAGGTGGTGCTCGGCTGGCGTGACGTGCCGGTGGACCACACGATGGAGATGTCGCCCACCGTGAAGGCCAAGGAGCCGGTGATCCGCCAGATCTTCATCGGCCGCGGCCCGGACGTGATGGTCACCGACGCGCTCGAGCGCAAGCTGTACGTGATCCGCAAGATGGCCAGCCACGCGGTCCAGTCGCTGAACCTGAAGCACGGCAAGGAGTACTTCGTGCCGTCGATGTCGGCGCGCACGATCGTCTACAAGGGCCTGCTGCTGTGCGGCCAGGTCGGCCAGTACTACAAGGATCTTCAGGACCCGCGCTTCGTCTCGGCGCTGGCGCTGGTGCATCAGCGCTTCTCGACCAACACCTTCCCGGAGTGGCCGCTGGCCCACCCGTACCGGCTGATCGCGCACAACGGCGAGATCAACACGGTCAAGGGCAACTACAACTGGCTGCGCGCCCGCGAGGGCGTGATGCGCTCGCCGGTGCTCGGCGACGACCTGCCCAAGCTGTACCCGATCGTCTACGCCGGCCAGTCGGACACCGCGACGTTCGACAACTGCCTCGAGCTGCTGGTGATGGCCGGCTACCCGATCGCGCACGCGATGATGATGATGATCCCCGAGGCGTGGGAGCAGCACACGCTGATGGATCCGAAGCGCCGCGCGTTCTACGAGTTCCACGCGGCGATGATGGAGCCCTGGGACGGCCCGGCCGCGATCGCGTTCACCGACGGCCGCCAGATCGGCGCGACGCTCGACCGCAACGGCCTGCGCCCGGCGCGCTACTGCGTGACCGACGACGACATGGTGATCATGGCCTCCGAGGCCGGCGTGCTGCCGATCCCCGAGAGCAAGATCGTCAAGAAGTGGCGCCTGCAGCCGGGCAAGATGTTCCTGATCGACCTCGACCAGGGCCGCATCATCGACGACGCCGAGCTGAAGAACCAGCTCGCCAACAGCAAGCCCTACCGCGAGTGGATCGAGGCGATCCGCATCAAGCTCGACGAGATCGACGCGCAGCGCGCCGACGTCCAGGTCGACCTCGATGCGACCCGTCCGCTCGCCAGCCTGATCGACCGTCAGCAGGCCTTCGGCTACACGCAGGAGGACATCAAGTTCCTGATGACGCCGATGGCGCAGTCGGGCGAGGAAGCCGTCGGCTCGATGGGCAACGACTCCCCGCTGGCGGTGCTGTCCGACAAGAACAAGCCGCTGTACCACTACTTCAAGCAGCTGTTCGCGCAGGTGACGAACCCGCCGATCGACCCGATCCGCGAGCAGTTGGTGATGTCGCTGGTGTCGTTCATCGGTCCGAAGCCGAACCTTCTGGACCTGAACAACATCAACCCGCCGATGCGCCTGGAGATCGCCCAGCCGATCCTCGATGCCGAGGACATGGCCAAGATCCGGCACATCGAGCACTACACCGACAACAAGTTCAAGTCGTTCGAGCTCGACATCTGCTATCCGCTGTCCTGGGGCCCGCGCGGCGTCGAGGCGCGGCTGGCCTCGCTGGCGGCGCACGCCGAGGACGCGGTGCGTTCGGGCTACAACATCCTGATCGTCTCCGACCGCAAGGTCTGCGCCGACAGCGTCGCGATTCCGGCGCTGCTGGCGATGAGCGCGGTGCACCAGCACCTGGTCGACAAGGGCCTGCGCACCAGCACCGGTCTGGTCGTCGAGACCGGCAGCGCCCGCGAGGTCCACCACATCGCGCTGCTGGCCGGGTACGGTGCGGAGGCGATCCACCCGTACCTCGCGATGGAGACGCTGGTCGCGATGCACCCGGGCTCGCCCGAGGCGGGCGCGAAGGCGGTCTACAACTACGTGAAGGCGATCGGCAAGGGCTTGAACAAGGTGATGTCCAAGATGGGCATCTCCACGTACATGAGCTACTGCGGTGCCCAGATCTTCGAGGCGATCGGCCTGTCTCGCGCGCTGGTCGGCAAGTACTTCACCGGCACCGCCAGCAACGTCGAGGGCATCGGCGTGTTCGAGGTCGCCGAGGAGGCGATCCGCCAGCACCAGGCCGCGTTCGGCAACGACCCGGTGCTCGCCAACAGCCTGGAGGCCGGCGGCGAGTACGCCTACCGGATCCGCGGCGAGGCGCACATGTGGACGCCCGACAGCATCGCGAAGCTGCAGCACGCGACGAAGGCCAACAGCTTCGCCACGTACAAGGAGTACGCGCGGCTGATCAACGACCAGAGCCAGCGGCACATGACGCTGCGCGGCCTGTTCGAGTTCCGCTTCGACCACTGCCAGCCGGTGCCGATCGAGGAGGTCGAGCCCGCCAAGGAGATCGTCAAGCGCTTCGCCACCGGTGCGATGTCGCTCGGCTCGATCTCCACCGAGGCGCACACCACGCTGGCGATCGCGATGAACCGGATCGGCGGCAAGAGCAACACCGGCGAGGGCGGCGAGGACGCGATGCGCTACCGCGCCGAGCTGCGCGCCGGCAAGTCGGTGATCCGTGACGGCGACACCGTCGGCGCGGTGATCGGTGCCGACCGCATCGAGGCCGACATCCCGCTGAAGGCCGGCGATTCGCTGCGCTCGCGGATCAAGCAGGTGGCCTCGGGCCGCTTCGGCGTCACCGCCGAGTACCTGTCCAGCGCCGACCAGATCCAGATCAAGATGGCCCAGGGCGCCAAGCCCGGCGAGGGCGGCCAGCTCCCCGGCCACAAGGTATCCGACTACATCGGGTTGCTGCGCTACTCGGTGCCCGGCGTCGGCCTGATCTCGCCGCCGCCGCACCACGACATCTACTCCATCGAAGACCTCGCGCAGCTGATCCACGACCTGAAGAACGCGAACGACCGCGCATCGATCTCGGTCAAGCTGGTCTCCGAGGTGGGTGTGGGCACCGTGGCCGCCGGCGTCTCGAAGGCGAAGGCCGACCACGTCGTGATCGCCGGTCACGACGGCGGCACCGGCGCCTCGCCGCTGTCGTCGATCAAGCACGCCGGCACGCCCTGGGAGCTCGGCCTGGCCGAGACCCAGCAGACGCTGGTGATGAACCAGCTGCGCGGGCGAATCGTCGTGCAGGCCGACGGCCAGATGAAGACCGGCCGCGACGTGGTCATCGGCGCGTTGCTGGGCGCCGACGAGTTCGGCTTCGCGACCGCGCCGCTGGTGGTCGAGGGCTGCATCATGATGCGCAAGTGCCACCTGAACACCTGTCCGGTCGGCGTCGCCACCCAGGATCCGGTGCTGCGCCAGCGCTTCCAGGGCAAGCCCGAGCACGTGGTCAACTACTTCTTCTTCGTCGCCGAGGAGGTCCGCGAGCTGATGGCGCGCCTGGGCATCCGGCGCTTCGACGACCTGATCGGCCGGGCCGACCTGCTCGACACCCGCAAGGGGGTGGCGCACTGGAAGGCGCGCGGGCTCGATTTCTCCCGCGTGTTCCACCAGCCGTCCGTGGCGCCGGGCACGCCGGTGCGCTGCGTCGACGCGCAGGACCACGGGCTGGCCGGCGCGCTCGATCACAAGCTGATCGAACTCGCGCGTCCTGCGCTCGAGCGCCGTGAGAAGGTCTCGTTCATCCTGCCGATCCGCAACGTCAACCGCACCGTCGGCACGATGCTCTCCGGCGAGGTCGCCCGGCGCTACGGGCACGACGGCCTGCCCGAGGACACGATCCACGTGCAGTTCAACGGCACCGCGGGCCAGAGCTTCGGCGCCTTCCTGTCGCGCGGCATCACGCTCGATCTGGTCGGCGAGGCCAACGACTACGTCGGCAAGGGTCTGTCGGGCGGACGTGTCGTCGTGCGGCCCACGAACGACTTCCGTGGCAAGGCCGACGAGAACATCATCGTCGGCAACACCGTGATGTACGGCGCGATCGAAGGCGAGGTGTTCATCTCGGGCGTCGGTGGCGAGCGCTTCTGCGTGCGCAACTCCGGCGCGACCGCGGTCGTCGAGGGCACTGGCGACCACGGCTGCGAGTACATGACCGGCGGCACCGTCGTCGTGCTCGGGCAGACCGGGCGCAACTTCGCGGCCGGCATGTCCGGTGGCGTGGCCTATGTCTACGACGCGGCCGGCGACTTCTCCCAGCGCTGCAACCTGGCGATGGTCGCGCTCGAGCCGGTGCTCTCCACCGCCGAGCAGCTCGTGCAGACCGACCCGGCCACCTGGCACCGCGGCGAGTGCGACGAGATCGTGCTGAAGTCGCTGGTCGAACGACACTTCAAGTTCACCGGCAGCGAGAAGGCACGCGCGATCCTCGACAACTGGGATGCGGCGCGGGCGCGCTTCGTGAAGGTGTTCCCGAACGAGTACAAGCGGGCACTGGGCGAACTGCACGCGGCACGCCAGAAGAGCCTCGCGAAAGAGAAGGCGACCGCGTGAGGCCGGGCGCCCGCGGGGCGCCCGACGGCCACACCGGACCACGCACCTAGACCTCGGACATTGGGTTAGACGATGGGCAAGATCACCGGATTCATCGAGTTCCAGCGACTGTCGGAGGCGGCGGAGGACAGCCGCTCGCGCGTCAAGCATTACCGGGAATTCGTCGCGCACCTGACCGACGCGCAGGCCTCGCAGCAGGGCGCGCGTTGCATGGACTGCGGCATCCCGTTCTGCCAGACCGGCTGCCCGGTCAACAACATCATTCCCGACTGGAACGACCTGGTGTTCCGGGGCGAGTGGCGGGCCGCGCTCGACGTTCTCCACTCGACGAACAACTTCCCGGAATTCACCGGCCGCATCTGCCCGGCGCCCTGCGAGGCCTCGTGCACGCTGAACATCAACTCCGATGCGGTGGGGATCAAGTCGATCGAACACGCGATCATCGACAAGGGCTGGGAGATGGGCTGGGTGGTGCCGCAGCCGCCGGCCAGCCGCACCGGCCGCAAGGTGGCGGTGGTCGGGTCCGGCCCGGCCGGGCTGGCCTGCGCGCAACAGCTCGCGCGCGTCGGCCACGAGGTCACCGTGTTCGAGAAGAACGACCGGATCGGCGGCCTGCTGCGCTATGGCATCCCCGACTTCAAGATGGAGAAGTCGCTGATCGACCGCCGCATCGAGCAGATGCGCGCCGAAGGCGTCGTGTTCAAGACCGGCGTCCACGTCGGCGAGGCGGGCAGCCCCGCCGGGGTCACCAACCTGGCCACCTCGCGCATCTCCCCGAAGGAGCTGCTCGCGCAGTTCGACGCGGTGGTGCTCTCGGGCGGTGCCGAGGTGCCGCGCGATCTGCCGGTGCCGGGCCGCGAACTGGCCGGCGTGCACTACGCGATGGAGTTCCTGCCGCAGCAGAACCGCGTCAACGCCGGCGACTCGGTGCCCGACCAGATCAAGGCCACCGGCAAGCACGTGATCGTGATCGGCGGCGGTGACACCGGCTCCGACTGCGTGGGCACCAGCAACCGCCACGGCGCGGCCTCGGTCACCCAGTTCGAGCTGATGCCCCAGCCGCCGGAGCAGGAGAACAAGGCGCTCACCTGGCCGTACTGGCCGGTGAAGCTGCGCACCTCGTCCTCGCACGAGGAGGGCTGCTCGCGCGACTGGGCGGTCACCACGCAGTGCTTCAAGGGCAAGGACGGCAAGGTCACCTCGCTGGTGGCCGCGCGCGTCGAGTGGACCCGCGACCCGGCCACCGGCCAGATGCGCATGACCGAGGTGCCGGGTTCGTCGTTCGAACTGAAGGCCGATCTCGTGCTGTTCGCGATGGGATTCGTCGCGCCGGTGGGTTCGGTGATGGAGGCCTTCGGGGTCGACAAGGACGCCCGCGGCAACGCGAAGGCCGACACCGAGGGCGACACCAGCTACCACACGAACGTGCCGAAGGTCTTCGCCGCCGGCGACATGCGCCGGGGGCAATCGCTGGTGGTCTGGGCGATCCGCGAGGGGCGCCAGTGCGCCCGCTCGGTGGACGCCTTCCTGATGGGCAGCTCGACGCTGCCGCGCTGATCGACACGGCCGCCCGGACGGCGCCGGTGGCGCGCCGTTCGCGGCGCCAGCCGGACGTTTCGCGCCGCGGGCGCGTGCTCCGGTCGCAGCGCCGGGTGCGGCCCGGCGCACGCCGGCACAGTGGGGACCTCACCTGACACGGAGTCCCCGATGCCCACCCATCCTCTCGTTCCCGACGTCTCGATCGCCACCTGGGTGCACCTGACGGCGGCCCTGGTCAGTGTCGTGCTCGGCGCCTGGCAGCTGCTCGTCCGTCGTGCCAGGACGCGTCACCGGTTCGTGGGCTACGCGTGGGTGATCGCGATGACCGTGACCGCCGTCTCCTCGTTCTGGTTGACCAGCCCGCTGGGCTTCGCGAGCCTGGGTGGCCTGAGCTGGATCCACGGCCTGTCGGTCTGGACGCTGGTGTCGCTCGCCGTGGCGATCGCGATGATCCGGGCGGGGCGCGTCGCCGAGCACCGCCGATGGATGACGTCGAGCTTCGTCGGGCTGCTCGTGGCCGGGGTCTTCGCGGCCGCCTCGCCGGGGCGCGTGCTGAACACGTTGATCGTCGCCAGTGCCCCCCAGTTGCTCGCGCTGGGCGCGCGCTGAGACCGAACCGGTGAATCCTCGGGGGCTGGCGACGTACACTGTGCCGATGTCGCTGTCGACGATCACGCGAGCCGTCTGGCGCTCGCTGGCCACGGCCTGGACCACCGAGCCGCACGGGCCGGTGTGGGCCCCGTGGGCCTGGACCATGGTGCTGAACACCGGGATCGCGGTGCTGATCACGGTGCTCAGTCCGACGCGTGCGGGCCTTTTCGGCGAGAACTTCATCGTCAGCCAGTGCATCGGCCTGGTGATCCACGGCCTGTTCACCGGGATCGGACACCTGTTGTCGATCGAAATGTTCGAGATGCCCGCCGGCCTGAGGCTGTTGTACGTGATGGCCGTCGTGCTGGCCGGCAGCTGGATCGGGTTCGCGCTGGGCATGCTGCTGGTGCTTCGCGATGGCGCCCAGGTCGCGGCGATGCTGGGGCGCGCCAGCGGCAGCCTGATCGCGATGCCGCTGATCTACGCGACGCTGATGGTGGTCCTGTTCACCGGTGTCGGCCGCTGGCGGGCCCGCCAGCTCGCCGCCGCGCGTGTCCAGGGCGAACACCTGCGCGCCGAACGCGAGCTGATCGCCGCCCGGCTCGCGCTGCTGAACGCGCAGATCGAACCCCACTTCCTCTACAACACGCTCGCCCACGTCCGCGCACTGACCGTGCGCGATCCGGTCGCCGCGCAGCGGATGATCGACGCCCTCATCGAGTACCTGCGCGCGGCCTCCCGAAGCCTGTCCCGCTCGCTGATCCCGCTGCGTGAGGAGATCGACTCGGTGCGGGGCTACCTCGGCGTGATGCAGCAGCGTCTCGGTGATCGGCTGCGTGTGGAGTGGGCGGTGCCCGCACCGGCGATGGCCGTGCCGGTGCCGCCGGCGGCCCTGCAGACCCTGGTCGAAAACGCGATCAAGCACGGCATCGAGCCCAGCAGCGAGGGCGGGGTGATCCGGATCGGCGCGCGCGAGTGCGCAGCCGCCTGGGAGGTCGACGTGTCGAACACCGGCGTCGGGTTCGAGTCGCCAGTGCGCACCGCCTCCTCGGGCACCGGCCTGGTGAACCTGCGCGAGCGGCTGCGGCTGGCGCTCGGCCCGCAGGCCACGCTGGTGCTCGAGCGCGAAGAGCCCTGGACCCGCGCCCGCCTGCACCTGGTGGCGCCCGTCGCGGCTGCGCTGCCGACGACGACCGGAGGGGAGCGATGACCACCGCGCTGATCGCCGAGGACGAAGCCCTGCTGGCCGATGCGCTGCGCGAGCAACTCGCGAGGGCGTGGCCGACGCTGCAGGTGCTGCCGACCGCGTCCGACGGCGAGGTCGCCCTGCAGACGCTGGCCCGTGATCGGCCCGACGTGGTCTTCCTCGATGTCCGGATGCCCCGCCGCTCGGGCCTGGAGGTCGCCCAGGCGATCGCCGCGGGGCTGGCCCAGGCCGCGGACTACGCGCCGATCGTCGTCTTCGTCACCGCCTACGACCAGTACGCGATCGACGCGTTCGACGCCGCCGCGGTCGACTATCTGCTCAAGCCGGTCTCCGACGAGCGCCTGTCGCGCTGCGTGGCCCGGGTGCAGGCCCGCCTGCAGCCGGCCGCCGACGGGTCGCAGCCGGCCGGTGGCGAGGCGCTCGCCCGGCTGGTGCAGGCCCTGGGCGCCCAGCTCGGCGCGGCGTTGCCGGGCGCAGGCGGCACGCGGCCGCGCTTTCTTCGCGCCAGCCTGGGCGACGTGATCCGGCAGATCCCGGTCGACGAGATCCTCTACCTCGAGGCTCAGGACAAGTACGTCGCGGTCGTGACGCGCGACCACACGGCGCTGGTCCGCACGCCGCTCTCCGAACTGCTGTCGATGCTCGATCCCGAGCGATTCGTGCAGATCCACCGTTCCACCGTCGTGCGGCTGGACGCGATCGAATCGATCCGCCGCGACATCACCGGTCGGCAGTTCGTGCACCTGCGCGAGACGGCGGGTGGGCGCGACGTGAAGCTCGCGGTGAGCCGCCAGTACGCGGGGCAGTTCCGCGGCCTCTAGGAGGCTGTCGGGCCGCGACCCGGGCGACTCAGACGATCGGGATCATCACCACGCGCGAGAACGCGGGACGTGCGGCCAGACGCTGGTACCAGTCGAAGACGCGCTCGCGCGCGGGCGGCGTGAAGCCCACGCTCGACCACGGCAGGTGGAACCACCGGTAGATGTGCATGCCCAGGGTGATCTCGGCCAGCGTCGGGCTGTCGCCGCACAGCCAGGGCCGGCGCGCGAGGGCCGCCTCGAGCACCAGCAGGTCCTCGGCGGTCTTCTCGCCGCTGGCGCGGATCGCCGCGGTGTCGCGTTCGGCGGGCGGGGTGCGGATCAGGCCCCAGAAGCCCGGCACCAGCGAGGGGCCGAGCCGGGAGAGGCTCCAATCCATCCAGTGCTCGACATCGGCCCGGGCCTGGTGGTCGGTGGGATACCACTGCGCGGCCTGGTGCCGGTTGGCCAGGTAACGGCAGATGCTGTTCGATTCCCAGAGCGTGAAGTCGCCGTCCTGCAGGGTCGGCACGAGTCCGTTCGGGTTCAACGCACGATAGGCCGGTTCGTGATTGCCGCCGAACGGCCCGCCGATGTCGATGCGCTCATACGGCAGGCCGATCTCCTCGGCCAACCACACCACCTTCTGAACGTTCGACGACGTGATGCGGCCCCAGACCTTGATCATGCGCGCCCTCCTCGCGCGAAGTATGCCTACAATCCCCAGCCATGCCGGACGACGACCCGATCAAACGACACATCCGCACGGTGCCCGACTGGCCGGAACCCGGCGTGCAGTTCCGTGACATCACGCCGCTGCTGGCCGAGCCCTCGGCCTTCGCTCGGGTGATCGACGCGCTCGCCGATCGGCACCGCGAACAGCCGCCGGATCGGGTCGCCGGCATCGAGGCGCGTGGATTCATCCTGGGGGCGGTCATCGCCCACCGCCTGCACCGGGGCTTCGTCCCGGTGCGCAAGCAGGGCAAGCTGCCCTTCGACACCGTGGGGCAGGCCTACGACCTCGAGTACGGTCAGGCGGTCGTCGAGGTGCATGCCGATGCCTGCGTGCCGGGAGAACGCATCCTGCTCGTCGATGACCTGATCGCGACCGGTGGCACGATGCTCGCGGCGGCGCAGTTGCTGCGGCGACTGGGAGCCACCGTGATCGAGTGCGTGGCGATCGTCGATCTGCCCGAGCTGGGCGGCTCGCAGCGGCTGCGAGAGGCCGGTCTGTCGGTCCATCACCTGGTGACGTACGAGGGCGGCTGATGGACGAGGTGCGCATCGACAAGTGGTTGTGGGCGGCGCGCTTCTTCAAGACCCGCAGCCTCGCCCAGGAGGCGATCGACAACGGTCGGGTGACGGTCGACGGCGCGCGCATCAAGGCCTCGCGCGCGGTGCATGTCGGCGACGAGGTGGCGCTGCGACAAGGCGAGATCGAGCGCAGCGTGATCGTGCGCGAGGTCTCGGGCGTGCGTGGGCCGGCCCCGGTGGCGCAGGCGCTCTACGAGGAGACCGACGAGTCGATCCGGCGCCGTGTGCAGGCCCAGGCCCGTCGCGCGCTCGCACCCGAGCCGGCGCTGGCGATCGATGGCGGGCGACCCACCAAGCGCGAACGACGCGCGATCGACCGGCTGCGCGACCATGACTGAACGGAAGACCTCGGATCCGCGCGGCCTCGCGGCCTCCCCTGCGGGCGCGCCCGAAGGCGCCTGGATGCTGATCACCGGCGGCAGCCGGGGAATCGGCGCAGCGTGCGCACGACTCGCCGCGGCCGAGGGCTGGCGGATCGCGATCAGTTATCGGGAGGCGGCCGACGAGGCCGATGCGCTGGTGCGGGCCCTGACGGCGAGCGGCACGCAGGCCTTCGCGGTGCGGGCCGACGTCGCCGACGAAGCGCAGGTGATGGCCCTGTTCGACGCGATCGATCGCGCCGGCGGGCCGCTGGGGGCGCTGGTGAACAACGCCGGGGTGGTCGCGCCGGCCGCCCGTCTCGAGGATTTCACCCTCGCGCGCATCGAGCGCGTGATGCGCATCAACGTGATCGGCGCGATGCTGTGCGCGCGCGAGGCGGTGCGCCGGATGTCGCATCGGCGAGGCGGTCGCGGCGGGTCGATCGTCAACGTGTCCTCGGTGGCCGCGCGGCTCGGGTCGCCGGACGAATACATCGACTATGCGGCCTCGAAGGGCGCGCTGGACACGATGACCGTCGGCCTGGCCAAGGAGGTCGCGGCCGATGGGGTGCGGGTGAACGCGGTCCGCCCGGGACTGATCGAGACCGACATCCACGCCAGTGGTGGTCGGCCCGATCGGGTCGCGCGGCTGCAGGGCTCGGTGCCGATGCGCCGGGGCGGGTCCGCCGAGGAGGCGGCGCGTCCGATCGTCTGGTTGTGCTCGTCCCAGGCCAGCTACGTGACCGGTGCGCTGATCGATGTCGCCGGTGGCCGCTGACACGCCGGCGGGCAGCGTCGCGGGGGAGGTGGACATGCATCGGGCGGTTCTGATCGGGTACGCTTGTCGCTGTGTGGCCGACAGGCGCTGCCGCGGTCGGATCCGTGCCCACAGGAAGGTTGCCGATGCCTCGAGTGATCGCTGAGTCGTCCGCCGCGCGCGCGGTGCCGGCTGGCCCGCGCGTGTCGGTGCGTGGTCGGTGGGCAGGGCTGCCGGTGGTGCTCGTGCTGTCGGCGTGTGCCGCACCGGCCAACGCGCCACGCCCGGCGCCGCCTGCGCCGGCCCCACCGGGCGCCGCGGCGCCCGCCACGGGTTCCCTCGCCGAACCCGCGGTCCGCCAGCAGCTCGCCACCTCGCTCGGCGCGCGCGGATGGCGGCTGATCGGCACCACCAACAATGCGGCGCCGGATGCCGAACCCAACCTGGTGTTCGCGCACCCGGGATCGGCCGCCACGGCGGGCACGACGGTGCGTGTCTGGACGCTGACGGTGCTCTCGGACCGTCGTGCCGCCAACGAGCGGGCGGCCGCGGTGGGCGTTCAGTCGGAAGTGGATTGCGCGCGCGGCCAGTTCCGCACGCTCGGGCGCGCCACCTACCGCGATCGCCTGGCCGCCGATCAGATCGCGCTCACCCCGATCACCAACCCCACCGCCGCGACGATCGCGCAGGGTTCGGTGGCCTTCCACCTGCAAAACCTCGTCTGCGGCACGCGGCCGAGTTCGGGCAGCGGCGTGGTGATCGCGCCCGGGCGGGTGCTCACCAACCACCACGTCGCGCAGAACTGCACGCAGTTGCAGGTGGTCCAGGAGGGGCAGCGCCACCCCGCGCGGCTGCTCGCCCACGACGAGCGCAACGACCTCGCGCTGCTCGAGGCGACGACGGTGTCGCCCCGCGGGCGCGGTGCCCCGCCGCTGCGGCGCGTGCCCGTCACCGGCGAAAACGTGATGGTGGCGGGTTTCCCGCTGTCCGGATTGCTCGGCAACGACATCGTCGTCACGACCGGCATCGTCAATTCACTCGCCGGTCTGCGCAACGACCCCACGCAGTTGCAGATCTCCGCACCGGTGCAGCCCGGCAACAGTGGCGGGCCACTGCTCGATCGCAGCGGTCAACTGCTGGGCCTGGTGGTCAGCAAGCTCAACGTGCTGCGCACGGCGGCGGCCACCGGAGACATCGCGCAGAACGTCAACTTCGCGATCAAGCCCGAGGTGATCCGGCTGTTCCTCGGCGCCAATGGGCAGCCGACGCGCTCGGTCGACGCCGGGCCCCGGCTCGAAGGCGAGGACCTCGCCCTGCGCGCGCGCGACATGACGGTGAAGGTGGAGTGCTCGGGATCGCGGCCCGCGGTGGCCGGGGCCGCGTCGCCCACGGTCTCGCGCTGAGGCTCAGCGCCAGGCGAAACCCGGTTGCTCGAAGTGTGCGACGCGGGTCGCGCGATCGTTCAGGCAGACTTCGCGGAACTGATAGAGGATGGCCGCCGTCGGGGCGGCGATCCAGTTGTCGCCCACCGGCATGCGCAGCACCGGGATGTCGCCGCCGTGTTCTTCCAGGTCGAGCATCGGCGCGTCCTCGCGCTGGAACTCGGTGACCGGGATCCGGTGAATCGAGGCCACCTCGTCGGGATTGGGCACCAGTTCGAGCCGCGCACCCGCCCAGATCACCACCGGCGTCATGATGAAGCCGGAGCGGGTGACGAAGTCGTCCAGACGACCGAGCACCGAGGTCTCGTCCAGGCTCAGCCCCACCTCCTCGCGCATCTCGCGCAAGGCGGTCTGCTCGGCGGATTCCCCGGGGTCGATCCGGCCGCCGGGCAATGCCCACTGACCGGGGTGGCTGCGCAGTTTCAGCGATCGACGCGTCAGGATCAGGGCGGCGCCCGGGTGCCAGCGCTCGTGCCGGGGCATCCCGGACAGGTCGGCGCCGCGGGCCGAGTCGGTGATCGCCACCGCCACCGCGGCGGCGCGGGCGCCGGTGTGATCGGCCCGGTTCACCGCGAACCGGGAGAGGCGATCGATGACCAGTGAGCGAAAGGCGTCGTTGCAGTCCATGGGGGCGCGAGGCGACGGCCGCACGGGCGGCCGGACCGTAACGATCATACGGGTTCGTGTGGCGACCCGGTGAACCGCGCCAAGGCCCCCGTTCCGATGACCGGGGTGAGCCCGCGCGCGGCCATCGCGATCCGATCCGCGGGTGCCGCGGGCCAGGATCCGCGTTCCGAAATCGTTCCCCGAGGGCGACGCGGCCGATCCGCGATCCGGCCACGGAACGCGAGCGCGTCGCGCGGCGGCGCGCCCCGATGGCCGGGTGCAACAATCGGCCGATGTCGAACCCCATGGCGCCGGAGTCCACCCGCTCGTGCTGCGCGCCGGCCGCGAGGCCCGGTGTGGCCGGCGCGCGGGCGTTGCCCGACACCCGGGTCGCCGCGCACCCGTCAGCCGCGGCGCTGGCCCCGATGGTCGAACTGCCCGGCGGTCGCTTCGAGATGGGCTGCGATGCCGACGAGGGCGAGCCTGGCGACGGCGAGGGCCCCGCCCGCGAGGTCTGGCTGTCGCCGTTCCGGATCGATGCCGCCGCGGTCAGCAACCGCGACTTCGCGCGCTTCGTCGCGGCCACCGGGTACCTCTCCGTGGCCGAGGAGGTGGGCAGCAGCTTCGTCTTCGCGGGCCTGCTGCCCGACGACTTCGAACTCACTCGGGGCGTCTGGGAGGCGCCCTGGTGGCGCGAGGTGCCGGGCGCCTGCTGGCACCGCCCCGAGGGCGCGGGTTCCTCGATCGACCAGCGGCTCGATCACCCGGTGGTGCACGTCAGCTGGCACGATGCGCGCGCGTTCGCCGAGTGGGCGGGCAAGCGTTTGCCCACCGAGGCCGAGTGGGAGTACGCGGCGCGCGGCGGGCTCGAGCGCCGCCGCTACCCCTGGGGAGACGAGTTGACGCCCGGGGGCGAGCACCGCTGCAACATCTGGCAAGGCGTCTTCCCGCGGTCCAACACCCGGGAGGACGGCCACTACGGCACCGCGCCAGTGGCCGCGTACGCGCCCAACGGCTTTGGCCTGTACAACACCTGCGGCAACACCTGGGAGTGGTGCGCCGACTGGTGGGGCCTGGCCCACGCGCCGGCCGGCGCCCGCGACCCGCGAGGGCCTGTGCTTGGCGATCGCCGCGTGATCCGCGGCGGCAGCTATCTGTGCCACGAGAGCTACTGCTACCGCTATCGGGTGGCGGCCCGCAGCGCGAACGACCCCACGGCCACCACCGGCCACCTGGGGTTCCGATGCGCCGCGGACGTCCCGCACGACACAACCCCCAACCAGGAGACACGATGAGCGACCCGTCCTATCGACAGGTGGTCGGCCTGACCACCCGCGATTCCACCCCCGAATGGCCCGCGCCGACCACCGCGCCGCGCGGGGCGCCGAACATCGTCTACATCGTGTTCGACGATCTCGGTTTCGCCGACCTGGGCTGCTACGGCTCGGAGATCGCGACCCCGCACATCGACGCCTTGGCCCGCGGCGGCCTGCGCTACACCAACTTCCACACCACGGCACTGTGCTCGCCGACGCGGGCCGCGCTGCTCACCGGGCGCAACCACCATTCGGTGGGCATGGGGGGCCTGGCCGACTGGGACCTCGGTTTTCCGGGCATGCGTGGACGCATCGCCAAGAGCGCCGGCACGCTGGCCGAGATGCTGCGGCTGAACGGCTACAACACCTTCGCCACCGGCAAGTGGCACCTGACGCCCACGTTCGAGACCTCGGCCTCGGGCCCGTTCGACCAGTGGCCGCTGCAGCGCGGCTTCGACCGCTACTACGGTTTCCTCGAGGGCGAGACCAACCAATGGCATCCCGAACTGGTGCTCGACAACCACCATGTCGATGCGCCGCAGCGCGAGGGCTATCACCTGTCCGAGGACATCGTCGACACCTCGATCGGGTTCCTGCGCGAGCAGCGGATGATGACCCCGGACAAGCCGTTCTTCCTCTACATGTGCCTGGGTGCGCAGCACGCGCCGCACCACGCGCCACGCGAGTACATCGACAAGTACGTGCCGGTGTTCGAGAAGGGATGGGATCGCACCCGCGAGGAGCGCCTGGCCCGGCAGAAGCAACTGGGCATCGTGCCGGCCGACACCGTGCTGCCACCCCGCAACCCGGGCGTCAAAGCCTGGGACGCGCTGAGCGACGACGAGCGCAAGCTGGCGGTGCGGCTGCAGGCGGCCTTCGCGGGCATGCTCGAGCACGCCGACGTGCAGATCGGCCGGCTGCTCGCGTGGCTGAAGCAGACCGGTGCGCTGGAGAACACCTTCATCGCGCTGATCTCCGACAACGGCGCGAGCCAAGAGGGGTCGCCCTTCGGCACCGTGAACGCGCTTCGCTACTTCAATGGGGTGCGCGACACCTTGCAGGACAACCTGCCGCATCTCGACGCGATCGGTGAAGGGCACCTGAACAACAACTACCCGCTCGGGTGGGCGATGGCCGGCAACACGCCGCTCAAGCGCTACAAGCAGAACACCCACGGTGGCGGCATCCGCGATCCCCTGATCGTCCACTACCCCAAGGGCATCGGCGACCAGGGCGCGATCCGGCGCCAGTTCCATCACGTCTCGGACATCACGCCCACCGTGCTGGAGATCACCGGCATCGCGCCGCCGGCCCGGATCAACGGCGTCGCGCAGCAACCGATCGAGGGGACCAGCTTCGCGTACAGCTTCACCGCCGCCGACGGCCCGTCGCGCAAGCGCACCCAGTACTTCGAGATGCTGGGTCATCGCGGCATCTGGCACGACGGCTGGAAGGCGGTCACCTGGCACCGCAACGGCACCTCGTTCGACGAGGACCAGTGGGAGCTCTACCATCTCGAGCAGGACTTCAACGAGATGCACGACCTGGCGGCCGAGCAGCCCGCGAAGCTGCAGGAGATGATCCGCCGCTGGTTTGCCGAAGCGGGCGCCTGCAAGGTGCTGCCGATGGACGATCGCATCGATCGCTTCGTCAGCTCGAACCCGCACAGCGTGGCGGCCCGCCGGTCCTGGGAACTGGTGCCGGGCACCGGGCGCATCCCGCAGGCGGCGGCGCCGGACATCCGCAACCGCTCGTACCGGATCACCGCGATCGTGGAGATCCCGGCGGGTGGTGCGCAAGGCGTGCTGATCGCCCAAGGCGACTGGTGCGGCGGGTATGCGCTCTACCTGCGCGATGGCCATCTGGAGCACGACTACAACTTCGTGAACCGTCACCACGTGGTGCGCTCGGACCGCCCCGTCCCGCCGGGCCGCCACGAGCTCACGTACGTGATGAAGAAGACCGGCGAGTACCGCGGAGAGGGCACGTTGCTGATCGACGGCGTGGCCTGTGGCACCGTGGTGCTGCCGCAGACCTACCGGGCGCAGGCCTCGTTCATCGGCCTGGAGGTCGGACGCGCGCCACGGCCGGCGGTCGGCGAGTTCGAGGCGCCATTCCCGTTCACCGGGGTGCTCGAAAAGATCGTGTTCGAACTGGACGATGACCAGGTGATCGACGCGGCACTCGCCCGCGAAGCGGCACTGGGTCGGCAGTAAGGGCACGGGTCGGCGCCGGTGGCCTTGTTCTCAGGGCCCGGCAATCCGCTGGGCATCGCGGACTACCGGCGCTTCCTGCTGGCGCGCGTGGCCACCAGCGTGGCCACGCAGACCCAGGTCGTCGCGGTCGGATGGCAGATGTACGAGCTCACCGGCAGCGCGATGGCGCTGGGCCTGGTGGGCCTCGTGCAGTTCCTGCCGGCGCTGGCGCTGATGCTGGTCGCCGGACCGATCGTCGATCGCCACGACCGCCGCCGCATCCTGATGACCTGCCGGGCACTGCAGGCGGCCGGCGCGCTGACCCTCGCGGTGGCCAGCAGCCAGGGCGCGCTGCAGCCCTGGGGGCTGTACCTGCTGGTGTTCCTGCTCGGCACCGTCGGTGCCTTCGAAGGGCCCGCCGGCCAGGCCTTGTTGCCGGCCCTGGTGCCCGCGCCGATGCTGCCCCGGGCCGTCGCGCTGGGGTCCAGCGGGCAGCAGGCCGCCACGATCGGCGGCCCGGCGCTCGGCGGCTTCCTGTATGTCGCGGGGCCGCACGTCGTCTACGGCGTGGCGGGCACGCTCTTCCTGCTGGCCTTGTTCGGCCTCTCGCGCATCGTGGCGCGCCCGCCCGCGGCCGAGCGTCCCCGGATCACGCTCGAGTACCTGATGGCCGGAATCGTCTTCATCCGTCGCCATCCGGTGTTGCTCGGCGCGGTGTCGCTGGACCTGTTCGCGGTGCTGCTCGGCGGGGCGACCGCGCTGCTGCCGATCATCGCACGTGACATCCTGCAGACGGGTCCCTGGGGTCTGGGCGTGCTGCGCTCGGCGCCCGCGGTGGGCGCGCTGATCGTCGCGCTGTGGCTGGCCCGGCATCCGCCGGCGCAGCGGATCGGTCGCCGGCTGCTGTTCGCGGTGGCGGTCTTCGGCATCGCGACGATCGTGTTCGGGCTGTCGCGTTCGCTGCCGTTGTCGCTGCTGGCCCTGGTCGTGATGGGAGGCGCCGACATGATCAGCGTCGTGATCCGGATCTCGCTGGTCCAGCTCGAGACGCCGGACGAGATGCGTGGGCGGGTCGGCGCGGTGAACTCGCTGTTCATCGGCGCCTCCAACCAGATCGGCGAGTTCGAGTCCGGCGCGCTCGCGGCGGTGGCGGGCGTGGTCCCTGCGGTGGTGATCGGGGGCGTCGGCACGTTGGCGGTGGTCGCGTTGTGGTGGCGATGGTTTCCCGCGCTGGTCGTGCGGGACCGGATCGTGCCCCGCGTGAGCGGCTGATCAGTCCGCGTCGCCCGGCCAGTCCGCGGGCCAGGCGAAGCGAGCCAGCAGCTCGGCGAAGGCACCGCTCGGTGGCGCCCGCAGTGTCAGCTCGGTGCCGAGCACCGGGTGGCGCAGACGCAGGCGCACGCAGGCCAGCAGCAACCGGTCGCAGCCGAAGGTGGTGCTGAAGAACCGGTTGTGCAGGCCCTTGCCGTGCGTGGCGTCGCCGATGATCGGGTGGGCGATGTGCTTCAGGTGCCGTCGCAGCTGGTGGCGTCGGCCGCTGTGGGGTTGCAGGCCCAGCAGCGCGTAGCGGCTGGCCGGGTAGCGGTCCACCGCGACCGGCAGCTCGATGCGGGCGAGCCGGGTGAATCGCGTGACGGCCTCGCGCGCCACGCCCGACCCCGGGCCGGCGAGCGGGTCCGGATCGTCGCGCAACGGGTGGTCGATGAGGCCTTGCGCGTCGGGCCAGCCGCGCACCACCGCGAAGTAGCGCTTGTCGATCGTGTCCGCGGCAAAGCCGCTCGCCAGCGTGCGGGCCACCTGCGGATCGAGCGCGAACAGCAGCACGCCCGAGGCGCCCTTGTCCAGGCGATGCACCGGCCACACACGCCGACCGATCTGCTCGCGCACCATCTGCAGCGCGAAGCGTGTCTCGTGGCGGTCGATGTCGGTGCGGTGCACCAGCAGGCCGGCGGGCTTGTCGACGGCGACCAGATGGTCGTCCTGGTGCAGCACCGTCAGTGGGCCAGGCGGTGGTGGTGACGCCGCGCCGGCTGGCGAACGGGTCATCGTTCGACGAGTGATCCCAGGACCACCGCCCGACGGGCCCGCCGCGGATCACGCACAGCGATCAGCCGGGGTCGGTAGGGGATCACGTCGGGCATCTGGCGAGGCTCCGCGGGCGGTGACGGGGGGCGGGCGACCGACGGGCGCTCAGCCGACAGGGGCGGCCGCGCCGCCGCCGGGCAGCCAGTCCAGCAGCCGGACGGTGTCGGCCGGCGTGGGGGCGACCGCGGCGATGTACCGATCGGGACGCAGGAGGATCGCGTGAAGCCGGCGCTCGCTCAACCAGGCGGCGGCCTGCGTCAGGGTGTCGTCGGCGCGGATCACGGCGGGTCGCCGCGCCGGGGCGAGGCGCGTCAGGCCGGATTCGAGGGACGGGATCGCCGCGGGCAGGCCGATCACCGCGAACCGGTCGCCGATCGCCTCGTCGAGCCAACGGCCGTCGCCCAGACGGGGCTGGGGGAAGATCGCGCCGCACGGCTCGACGGCCTCGCGCCAACCCGGCCCGAGGCCGGGGGCCGGGAACTCGAAGATCCGGGTGCCGCTGGCGAACTCGCGATCGCGGCGCGCGACCGCTTCCGGCGTGGTCGCCTGGATCACCTCCCCGAGCCGCACCGCCAGTTCGATGAAGGCGCGCGCGTGCGGGCGTCGCTCCGATTCGTAGGTGTCCAGCAGCGTGTCGGGCGCGCCATCCCGGATCACCGCGGCGAGCTTCCAGGCGAGGTTGGCCGCGTCGCGCATGCCCGCGCACAGCCCCTGTCCCAGGAAGGGCGGGGTCTGGTGAGCGGCGTCCCCGGCGATCAGCAGGCGGCCACGACGCCAGCCGTGCGCGAGCACCGCGTGGAAGGTGTAGACCACGCTGCGTTCGAGCGTGGCGTCCTCCGGCCGGATCCATCGTGAGAGCATCGGCCAGACGTTCTCGGGCCGCGCGATCCACGCGGGGTCGTCGCCGGGCATCAGCATGATCTCCCAGCGCCGTCGCGCGCCGGTGACGTAGCAGCTGGTCATCGGGCGGCGCGGGTCGCAGTGCTGCACGGTGTAGTCGGGCAAGCCCACGTCGTGGCGCAGGATCGCGTCGAAGACCAGCCAGGCCTGGTGCGAATCGAGGTCCTCCAGGCGCGAGCCGATCTCGGCACGCAGGCGCGAGCGCGCGCCATCGCAGCCCACGACGTACCGGGCACGCAGCGTGAAGGGGGCCGATCCGTCGACCGGAGACACCTGCAACGCGACCGCCTGAGGTTCGGCGACGAGCGAGGTCAGCTCCGTCCCGAGGTGCGTCGTGACGCTCGGCTGCTGCGCCAGCGCGGCCCGCAACACCGCTTCCAGGTCGGGCTGGTGGAAATAGTGGTTGTTCGCGCAGCCGTGCGGACCGAGCGCCGCGGTGCCGGCGCGCAGCATCAGCAGGCGGTCCTGGTCGTCGACGAAATGCATGCCCTTCAGGCCGGGCCGGGTGACCTGGGCCAGCGGTTCGCGCAGGCCCAGCCCGAGCAGCACGCGCATCACCTCGCCATCGAGGTGGATCGCGCGCGGCAGCGGGTGGATCGCCGTCTCTCGCTCCACGATGCGCACCGACAGACCGGCGCGCGCGAGCATCAGCGCCAGCGCGGCGCCGACCGGACCGAGTCCGACGATCGCGACGTCGGCGCTCGCCACCGATGCGTTCACCACGGTGATCCGCCGATCAACGACCGATCAGCGCCTTGTCCTGGTGCTCCCGATCCTCGGGGTTCTGCAACAGCGTGGGCGGCTGGGCGGGGGACGATTGCGACAACAGGTAGGTGAGCCCGCTGCAGGCCGAGAACAGCGCCCAGAACACGAAGAAGCCCACCGTGTAGGCGGCCTCGCGGCTGTCGGCGAGGTGCAGGCCGACGATCGTCAGCTCGTGTGGATCGATCATCGAGAAAAAGAAGCCTACGGCGACCGCCGACATCAGGAACGCCGGCCACAGCACGTACATCAGGATCCGTCCCAGACGGCGGTCTCCGATCGGCTTCGTCACGTTCGATTCCCCTGCGGTTCGACGAATGGATGCGCGATGGCCCTCAGTCGGGCTGTGCCGTCAGCGGGATCGCCTGCCCGAAGCTGCTCACGCTGGTGGTCAGGCGCCAGCTGCCCGCCGGGTCTTCCAGCAGCAGGTTCCAGCGCCCATCGATCGGGAGCATACCTTGTGTGGACGCGTAGCGGCCCGGCGCGACCAGCCGCAGATCGAAGGTCTGATCCTGGTCCGCCCGGGTGGCGTGGACCACCTTCAGCCGCAGCGCCGGCGGCAGCAGCGTCTGCGCGTTTCCGAGGAGGTCGATCCGGACCTCGCCGGCCGGGCCGCGGACGAGCGTCGCCTTCAGGCCGAGCTGGCGGGCCAGGGCGTCGCGCGCGAGCTGCCGGTTGATCGCCTTGCCCTCCCGGTAGTAGTCGTCGACGACGAGGGCGTTGTTGGTGGTGGCGGCCAGGTAGTAGGTGGCCACGCCGCCGACCAGCGCGACGCCCGGCATCAGCATCAGCAACCAGGGCCAGAGCTGGCGGTACCAGGGCGTGGGGGAGGGCAGGGTGGCGGTGTTCATGGTGGATTCCGGTGTCGATCGTGCGGCGCGGTGGTCAGCGCGGGACATAGAAGGTGGATTTCTCGTTGACCGCGACGGACGGGTCGTCCATTGCCTCGATCCGGAACATCACCACGTTGGTGCCGGGCTTCGCCGCACCGCCACGGATGCGGACCTGCACCGGGTACAACCTCGGCTGGGCGCTGGGCACCTCGACCTGCGCCTCCGAGACGATCGCGGCCGACTCGATGCCCGACACCGACAGCTTGAACCGGCGGGTCTTCTCGGCGGTGTTGATCAGCTGCAGCCGGTAGACGTTCTCGATCATGCCGTCCTCGACCTCGCGTCCGAGCGCGCCGCGATCGCGGATGACGTCCACCTTCAGCGGCGTGCGCAGCGCCAGGTGCGTGAACAGCGCGATCGCGACGACCGTGAGGATGCTGGTGTAGACGAGCACGCGGGGGCGCATCGCGCGACGCACCATCTGCGACGTGGACCAGTGGTTGGCCATGCCGTTTTGCGTGGTGTAGCGGATCAGGCCGCGCGGGTAGCCCATCCGGTCCATGATCTTGTCGCAGGCGTCCACGCAGCCCGCGCAGCCGATGCACTCGTACTGCAGGCCGTTGCGGATGTCGATGCCGGTCGGGCAGACCTCGACGCACAGGCCGCAGTCGATGCACGAGCCCAGGCCCAGCGCCTTCGGATCGGCCTTCTTCGAGCGCGAGCCCCGGGGATCGCCCCGATCGCGATCGTAGGTGATGATCAGGGTGTCCCGGTCGAACATCGAGCTCTGGAAGCGCGCGTACGGGCACATGTACTTGCACACCTGCTCGCGCATGAACCCGGCGTTGCCGTAGGTGGCGAAGCCGTAGAACAGCACCCAGAAGAGCTCCCAGGGGCCCAGCGACGCGGTCGCGATCTCGCCGAGCAGCGTGCGGATCGGCGTGAAATAGCCGACGAAGGTGATGCCGGTCCACAGCGCCAGCGCCACCCACAGCGCGTGCTTCAGGCCCTTCAGGCCGAGCTTGCGGGCCGAGCGCGGCGACTGGTCCAGCTTCATGCGCGCCTGACGATCGCCCTCGACCTTGCGCTCGATCCACATGAAGATCTCGGTGTACACCGTCTGCGGACACGCATAGCCGCACCACAGGCGACCGGCCACCGCGGTGAACAGGAACAGCGACATCGCCGAGATCACCAGCAACCCGGTGAGGTAGATGAAGTCCTGCGGATACAGCACGACGCCGAACAGGTAGAACCGGCGGGTGATCAGGTCGAACAGCACCGCGGGGCGGTCGTTCCAGGTGATCCAGACCATGCCGTAGAACAGGATCTGCGTCGCCCAGACGAGGCTCCAGCGCCAGCCGGCGAACAGTCCGCTGACCGCGCGCGGGTAGATCTTGCGTCGGACCTCGTAGAGGTCTTCGCTTTCCGCCTCGGCTGGCGGGGTGCTCACGGGGACGGTGCTCATGTGTGCTGCTCGGGGGAAGGTGGGCCGGGCCGCCGAGAGGAGGGGCGACCCGGCGCGGACCGCCGGGGAGACGGCCCGGGAGAGAGCTTACTTCGCGGGCGCGGCCTTCGGGGTGTTCGACAGGCCCCAGACGTAGGCCGCCAGCACCTGGATCTTGCCCGGGGCGAGCAGGTCCTTGAACGCCGGCATCTGGTTGCTGCGGCCCTTGTTGATCCCCTCGACGATCGCGTTCAGCGAACCGCCGTACAGCCAGACCTTGTCGGTCAGGTTCGGGGCGCCCAGCGCCGGATTGCCCTTGCCTTCCGCGCCGTGGCAGGCGGCGCAGGCGGCGAACTTGGGCTTGCCCAGTTCGGCCTTCACCGCGTCGTGGGCGCTGCCCGACAGCGACAGCACGTAGTTGGCGAGGTTCTCGACATCGGCGGCGCCGCCCACGGCGGCGGCCATCGGCGGCATCATGCCCATCCGCCCCTCGCTGATCGTCTTGACGAGCGCGGCCGCGTCGCCGCCGTGCAGCCAGTCGTTGTCGGCGAGGTTCGGGAAGCCCTTGCTGCCGCGCGCGTCCGAACCGTGGCACTGCACGCAGTACGTCAGGTACATCCGCTCACCCATCGCCCGGGCCTGGGGATCGGCCGCGACCTCGGCGAGGTCCTGCTTCAGGTACTTCGCGAACAGGGGCTCGACCGCGGCGTTGGCCTTGGCCACCTCGGCCTCGTACTGGCCGACCTGCGTCCAGCCGAAGCTTCCCTTGTTCGCGCCGAAGCCCGGATACAGCGCGAGGTAGGCCACCGCGAACGCGATCGTCAGGTAGAAGAGGTAGATCCACCACCGGGGCAGCGGATTGTTCATCTCCTCGAGCGTGCCGTCCCAGACGTGGCCGGTGGTGCCCACCTGCTCGCCCGGCGGGTGCCGCTTGGACAGCGTGACCGTCAGCCACAGGCACAGCACGAGGGCCACGGCGGTGACCACCATGATGTAGACACTCCAGCCGGAGTTCGTGAAATCAGCCATTTCTTGTTCTCCCTTCAGTTCCGGTGCGCGACATCATCGTCGGCGAAGGGCAGGCTCGCGGCTTCGTCGAAGCGCGGCTTGCTCTTGGGGCTGTACGCCCACCAGACGATGCCGAGGAACGCCACCAGCGACAGCACGGTGACGACGCTGCGAATCAGATTGATGTCCATGGCGCGGCCTCACTGGGCTTTCTTGATCGACGTGCCGAGCACCTGCAGGTAGGCGATCAGCGCATCCATCTCGGACTTGTCCTTCAGTTCGGCCGGGGCCTTGGCGATCTCGTCGTCGCTGTAGGGGTGCCCGAGCAGCTTCAGGGCCTTCATCTTGGCCTGGATGCTGCCGGCGTCGGCGGCATCCTTCGCGAGCCAGGGATAGCCCGGCATGTTCGACTCGGGCACCAGGTCGCGCGGGTTCATCAGGTGCACGCGGTGCCATTCGTCGGAATAGCGGCCGCCCACCCGGGCGAGGTCCGGGCCGGTGCGCTTGCTGCCCCACTGGAACGGACGGTCGTAGACGAACTCGCCGGCCACCGAGTAGTGGCCGTAGCGCTCGGTCTCGGCGCGGAACGGACGGATCATCTGCGAGTGGCAGTTGTAGCAGCCTTCGCGGATGTAGACGTCACGTCCGGTGAGCTGAAGCGCGTTGTACGGCTTCAGGCCGGCGACCGGCTCGGTCGTGGACTTCTGGAAGAACAGCGGAACGATCTCGACGAGGCCGCCGACGCTGATCAGCAGCACGATCAGCAGCATCATCAGGCCGATGTTCTTTTCGACTTTGGCGTGTGAAAAGGCCATGTGTGTTCTCCTCGGCTCAGGCGTGGGCGGCGACCGCGGGGATCCGCGCGTCCTCGGGTTTGCCGATGCGGATCGTCTGCAGGCAGTTGTAGAGCATCAGCAGCATGCCCCCCAGGTACAGCACACCACCCAGCAGCCGGATCATGTAGTACGGGTACGTGGCCTTGACCGACTCGACGAACGCGTAGGTCAGCGTGCCGTCGGCATTGGTCGCGCGCCACATCAGGCCCTGCATCACGCCGGCGATCCACATCGCGGCGATGTAGAACACGATGCCGACGGTCGCGACCCAGAAGTGCAGTTCGATCAGCCGCTTGCTGTACATCTCGGTGCGGCCCCACAGGCGCGGCAGCAGGTAGTAGATCGTGCCCATCGAGACCAGGCCGACCCAGCCCAGCGCGCCGGAGTGCACGTGGCCGACGGTCCAGTCGGTGTAGTGCGACAGCGCGTTGACGGTCTTGATCGACATCATCGGACCCTCGAAGGTCGACATGCCGTAGAACGACAGCGACACGACGAGGAACTTCAGGATCGGGTCCTCGCGCAGCTTGTGCCAGGCTCCCGACAGCGTCATGATCCCGTTGATCATGCCGCCCCAGGACGGCGCGAGCAGGATCAGGGAGAAGATCATCCCGATGCTCTGCGCCCAGTCGGGCAGCGCGGTGTAGTGCAGGTGGTGCGGGCCGGCCCACATGTACGTGAAGATCAGCGCCCAGAAGTGCACGATCGACAGGCGATACGAGTAGACGGGGCGCTCG
>WBZM01000416.1_pt1 | contig 61046 bp, 50 predicted proteins | sample 5204271 | NCBI WGS metagenome assembly WBZM01 (sample SAMN12344346, study PRJNA552823) | activated sludge metagenome | biome: Activated sludge suspended growth; feature: Nitrification reactor; material: Wastewater; isolation source: activated sludge from nitrification reactor of wastewater... | reverse complement strand
CCTGCGCGAGGCACCCGTGCGCGCCGGCTTCATCGTCCGCCAGGGGCAGGTGCTGGCGACCCTCGACGAGCGCGACCTCCTCGTCGAGCGGCAGCGCTGGCGCTCCGAACGCGGGCAGCACGAAGGCCGCTACCGCGATGCCCTCGCCAAGCACGAGCGGGCGAACGCCAATGTCGCGTTGGCGCAGATGCAGCAGGCCGAGTCACAGCTCGCGCTGGTCGAGGAAAAGCTCGCGCGCGCCAGCATCGTCGCCCCGTTCGACGGCATCGTCGTCTCCGGCGATCTCAGCCAGCTCCTCGGCTCGCCGGTCGAGCAGGGCAAGCTGCTCTTCGAGATCGCGCCGCTCGACGCCTGGCGGGTCATCCTCAAGGTCGAGGATCGCGACATCCGCGATGTGCGCGTCGGCCAGAGCGGTCGCCTCGTGCTTGCCGGCATGGCCGGCGAAGTGCTCGACTTCGAAGTGCACAACATCGCCACCGCCGAGGCCGAGGACGGCAAGAACGTCTTCCGCGTCGAAGCGCGGCTGGCGCGCAGCGACCTCAAGCTGCGCCCGGGAATGGAAGGCGTCGGCAAGATCGACGCCGGCGAGCAGAGCTACGCCTGGATCTGGACGCACCGGCTGAGCGACTGGCTGCGCCTGCAGGCCTGGACCTGGTTGCCGTAGGCGGCGCGCATGGCGGGCCCGTTCCTCAGCGCCTCGTGGTACCGCGTCGCCGGCTTGCGACCCGCGCTGCGCGGACACGCGCGCGTGCAGCGGCAGCGCTTCCGCGGCCAGCCGTGGTATGTCCTGCACGACTCCGCCGCCGGCAAGCTGCACCGCTTCAGCCCCGGTGCCTATCGCGTCGTCCGCCTGCTCGACGGGCAGCGGACGATCGACGCCATCTGGCACGAGGTCGCGGCCGAGGCCGGTGCCGACGCGCCGACGCAGGACGAGGTCATCCGCCTGCTCGCGCAACTGCACGCCGGCGACCTGCTGCAGGCCGACCTGCCGCCCGATGTCGACGAACTCGGCGAACGCGGGCGCAAGCAGAAACGCCAGAAACTCCTGCAGAGCGTCATCAACCCGATGTCGATCCGCATTCCGCTGTGGGACCCCGACGCCTTCCTGGCGCGCACCTGGCCGCTTCTGCAGCCGCTCGCCGGGCGTCCCGGCATCGTCCTCTGGCTGCTCGTCGTCCTGCCGGCGATCGTCCTCGCCGGCGTGCACTGGCACGAACTGACCGCCAACCTCAGCGACCAACTGCTGGCCACCCACAACCTCGTACTCCTCTGGCTGATCTATCCGCTGCTCAAGGGCCTGCACGAGCTCGGGCATGGCTACGCGGTCAAGGCGGGCGGTGGCGAAGTGCACGAGATGGGCATCATGCTGCTGGTGCTGGCGCCGATCCCCTACGTCGAGGCCAGCGCCGCCGGCGCCTTTCGCAGCAAATGGCGACGCGCACTGGTCGGCGCCGCCGGCATCCTCGTCGAACTCTTCCTCGCCGGCATCGCGATGCTCCTCTGGGTCGTCGTCGAACCCGGCCTGCTGCGCTCGATCGCCTTCAACGTCGTCCTCGTCGCCGGCGCCTCGACGCTGCTCTTCAACGGCAATCCGCTGCTGCGCTACGACGGCTATTACGTACTCGCCGACCTGATCGAGATTCCCAACCTCGGCAACCGCTCGAACCAGGACTGGCAGTGGCTCGCGAAGCGCCACCTTCTGGGTGTCACCCACATCGAGCGGCCGCTGGCGAGCCCGGGCGAGCGCCGCTGGTTCCTCTTCTACGGCGCCGCGTCGTTCGTCTACCGCACGCTGGTGATGATCGCGATCATCCTCTTCATCGCCGGCGAGTTCTTCTTCATCGGCGTCGTGCTGGCGATCTGGGCGGCGGCGACGATGTTCCTGCGGCCGCTCGCCAAGGGGCTGTCGTATGTGCTGTCGAGCCCGGAAGTGCAGCGCACGCGCACCCGTGCCCGTCTCGTCACCTTTGGCGGGCTGGCGCTGCTGCTGTTCTTCGTCCTCGGCGTGCCGCTGCCGCTGCGCACCCATACCGAAGGCGTCGTCTGGGTGCCCGAGAACGCCGAGGTGCGTGCTGCCGCCAACGGCTTCGTCGAGCACCTGTTCGTCGCCCCCGACGAAGTGGTCGGCAGCGGCGACCCGCTGCTGGCGACGGCCGATCCGGCGCTCGCCGCGCAGGCCGCCGAGAGCCGGGCGCGCCTGCGCCAGTACGCGGTGCAGTACGCCGCACTGATGTTCGACGATCGCGCACAGGCGGCGGCGATCCAGGAAGACCTGCAGCGCGAGCGCGTGACGCTGGCGCGCGCCGAGGAGAAACTGGACGCCCTGCTCGTCGTCGCCGGCCTGCCCGGCCGGCTGAAGCTCGCGCGCGCGCAGGATCTGCCGGGGCGCTTCGTCCGCCAGGGCGAGCTGCTCGGCTACATCGCCAGCGGCCCGCCGCGACTGGTCCGGGTGGTCGTCGGCCAGGACGACATCGCGCTCGTTCGCGAACGGCGCACCGAGGTCGAGGTCAAGCTCGCCGATCGCCTCGACCGCACCTATCCGGCGCAGCTCCTGCGCGAAGTCCCGGGCGGTCACGAGCAGTTGCCGAGCAAGGCGCTGTCGCTCGCCGGCGGCGGCCCGCACGCCACCGACCCGCGCGACCCGGATGGCCTCAAGACGCTGCAACGGCTGTTCCAGTTCGACCTCGAACTGCCGCCGGAAGTCGGCAGCCCGGAGATCGGCACCCGCGTCTTCGTCCGCTTCCACCACCACGCCGAACCGCTCGCGCGGCAGTGGGGACGCCGCCTGCGGCAACTCTTCCTGGCGCGCTTCGATGTCTAGGGCGCTGCTCGCCGGCTGGCAGGTGCATGCCTTCGCCCCCGGGCTGTACCCCGAGCGCGGCGACCTCAGGGACAACCGTTTCGATCGCCTGCTCGGTCGTCTCGGCGGGCGCTGGGCGCCGCGCGCCGCGTCGCTCGGCCGGCAGCGCGGGCGGCGGTTCGTGGCGCAGGTCGAGGCGCAGGCTGACGCGCTCGCCGCGCTCGACGACGGCGAACTTGGCCGCCGCGCCGCCGCCGTCCGCCTGACGCTGGCGAGCGATGGTCTCGCCGAGGCGGCGGTCGTCGACTGTTTCGCGCTCGTGCGCGAGGTGTGCACGCGGCTGCTCGGCCTGCGTCACTACCCGGTGCAGCTCCTCGGCGGGCAGGCGCTGCTGCACGGCAAGCTGGCCGAGATGCAGACCGGCGAGGGGAAGACGCTGACCGCCGTGCTGCCGGCGGTGACCGTCGCCCTGGCCGGCGCGCCGGTGCATGTGATCACCGTCAACGACTACCTGGCAAGGCGCGATGCCGAGCTGCTGGCACCGGTCTATCGTTTCTTCGGCCTGCGTGTCGGCCTCGTCGTCCCCGGGCAGGAGCGTGACGAGCGCGTCGCCGCCTATGCCTGCGACGTCAGCTACTGCGTCAACAAGGATCTGGTGTTCGACTACCTGCGCGACCGCATCAGCCAGAAGCGCCGCCGCAGCGCCAGTCGCGCCCTCGTCGACGGCTGGCTGGCCGGCGCGCGGCACGGCGCCGCGGCGCCGGCGTTGCTGCGCGGGCTGTTCTACGCCATCGTCGACGAGGCCGACAGCGTGCTGATCGACGAGGCGCGCACGCCGCTGATCATCTCGAGCGACAGCGAAGACCCGCAGGGGCGGGCGCTCTACGAGCAGGCGCTGGCGCTCGCTGCGGGTCTGGCGGCGAAGGAGCACTACCGGCTGCGCCGCCACGAGCGCAGCATCGAACTGAGCGACGCCGGCCGCGGCGCGGTCGCCGACTTCGCCCGCGGTCTGCCCGGCCTGTGGGCCATCGCGCGCGCACGCGAGGAACTCGTCGAGCAGGCGCTGTCGGCGCGGCACCTGTTCCAGCTCGACCGCCACTACCTGATTGCCGACGGCAAGCTGCAGATCGTCGATGAGTACACCGGCCGCGTGCTGCCCGACCGTTCCTGGGAACGCGGCCTGCACCAGATGCTCGAGGTCAAGGAAGGGCTCGACCTCTCGAAGCGGCGCGACACCATCTCGCGCATCACGTATCAGCGCTTCTTCCGCCGCTACCTCTGCCTTGCCGGGATGACCGGAACGGCGACCGAGGTGGCGCCGGAAATGCGTTCGGTGTATGCGCTCGACGTCGTCCCGATCCCGACCAACGAGCCGATGATCCGCCGTCACCTCGGGCAGCGCGTGTATTGCGACGGCGAGCGGCGCTGGGCGGCGGTCGTCGCGCGCGCCGGCGAGATGCGCGCCGGTGGGCGGGCGGTGCTGATCGGCACCCGCTCGGTGGCGGCCTCCGAGGTCGCGAGTCAGCGGCTGCTGGCGGCCGGTCTGCCGCACGAGGTGCTCAATGCCCGCCAGGACGCGCACGAGGCCGAGATCATCCGGCAGGCGGGGACGCCCGGGCGGATTACCGTCGCGACCAACATGGCGGGGCGCGGGACCGACATCGTGCTCAGCGACGAAGTGCGTGCGGCCGGCGGCCTGCACGTCATCCTGTCGGAGTTCCATGACGCGGCGCGCATCGACCGGCAGCTGTTCGGCCGCGCCGGTCGACAGGGCGACCCGGGATCGTGCGAGGCGATCGTCGCGCTCGATGACGAGCTGTTCGTCGCCCATGCCGCGCCGTGGCTCGGCTGGCTGCGGGCGCGCGCGGCGACGGACGGCCTCTTGCCGCCGGCGCTCGGGCGGCTGCTGCGGCGCCTGGCGCAGGGCGCCGCCGAGCGGCAGAATGCGCGCATCCGGCGGCAGACGATGGAGCAGGACCAGCGGGTGGAGCAATCTCTGGCCTTTGCCGGAAGAGGGGAGTAGGCGATGAAGAGGGGACTGCGGGCCGGTGGCAGCGTGCTGCTGGCGTTCCTGACCGCGCCGGCGCTGGCCGGCGAGTTCGACTGCATCATCGAGCCGAGCCGGACGGTCGAGGTGCGGGCGGCGAGCGAGGGTCTGATCGAGAAGATCTGGGTCGATCGCGGCGACATGGTGAAGGCCGGGCAGGTGCTGGTGACGCTCGATTCGGGCGTCGAACGGGCGGCGACCGAGGCCGCCCGCTACCGCTCGACGATGCAGGGCCGCGTCCGGACGGCCGAGAGCCGGGTCGAGTTCTCGACCGCCAAGTACAACCGGCGCGAGAAGCTTGCCGGGCAGTCGTTCATCTCGCTGCACGACCGCGACGAGGCGCTGACCGAGAAGCGGCTGGCGGAGTCGGAACTGGTCGAGGCGCGCGACGACCGCCGGCTGGCCGAGATCGAGCATCGCCGCCTGTCCGAACAACTGCGCCTGCGAACGATCAAGAGCCCGGTCGACGGCATCGTCGTCGACCGGCTGCTGAGCGCCGGCGAACTGGCCGACAACCGCGACCTGCGCAAGCCGATCCTGCGCCTGGCCGACATCGGCACGCTGTTCGTCGAGGTGCTGATGCCGATCGAGGGATTCGGCAAGCTGGCGCTCGGCCAGACCGTCGAGGTGCTGCCCGAGGCGCCGGTCGGCGGCCGCCATGCGGCCAAGGTCACGGTCATCGATCGCGTCCACGACGCCGCCAGCGGCACCTTCGGGGTCCGCCTCGAGATGGCCAATCCGGGACTGAAGCTGCCGGCCGGGATCAAGTGCAAGGCGAGCATCGCCGGTGTCGGCGGTCGCCCGGCCGGTGCTGCGGCCGGCGCCGGGGGCGCCGCGCGTCAGCCGGCGACGCCGCCGGCGAGGTCTCTGTAGTTCGCTGCGGCGATGCCGCTTGCCCCTGCTGCCTTGCCGCCTGTACTGTAGCGGTTGTCCATGTCCGCGATGCCGGCATTCCGGCCGGCAGCCCATCAGGAGACGATCACCATGAGTACCCCGCCCGCATCACCAGGAAGACGCAAGGCAGGATCGGCTGGCAAGCGAAGCACACCGAAGACGGCGCCGGAGGAGGCGGTGCCTGCCGCGCCGCCAGCGAGCGAACCCGGAATCGTCGACCAGGTGCGCGCCATGGCCGGCAGGTTGCTCGACCTCAGTTCGGCGACGGTCGTTGCCGGTCGGGCGCTGCAGACTGCCGGCAAGGTCGGTCGGGCATTGCAGGAGGGCCATCCGATCGATGCCGCGAGCGAGGTGGTGCGCGCCGTTCTGCCCGGCGTCGGCGATACCGCTGCGTGGGCGAAGACGGGCGCGGCACTACGCGCCGTGCGCGAGACGGCCGGGCTGACGATCGCCGAAGTCGGCCAGGCGATCGACCTCAAGGATCCGACGCTGATCGAGGCGATCGAGAATGGGCGCCTGGCCCTGTCCTTCGAATTGATCCTGCGCCTGGCAGCGGTATTTGGCCGCAACGACCCGGTTGGTTTCGTCATGCGCTTCACGCGGGCATCGAACCCCGAGCTGTGGCAGACCCTCGAGGCACTGGGTGTCGGCAGGCTGGTGCTGCAGACCGTGCGCGAACATCAGTTCGTCAATCTCTATCGCAGCAATGATGAGGCGCGCGCGCTGAGCGACGAGGAGTTCGCCGAGATCCTGAGCTTCACGCAAGCCGCTTTCGAGATGGCGATGGCCTTGCGCGCGCGACATGCGCGGCGCGCCGGCAAGCCGAACGACCAAGGCACGGCGTGATGCAGGGGAGCGGCAGGGGCTGGGCTGGCCGCCACCGTGCGGCGGCGCGAGCGATGCCGGCCGCCCCTGAGCAGCATTTTTCCGCTACCATGCCGCGCGGGGGGACTTGCCTCTCGCACGCGGTACTCGGACAGGTCGTTGGCCGGGGCGCCGCGTGACAACCTGACAAGGAGGGTTACGATGCTACGCAAGAAACTGGCCATGCTTTCTGCCGCCGCTTTTCTGGGTTTCGCCGGCAGTGCCCTGGCCGCAGAGTACGGAACGCCCGCCGAGGCGAAAGCCATGCTGGACAAGGCCGCAGCTGCCGTCAAGGCTGACAAGGCGAAGGCGCTGGTGATGTTCACCAAGGGCGAGGGCGGCTTCAAGGATCGTGACCTGTATCCCTACTGCGGCGGTCCCGACGGCAATTTCACGGCGCATCCGACCCTCGTTGGCCAGAGCCTGAAGGGGCTCAAGGACAAGGCCGGCAAGCCGCTCGGTGAGGAGGTGTATGCTGCCGCCAAGGAGGGGACGATCAGCGAGGTGACCTACATGTGGCCGCGCCTGGGTCAGACCGATCCGGTGGTCAAGGTCGCCTACGTCACCCGTATCGGCGACCAAGTGTGCGCCGTCGGCTACTACAAGTAACGTAGCGGAGGAGGGCGCGGCACGGGCATCTCCGGATGCCGCGTCCTGTGTCGCAATGGCCAACAAAAAAACCCCGCTGCGGCGGGGTTTCTTGTTGCTCGTGGCTGCGTGACATGCGCCGTTGCACGGTGTCCGTCAGTAGATCTCGGGAATGAAGGTCTGGTCGGAGAGCGGCGGGCGGACGTAACCGCCCTCGTCCTGACGAGGCGGCAGGACGATCGGCTGTGGCGTCAGGTCCTCGTAGTCGATCATGTTCAGCAGGTGCGTCATGACGTTCAGGCGGGCACGCATCTTGTCGTCGCCGTTGACCACGTACCACGGCGCCTGCTTGATGTCGGTGTGCGCGAACATCGCATCCTTCGCCTTCGAGTACTCGACCCAGCGGGCACGCGACTGCAGGTCCATCGGGCTCAGCTTCCAGTGCTTTTCCGGATGGAAGATGCGCTTCTGGAAGCGGCGCTCCTGCTCCTCGTTGCTGACCGAGAACCAGTACTTGATCAGGATGATGCCGCTGCGCACCAGCATTCTCTCGAATTCCGGGCAGGTGCGCAGGAACTCGCGGTACTCCTCTTCGGTGCAGAAGCCCATGACCCGCTCGACACCGGCCCGGTTGTACCAACTGCGGTCGAAGAGGACCATCTCGCCACCGGCCGGAAGATGTTGCACGTAACGCTGGAAATACCAGGACGTGGCCTCGCGCTCGGTCGGCGCCGGCAGTGCGGCGACGCGCGTGACGCGCGGACTCAGGCTCTCGGTGATGCGCTTGATGCAGCCCCCTTTGCCTGCGGCATCGCGACCTTCGAAGATCACCACCACCTTGAGCTTCTTGAACTTGATCCACTCCTGCAGCTTGACGAGCTCGATCTGCAGCTTGGAGAGCGCCTTCTCATAGGTCTTGGCGTCCATCTTCGGCTTGCGCACGGGTACGACTTCGCCCAGGCCGACCGTCGGCGTCGATGAGCCAGCCGCGGTGTCGGGTTTCGCATTCGCGCTCTTCGCGCTCTTCGGGCTCTTCGCCTTGGCCGGCTTGCTCTCCGCCGGTTGCTCCGCAGCCTTGGCAGCGCGTGCCGAAGCCTTGCCCGTGGCCTTTGCCGGAGCGGCCGCAGCTGCGGGCACCGCAACCTCGTGACCGCCGCTCTCGCCCGCCACCGGACTCGCGGTCGCGGTCACGGCTTCCTCGTTGGTCGGTTTCAGTTCACTCATTGACACCTCCTCCATGTGGCTGACTGCACTCGTGCAGTGCCGGCACAATTGCCTGCAAGTTTGCGCTCGAAACGTTCGCGGGCGACATTATCGTACATTTATCCGCAGAAATGGACGATTTTCTGCACGAAACGTGTGGTGCATCGGTCGTCCTGCCAAAGGCGCGTGCGCCGTGCGTGTGCCGTGGCCAGAACGCCAGCCGCGGACGCGACTTTCAAATCAAGGATGATCAGCATGCGGCAAAGGAAGTGTTGCATCGATGGCTTCGCTTGCGCTCAGTCCTGCGGTTCCTGATGCTGATCGCGGATGGCGATGATCTCCGGCAGATGTGCCTGGAAGCAGCCGATCACCTCGGGATCGAAATGACTGCCAGCGCTGCCGATGACCCAGGCCACCGCCTCGTCGACCGGCCACGCTCTCTTGTACGGGCGGCGCGAGGTCAGCGCGTCGAAGACGTCGGCGACGGCGACGATGCGTCCGGCCTGCGGGATGGCGAGGCCGGCGAGGCCGGCGGGGTAGCCGCTGCCATCCCATTTCTCGTGGTGGCTGAGTGCGATCGTCCGGGCCAGGCGGAGAAGATCGGATTCGTCGCCGGCGAGGATGCTGGCACCGATCTCGGGATGGGTGCGGATGATCGCCATTTCGTCCGCATCGAGCCGGCCGGGCTTGAGCAGGACGGCGTCGGCGATGCCGATCTTGCCGATGTCGTGCATCGGGCTGGCGTTGAGCATCAGGTCGCTGGCCGCGTCGCTCCAGCCGAGGCGGCGAGCGAGAAGGGCGGAGTACTCGCTCATGCGCAGGATGTGGTAGCCGGTCTCGTTGTCGCGGTATTCGGCCGCGCGACCCAGTCGCCGCACCACCTGCAGGCGGGTCTGGGTCAGTTCATCGGTGCGGATGCGCACCATCTCTTCGAGAATGCCTTTTTGATCATGCAGCATGCGGTGTGCGAGGTGGGCATCGAGCAGGTTGTTGACGCGCATCAGGAGTTCGGCCATGTCGAAGGGCTTGCCGATGAAATCGCGCGCGCCGCCAGCGAGCGCCTTGAGCAGGGTCTCGCGCCCGTGCTGGGCAGTGAGGATGACGATCGGTGGCAGCAGCGGGTCGTCGAGCGCCTTGAGTTGGGCCATCACCTGATAGCCGTCGAGATGCGGCATGTTGATGTCGAGCAGGATCAGGTCAGGGCGTCCGGCGCGATAGCGTTCGAGCACCTGGCGCGGATCCTGGATGGCCACCAGCTGCTGGTATTTCCGGCTGCCGAGCATCTTGCCCAGCAGCTTCAGATTCGCCGGTTCGTCGTCGATGATGAAGATGCGGGCCTGGTTGCGCAGTTGCTCGTTCATGCTCCCTCCGGGTTGGTCGTGTCGAGCGCAGGCCCGTGGTGCCTCAGCGACGGCTGCGGGGAGTCCGGGCTGGCGGTGACATCGTCCGCCGGGACAACAGGTGTCTGGTCGCTGGCGTCCGCCAGCGGCAGTTCGAAGCTGAAGGTGCTGCCGACGCCGAGTTCACTGTCAACGCGAATCGTGCCTCCCATCGCCGTCAGCAGCCTGTGCGTCAGCGCCAGCCCGACGCCCGTGCCCTCGACACCATCGTACGATGATACCAGTCGCTCGAAAGGCTGGAACAGGCGCGGCAGATGCTCGCCGGCGATGCCACGGCCACTGTCGCGAACGGCGACCTGCACTCGGCCGCCGCGGCGCACGCTGCCAATATCGATCGTTCCCTGCTCGCTGTTGAACTTGATGGCATTCGAGAGCAGGTTGAGGATCACCTGTTTCAGGCGGCTGCCGTCGGCCAGCAGTACCACGTCGTCGATCGCGCTGGCGATGTGGATGCCGCGCGCCTCGGCAAGCGGCCGGACGAGCGCCACACACTCGGCAACGACCGGTGCCAGGGGCACCGCCGCGAGCGTCAGCTCGATCCGGCCGCTTTCGACTCGCGCCAGGTCAAGCACTTCGTTGACCTGTTCGAGCAGGTGGTGGCCGGCACGGAGAATCTCCTGCACGCTGTCGCTCTGCCCGGCCGACAGCGGGCTATCGCCAGGCATCGCGAGCAGCTGGCCGAAGCCGAGGATGGCGTTCAGTGGTGTCCGTAGTTCGTGGCTCATGCGCGAGAGGAACTCGGTCTTCGCCGCATTGGCCGACTCGGCAGCCTCCTTGGCCGCGGCCAAGGCGGCAGTTCGCGCCGCGACCAGCGCTTCGAGGTGGTGCCGGTGCTGTTCGAGTTCGTCTGACGCGCGTTTGCGCTCGGAGATGTCCTGGCAGAAGTCGATGTAGCCGATGAATTCGCCGGTACGATCGAAGCGCGGATTGCCGGCATCCTCGATCCAGTGGTACTCGCCATCGCCGGCACGCAGACGATACTCCATGCGGAACGGCTGGCGGTTCTCGAAGTGCTCGTCGTAGCTGCGTCGACAGGCATCGAGGTCTTCCGGGTGAATCCCCTCAGCCCAGCCGGCAGCGACCTGCTCTGCCAGCGAGCGGCCGCTGAAGCGCAGCCAGGGCTCGTTGAAGTAGTTGGCCCGCCGGTCGCTGCCAGAGGTCCAGATCAGTGCTGAACCGCCGTCGGCCAGCGTACGGTAGTGCTGCTCGCTCTCCTGCAGGGCGGCCTCGCGCTGCGCCAGCGATTCGAGCAGCAGGTTGAAGCTGCGGATCAGTTGCCCGACCTCGTCCGCAGCCGCCGTCGGCAGGGGCTTCGGGACCGGGCCCGCGGCGTGCGACATGTCGGCAAGGAGTGCCGAGGCGGCCAGCATCGGCGCAAACTGCTGCCGCAACATGCGGCTGAGGAACCACCAGCCGAGCGTGCCGACGAGCAGGCTGAGCACCAGCGCCACCAGCAGCACCCGTTTCTGCAGCGCGACTATGGGCTCGAAGGCTTCGCTGGTCGGCAGCACGCTGACCAGGAACCAGCCGGCGACCGCTATTCGCTTCGCTGCAGCCAGTTCCTCGACGCCACGTGAGTTGAGCGCGACACCATAGCCCTCGTAGCCGCCGACGAAGCGGTCGTGGTTGCGGTTGACGCCGGCCGCTGGCATCGGCGACATGGTGCGCGAGCGGTCGGTGCCGGTGACGATGAGTGCGTGCTGTGGCGCGATGATCAGGTAACCACCGGTCCTGCCGTAGCGCTGGTCGACGATGCGGTCGAAGAAGTTCGGCTGGCCGAGGTCGATGACCCCGCTCAGCGCGCCGATGACCTCGCCGCCGGCGCCGCGGATGGGCGCCGCCAGAGCGATGGCCGGAGAACCGAGCGATCGGCTGATGACCGGCCGGCCGATGCTGGCCCGACCTTCCCTGAGGGCGGCGACCATGTAGTCGCGGTCGGCGTAACTGCTGCCGATCTGCTGCGGCAGGTAGGGAACGCTGGCGAGCGTCAGGGCATTGCCGTCGCGGATGCGCGTGCCGCCATTGAACAGCTGCTGGAAGGTCGTGCGCTGTTCGAGGAATCGCTGCAGCTCGGCCGGCTTGCCGAGCAGGGCAGGAGGAATCTCGCCGGCAACCTGGATGAGGGCCTGCAGCCGCGTATCGAGTTCGGCATTGAGCTGCACGGCGATGATCGAGGTCGTCGAGAACTGCTGCTCGCCGAGCAGGTGCGTCATGTCCTGGCGCAGGCTGCGCGTGGCGTACAGGGTCAGCGACCAGATCGCGAGCAGGAACAGCGCCAGCGTCAGGGTGGTGATGCGCGTCTTCAATGACCAGACGACCGGTCGCATCGCAACCCCATCGCTGACCTCCGGCGGCGTTGCCGGACTCACTCCGGGCGTGCCGATCGCTGATCCTCCAGCGCCTGGTCGACGACGCGCAGGAAGGCGGCGATGTCGATCGGCTTCGTCAGATAGTCGAGAAAGCCTGCCGCGCGGCCGCGTTCGACGTCGCGGGCGAGGGCGTTGGCGGTGATGGCGATGACCGGTGTGCGGCAGGTGGCCGGGTTCTCCTGCAGGACGGCAAGGACCTCGTAGCCGTCCATGTCCGGCATGTTGATGTCGAGCAGGATGAGATGGGGCCGGTGCGCCAGCGCCAGCTCGACTCCCAGCTGCGGTGCGTGCGCGGTGAGCAGGCGCAGCTTGCCGTGGCGGCCGAGGATCTGGGTCATCAGCTTGAGGTTGGATGGGTTGTCGTCGATGCACAGGACGCGCTGTTCGTCGCCGGCCGCCGGTGTTGCCTCCTGCATGCCGCCGCCGTCTTGGGCGCTGTCCTGGCGACCGAGGATCGCGGCGGGGAGTTCGATCCAGAAGCGACTGCCGACGCCTGGCTCGCTTTCGGCGCCGATCTCGCCGCCCATCAGTTCGACCAGGCGCTTGGTGATCGTCAGGCCGATGCCCGTTCCCTCGATCCCGCTTTCCTCGCCCTGCAGGCGGGTGAAGGGCTGAAAGACGTCGGCGAGGCGCGCGGCAGCGATGCCGACGCCGCTGTCGGTGACGCTGATGCGCTGGCGCAGTCCGGCCGCCGTGCTTTGCTCGTTGATCTCCATATGGATGCTGCCGTTGTCGCGGTTGTACTTGACTGCGTTCGACAGCAGGTTGAGGATCGCCTGCTTGAGGCGCACCCGGTCGGCGCACACCGCCGCAGCGGCGGGGACATCGATGGTCAGCCCGATGCCACGGGCCTGCGCCAGCGGTTCGATGAGGTGTCGGCAATCATCGACGACGGCCGCGATGGCGGTCGTCTCGAGCGACAGGTCGACTCGTCCCGCCTCGATCCTCGCGAGGTCGAGGACTTCGTTGATCAGATCGAGCAGGTGGCGGCTCGCCTTGAGAATCTCGTGCACGCTGTCCTGCTGGTCGGTGCTCAGGTCACCGTCGTACTCGAGCATCTGGGCAAAGCCGATGATGGCGTTCATCGGCGTCCGCAGTTCGTGACTCATGCTCGACAGGAAATCCGATTTGGCCCGGTTGGCGCTCTCGGCAGCGTCCTTGGCCAGCGACAGCTCGGCCGTGCGCTGCGCGACGAGGGTTTCGAGATCGGCTCGATGGCGCTCGAGTTCGGCTTCGATCGCCTTGCGCTCGCCAATGTCGGCGCCGGAGCTGAGCGTGCCGACGATGTGCCCGGCGTCGTCGAGCAGAGGGCCGGTCTTCCAGCCGATCAGCCGTTGCGAGCCGTCGCGGCAGAGGACGCTGTCCTCGGACGACAGATCGGCGTCGGCCGCACCGGCGATGATGCGCCGGAAGAGCGGCAGGCCCTGCTCGATGCCCCGCGGTTGTGGCAGGCAGGTGCTGAACCAGCAGCGACCGAGCAGCTCGCTTTCGGCATAGCCGAGCAACTCGCGGCCGGCGCGGTTGATCATCGTGATCCGGCCGTCGGCATCGAGCGCCAGCATCAGGCTCTGCACCGTGTCCAGATAGCGTTGCGCGAGATCCCGCTGCTGCCGCACGAGTTGCTCGGCGGTCCTGCGCGCGCTGACGTCGCGCAGGACCAGAAGCAGATGAACGCCACCGCTCGGCGGCGTAACGAAGGTGCTTTGCACCTGCAGCGTCCGCTGCGTGCCGTCGCGGTGGCGGATCGTCCACTCCTCGCCGCGCAGATGCTCGCCGCTGCGAACGCGTTCGGCACGCCGCAGCGCTTCTTCCGGTCGTTCGCCGTCCACCCGCAGGACCTCTTGCCAGCCGAGGTCGTTGGCTTCGTCCATGCCGTAGCCGGTCAGTTTCTCCATCACCGGATTCCAGACCGTGAAACGAAGCAGCGGTGGCGTCGCGATCTCATGGCAGACGGCGATGCCGTCGACCATCGCGTCGATGATGCAATTGGTGAACGCCGCCTGCTGCTGCACCACCGCTTTCATCTGCATGAGATCGGTGACGTCGAGCATGACGCCGACCAGTCCGCCGAGGGCGCCATCGACGCGGTTGAACGTCGCCTTGTTGAAGATGACATCGCGCAGCGAACCATCGGCGTGGGCAACCGTCGCCTGGTAGGTCTGGGTCCCGCGCTGCTCCAACAGGGCGCGATCGGCCACCAGATATCTGTCGGCAAGTGCGGCAGGAGCGATGTCGTGGGCCGAGCGGCCGATCAGCTCAGCACGGCTGATGCCGAGGTATCTCTCGAAGGCGCTGTTGCAGCCCAGGTAGTGGCCGTTCTCGTCCTTGAAGAAGACCGGGTTGGGGATCGTGTTCAGAAGCCCGTCGGTGAAACGGAGCTGATCGGCCAGGCGCTGGCGTTCATCGGCAAGCGCTTTCTCCGCCCGCTTGCGATCGCCGACGTCGCGCGCCGAGTAGAAGAGCAGGCGCTCGCCGTCGATCGTGGCCGGCTCCCCGCTCACCTCGACGTCGATCAGGCTGCCATCCTGGCGCCGATAGCGGGTCTCCAGCACGCGCCGCGAGGGACTTGCGAGCTCGCGCCGCAGCAGGGCAAGCCCGTCGGCATCGCTGCAGCGGACATCCCAGCAGTGAATGTGGCTGCCGATGACCTCGTCGCGCGAACAACCGAGCATGGCGCAGAAGGAATCGCTGACCTCGACGATGCAGCCGTCGCCGTCAAGCACATGGACGCCGTCGCTGGCGGCCCGCAGCAGGGCTCGATTGTTCTCGCTGGCGCGTTGCAGTTCGGCCTGCACGCGGCGCAGCTCGGTGACCTCGGAAACCAGGTGCATCGCGTTGGTGGCCGGCGTCGCGCTGATCGACAGGACGACGTCGGCGACCGCCCGTGCGTGCCGTGCCATCTGCGTGTCCGCGTGCCGCCGCGCCTCATCCCCGCTGTGACCGGAACGCCGCGCCGCCACCAGGCACGCCATGTAGCGGTCGTCCTCGAGAATGTGCGAGATCAGCCAGCCGGCGAGGAAGGCCATCGACTCTTCGGCGACGCCGGCGGTCCGGTTCGTCTGCCAGAGCCCGCGCAGGCGCGCGAGCTCTTCGACGAAGCTGGCGTGCACCTGTCGATGGCGGACCCCGGCTTCGTCGTCGGTGAGGTGCTGCCGCCAGACGGCCTCCTCGGTCGCGAAGTGGTGGAGTGCGTAAGCGGCGAGTTCGTCGAACATCGCCTCGAGTTGCGGGACGTTCGTTCGAAAGGCGACATGCGTGGCGAGGGCGTTGATCAGTCGCACCAAGCGGCGGTGCTGCGCGTCGACCGCTGGCAGCCCGGTTTCGAAGCTCTCGTTCCACGGCAGGAAGTCGACGGCGTGCAGGGCGCTGCGGGTCATCGGCTGGATGAGGACAGGAGGGTACGTCCGGGTCAACGGCAGCCGCGAGGAAAACTTGAGCTGCATTCCCGCAGGAGCGCTGGGCTCGCCGATGCGCAGCCGTCGGTTGGCTGGCGTCGCTGTTGGAACTGGTCGGGCACCAGTGCGGCAGGACGTGCGAACGGCGGCTGGCGAACGGGAAAGGGGGCTGGGATTGGGACGGGGATTGGGCGGCGCAGTGGCGGGCGAGCGCTGCGGCGGCGACGGTCGTCCGTTGCCGCCGGCCGGCAGTTGCCGCGCAGGCGCCTGCCGGCCGCGTGCGTCGCTCAGGCGATGCGGGCGAAAGCCTCGACGACCTCAGGTGGCGCCTGCACCAGCTCGATCAGGACGCCTTCACCAGCGATCGGGAATTCGGCGCTGGCTTTCGGGTGCAGGAAGGTGATGTCGAAGCCTGCGGCACCCTTGCGGATTCCGCCCGGCGCGAAACGGACGCCGTTCGCCGTCAGCCACTCGACGGCTTTCGGCAGGTCGTCGATCCACAGGCCAACGTGATTGAGCGGCGTGGCGTGGACGGCCGGTTTCTTCTCCGGGTCGACCGGTTGCATCAGGTCGACTTCGACCTTGAACGGGCCTTTGCCCATGGCGGCGATGTCTTCATCGACGTTTTCGCGCTCGCTGACGAAGTTGCCGGTGATTTCGAGGCCGAGCATGTCGACCCAGAGCTGCCGGAGTTTCATCTTGTCGGGACCGCCAATGGCGATTTGCTGGATTCCGAGGACCTTGAACGGACGTTGGCTCATGTGCTGTACTTTCTCGAGAGAGGAACAGGAGACGCTCCGGCCGCGGGATCTCAGTCACGGGCAGAGCGACGGATGGCTGCAGCGGCTGCAATCTCGCCGCTGCGCGAAAACGCTTCGACGTTGGCTTCGATGGTATCAGGATCGTACAGATAATTCACCATCAGGCCGTAGGACTGCTTGTGGCCGCGCGGCGAGGTGTCGGCCAGGTAGTTGAGGCGCTCGATGCGGGCGCCATTGCCGAGGTGGAAGCGGGCGACCGGGTCGTAGGGGCGGCCGCCCTTGGCCGTCGCCAGCAGGTAGCGCGCCGCCAGACGCAGCAGCCCGTGCTGCAGGGCGCGCGTCAGGCGCGGGTCCTGGCTCCAGCGGCTGTCGGCGAGCAGGCTCTGCAGGTCGCTGGCGCTTGCTGGTGGCAGGGTGTCCGCCGGCAGGTGGCGTCCGATCCGTTCGAGGTCGGCGGCGCTGAACGCTTTTGCCCAAGCCTCTGGGTTCTTCTCGGTCCAGCGACGGAAAGTCGGCAACGGCGACAGGGTGGCGAAGCTGACCAGCCGCGGGTAATCGCGCTTGAGGTCGTCGACCACCCGCTTGAGCAGGAAGTTGCCGAACGAGACACCGCGCAGGCCGGCCTGCGTATTCGAGATCGAGTAGAAGATCGCGGTGGTCGCGCGTTGCGCGTCGAACACCGGCGCGTGCTCGTCGAGCAGGGTCTGCACGTTGTCGGCCAGGCGATCGACGAGCGCCACCTCGACGAAGATCAGCGGCTCCATCGGCATGCGCGGATGGAAGAAGGCGTAACAGCGGCGGTCGGAGTCGAGGCGGTTCTTGAGATCGCTCCACGAACGGATCTCATGCACCGCTTCGTACTCGATCAGTCTCTCGAGCAGGGCGGCCGGTGAGTTCCAGGTGATCCGCTGCAGCTCCAGGAAACCGACGTCGAACCAGGCACCGAGCCGCGATTCGAGTTCGCGATCGAGCGAGCGCAGCGCCGGATCCTGCGTTGCATAGCGCAGCAGGTCGGCGCGCAGGTCGACGAGGAACTTGACGCCCTGCGGCAGGGCGTTGAACTGCGTCAGGATGCGCAGGCGCGTCGAACGCATGGCATTGCGCAGCGCCGATTCGGCCGCCCATTGCTGGTCGCTGCCGACGGCAGCCTGGTAGCCGGCATGCGCCTCGGCGACGCGCTGCGGGTCGGGTCCGAACTCGGTGGCAACGAGTCGCAGGAAGGTGGCCCGCCCCTCGTCGTCGAGATGCTGGTACGCGCCGGCGAGACGGGCGGCGCGTTGCCTGGCCGAGATCTCGCCACCGACGCCGCTGGCGCACTCATGCAGCAGCGCGCGCACCTGCACCAGCTGCTTGCCCGCGAGGCCGCGGGCGGCACCACCTTCGGCGAGCAGCGTGCGCACACGGCGCAGCCCGCGAACCACGATACCTTCTGCCATCTCATTCTCCTTGGCCGCGGTCCGGCAACGGGGCAGCTCAGGCGCGCTGGCGGCCCGCGGCGACGATCAACAGGATGCCGGCAGCGACCATCGGCAGTGACAGCCACTGCCCCATGCTGACGGTATGGGAAAAGCCGAAAATCCCGGCGTCGGGCGAGCGGAAATACTCGGCCAGCCAGCGCAGGATTCCATAACCGACGAGAAAGGCGCCCGAGACGGCGCCGTGTGGCCGCTCGCGGCGGGCGTACAGCCAGAGCACGACGAACAGCAGCAGGCCTTCGAGCCCGGCCTGATAGAGCTGCGAGGGATGGCGCGGCAGTTCGTCCACTGCCGGGAAGACCATCGCCCAGGGCAGTGAAGGATCGGCTGCGCGGCCCCACAGCTCGCCATTGATGAAGTTGCCGATGCGCCCGGCGGCGAGTCCGAGGGGCACCAGCGGCGCGATGAAGTCGGTGATCTCGAGCCAATGGCGGGATGTCCTGCGCGCGTACAACGCCATCGCCACCAGCACGCCGAGCAGGCCGCCGTGAAAGGACATGCCACCGCGCCAGATGGCCAGAATCTGCAGCGGCTCCGTCAGGTAGTAGGCCGGCTCGTAGAACAGCACCTGCCCGAGGCGGCCACCGACGATCACTCCGAGGACGCCGTAGAAGAGCAGGTCGTCGAGCTGCCGGACGGTCCAGCCCGCGCGGGCGAACTGCGGCTGATGCAGCAGCCGGTGCTTGCCGAGCCACCAGAACTGGAGAAAGGCGACCAGATACATCAGGCCGTACCAGTGCACACGCAGCGGGCCGAGCGAGACGGCGACTGGGTCGAACTGCGGATGGGTCAACACGGCGCCAACACCCCGAGGGCTTTCGGATAGAATCGGCATTATAGCCCGTCGCTTCGAGGCGGGTTCCCGAATGGAGATCCACGATGCCGCACTATCGTTCCCGCACCTCGACGCACGGTCGCAACATGGCTGGCGCGCGCGCCCTTTGGCGTGCCACCGGGATGGCCGATGGCGATTTCGGCAAGCCGATCATCGCTGTCGTCAATTCCTTCACGCAGTTCGTCCCCGGACACGTGCACCTCAAGGACCTCGGGCAACTGGTGGCGCGCGAGATCGAGGCTGCCGGTGGCGTGGCGAAGGAATTCAACACCATAGCGATCGACGACGGAATCGCCATGGGGCACGACGGCATGCTCTATTCCCTGCCCTCGCGTGACCTCATCGCCGATTCGGTCGAGTACATGGTGAATGCCCACTGTGCCGATGCCATGGTGTGCATCTCGAACTGCGACAAGATCACTCCGGGCATGCTGATGGCGGCGATGCGCGTGAACATCCCGACGATCTTCGTCTCCGGTGGTCCGATGGAGGCCGGCAAGGTACAGTGGGGTGGCAAGGTGGTGGCGATCGACCTCGTTGACGCGATGGTCAAGGGCGGCGACAGCAACTGCTCCGACGCCGAGGTCGAGGCCTTCGAGCGTTCGGCGTGCCCGACCTGTGGCTCCTGCTCCGGCATGTTCACCGCCAACTCGATGAACTGCCTCACCGAAGCGCTCGGCTTTTCGTTGCCCGGCAACGGCAGCCTGCTGGCCACCCACGCCGATCGTCGCGGACTGTTCCTCGAGGCCGGCCGGCGGATCGTCGATCTCTGCCGCCGGTACTACGAGCGCGATGACGTTGCGGTGTTGCCCCGTTCGATCGGCAGTCTGGCTGCCTTCGAGAACGCGATGGCGCTTGACGTGTCGATGGGTGGCTCGACCAACACGGTGCTGCACATTCTCGCTGCGGCGCAGGAAGGCGGCGTCGATTTCACGATGGCCGACATCGACCGCATCTCGCGCCGGGTGCCGTGTCTGGCGAAGGTCGCGCCGGCGACGCCCGACTACCACATGGAGGACGTACACCGCGCCGGCGGCATTTTCGCGATTCTCGGCGAACTCGACCGGGCGGGGCTGATCCATCGCGATGTACCGACTGTCCATGCGGCGACGCTGGGTGAAGCGATTGATCGCTGGGACGTACTGCGCGCGCAGGAGGCGGCGGTCAGCGAGTTCTATCGCGCCGCACCCGGAGGCGTTCCGACGCAGACGGCGTTCTCGCAGAGCCGTCGTTACCCGGACCTCGACCTCGACCGTGCCGGTGGCTGCATTCGCAGCCAGCCGCATGCGTATTCGCGGGACGGCGGTCTTGCCGTTCTCTACGGCAACATTGCCGTGGATGGCTGCATCGTGAAGACAGCGGGTGTCGATGAGGCGATCTGGGTGTTCAGCGGGCGGGCACGGGTCTTCGAAAGCCAGGACGACGCGGTGCAGGCGATACTCGGTGACCAGGTACAGGCGGGCGAGGTGGTGGTGATTCGCTACGAAGGGCCAAAGGGCGGCCCGGGAATGCAGGAGATGCTCTATCCCACCTCCTACCTCAAGTCGAAGGGGCTGGGCAAAGCCTGTGCGCTGCTGACCGATGGACGCTTCTCCGGCGGCACTTCGGGCCTGTCGATCGGCCATGTCTCGCCGGAGGCGGCCGAGGGCGGGGCGATCGGCCTCGTCGAAGAGGGCGACCTGATCGAGATCGACATTCCCGGCCGTCGCATTCATCTGGCCATCGCTGACGCCGAGCTGGCGAGGCGACGGGCGGCGATGGATGCCCGCGGCGATTCTGCCTGGCAACCGGCGGCTGCCCGCGCGCGTGTCGTTTCGCGTGCGCTGCAGGCGTACGCGCTGATGGCCACCTCGGCCGCCACTGGCGCCGTCCGCGATATTGGACAGCTGCGCGGCGCCTGATGATGGCCGGTCGCGGGTGCTCTGGCGTTGCCTCGGTGAGGTCAACGCCCGACAGTGTGCCGCGTTAACCCGGCAGCTCCCGCGCGCTCTGCTTGCGGAACGGACTCGACCGGCTCGCGATGCTTTGCAAGCGGGCCAAACTGAAATACTATCGCGGCGTTTCAATCCCTTTACCTGAACGGAGTGTGAGCATGAAAGCGATCTACGCGTGCCTGCTGGCGGCTGCCGGCGTGATGTCTGCGGGTGCTGTCCAGGCTGATGAGGCCCTGGCCAAGTCGAAGAACTGCCTGTCTTGTCACGCGGTGGACAAGAAGGTCGTTGGCCCGTCGTACAAGGATGTGGCCAAGAAGTACACGGCCAAGGATGAAGCCATGCTCGCCGAGAAGGTGATCAAGGGCGGCAAGGGTGTTTGGGGGCCGGTGCCGATGCCGCCGAATCCCTCCGTCACCCCCGACGAGGCGAAGAAGCTCGTCAAGTGGATTCTCAGCCTGAAGTGAGATTCGGGTGAGCAAGAAGACCGGCCGGGTGCCGGTTTTTCGTTTCTGCCGCATCGCTGACGAGTGAAATGGCGTTTCCGGGCGCCATATGCTGGTTGACAAGTTCCTGATGGGCTTGGACAATCGCGCGTTCGCTGGCCCCGTAAGAAGACAATACTGGAGATGAACCCATGAAACATGCACACATTCCTGGTGTACTGGTGGCGCTGGCCGCATCGGTGGCGATGATCGGCTGCGGGAAGAAGGAGGAACCCAAGGCTGCTGCACCAGCGCCGGCACCGGCCGCTGCGCCGGCACCTGCGCCGAAGCCGGAGATGGTGGTCAAGATCGGCCACGTCGCCCCGCTGACCGGGCCGATCGCCCACCTTGGCAAGGACAACGAGAACGGCGCCCGCCTTGCCGTCGACGACGCCAACGCCAAGAAGCTGGAGATCGACGGCAAGATCGTCAAGTTCGAGCTGCTCGGCGAGGATGACCAGGCGGATCCGAAGACCGGTACCGTGGTGGCGCAGAAGCTGGTCGACGCGAAGGTGGCCGGTGTCGTTGGGCACCTGAACTCGGGTACCACGATCCCCGCTTCGGCGATCTACAACCAGGCGGGTCTGCCACAGATTTCACCCTCGGCGACGAATCCCAAGTACACGCAACAGGGCTTCAACACGACCTTCCGTGTCATGGCCAACGACATCCAGCAGGGTTCGGTGGTCGGCACCTACGCTGTCAAGGACATGGGTGCGAAGAAGGTGGCGATCATCGACGACCGTACCGCCTATGGCCAAGGTCTCGCCGACGAGGTCGAGAAGGCTGCCAAGGCCGCGGGCGCCACCATTGTCGCGCGCGAGTTCACCACCGACAAAGCGACCGATTTCAAGGCGATCCTGACCAAGATCAAGGCCAAGAATCCCGACGTGATCTTCCTGGGCGGCATGGACGCGGTCGGTGGTCCGATGCTCAAGCAGATCAAGGAACTCGGTATCAAGGCGAAGTTCACCACCGGTGACGGTGGTTGCTCGCCGGAACTGATCAAGCTCGCCGGTGCCGCCTCGGAAGGCGTCATCTGCACGCAAGCCGGTCTGCCGGTCGACAAGCTGCCGAACGGCCAGAAGTTCGTCGAGGAGTTCACCAAGAAGTACGGCCAGATCCAGATCTATTCGCCGTACAGCTATGATGCGGTGATGGTGCTGGTCGATGCGATGAAGCGGGCGAATTCGGCCGATCCGGTCAAGTATCTGCCGGAAGTCGGCAAGACCGCCTACGACGGAGTCACCGGCAAGATCGAATTCGACGAGAAGGGTGACATCAAGAACGGCGCGATCACCGTTTTCGTGATCAAGGAAGGCAAGCTCGTCACGCTGAAGTCCGAAGGTGGTACCGCGGCGGCGGCTCCCGCGTCCGCAGCAGCGCCGGCGGCAGCTCCGGAAGCCAAGAAGTAAGGCTTGCCGGGCAAACCGGCGGAGAGGGAATGGCGCGAGCCATTCCCTCCGTTTGGCCGTGTCCGCCGTTGCTCGGCGCTTCCGGGAAGCATTCCCGGGTTGCCCGGCAACAGTTCCATGAGTCGGATACCTTGGTTCGCCCAAAGCGCTTCGTTGCGGAAAGCCTGACCATGGACACTCTCCTGCAGCAACTCATCAACGGCCTCACGCTTGGCGCCGTCTATGCGCTCGTCGCGCTCGGCTATACGATGGTCTATGGCATCATCGGCCTGATCAACTTTGCCCACGGTGAAGTCGTGATGATCGGCACGATGGTCGCGTTCACCGTCATCGTCTCGCTTGCCGGGAGCGGCATGCCGCCGCTGCTGATTCTCACCGTTGGTCTGCTGATTGCAGTCGTCGCGTGCATGGTCCTGGGTTGGGGCCTCGAACGCGTCGCCTATCGTCCGCTGCGCCACGCACCCCGACTGACGCCGCTGATCACGGCAATCGGCATGTCGATCGTCCTGCAGAACGTGGCGATGATCATCTGGGGCCGCAACTACATCACTTTCCCGCCGATGATCGACAAGCGGATCTACGAGGTCGGTGGCGCCAGCTTCACCAACGTGCAGGTGGCGATCGTCGTTCTCGCCGCGCTGGTGATGATCGGATTGACCTACCTCGTGCAGCGCACCCGCATGGGCATGGCGATGCGGGCGACGGCGCAGAACCAGCATGTCGCGCTGCTGATGGGCGTCGACATCGATCGCGTGATCGCCATGGCTTTCATCATCGGCTCCGCTCTCGGAGCGCTGGCCGGCTGCATGGTCGGTTCATACTACGAGATCGCACATTACCAGATGGGTTTCATGCTGGGCCTGAAGGCCTTCACCGCGGCCGTTCTGGGCGGGATCGGCAATATGGCGGGTGCCATGGCCGGCGGTCTGCTGCTCGGAATCATCGAGGCGCTGGGTGCTGGCTACATCGGTGACCTCACGGGCAACTTCCTCGGCAGCCACTATCAGGACATCTTCGCCTTCATGGTGCTCATCATCGTGCTGATGTTCCGTCCGTCCGGATTGTTCGGCGAGCGCACGGGAGACCGGGCATGAGCGGCGAGTCGAGACGCAGTTCGCGCGGCCTGCAGCACTGGCTGGGGTTGCTGCTGCTCGTCGGAGTCCTGCTCGCGGTGCCCTTTGTCGCCGCTCTCGGTGGCCAGGCCTGGGTCCGCATTGCCAACTTCGCGATTCTCTATGTCTTCCTGGCGCTCGGCCTCAACATCGTCGTTGGCTACGCCGGTCTTCTGGACCTCGGTTACGTCGCCTTCTACGCGGTCGGGGCCTATTGCTACGCACTGCTGGCATCGCCACATTTCGGCATCCACCTGCCGTTCTGGATGATCCTGCCTTTCGGCGCGGCGCTCGCCTGCCTCTTCGGCGTCCTTCTGGGCGCGCCGACGCTGAAGTTGCGCGGCGACTATCTGGCGATCGTCACGCTCGGTTTCGGCGAGATCATCCGCATCTTCATGAACAACCTCAACGCACCGATCAACATCACGAACGGTGCGCAGGGGATCACGCTGATCGACCCGATCCGCATCGGCGAATTCTCCTTTGCCAAGACCAGTACCCTCTTCGGCATTTCCCTCTCCGGCCCGCAGAAATACTACTTCCTGCTCGTCGCGCTGGCGGCGCTGGTCATCGTGATCAACATCCGCCTGCAGAATTCGCGCATCGGCAGGGCCTGGCAGGCCATACGCGAGGACGAGGTGGCAGCCAAGGCCTGCGGCATCAACACGCGCAACATCAAGTTGTTGGCTTTCGCCATGGGGGCCTCTTTCGGCGGCATAGCCGGAGGAGTGTTTGCTGCCATGCAGGGGTTCGTCAGTCCCGAGAGCTTCTCGTTGATGGAGTCGATCACGATCCTGGCGATGGTGGTTCTCGGCGGCATGGGGCACATTCCGGGCGTGATTCTCGGCGCAGTCCTGCTGACCGGGCTGCCCGAGGCCTTGCGCTACGGCATCGAGCCGCTGCAGAAAGCGGTCTTCGGGCGCCTGATCATCGATCCCGAAAGCCTGCGCATGCTCGTCTTCGGTCTGGCACTGGTGCTCGTGATGCGTTTCCGCCCAGCGGGCTTGTGGCCATCGTCGTTGCGCCGTCGCGAACTCAGTGAGGCGACGGACTGAGCATGGCAGAGCAGCGGCAGATTCTTCTCGCAGCACACGATGTCGCCAAACACTTCGGCGGCGTCAAGGCGCTGCACGACGTTTCCCTGACCATCCACCGCGGCGAGATCTATGGCCTGATCGGACCGAATGGCGCCGGCAAGACAACCTTTTTCAATTGCCTCACCGGTCTCTACCGGAACGAAAGCGGTCACTTCGTCTTCGACGGCGTGAAGCTCGCGGCCGATGCCCCGCACAAGGCCGCCGCGGTCGGTATCGCGCGGACGTTCCAGAACATCCGGCTGTTCGGCAACATGACGGCGATCGAGAATGTCATGGTCGGACGCCACCTGCGCACCCGCGCCGGCGTCTTCGGCGCCATCAGTCGAAACCCGGCGACGCGTGCTGAAGAGGCGGCGATCGCGCGGCGCGCCGACGAGCTGCTGCACTACGTCGGTATCCAGGAGCGGGCGCATGATTATGCGCGGCACCTGTCGTACGGCGACCAGAGACGGCTCGAGATTGCCCGTGCGCTCGCCACGGAACCCAAGCTGCTGGCGCTCGACGAGCCGGCGGCCGGGATGAACGGTACCGAAACCGAGGCATTGCGCGTACTGGTGGAGGGAATCCGGCGCGACGGCGTGACGGTTCTGCTCATCGAGCATGATGTCAAGCTGGTGATGGGACTGTGTGACCGGGTTGCGGTCCTTGATTACGGCGAGAAGATCTGCGAGGACGTGCCGGCAGTGGTGCAGAAGGATCCGCGCGTCATCGAGGCCTACCTCGGTGCTTAGGCGACGCGAAGGAAACGGATGAACATGCTGGAAGTCAACGGCTTGCGTGTCTCCTACGGCGGCATTCAGGCGGTTCGCGGCATCAGCTTTCACGTCAGCGAGGGCGAGATGGTGGCCCTCATCGGTGCCAATGGTGCCGGCAAGAGCAGCACGTTGCGGGCTCTGGCGCGCCTGCTCGAGCCTGCCGGCGGCAACGTGCGCTACCGCGGCAAGGAACTCCTGCAGGTGCCACCGCATTGCCTCGTCACCGAGGGCATTGCCCTGGTGCCGGAGGGCAGGGGAGTGTTCCCCCGCATGACCACCCTCGAAAACCTTTACATGGGCGCCTACGCCCGCAACGACAAGACGGCGGTCGCGCGTGATCTCGAACATGTGCTCGGCCTCTTCCCGCGCCTCAAGGAGCGGGCGCAGCAGGTTGCAGGAACACTCTCGGGTGGCGAACAGCAGATGCTGGCGATCGGTCGCGCCCTGATGAGCAAGCCGCGCCTGCTGTTGCTCGACGAGCCGTCGATGGGGCTCGCGCCAATCATGGTGCAGAAGATTTTCGAGGTGATCCGTGCCGTTGCCAGCGAGGGCATGACGATCCTGCTCATCGAGCAGAATGCCAAGTTGGCGCTGGAGGTGAGTCAGCGCGGCTATGTCATGGAAAGTGGCGAGATCACGGTGACTGACGAATCCACCCGGCTGCTGGCCGACCCGAAGGTGCGCGCCGCGTACCTGGGCGAATAGCCCCGACAATCGTCGTGGCTGGCTGCCGGAAGTGTTCCGGCGATCGGCCTGGCAGGGTCTCAGCGGCTGGCGTCGGCTTGCCCCTCGCGGGGCGCCGGCGCGTTCACAACTCCATTGCGTCGGCGAATGCCAGTGCCTGCAGTTGCGCGCTGTTGAACTGTGCGGCGGTCAGTCCGAGCATGCCCGCCTGCTCGGCGATGGCAGGTCCATCACCGGCTTCGCTGGCCAGTGCCAAGTCAAGAAAGGCCTGGTAGCGCCCGCCGTTACCGAGCAGCGCGTCGGTGATCGGCTCCGGCAAGCGCATCGCTTCGAGAATCTGCTCCATGGTGAGACCGAGCAACGCGTCGAGCAGGGAGAATGCACCGGTGATGAACAGGTTGTCGTATTCGGACTTGTCGACCAGACCGGTGGCCAGCAACTCGATCAGGCGAGCTCTCACGAGCGAAGTGTGCATCAGTGCCGGTGCCAGCGGATCCTTGCTGGCAGTGGCGAGCAGCAGCGACAGCCAGCGATTGAGCTTGTCGTAGCCGAGCATCGTCACCGCATGGCGAAACGACTGGATTTCGCAGGACAGACCGAAGCCAGCCGAGTTGATGTAGCGCAGCAGCCTGTAGGAGATCGCCACATCCTGCTTCAGCGCCACCTCGATCTCCCGCATCTCGGCATTGTTCCGCACCAGATTGACCAGGCGCATGATGTTTGCCTGGCTGGCGCTCAGTGTCTTGGCCGGGACGCCGCTGGGGGTGGTGAAGAACCAGCCGGCAGCTGCCGTCATGCCGGCGTCCATGCTGGCGCGAAAGTCGGCCGTCGTCGGCACCTTGAAGGCGATGCCCATGCCGTGGCTCCTTGTGCGGGCGGCGAGAAGCTTGAGCTGGGCGCTGTTCAGACATTCCGTGTCGAAGCCGATGAAGCGGCATTGCAGTCCGAGCGACAGCGCCCGCGCCGCTTGCGGATCGAAATGCAGGCAGATCGTCGGTTGCCAAGTCTGGATGGCGGCGATCAGATCCGGGCCGTGCTCGCCGAGCAGGCATGTCGCGGGCAGCTCGATCGTCGCGTTTTCGGGCGCCGACCAGTCGAGGAGGCGAGCATCGATGGCGGCCGCCAGGCAACTGACGAAAAGTGGCTTGCCGCCCATGGGCCAGACGCTGGCGAGAGCGTCGAGCGCCATCACGGCTGCCGGCATGCCGTCGTCGGCGGTGAGATGGAGCAACAGGCGGGTGGCGATGATCCGGTTCTGTCGGTTGACCAGCGGCTGGCGCGATATGAAGACCTCAGTCATGCGGTGATCCGTTCATCTCCGGCGCAGGGCCGGCAGCAATGGCCAGTTGCGTATCGGCAGCGTAGTCGAAGGAGTCGGCGAAGAATTCGTCGGTCGGCAACTGGCAGTGGGCAAGAAAATCCGTGCGGGCGGCAGCAACCATGGCCGGAGCGCCGCAGACATAGACTTGGTGTTGCGACAGGTCGGGGTGGTCGTGCATCGCCGCCGCATGCACCAGACCTGTGCGGCCATGCCAGCGGTCGGCAGGCGGTGACTCCGAGAGGACCGGGACGAAGCGAATCCAGGGATGCTCCGCTGCCCATTGCTGCGCGAGTTGCAGAAGGTAGAGGTCGGCTCGCTGGCGCGCACCCCAGTAGATGTCCATCGGTCGCGTGCTGCGTTGCGCCAGCGCATGTTCGACGATCGCCTTGATCGGCGCGAAGCCGGTGCCACCGGCAACCAGGAGCATCGGCCTCGGCGAGTCGTCGCGCAGAAAGAAGCTGCCCAATGGACCACGCAAGCGCAGCAGGTCGCGCTCACGCATGCCGTTGAAGACGTGTTCGGTGAACCGCCCACCCGGCACGTGGCGGACATGCAGCTGCAGGACGCTGTCGTCGTGCGGCGCATTGGCGAGCGAGAATGAGCGCCGCTTGCCGTCCTTGAGCAGGATGTCCACGTACTGGCCGGCGAGAAACTGCAGCCGCTCGCTGCTCGGCAGGCGCAGCTCGACGATCATCACTTCGGGCGCGACGCGCAGCAGCCGGTGCACGCGCGCCGGCAGGGTGCGGACGGGTATGTCGGCGAGCGCCCTGACTTCCGGGGTTTCGATGCAGAGGTCGGTCCTTGCTGTCGCGCAACAAAGGAGGGCGAACCCGGCCAGACGGTCGCTTTCGCCGAGAACGGCGGTCGACGCGTTGCCGTGGGCCACCTCGCCGCTCAGGACGCGGCCGCGGCAGCTGCCGCAGACACCGTCGCGGCAGCCGTAGGGAAGGGTCAGCCCTTGCCGGAGTGCGGCGGCGAGGATGCTTTCGTCGGCAGAGACGGAGAAGACATGTCCGCTTGGCTTGACAACCACCTGATGATCCATTGTTTCTCCGTGCGGGTCCCGATCCGGTAGAATCATGTGGTGCGAAGACTATTGATCGTTGGTTGCGGTGACGTGGCGCGTCGCATGCTTCCCCATCTGCTCGGCCATTACCGCGTCCTGGCGCTGGTACGTGATCGCGAGCAGTGCGCTTTCTGGCGAGAACACGGGGCCAGACCGGTGGTCGCCGACCTTGATCAGCCCAGAAGCCTGCAGCGACTCGCCGGCTTGGCCGACCTCGTGGTCCATCTGGCGCCGCCACCGGCGCCTGCCGGCGAACGCCAGTCTGGCGCCAGCCGCGACCCCCGCACCCGCTGGCTGCTGGCAGCTCTGGCTCGGGGCAGGAGTCTACCACAGCGAATCGTGTATATAAGCACCACAGGTGTCTACGGCGACTGTGCCGGGGAGTTGGTAGACGAGACGCGGCGCCTGCGACCGACGACCACCCGCGCTCGCCGCCGGCTGGATGCCGAGCGGCGCTTGCGCCTGCTTGGCCGGCGCGGCGTCGTCGTCAGCATCCTGCGGGCACCCGGCATCTACGCCGCCGACCGTCTGCCGATCGAGCGGCTGCGCAAAGGCAGCCCGGCGCTGTGCGATGCCGACGATGTGTATACCAACCACATCCATGCCGAGGATCTGGCGCTGCTGGCCTGTGCCGCCCTGCGTTACGGACGGAGCAACCGGACGTACAACGCGACCGACGATTCGCGCATCAAGATGGGCGAATACTTCGACCTCGTCGCCGACCACTTCGGGTTGCCGAAGGTCCCGCGCGTGTCGCGGTGTGAGGCGGAACAGCTGCTGTCGCCACTGCAGTTGTCGTTCATGAGTGAGTCGCGCCGCCTGCTGAACCGGCGTGCCCGGGAGGAACTGCAGGCGCGCCTGCGCTTTCCGCAGGTGGCTGATGGCGTTGCGGCGGCGGCGAGAGAGAGGAACGGTCGATGCTGACGGTCAAGGTGCTGCATCTGTGGATGGTGGTGAGCTGGTTCGCGGGGCTGTTCTACCTGCCGCGGATCTTCGTGAACCTGGCGATGGTGCCTGCGGGCAGCGAGGCCGAGCGGCAGCGACTGCTGCTGATGGCCGGCAAGCTGTATCGCTTCATGACGCCGATCGGCGTGCTGGCGATCGCCCTGGGTCTCTGGCTGTGGTTCGGCTTTGGCTTCGGTGGCGGCTGGCTGCACGCGAAGACGGCGCTGGTGCTGTTGCTGGTCGCCTATCATGCGTACTGCGGCCGCCTGCTGCGCGGCTTCGCGGCCGGGCGCAATCGGCACGGGCACGTCTGGTATCGCTGGTTCAACGAGTTGCCGGTGCTGTTGCTGCTGGCAGCGACCTATCTCGCCGTGGTCAAGCCTTTCTAGCCTGGAGCGGCGAACGAAGATGGAACGATTTTATGCCAGTTGCCCACGCGGCCTGGAACATCTGCTGGCCGACGACCTGCTGGCGGCCGGCGCCGGTCAACTGGAAGCGATTGCCGGCGGGGTGCATTTCAGCGGCGAATGGCCGGTCTGCTACCGTGCCAATCTCGACTCGCGGATTGCCACCCGCGTCCTCTGGCGGGTCGCGCGGGCGCCCTATGCCAGCGAGGACGACGTCTACCGTCTGGCACTGGAGACGCCGTGGCCGCGCTGGTTCCTGACGCGGCAGACGATCCGGGTCGATGTCACGGCGCAGAAGAGTCCGCTCAGGAGCATCGAGTTCATCACGCTGCGCATCAAGGACGCCATCTGTGATCGTTTCCGACGCGATTCGGGCAGCCGACCGAGCGTCGATACGCGCCAGCCCGACGTCAGGATTCAGGCTTTCCTCAACCAGAGCGAATGCACCCTGTATGTCGATACCTCGGGCGCACCGCTCCATCAACGCGGCTTCCGGCAGAAGACCGTCGACGCGCCGCTGAAGGAGAACCTTGCCGCCGGCATCCTTCGCCTCAGTGGCTGGCAGCCGGGTGTGCCGCTGCTCGACCCGATGTGTGGCAGTGGCACCTTTCTTCTCGAGGCGGCGCAGATGGCGCTCGGTCGGGCGCCGGGCGCTCGGCGCGAGTTCGCCTTTCAGCGCCTGCGGCAGTTTCAGCCGGAGCTCTGGCAGGGCCTTCTCGAGCGAGCACGAGCCGGGGAGCGTGCGGTGACGGAGAGGGCCATCTTCGGCAGCGACATCTCGCCGGTGGCCGTGCGCGCAGCCCTTGCCAATCTCGATCGCGCCGGGCTGCTGCCGGCGGTGCGTCTCGCTGCCGGCGATCTGCTCGAGATCGAGGCGCCGGCCGCGAGGGGCATCATGGTCAGCAATCCGCCGTACGGCGAGCGGGTTTCCGACGACGACGAGCTGGCGCGTTTCTACCCCTTGCTCGGCAGTGCCCTGAAGCGCCGTTTCGCCGGCTGGACCTGCTGCCTGATCAGCGCCGATACCCGCCTGCCTCGGATGGTGCGGCTGACACCCAGCCGCAGGACGCCGTTGTTCAACGGCGCTCTGGAGTGCCGGCTTTACGAGTTCCGCATGGTTGCCGGCAGCAACCGCGGCTGACGGCTCGCCGCAGCGTGACCGCCAGCCGGCGCGGCGGAGCTTTCACTCGACGATGCCGAGGTGACCGAGCCCGGCGGTGAGATCGCGGTCCTTCGACTCCTTGCCATGCAGCTTGATCTGCAGCCGCAGGTCGTTGAGCGAGTCGGCGTTGCGCAGGGCATCGGTATAGGTGATCAGGCCGGCTTCGTAGAGGTCGAAGAGCGCCTGGTCGAAGGTCTGCATGCCGAGCTCGCGCGACCGCTTCATGACATCCTTGATCTCCTGTACCTGTCCCTTGAAGATGAGGTCGGAAATGAGCGGCGAATTGAGCATGATCTCGATCGCCGGCACGCGCCCCTTGCCGTCCTTCTTCGGCAGCAGACGCTGCGATACGAGCGCACGCAGGTTGAGCGACAGGTCCATCAGCAACTGGTGCCGGCGTTCCTCGGGGAAGAAGTTGATCACCCGGTCGATGGCCTGGTTGGCGCTGTTGGCGTGCAGCGTCGCCAGGCAGAGGTGCCCGGTCTCGGCGAAGGCGATGGCGTAGTCCATCGTCGCCCGGTCGCGAATCTCCCCCATCATGATGACGTTCGGTGCCTGGCGCAGGGTGTTCTTGAGCGCCACTTCCCAGCTATCGGTATCGACACCGATCTCGCGCTGCGTGACGATCGACTTCTTGTGTTCGTGCACGAACTCGATCGGATCCTCGATGGTGATGATGTGTCCCTGACTGTTCTGGTTGCGGTGGTCGACCAGTGCCGCCAGTGAGGTCGTCTTGCCGGTGCCGGTACCGCCGACGAAGATGACCAGACCGCGCAGCGTCATCGCGATGTCCTTGAGCACCGGCGGCAGCCCGAGTTCTTCCAGCGTCGGAACGGCGAGATTGATGGTCCGGCAGACCACTGCGACTCGGCCCTGCTGCACCAGTGCATTGACGCGGAAGCGACCGATGCCGGAGGGCGAGATGGCGAAGTTGCACTCCTTGGTCGCCTCGAACTCGGATGCCTGGCGGTCGTTCATCAGCGATCGCGCCAGTTCTGCCGAGTGCTGCGGCAGCAGCGGTTGGCTCGACACCGGGATCACCTTGCCATCGACCTTGATCGCCGGCGGGAAGTTCGCCGTGATGAAGAGGTCTGATCCGTGTTTCTGGACCATCAGGCGCAGCAGTTCATGCATGAACTTCAAAGCCTGATCGTTTTCCATGCTGTTCCTCCTGACTGAACGACTGGCTATGCGCCAGGGATGGCGTCCTTGTTGGCCGCCTTCATGCGTGCCTCCGGTGCCGAGACGATGTTGCGCCGGACGAGTTCGATCAATGCCTGGTCGAGCGTCTGCATGCCGAACTGCTGCCCGGTCTGCAACGAGGAGTACATCTGCGCCACCTTGTTCTCGCGAATCAGGTTGCGGATGGCCGGCGTTCCGATCAGGATTTCGTGTGCCGCGACGCGTCCCTGTCCGTCCTTGGTCTTCAGCAGGGTCTGCGAGATGACCGCCCGCAGCGACTCGGAGAGCATCGAGCGCACCATTTCCTTCTCGGCCGCCGGAAAGACGTCGATGATGCGGTCGATCGTCTTGGCTGCGCTCGAAGTATGCAGGGTGGCGAAGACGAGGTGACCGGTCTCGGCGCCGGTCAGTGCGAGCCGGATGGTTTCGAGGTCGCGCATCTCGCCGACGAGAATCACGTCCGGGTCCTCGCGCAGTGCCGAGCGCAGCGCGTTCTGGAAGGAAAGTGTGTGCGGTCCGACTTCGCGCTGGTTGATCAGGCAGCGCTTCGGCTGGTGTACAAACTCGATCGGGTCCTCGACTGTGAGGATGTGGTGGTAGGCGTTCTCGTTGACGTGGTTGATCATCGCCGCCAGGGTGGTCGACTTGCCGGAGCCGGTGGGCCCCGTGACGAGGACGATTCCGCGCGGATACTCCGAGATGTCCTTGAAGATGCGCGGGCAGTTGAGGTCCTCCAGGGTCAGGACCTTCGACGGAATCGTCCGGAAGACGGCACCGGCGCCGCGATTCTGCACGAAGGCATTGACCCGGAAACGGGCGAGGTTGGGAATTTCGAAGGAGAAGTCGCACTCGCGGGTATCCTCGTACTGCTTGCGCTGCGCGTCGCTCATGATGTCGTACACCATGCCGTGCACGAGCTTGTGCTCCATCGCCGGCAGGTTGATCCGCCGGACATCCCCGTTGACGCGGATGATCGGTGGCAGACCGGCAGAAAGGTGGAGGTCGGAAGCCTTGTTCTTGACGCTGAAAGCCAGGAGTTCGGTGATGTCCATCCGGTTCGGTCCTCGGGCGGTGGGCAGGGCGCGGTGTTATACTGCGAACAATCTGCGCGACGCCCGATTATGACCACACTTCCCGCCAAGCTGCAAGCCGTCCGCGCCCGAATCGCCCACGCGGCGCGGCTTTACGGCCGCGAGCCGGCTGCCATCCGGCTGCTCGCCGTGAGCAAGACCTGGCCGGCAGCGGCGCTGCGCGAGCTGGCTGCCGCCGGCCAGAAGGCCTTCGGCGAGAGCTACGTGCAGGAAGCGGTGGGCAAGATCGATGAACTGCGCGACCTGGAGATCGAGTGGCATTTCATCGGCGCGCTGCAGGCCAACAAGTCCCGTCTGGTGGCAGAATCCTTCGACTGGGTGCACTCCGTCGATTCGCTGCGCATCGCCCAAAGGCTTGCCGCGCAGCGTCCGGCGACGATGCGCGAGCTGTCGGTCTGCCTGCAGGTGAACATCAGTGGCGAGGCGAGCAAGGCAGGTGCTCCGCCGTCGGCTGTGCCGGCTCTCGCGCAGGCGGTGGCGGCGCTGCCGCGACTCCGCCTGCGCGGCCTGATGGCGATTCCGGAAGCAAGCAGCGACTTCGCGGCACAACGCTCCTCCTTTCGTCGCCTGCGGGAACTTTTGCAGCGTTTGCAAGCCGATGGATTGGTGCTCGATTCGCTGTCGATGGGCATGTCGCACGATCTCGAGGCGGCCATAGCGGAAGGTGCGACATTGCTGCGCGTGGGTACGGCGATTTTTGGTGAGAGACGATGAAGATCACTTTCCTTGGTGGTGGCAACATGGCCAATGCGCTGATCGGCGGGCTGGTGAAGACCGGCTTTGCTGCTTCGGACATCGCGGTCATCGAGCTCGGTGCGCAAGGACGGGCGCGGCTGCGCGTGGCCTACGGCGTGCGCTGCTATGAGGCTGCCAGTGCGGCGGCGCTCGACTGCGACGCCCTTCTGCTGTCGGTGAAGCCGCAGCAGATGCGCGAGGCCTGTCCGCCGCTGCTGCCGTTCCTCAGGCAACAACTGGTCATCAGCATCGCCGCCGGTCTGCGTCTGGCGGATGTGTCGCGTTGGCTCGGGGGCTATGGCAGGATCGTGCGCGCGATGCCCAACACGCCGGCCCTGATCGGCGCCGGCGTGACCGGCTTGTGTGCCATGGCAGCCGTCTCGATGGCCGAGCGGCTTGGCGCAGAACGGATCCTGCAGGCCGTCGGCAGCACGCTCTGGATTGCCGATGAGGAGAAGATGGACGCAGTGACCGCCATCTCGGGAAGTGGGCCGGCCTATGTCTTCCTGTTCATCGAGGCGCTGCAGCAGGCAGCCGGAGATCTTGGCCTGACGCCCGCACAGGCGAGGCAGTTGTCGATCGATACGGTTCTCGGGGCCGCACGACTCGCGGCCCAGTCGGACGAGGCGGCGTGTGTGCTGCGCGAGCGGGTGACTTCGAAGGGTGGCACGACCGAAGCGGCGCTGCGGACGATGGAGCAGCGCTGTGTCAAGGAAGGGTTCATCGCCGGCGTTCTTGCCGCCAACTCGCGCGGCCGCGAGCTTGGTGAGCTGCTCGGCCAGGATGGCTGATGATCGTCGCTGCCGGCCTCTTCCTGCTCGATGCGCTGGTGTCGTTCCTGACCGTCGCGCTGCTGCTCCGTTTCTTCATGCAGGCCTGCCGGGTGTCCTTCAACAATCAGCTCGGCACTTTCGTCGTCGCTCTGACCAACTGGCTCGTCAGGCCGCTGCGCCGCGCCCTGCCCGGATTCTACGGCCTGGATCTGGCAAGCCTGCTGCCGGCATGCCTGCTGCAGGTCGTTTATGCGTCGGCGGTGTTCACCCTGCGTGGCGGCCTTGACGGCGCTGCCGTCGGGGCGTGGCTGCCGCTCGTCTTCTGGTATGGTTTGCTGGCGACGCTGCGTCTTGCCATTTACCTGCTGATCGCGGCGCTGCTGCTGCAGGCGGTGCTGTCGTGGATCAGCCCGTATTCGCCGCTGGGGCAACCGGTATCACAATTGACCCGGCCGGTCCTGCGTCCGATCCAGCGCCTGTTGCCGACGATTGGCGGCGTCGACCTGTCGCCGCTGGTCGCCATCGTCCTCGCGCAGTTGCTGCTGATGTTCCTCTAGCTCGTGGGCCAATGGGCGCGGCAGCTCGCGGGAACGCTGAGCCTGACCTTGCATGTTCAACCCGGTGCGAAACGCAGTGAGGTGGTCGGTGAGCACGGTGATGCACTGAAGGTTCGTCTCGCGGCAGCGGCCGTCGATGGTCGCGCGAACGCGGCCTTGGTCGACCTGATCGCACAACGGCTCGACGTGCCACGGTCGGCGGTGGCGATCCGCAGCGGCGAGAAGTCGCGGCGGAAGCTGTTGCTGGTCACCGGGGCACCGGCCGACGCCGTGCTGCGCCTGTGCGGCGAATGAGAGCGCTGGCGGCCGGCGCCTGGCGGGGCCGCCTCAGCCCTCGAAGACGACCTTGCCGCCGACCAGTGTCAGGCGGACACGGCCGCTGAGCTCATAGCCGAGATAGGGCGTGTGCTTGCCCTGACTGCGCAAGGTTTCGGGGGTGATGCGCCAGGATTCGTCGGGATCGAAGAGGCAGACGTCGGCCGCTTCGCCGACGGCAAGGGAGCCCGCCGCGATGCCGAGGATCGCCGCTGCGTCCGACGTGATGCGGGCGAGGGCCTGCAGCAGCGGCAGCCGGGACTGCGTGGCCCAGAGCAGGGTCAACGGCAGCAGCAGTTCGACGGCGGTCGCACCGGGCAGGGCCTCGGCGAACGGCAGCTGCTTGCCGTCCGCATCGACCGGCGTGTGGTCGGAACAGATCGCCGCCAGCCCGTCGGCGACCGCGCTGCGCAGCGCGTCGCGGTCGCTCGCCGAACGCAGCGGCGGGTCGAAGCGTGCATTGCTGTCGAAAAAGCCGATGTCCATCTCCGACAGGTGCAGGTGGTGCACCGCGACGTCGCAGCTGACCCGCATGCCGGTGTTCCTGGCCGCCCGCACGAGGCCGATCGCCGCCGCCGACGAGAGGCGGGACAGGTGCAGTCGAACGCCGGTATGCGCGGCCAATTGCAGGGCGGTTGCGGTGGCGATGCTTTCGGCGACCACAGGGATGCCGGTCAGGCCAAGCCGCGACGCGACTTCACCATCGTGCGCGACGCCGTCGCGGGCAAGAAAGTCATCCTGCGGGCGCAAGCGAACGGCATAGCCAAAGGTGGCTGCATACTGCATGGCCCGCAGCAGGAGCTGCGTGTCGACGATGGCCCGTTTGGCCTGCGAGAAGGCAATGCAGCCGGCACGCGCGAGGCTGTTCATCTCGGCAAGTCGCTCGCCGGCGAGTTGCTCGGTCAGGGCGCCGATCGGATGGACACGCGCCAGACCGACGGTGGCGCTGCGCCTGACCAGTCTTTCGACCAGCCCCGGTTCGTCGAGCGGCGGTTTGCTGTCGGGCGGGCAGGCGAGCGAGGTGACGCCACCGGCGACGGCCGCCGCCAACTCGGGCTCGATGGCGCCCAGGCGCGCCGACAGATCGACCAGTCCCGGGCAGACGATCAGGCCGCCGGCGTCGATGACCCGCTGCGCCGTGAAGCCTGGTGGTGGCTGACCGATCGCTGCGACGCGGCCGCCGGCGATGAACAGGTCGAGTGGTGCGTCCACCCCGTTGGCGGGATCGATCAGACGACCGTTGCGGATGTGCAGCGCTTTCTCGCCCATACCTCAGTTCCCCGCCAGAATGCCCATCACGGCCATGCGCACGGCGATGCCGAAAGTTACCTGTGGCAGGATCACTGCCTGTCGTCCGTCGGCGACGTCGGAGTCGATCTCGACGCCGCGATTCATCGGTCCCGGATGCATCACGATGGCATCCGGGCGCGCGAGCGCCAGGACCGCCGGTGTCAGCCCGTAGCAGTGGAAGTATTCGCGCGCCGACGGCAGCAGGGCACCGTTCATCCGTTCGTTCTGCAGGCGGAGCATGATCACCACATCGCAATCGCGGATGGCGCTGCGCAGGTCGTGACAGACGCGCACCCCCATCTTCTCGATGGCGGTCGGCAGCAGCGTCTGCGGGCCGACCGCGCGCACCTCGGCAGCACCGAGCGTGGTCAGGGCGTGAATGTCCGAGCGGGCCACGCGTGAGTGCAGGATGTCGCCGACGATCGCCACCACGAGGTTGGTGAACTCCTGCTTGTAGTGACGGATGGTGTACATGTCGAGAAGGCCTTGCGTCGGATGGGCGTGGCGCCCGTCGCCGGCGTTGACGACGTGTACGTCCTCGCGCCCGAGGCGGCGCAGGTGGTCGGCGATGAGGTGCGGGGCGCCGCTCGCCGCATGCCGGACGACGAACATGTCGGCGTGCATGGCGACCAGGTTGTCGACCGTGTCGAGGAGGGTTTCGCCTTTTGCGGTCGATGAGCGGGTGACGTCGAGATTGATGACATCTGCCGAAAGGCGCTTGGCAGCGATCTCGAAGGTGGTGCGTGTGCGCGTCGAGTTCTCGAAGAAGACGTTGAAGACGCTCTTTCCACGCAACAGGGGGACCTTCTTGACTTCGCGATGCGACACCTTGAGGAAGCTTGAGGCGGTGTCGAGAATGTGCGTGATCACCTCGCGCGGCAGGCCCTCGATCGACAGCAGGTGGGTCAGCGCGCCGTTGGCGTTGAGTTGGGGATTACGCATGCTCGTCGAGGCTCCACTGCAGCCCTCCGTTGTCGTCCTGTGAGAGAACCAGTTCGGAGGACGGGTCGAGATCGACTCGCCACGGGCAGAAGTCGGCGCAGATGGGGAGCTGGCGGCGACCACGATCGGCCAGGACAGCGAGCTGGATCATTGCCGGGCGGCCATAATCGAACAACTCGTTGATTGCAGCGCGGGTCGTGCGGCCGGTGTACAGGACGTCGTCCACCAGGATCAGCCTGCGGCCCTCGACGTCGAACGGGATCGAGCTCGGCTGCACCCGCGGATGCAGACCGCGGGCACCGTAATCGTCACGGTAGAAGGAGACGTCGATCAGGCCGATTTCGCGATCCAGACCGAGCAGCGTGTGCAGGCGCTGGGCAACCCAGGCGCCGCCGCTGTGGATGCCGACCAGGACCGTTTCCGGTTGCAGCTGCGGTCGGATCAGCTCGGCGAGTTGAACGCAAAGCGCTTCGGCGTCGGGTAATGCGACGGTATGGCTTGTCTTCTCGGCGTTCATCTGTGTTTCCGCGGTGGCTCAGCAGGCCAGACGATCGCGCGTCGCGGCGTCGAAATGATCCTGCAGGATCAGTTGGGCGGCGAGGGCATCGAGGTGCCGCCGTGCTTGGCGGGCGCCGTATCCAGCTGCGCGCAGGCGCGCGGCGGCGTCCGCCGAGGTCAGCCGTTCGTCGGCGTGCTCGACGGCGAGGCCGAAGCGGCCGCGGAGCTGGTTGGCGAAGCGTGTGCAGCGCGCAGTCATGGCATGCGATGTGCCATCGAGCGCGAGCGGGCGGCCGACGACCAGACTGTCCGGTTGCCACTCGGCGATCAGTGCGGCGATGGCGGCAAAGCGAGTGTTGCTCGCGTCGGCATTGATCGTCGTCAGTGGATGCGCCTGCTGCAGCTGCCAGTCGCCAACCGCCACGCCAATGCGCTTCTCGCCGAAATCGAACGCGAGGACCGTGCCCCTCCGTCGTGCAGCCGTGTCAGGCATGTCCCGCTTCGTCGACGAGGTTGGTCAGGCTGACGCCGAGCAGTTCGAGTGCTGACGGCAGTCGTTCCTCGTATGGCAGCTCGAACAGGATGCGCAGCTCGGCGGGTACCGTGAGCCATGCATTCTGCGCCAGTTCGTGCTCGATCTGGCCGGCGGCCCAGCCCGCATAGCCGAGCGTTACCATGAGGTCGCGCGGCTGCCCGTGCAGGGCGACTGCCTGCAGGATGTCGCGTGAACTGGTCAAACCGACATGCTCATTGACCACCAGCGTGGACTGCCAGTGGCCGATCGGTCGGTGCAGTACGAAACCGCGGTCGGTCTGTACCGGGCCACCGAAGAAAACCGGCAGGTTGGCGATTCCCTCTGCCTGCAGGGGCACTTCGATCCGCTCGAGCAGGCTGCCGAGGCTCATGTCGATTGGTCGGTTGACGATCAGCCCGAGGGCGCCTCGCGGGTTGTGCTCGGCCACGTAAACGAGCGATTTGGCGAAATAGGAGTCCACCATCGCTGGCATGGCAATGAGAAAATGATCAGTCAGATCGATGCTCTGCATGTTCTCATTCTAATCGGCGCTGGCAGCCGACACAAAGGTAATCGGCGGTGGACTCCATACTTGTCTGGTTTCGGCGTGACCTGCGGGATCATGATCATGCCGCATTGTGCGAGGCGCTGCGGCGCGCCAGACGCGTACACTGCGCCTTCGTCTTCGATTGCGAGATCCTGGATCCGCTGCGCCACACGCCTGATCGGCGTGTCGAGTTCATCCGCGAATCCTTGCTCGAGCTCGACCATGCGCTGCGGGCGCAAGGCGGCGCGCTGCTCGTCCGCCACGGCTGGGCGCGTGCGGAGATTCCTCTTCTGGCGCGCGAACTGGCGGTGACGGCGGTGTTCGCCAATCGGGACTACGAGCCGCAGGCGAAGCAACGTGACGCAGCGGTGGCGATGGCACTGCGCGCGCAGGGCATCGGTTTCGAGTTGTTCAAGGACCAGGTGCTGTTCGACGGCGAGGAGGTCCTGACCCAGGCCGGGCGACCGCATACGGTCTTCACACCATACCGCAATGCCTGGCTGAAGCGGCTGAGCGAGGACGACTGGCAGCCTCACGGCCGACAGGGTGGCCGGCTGGTGGCATCGCCGTTGGCGGTTGGTGTGCCTGCGCTCGCCGAGCTCGGCTTTGGTGAAACCGGGCTGCGAGCACTGGGAATTGCTCCCGGCATGTCCGGTGGCCGTGAGCGGCTGCAGGATTTCGCCGGGCGCCTGGATCTCTACCGCCAGCAGCGCGACTTTCCGGCGGTCAAGGGGGTGTCCTACCTCTCGGTACACCTGCGTTTCGGAACCGTGTCGGTGCGGCAGCTCGTTGCACTGGCGGTCACGGTCGGCGCCCTGCGGCCGGGGGCCGAGGGTGCAGCCACCTGGCTGTCCGAACTCGTCTGGCGCGACTTCTACTTCATGATTCTCGACCGCTTTCCGCATGTCGTCGAGCGCTCCTTCCGGTCGGAGTACGACGCCATCACCTGGGAACAGGGCGCTGCCGCCGAGCAGGCATTCGCCGACTGGTGCGCCGGGCGGACGGGCTACCCTCTGGTCGACGCCGGCATGCGCCAGATCAACCGCACCGGGTACATGCACAACCGCCTACGGATGCTGGTGGCGTCGTTCCTGACGAAGGATCTCGGCATCGACTGGCGCCGGGGCGAGGCCTATTTCGCCCGTCAGCTCAATGACTTCGATCTTGCGGCCAACAACGGCGGCTGGCAGTGGGCGGCATCGACCGGCTGCGACGCGCAGCCCTACTTCCGGATCTTCAATCCCGTCACGCAATCCGAGCGCTTCGATCCCGGCGGCAGGTTCATCCGCCGCTACTTGCCTGAACTGGCCAGCGTCCCCGATCGCTTCATCCATGCGCCCTGGCGGATGAGCGCGGCGGCGCAGGCTGCATGTGGCGTTCACGTCGGGCAGCAGACACCGGCACCGATCGTTGACCACGACGACGCCCGGCGCCGGACGCTGCAGCGCTACGCCGTGGTCAAGCGTGGCGGAGTTCCTGGACGTGACCGCTGACCAGGCGCAACAGCTCGTCCTCCTGGAAAGGCTTGCCCAGATAATGATTGACGCCGAGTTCGAGCGCGTACTGCCGGTGTTTCTCCGCCGTTCGTGAGGTGATCATGATGATCGGGACAGATCCCAGCCGCTTGTCGGCGCGCACGTTCCGCGTCAGCTCGAAACCATCCATGCGCGGCATCTCGATATCGACCAGCATCACATCCGGAACGACGGCGACCATCTGCTCGAGGGCGTCGACGCCGTCCTTGGCGGTCAAGACCTGGTAACCCTCGCGTGCCAGCAGCCGGCTGGTGATCTTGCGCACGGTCAGCGAGTCGTCAACGATGATGACGGTCGGGACCGTCGCCGTGCTGCGATCGGCAGCCAGTGGTTGTCGCACCGTAGGCACCGGTGACACCGCTGCTGGCAGGCGGTCACGACTGGCGAGGGCGATCGGATTCAGGATCAGCACGACCTGCCCGTTGCCGAGGACCGTGGCGCCATCGACGCCAATCACCCGCGCCAGCTGGGCGCCAATGTTCTTGACGACGATTTCCTGGTTGCCGAGCAGTTCGTCGACCTGCAGTGCGACGCGCTTGCTGCCGCTGCGCAGCAGCAGGACCCAGTACTGGACGTGCTTCTCGGGCAGCGCCTGCGGTTCGCCGAGAAGATGCGGCAGGTAGCTGAACGGATAGCGGTTGCCGGTCCACACCGCCTGGCGACCGTCGCGGATTCGTGCCAGGCTCTTTTCCTTGAGGTCGAGCGCCTGCTCGATCATGGCGGCCGGGATGGCGTACTGGCGGTCGCCGGAGCGGACCAGAAGAGCCTTGGTGACGGCCAGCGTCAGTGGCAGGTAGAGCCGGAAGGTGGTTCCCTGGCCGGCGCTGGAAAGGACTTCGATGCGACCACCGAGGCTCGTCACCTCGCTCTTCAGGACGTCCATGCCGATGCCGCGACCGGCCAGCTGCGACACCTGGCTGGCTGTCGAGATGCCGGGGGCAAAGATCAGGTCGATCACCCGTTCCGCGTCGGCGGCATCCTCCTCGCTCAGAAGACCCGAGCGCAGGCCCCGTTCCCGCAGCCGTTCGAGGTCGAGGCCGGTACCGTCATCGGTGATCGACAGGATGACCTCGTTTCCTTCCTGCACCAGGGTCAGCGTGATCTCACCGATATCCGCCTTGCCCCGGGCGCGACGCATGGGCGCATCCTCGAGCCCGTGCGCCACGGCATTGCGCAGCACGTGCTCCAGGGGCGCCAGCATCTTGTCGAGGACGCTGCGGTCGAGTTCGAGCTGCGCGCCGCGGATCTCGAGGTTCGCCCGCTTGCCAGTGTCCTTGCTCGCCTGGCGAACGATGCGATACAGACGATCGGCGATGCTGGCGAACGGAACCATGCGCACCGACATCAGCTCCTGCTGCACCTCGCGATTCAGGCGGGCCTGGGCGATGATCGCCGCGTTCGCGTCGTCGAGGTTCTTGAGCAGGTTCTGCTGCACGGTGGCGACGTCGTTCACCGATTCGGCCATCATCCGGGTCAGTTCCTGGAAGCGGGTGAAGCGGTCGAATTCGAGGGGGTCGAAGTCGGCATGCTGCTCGTCGGTTACGGCCGTGCGCGACTGCATCTGCAACTCGGCCTGTATCTCGATCTCGCGCAACTGTCGGCGCAGACGAATCACGTTCTCGGTCAGGTCGAGGAGCGAAGCCTTGATGCCGCGCATCTCGCCTTCGATGCGCAGGCGGGCGATCGACAATTCTCCGGCCTCGTTGACCAGCCGGTCGATCAGGTCGGCGCGCACGCGCAGGTTCGCCCGCTGTGCGGCAGCATCGGCCTCGGCTTCCTGTGCCTCGGGGCGGGGTACGCCGGCGACTGCCGGCTCGACTTCAACCGCAGCGGTGTCGGCGGACGCTTCGCCGCCCATCTCGAGCGCTGCAGCGTCGGAAATCTCGAGCGGTGTATCGGCCGTTTCACCGCGCTGCAATCTTTCGACCACCTGGACGATCACGTCAAAGGCATTGTCGATGTCGTCGATCAGTTCGATCGGTGCAGCACCGGCGTCCTGCGCCTCCTTCATGCGCGTTTCGATCGCATGCGTCAGGTTGCCGAGACTCATCGCACCGGCCATGCGCGCACTGCCCTTGAGACTGTGAAACAGGCGTGCGAGCCGGCGTATGGGTTCGGAATCGGCGGGGTTGCTGCGCCAGGCACGCAGCTGTGCGGCGATGCTCTGGTTGAGGTCGATCGCCTCCTCGATGAAGAGTGGCAGCAGCTGTTCGTCGAACTCGTCCTGCACGAGCGGCAGTTCTGCCTCGGTGGCGGCCGCCGGCGGGGCGATTGCTGCCGGTACGACGGCCGGCATCGCCAGTGCGAGTTCTGTGGCGGTCTGTTCCTCGTCCGGGGTCGCAGCCGTTTCGACGGTCTCGGGCACGGCCAGTTCCGGGTACAGCGAATCCAGAGCTGCCAGCAGGCTGGGGATCGGCTCAGGCTCGTGCTCGCGGGCGACGTCGGCGAGCATCAGCGCCAGTTCGGCAATCGCCTGGCGGACAGTCTCGAAGGCTTCCAGATTGTCGCGACCTGCGGCATGATTGCGCCGCACGAGAGCCAGTTCCAGTGCGTGTCCAAGGTGCTTGATGGTTGCCAGTCCGACGGTTCCCGCGATGCCGGCGAGGGTGTGCGCGGCGCGATACATCTCATGGCTGGATGGTGCCGCCAAGTCTTCCTCGAGGCGACAGAACTCGCGCTGCAGCGTGGCGAGGTGGGCCGCTGCTTCATCGCGGAAGATGCCGGCCAATGCCGGTGCGATCGACAGGCGGTGACGATCCGGCGCTGCCGCCGGCCCGCTGGCGACGGCCAGCGCCGCCTCGGGGACCTCGCTGTCAGGCCGTTCGGCGATGCCCGCCGTCGGGACGAGGCCCTCGGCAGCAGCCAGTCCGGTCCCGTCGCCGTCGCGCAGGGCGGCGGCCAGCATGCACATGCGGCTCACGTCGGGTACTTCGCCAAGTCCGGTCTTCAGATGCTCGACCCAGGCGGAAAACGCTCCATAGGCCTGGCCGAGGAGGTCGAGAATCTGCGGTGTCACCTCCAGTTCCTGTCGCAACCAAAGGTTCAGGACCTGCTCCACGGACCACGCGGCCTCGCCGAAGTCCTTCAGCCCGACCATGCGGCCGCTGCCCTTGAGCGTGTGTACCGAGCGGCGGAGAGCGGTCAGGACCTCGACGTCGTGCGGCTCCTTGTGCAGCAGGCCCAGGTTGTCCTGGATGCTGCTCAGGACTTCGTCGGCTTCCTCGAGGAAGATTCCCAGCAACTCGGCATCGACCTCTGCCGCCGTCGCCTGCGAGAGCTGGATGGTTTCTGCCGATGGCGGCGGCGCGACCGGAACCTCGGGCTTCAGGGTCGCCATCGCGGCGTCGATCTGTGACGCGGCGTCGCCGCCGGCAGCCAGCGCCGAGAGCACGTGCTTTGCCTGCTGCCCCAGTTCCTTGTCGGCAACGAGGTCGGCGTCCTTCTGCAACGCTGTCAGGTTCTGCGCCACCTCTTGCCGCAGTGCGGCGTCGCTGGGCTGTTCCTTGAGGGCGACGAGCAGCGCATGCGCCTCGCGCTTCTGTTGTTCGACCTCCTGCTCGACCGTTGCCACCTCGGTCTCGATCGCAGCCGGTTCGCCTCCTGCACGCATGCGGCTGACGAACGCGTCGAAGTCCCCGGCCCCTGTCTGCATGGCGTCGACGAAGAAACCGACCAGCGACAGCTGCTCGGCCAACCGCTCGAAGTCGGTCTGTTGCGGTTCGTATGCCGGGTTGGAGAAGCGTGCTACTTCAGCCGTGCAGTGACGGAGAACGGCAACGGCGCCCTCGTGCCGCATCATCGCCAGCGCACCGATGACCTGCCGCAGAGGCGCATCGAGCTGGACCAGGTCCCCTCGTTTGTCCGCGTCGCGGAAAAAGCCGTCTAGTACCTGTTCGATCTGCGCCAGGTTGCTCGTGATCTCGCGTGCGACTTGCCCGACGAGCATCTTTTCCTGTGCCTGGCGCGACATCTCGTCGAGTGCCGGCAACTCCGACTCCGGTGGCAGCGGCGTACCAGCGATGCAGTCGTGAATTCTCGCAGCCATCACGTCAACCTGGTGCGCGAAGCTGCTGCCCAGGTACTGGAGGTTCTCCTGCGCATTCTGGGCGAGGAGGATGGCCGTTGCGTTCTCCATGGCCAGCGCATCGGTGTGGCGCGCCGGGGAGTGCCCGAGGAAGGTTGCGACCTCGGCGATCGCCCGAGTCAGGCGCAGGAAGTCGGCTTGCCCGACCTCCTCGGCAACCGTCGTCAGAGTCGCCGCGTGGGCACGGAAGAGGGGCAGGGCCTGAGCGGTGCCCGCCGAGAACCGGTTCCACGCCTCTTCGGTGGCGGTGATCACGTCGCGCAGACGACGTCTGACCGCATCCTCGGCGACCGGTGCCAGCGCGACCTCAGCCGCCATCAGGGCCGGCAACCGGTATGCCTGCTTGACCTTCTGCACCGTTCGATGGCTGCTGCGGGCGAGACCGACCAAATACAGCGCGTCACGCATCAGGCGTTCAGCGACGTTGCTCGAACCTTCCAGCAGGCGCCGGGTCTGCAGGTCGATACGACTGCACAACTGTCTCGCATCGGCATCCGGGGGCAGGCCACCTTCACCCAGTGCGGTCAGGAAAGCCGTTGCGACCCACCAGAAAGCCCGCGCCGATGGCAGGTCCTGGATGGCTTCGATGCGCTTGACGGCGCTGAGCATCTCGGGTATCCCCGCACGCTCCCTTGGCGCGCGCAGCCACGCCAGCAGACCGCGCTGGAAATGTGCCCGCTGCTGCCGCAGGCGGTGCTCGAACTCGCTGCGTTCGAGCTTCGGCGTCGCCGTGCTGCGCGCGGGCGGTCGGACGCGCAGGTCGGGAAAGAAGAGATCGCTGGCCATGACCCGGCTCTGACCACGTGCCTCCTGCAGCTCACGATAGAGCGGCAGCAGTCGCAGCGGCTGGTTGGGCTGACCGCTGATCAGGTCGTCGAGATAATGGCGGAGTGCCGTCAGCGATCGATTCACCAAGCTGACCGCAGCTGCATCGACAGGCTGTTCCTGCTTCTCCATCGCTTCGAGGAGGAACTCCATGGCCTCTGCCACTTGTGTGACGCCGTCGAGACCGACGATCGTCAGCGCTCCCTGTACCTGGTGCAGGTGCGTTCGGCAGAACCTGATCTGCTTGCGATTGCTCTCGTCGTCGGCAGCGTCGGCAGCGAACGCTGGCAATGCCTGCTCGGCTCGTTCCAGCGCGAGGTCGATCTCACTCTTGACCCAGGTCAGCGGGCCGATGTCGAAGTCAGTCGGGGCATTCATCCGGGGCAGCCTCTCCAATCAGGCACTCAAGAGACCTTGAACCCGGCAACCGAGCCCTTCAGTTCGGTTGCCAGTCCGGCCAGCTCGCCGATCGCTGTTGCCGTCTTCTGGGTTCCAGCAGTCGTTTGCCCAGTGACCAGGAGGATCTCCTGCATCTTGCGTGCGACCCTCGTTGCCGAGTCGGCGGCCTGGCGCGTCGCGCCGGAGATGTTCTCGATCAGGTCGGTCAGCGTTCTCGTCACCGCGCCGATCTCTGCCAGGGCCTGGCCAGCGGCGTCGGACAGGCGCGCGCCCTCGACGACCCCGCGCGTCGACTCCTCCATCGCCGAAACCGTGTCCTGAGTATCGGTCTGGATGGTTCGGACGATCGCTCCAATCTGCTTCGTCGCTTCGGCCGAGCGTTCTGCAAGCCTTTGCACTTCCTCGGCGACGACCGTGAAACCACGTCCGGCCTCTCCGGCTGAGGCCGCCTGGATGGCGGCATTCAACGCCAGCACGTTGGTCTGCTCGGTGATGTCCGAGATCAGCTCGACGATCTCGCCGATCTCCTGCGACGACTCGCCGAGACGCTTGATGCGCTTCGAAGTCTCCTGGATCTGCTCGCGAATGCGGTTCATGCCGGTGATCGAGTCCTCGACCGCCTGAGCTCCCTTGCCGGCGGCGGCCAGCGATTGCCGTGCGACCTTGGCCGATTGTTTGGCGTCGCCGGAAACGCCGGTCATCGTGGACGCCACACCGAGAACCGACTGGCCGGCCGCCTTGATTTCCGCCGCCTGGCGCTCGGCAGCGGCGAGCAGCTCGGTCGAGGTCTGCTGCGCCAGCTCGGTTGCCAGTGTCACGCGGCCGGCGGCATCGTTGATGCGTCCCACCAGTAGCCGCAGTTCCTCGATCGTGTAGTTGATCGAGTCGGCGATGGCGCCGGTGATGTCTTCGGAGACCGTCGCGGTTACCGTCAGGTCGCCGTCCGCCAGATCGCCCAGCTCATTCATCAGGCGCAGGATCGCGTCCTGATTCTGCCGGTTGATGGCTTCGGTCTCGCGCCGGCCGCGCTCGGCTTCCTCAGCCTGTCGCGTACTCTCGGCAAGGTAGGTTCTCGCCAGCAGCACTGCCAAGCCGATCGCGAGGGCGATCAGAACGACCATCATGAGGCCGTAGAGGGCGCGATCGAGTCCGCGATCCTGGTATGCCTGTGCGAGCAGGTCAGTCACCTGCAGGAGTTCCTCACTGTCGCGGAAGATCTGCGAGCCGGCCTGCTTGGCGATGATCAGGCGTTGCATGTTGCCCAGGATGCCACCCACTGCCGCCCGGTAATCGGCAAAGCTGGCGTCGAGTTCGCCCAGCTTGGCCTTGGTTTCTGGGTCGGTCGTGGCGGCGATGCGCAGTGATTCGCTGCCCTTGCCAAGGGCATGAACCATATCGCGAAAGGTGTTGGTGTCCTTGCCGAGGAGAAAAGCCACTTCCGGGTCGATCGCATCGCCGAGCAGGAGCGCGTTCGCATTCTTGGCGATCCGCTGCGTCAGCATCACGAGCTGGTTGGCCGCCGCGATGTCCCGCGTACTCGCATTGCCCTGCAGCTTCAGAGCGGCGAGCTGTTCAGCCAGGTCGAGCAACTGCGGATTGCGATCGTTGATCGATGCGACCTCCTTGCCCAGTGAAACGAGGTTCTTCTCCATTTCCAGGAGGCGCGCGGCATTGCGGTCGGTCTTGTCCCAGACCGCAGCCAGCTCCTGGAGTTGCGGTTGAACGCGGGCCGGTGACGGCGGCACCCAGCCGGACGCCAGCTCGCCGCCGTTGCTCAGTCTTTCGAGGTTTCCGGCAAAGGTGTCACGCGACTCGCGCAGCTGTCTGAACGCTGCCGGGTCCCCCAGCAAGGCCAGGCTGGAAGCCTTGGCCAGTCGCTGCGAGAGCATGCGCATGTCGCCAGCCGTCGCGATGTAGGCGGCGGCGTAGCCCGCCTGCCGGTTGTCGCGATAGACGACGACGGCAACCAGCAGCATGACGAGAACGAGGGCACCGCCAAGAAGCTGGAGCCGCTTGACCACCGGCAGATGCGACAGGTTCAGCAAGGCCGTCGACCAAGGAATCGGTCGCTTCCTTTTCACCGGTGCGCCCGAATCGACAATCGTCCGGGTCGGTACCGTCTCGCCCGCCGCGTCCTGCAGGCGGGACAGGAAGGCCGGCAGCTTGAGTTTGAACGTCATCTTCCTCCTCCGGTTACGTTGCCGCGACGAAGCAAGGACTCGTCGTCACGTCTCGCGTGATCTGCGGCCGCCTCAAGCGGCGATGTCCATGAAGTTCTCGTCGGCCAGCAGTTCGCGTACCTTGAGCTTCTTCCAGCGGCGGCCCTCGTTGTCCGCATAGATCTCCGGCGCCCAGGCTGGGCCGTCGGCGGCGGCTTCCGGAGTGAGCGCGTCGACGTTGCGCAGGCCGATCATGCGGTTCACCAGCAGTGCTGCGTTGCTGCCATGTCGGGTGCCGATCAGGAGCAGCCGCGAGCTCGTGCTGCGGGGTGTCACTTCCTTGCCCACGAAGGCCGACAGGTCGACCACCGAGTACAGGTTGCCGCGTATGTTGGCCAATCCCGCGAACCACGCTTTGGTCAGCGGCACCGTGGTGAGGGACGTCAGCGGCACGATCTCGCCCGAGTCCGCCAGGTCGAGCAGCCAGTAGTCCGGGCCAGCCTGGACGCCGAGCAATCCTGCCGCCGTCTGTGCGCTCGTGCCGGCCAGACGTGCCGCCAGATAGGACTGGAACTCATGCAGCCGGATCTTCTTGCTCATTCGTCGGCCACCATTTCAAAGGGCTGCGATCTTGGCCAGCAACTCCTGACCATTGACGGGCTTGACCATGTAATCGTGGGCGCCCTGGCGCAAACCCCAGATCTTGTCTGTCTCCTGGCCCTTCGTCGTGCACACGATGACCGGTATGCTGCGGGTCGCCGGGTCGCGTGTCAGGGTCCGTGTCGCCTGGTAGCCATTGAGTCCGGGCATGACGACATCCATCAGGATCAGGTCGGGGAGTTCAGTACGGGCCTTGGCGATCCCCTCTTCACCGTTCTCTGCGGTAATGACCTGATAACCGTTGCCGGTGAGCAGTTCATTGAGGACATAGCGTTCGGTCGGTGAATCGTCAACGACGAGAATCCTTCTGATGGTCATTGCGTCTGGCCTCTGCAGGTACCCGTAGCGGTGGACACGCTGCCGCTCGTTCAGCCCGTTGCCGGCGCAAAGGCGGCGACGGTCTGCAGCAGGCTGTCCTTGGTGAACGGTTTCGTCAGGTAATGGTCCGAGCCGACCATGCGGCCACGGGCGCGGTCGAAGAGACCGTCGCGCGACGACAGCATGATCACCGGGGTCGAGCGGAAACGCTGATTCTTCTTGATCAGGGCACAGGTCTGGTAGCCATCGAGTCGCGGCATGACGATATCGCAGAAAATCACCGCCGGCTGGTGATCGGCAACCTTCGCCAGTGCGTCGAAGCCATCCTCGGCGAGCAGCACCTGGCAGCCTGCCTGCACGAGAAAAATCTCGGCACTGCGCCGGATCGTGTTGCTGTCGTCGATGACCATCACCTTGACACCGCGCAGCTTGTCCGCTTCAGCCAACTCGCTCCTCCAATACGTTCCGGGTCATCGTCATCAACAGCCCAAGCCCCGGAATCCTGATCGTTGCGTGCCGTAGGCACTATACCGCATTGTGCTCAGATCTCGATCATCTCGAAGTCGTCCTTGCGCGCTCCGCATTCCGGGCAGGCCCAGTTGATCGGCAGGTCGCGCCAGCGAGTGCCGGCCGGAATCCCCTCGTCCGGCAGGCCGGCCGCTTCGTCGTAAATGAAGCCGCAGGTGAGACACATCCAAGTCTGATACGGCTCGTTGCTGTCGCTGTGCATGGCGCGTCGGGAATTTCGAGTAGAATCGTCGGGGAAACACGACGATTTTAGCCAATCACCGGCGTTGCTGCCAAGGGTTTCTCCTGCGATGCCGACAGCCGAGCCCACCTTGAGTTCATGAACCACCGCCCTGCAACGCCGTTGCCGCCGATTGTCCTGAGCTTTGCCGCCAGCGATCCATCCAGCGGGGCGGGGATGCAGGCCGACCTGATGACCCTCTCGGCGTTGGGTTGCCACCCGTTGTCGGTGATCACGGCACTGACCGTGCAGGATACGGTCGGCGTCGGCAGCCTTCTCGCGGTTGCTGCGGACTGCGTCGAGGCACAGGCGCGGATGCTGCTCGAGGACATGCCGGTGGCGGCGTTCAAGGTCGGCCTTGCCGGCAGCGTCGAGAATATCGCCGTCATCGCCGGCATCGTCGCCGACTATCCTGCCTTGCCGTTGATCGTCGATCCCGTTCTCGCTTCCGGTCGGGGTGACAAACTGGCGGATGATGAAATGATCGCCGGCCTCTGCGAGCTGTTGCTGCCGGTGACGACGATCCTCACACCCAACTCGCTGGAGGCTCATAGGCTCGTGTCCGCGACGGGGGGATACGACGCGGGTGGCGATGGCTCGGAACTGCCCCTTGGCGATTGCGCGCAGAAGCTGCTCGACCTCGGATGTCGGCACGTGCTGTTGACCGGTACCCATGTCAACACCGAGCGCGTGATCAACGCGCTGTATCGGCAGGGAGTCGGGCTGGTGCGCAGCGATGCCTGGGATCGCCTGCCCGGCAGCTACCACGGGTCGGGCTGCACGCTTGCTTCGGCGATTGCCGCCAATCTGGCCAGTGGTCTGGCAGTCGATGATGCCGTCGCTGCCGCACAGGATTACACCTGGCGGGCGTTGGCGTCCGGCTTCCGCCCCGGCATGGGCCAGTTCATTCCCGATCGCTTCTTCGCCACCCGTCAACGCCCTCGGCTACTCGATGACTGAACGGCAGCCCCTGCGCGGCCTCTACGCGATCACCCCGCCCGGGCTCACGGCCGCTGGCGACCTTGCGCTCGTCGAAGCGGCCTTGCGCGGTGGGGCGGCCTTTCTCCAGTATCGGGACAAGGATGTCGACGCCGCCAACCGGCTGGTGACTGCGCACGCACTGCGCCGGCTTTGTCACCAGTTCGGTGCCCGTCTGCTGATCAACGATGATCTGGCGCTGGCACTGGCGGTCGCAGCCGACGGGGTGCATCTGGGAGCCGCTGACGGCGACCTGCATGCCGCCCGCCAGGCACTGCCCGCCGGCTGCCTGCTCGGCGCCTCTTGTTACGGCGATTTCGCGCGTGCGCGGACCGCGGTTGCGGCCGGGGCCGATTACGTTGCCTTCGGTTCCGTGCATCCCTCCACGACCAAGCCGCTGGCGCCGGCCGCGGCGCTGTCGCTTTTTGCCCGCTGCCGCAGCGAGCTCGGTGTGCCGAGCTGCGCCATCGGTGGCATCACGATCGGCAATGCGCCGGCCTTGCTGGCTGCCGGCGCCGACATGCTGGCAGTGATCACTGATCTTTTCGCGGCCGCCGACGTAGAGGCGCGTGCCGCAGCCTACCAATCCCTGTTCGAGGACAAGCGACGTGAGTTCCCGCAACCAGCAGCTGTTTGAACGTGCGCAAGCGCACATTCCGGGTGGTGTCAATTCGCCGGTGCGGGCCTTTCGCTCGGTCGGTGGCACGCCGCGCTTCTTCGTGGCTGGTGCCGGCGCGCGCGTCACCGACGCCGACGGCGTCAATTACCTCGACTATGTCGGCTCATGGGGGCCGCTGATCCTCGGCCATGCCCATCCCGAGGTCGTCGCTGCCGTCCGCGAGGCAGCTCTCGCGGGCCTGTCGTTTGGCGCGCCGACCGAGAGCGAGATCGACATGGCCGAGCTTCTCTGCAAGCTGTTGCCGGCGCTGGAAATGGTGCGCCTGGTCAGCTCCGGAACCGAAGCGACGATGAGCGCCATTCGCTTGGCGCGTGGCCACACCGGCCGCGATCTGCTGCTCAAGTTCGAGGGTTGCTACCACGGTCATTCCGACAGCCTGCTGGTGAAAGCCGGATCGGGTCTGCTCACCCTGGGCAATCCGAGCTCGGCCGGTGTTCCCGCCGATCTCGCGCAGCACACGATGGTGCTCGACTACAACGACAGCGAGCAGGTCGTTGCCGCTTTCAAGGCCCATGGCGACCGCATCGCGGCGGTGATCGTCGAGCCGGTCGCCGGCAACATGAACCTGATCGCGCCGCGCCCACCGTTCCTGCAGACCTTGCGCGAGGAGTGCAGCCGTTACGGTGCGGTGCTGATCTTCGACGAGGTGATGACCGGCTTTCGCGTCGGCCCACAGGGGGCGCAGGGCCTCTACAGCATCACTCCCGACCTGACGACTCTCGGCAAGGTGATCGGCGGCGGCATGCCGGTCGGTGCCTTCGGCGGCCGGCGCGACATCATGAGCCGCATCGCGCCGCTTGGCCCGGTGTATCAGGCGGGCACGCTCTCCGGCAACCCGGTGGCCGTGGCCGCGGGCCTGGCGACGCTGCGGCTGCTGCAGACGGAAGGTTTCCACGAGCAGCTGGCAGCCCGCACGCGCAGCCTCTGCGATGGTCTCGTCGCTGCGGCGGGGCGGCACGGCGTGCCCTTTTCGGCACAGTCGATCGGCGGCATGTTCGGTATCTATTTCCGTCCCGCTTGCCCGCAAAGCTACGCCGAGGTGCTGCAGTCGGAGCAGCAGGATTTCCGGCGCTTCTTCCACGCCATGCTGGCCGCCGGCCACTATTTCGCCCCGTCGGCGTTCGAGGCCGGTTTCGTCTCGGCGGCGCACTCGGCCGACGACATCGCGGCGACCGTCGCCGCCGCCGCGGAGGTCTTCCGCGCCTGGTGAGGCCCGTCGCGCTGCGACTCAGTCCGCGTGGTGGTGTGTCTGCTGCTGGGCGCTGATGCGGCGCCGTTCGAAGTGGCGCAGACCATAGTAGGTCAGGGCGCCGATCGCCACCATCGTGCAGGCGAAGCCGGTGTACGCGATCGGCCAGGGGATTCCCTCGGTCATCATCGAGAACTCCGACATGCCGCCCATGCCGGCAATGACGTTGATCGGCATGAAAATGACGCTGAGCACGGTCAGCCGCTTGATGTCCTTGTTCTGGTTGATGTTGATCGCGCTGTCGGTGGCGTCCATCAGGAAGTTGATCTTGTTGAAGAGAAAGGCCGTGTGGCCGTCGAGCGATTCGATGTCGCGCAGGATCTCGCGCACATCGGCGTGTTGCGCCTCGCTGAGGAACTTGCCGCGCAACAGGAACGACAGGCCACGGCGGGCATCGAGGACGCTGCGGCGGGTGCGGGCGTTGAGATCCTCGGCCTGCGAGATCGCCACCAGGATTCTCGACGCCTCCTGGTCGCTGGTGTGCGAGCGCAGCACCTGCCGTCCGACGCGATCGAGTTCGCCGTACATGTCCTCGAGCGCGCTCGCCGAGTACTCGACGTCCGCGGCGTAGAGATCGATCAGCACGTCGGTGCCGTTGCTGACGTAGCCGGGGCGCGTGCGCGCGCGTGCCCGCTGCAGGCGGAAGACCGGCAGTTCCTCGCTGCGCACGGTGAACAGCACCTGCTCGTGCAGGATCATCGCCACCGGAACGTTGCGTGACTCCTCCCGCGTATCGAGCAGGAAGTCCGAGTGCAGGTGGGTGTGCCCTTCATCGTCGACGTAGAAACGGGCGCTCGCCTCGAGGTCGGTCAGGTTGCCGGGGTCCGGCACATCGATGTCGAACAGCTGGTTGATCCAGCCGCGGACCTTCTTCGTCGGGGCGATCAGGTCGACCCAGATCGGCTTGACGTTCGCCAGGTCATCGGGGCCGCTGACCGAAATCTGGTGCAGCCTTCCGTCGCGCAGCTCGAACGCGGTGATCGCCATCTTCTCGTTGCGGTAGTGGCTGTCGTCGATCAGTTCCTCGAGCACTTCATCGGGCAGCAGGGCGAGAATCGCGTCGGCGCCTTCCTTGACCTCTTCCCAGACGACGAGGCGCTCGGAGGCATCGAGTGATTCGATGATGTAGGCGACCTCCCGCGCCGGCATCAGCTTCAGTTTCTGCCGCAGTTCGCGACGGTACTGCTGCTCGACCTCGCTGTCTACGCCGTCTTCCTCTGCCGTCCCCTGTTCGCGGACCAGATCCTCGACCAGCTTCTGCAGCGACAGCAGCGACCGCACCTCGGTGAGGTGCACCTCGGCGAGCCGTTGCTGCAGGGTTTCCGGCTCGGCCGGCCTGGTGTATTCTTGGCTCATCGCGGTCCTCCCGATCTGGCTGGGCGCAGGGGGAAAAAAGCGGGATTGTACGCTCCCGGAGCAAGCCGGTGGGCCTTTTGCCGCCCCTTGGGCTGATCGCCCGAAGCCCCGGCGGTGCTGGCTCGTCGCCGGACGCGGATGACGGTGGACGGGCTTCGGAGGTGCGTCGTGGTGACTGGGCCGGGAGCCGACATGGTTGCAGAGGAAGCAGCGGGCGGCGAACGGCGATCGGGACTGGCGGCCACTGCCGTGGCTGCGATGGGCGTCGTCTTTGGTGACATCGGCACCAGCCCCTTGTATACGATGAAGGAAGTGTTCGGCGGCCATCACCCGCTGCCGCCCAGCGCGGGCAACGTCCTGGGCATCCTGTCGCTGGTCTTCTGGGCGCTGACGATCACTGTCTCGCTGAAGTACGTCCTCTTCATCATGCGGGCCGACAACCGCGGCGAGGGCGGCATCATGGCGCTGACGGCGCTGGCACTGCGCACCGCGAATGCGACGCCGCGGATTCTCTGGCTGATGTCGGCGCTGGGCATCTTCGGCGCCGCACTGTTCTACGGCGATGCGGTCATCACGCCGGCGATGTCGGTGCTGTCGGCAGTCGAGGGACTGGAAGTGGCGACGCCGTTGCTCAAGCCCTGGGTGCTGCCGATCACCGTCGTCATTCTCGTCCTCCTCTTCGTCTTCCAGCGCCATGGCACCGCCGCCGTCGGCGCCCTCTTCGGTCCGCTGATGATGCTCTGGTTCTTGACCCTCGGTTTGCTCGGGCTGTGGAACGTGATCCAGAACCCGTCTGTGCTGGCGGCGATCAACCCCTGGTACGCCCTGTCCTTCTGCCTCGGCCAGCCGGGCATGGCGTTCCTCGCGCTGGGCTCGGTCGTCCTCGCGATCACCGGTGGCGAGGCGCTGTACGCGGACATGGGACACTTTGGGCGGCGGGCGATCAAATGGGCGTGGTTTGCCCTCGTCTTCCCGCTGCTCTACCTGAACTACCTCGGCCAGGGCGCGCTGATTCTCGCCGACCCGCAGGCGATCACCAGTCCCTTCTTCCGCCTCGTCCCCGACGAGCGGCTGGTTCTGCCATTGGTCGTCCTCGCCACGACGGCGACGGTGATCGCTTCGCAGGCGGTGATCTCGGGCGCCTTCTCGCTCACCAGCCAGGCCATGCAACTCGGCTACTGCCCACGCATCCAGGTACGCTTCACCTCGGAGCGCGAGAAGGGCCAGATCTACGTCCCGAACATCAACTGGCTGCTCCTGCTGACGGTGATCGTCGTCGTCCTCGGCTTCCGCTCGTCGTCCAACCTGGCGTCGGCCTACGGTATCGCCGTCACCCTGACGATGATGATCGACACCCTGCTTGCCTTCGTCGTCGTGCGTGCCCTGTGGCAGTGGAGCTGGCCGCGCGCGGCACTCTTTCTCGTCTTTTTCGTCGTCGTCGACTTCGCCTTCTTCGCCGCCAACGTGATCAAGATCGTCGATGGCGGCTGGTTCCCGCTGGCCGTCGGTACCGCGGTCTTCGTTCTCCTGTCGACCTGGCGGCTCGGCCGCCGGCTGCTTGCCGAAAGGCAGCGACAGCAGTCGATTCCGCTCGCCGACTTCATCGCCGGCATTGCCGTCGACGGGCCGCAGCGGGTGCGCGGCAGCGGCGTCTTTCTCACCGCCCATCCCGAAGGGGTGCCGCGGGCACTGCTGCACAACCTGAACCACAACCAGGTGCTGCACGAGCGGGTGGTCGTCCTCAACGTCGCGGTTGCCGATGTGCCGCACGTCGCCGAGGCCGAGCGCGTCCGCGTCGAGGCGCTCGGCCAGGGCTTCCACCGCGTCCATGTCGCCTATGGCTTCAAGGACGAGCCCGACCTGCCGCGTGCGCTCGCCCTCTGCGCCGCCGATGGACTCGCCTTGGACATGATGTCCACCTCGTTCTTCCTCGGGCGCGACACGGTCGTCCGTTTGCCCCCCGGACAGCAGGCGCGTATGGCAAACTGGCGGCAGACCCTGTTCAACTGGATGTTCCGCAATGCCGATACTGCGACCGAGTTCTTCAAGCTGCCGCCAAACCGTGTCGTCGAGCTCGGAGCGCAGGTCGAGCTGTGCTGACGACACGCCGGCGGGGTGTGCTGCTGCCGCCGCCGCTCGCGACGCGCGACCGGCTCGTCCGATCTGGTGGCTCGCCGCCGCCGCGCTTGCACTGGCTGCCATCGGCAGCCCGCTGTCGGCCGACAACCTGCCGCCGGCGCCGACCGAGCTTGGCACGATTCGCCGCAACGAGCAGGGGCAACTGGAGGTCGTGCGGCCTCCGGCGGCCAGCCCGGCAGCCGCTTCGTCCCCCGTCGAGACGCCTGCCACCAGGCGCGCCGGCAGTCAGCGCGCGGCCGCCGACGGCCAGCCGGGGGTTGCCGGCAGCGGCCGGACGATCGTCGTCGGTGAGCGGGAAGCGGTGCGCAGCATCAGCGAAGCGGCGCGGCTGGCTCGCGACGGCGACACGATCGAGATTCGCCCGGGCGAATACCGACGGCAGGCCGTGGTGTGGACGCAGGACCGATTGACGATTCGCGGCGTCGGTAGGCGGCCGGTCCTCATCGCCGATGGGGACAGTGCCGAGGGCAAGGCACTGTGGGTGGTGCGCAGTGCGCAGATGACGATCGACAACCTCGAATTCCGCGGCGTGCGCGTCGCTGCGGGCAACGGCGCCGGCATCCGTTTCGAGAGCGGCCACCTGAAGGTCGTCCGCTGCGCCTTCTTCGACAACGAGATGGGCATTCTCACGAGCAACGCGGCCGACGCCGTCCTCGAAGTGGAAAACAGCGAGTTCGGTGCTGCTCCCCGCCATGCCGGTGCGCTGCACCATCTGCTCTACGCCGGCACGATCGCCCGCCTGAAGGTCAGCGGTAGCCGTTTTCAACAGGGTTACCTCGGACACCTGATCAAGTCGCGGGCGCGCGAGAGTTCGATCCTCTACAACCTGCTGGTCGATGGGGTCGGCGGCAGCGCCTCGTACGAGCTCGAATTTCCCAACGGCGGAATCGCCTGGGTGATCGGCAACATCATCGGGCAGAGCGCGACGACTGACAACCCGGTCGTCGTTTCCTATGGCGCCGAAGGCGAGCGCTGGCCGGACAATGCGCTCTATCTGGCGCACAACACCCTCGTCGACGACACGCCCGGCGGGCGCTTCCTGCAGGTCTGGAGCGAGCGACTGCCGGCCGCGACCGAGGTCTGGGCGATCAACAACCTGCTCGTCGGGCGCGGCATTTTCGCGCCACAGGGCGCCGGACGCCACGATGGCAACCAGTTCGTCGAGGCCGCGACCCTGGTCGACGTCGATGGCCTGCCTTTCGTGCTGCCGCAGGCGTCGCCGTTGCGCGGCAGGGCGAAGGCGCCGGGATTTGCCCGTGGCCAGAGCCTGGCGCCAACGGCGGAGTTCCGCTTGCCGGCGAAGACCCTGCCGTTGCTGCCGGGCAAGCCGTTGTCGCCGGGCGCGCTGCAGTAGGACGGCGCTGGCAGCTGGCGGACTTTCCGCTTGCTCGCTGGCGGAGATGCCATGATCATGGTGCTGGACCGCTGGCGCCGAAGATCGGTGCCCTGTTCCTGTACCCGTCCGCCGTCTAATGCGCCAGGATGTCGGTGCTTGCTGTTCGACCAGCGCGTCGCTTGGGTGCTGTTGCCGGGGCAGTCAGTGCGTGGGCCGAAGTCAGATGACTGTTCAGGATCTCGCGGAAGGAACTTGAAGACTGACGCCACTTTCTGGTGCTCACCTACTCACCGTTCCGTGGTTGGGTTTCCTATCCTTCATCTCGCCGCAGATCGTAGATTTGCTGTTCAGTAAATATGGCCATTCCGCCAAATATTCGGTATGGTGCCCATACTTGCTGCACAGCAAAGGGCGGTAACCATGTTTCCCACACAGGCCGGCGAACCGGGGCTGATCGACCAGTTCCTCGCGGCACTTCGGTCGCTGCCCGAGGTGCAAGCTGAACTCGAGCCCGCCGCTGCGCCGGAGCACGACGCCCGCCTTGCGCTCGACGTTGTCGGTAAGCGCATCCACGCGCTCGTTGAGGTGCGGAAAGCCGTCTACCCGCGCGACGTGCGTGAGCTCATCTGGCGGATCAGCGACCTTGCCCGTCAGCAACCCGCTGGCGAGAGCGGCGGCGAGGCGCTGGCGGTCCTCGTCGCCGCGTTCATCTCGCCGGGGGCGAAGGAGTTGCTGCGAGCCGAGCGCGTTGGGTACTACGACAGCGGGGGCAGCCTCTACCTCCCGGCCCGGGGAGCCTACCTCTACGTCGACCGGCCGCCTCCCAAGTCCTTGTCCCGGTCCATGCGGTCGCTTTTCACGGGGCGGCGCGCGCAGGTGCTGCACGGCCTGCTGATTCGCCATCAGGACTGGCTCGGCGTGAAGGACTTGGCCGAGCTGACGCTGGTTTCGCCGGCGACGACGTCCCAGGTGCTTTCCGAAATGGAGCGCCTCGACTGGCTGGAGTCGCGTGGGCAGGGGCCCGGCAAGCAGAGGCACCTGCGGGAGCCCGCGGCGCTACTTGATGCCTGGGTGAAGCAGCTGGGCTCGATGCGGCTCCCGGCGCTGCGACGCTACTTCGTGCCCGCGATGAAGCCCGACGGCTTGATCGAGCGCCTCGGGCAGGTTTGCGAGGCGCGCGGCGTCGAGTACGCCGTCAGCTTCGAGGCCGCCGCGCAGCGCTACGCGCCATTCGTGTCGGCAGTCTCGCAGGTTCGATGCCGAATGCTGGCGGGAGCAGGGGCCGATGCGGCGATGGCCGACTTGGGCGCGCGCGCCGTCAGCGAGGGCGCGAATCTCGCCGTCATCGAGGCAAAGTCGTCCGGCGATCTGCTCTTCCGCGAGCGGGTCGGGGGCTTCTGTCTGGCCAGTCCGATCCAGGTTTACCTCGACCTTCTGCGCGTCGAGGGACGAGCAAAGGAGATGGCCGAACACCTGCGCCGAGAAAGAATCGGCTTCTGATGGCCAAGCCTGCGACGCTGGACGGCTACAGAGACGATTGCACGCTCGGCTGCGAACGGGTGTTGGTGACCTTGCTGCGGGGAATGGGACCGTGGAAGGACTCTGTCCATCTGGTCGGCGGCCTGACGCCACGGTATCTCGTCCCCGCGCGCCCGCCGGTCGTGCCCCCGCATGCCGGCACGCTGGACGTCGACATCGTCATCGACCTGCAGATCCTGGCCGACACCGAGGCGTATCACACCCTCGAAGAGAACCTCAAGCGCATGGGGTTCGAGCGGGCCGAGAACGAGCAGGGCGTCAAGCTCTCCTGGCGGTGGCAGACGCGGACCGAGCACGGTGCGCTGATGGTGCTGGAGCTGCTGGCCGACGCGCCGCAGATCGCCGGCGGGCGCGTGCAGCCGCTGCCGACGGAGGGCACGATCTCGGCGCTCAACATCCCGCACTCGTCGATCGTCTTCGACCTGTACCAGGTGGCCGAGATCCGCGCCGAGTTGCTCGGCGGGAACGGGGTGGCGACCGAGCGCGTGAAGCACGCCGACATCGTCAGCTTCACCTGCCTGAAGGCGTTCGCGTTCGACCAGCGCTGCGAGCGCAAGGACGCCCACGACTTGGTCTACTGCATCGAGCACGCGCCGATGGGGCTCGATGCAGTCGTTGCAGCTTTCGGCCAATCGCTCGCTGGCAAGCACGCGGCCGTGATTCGAGAGGCGCTGGACGTCCTTCGCCGACGCTTCGCCAATGACGAAGCGACCGAGGGCTATCGCAAGGATGGACCGGTCTCGGTGGCCAAGTTCGAGCTGGGCGAAGGGCAGGACGCAGAACTCCGCGAGGCCAGGGTGCTTCGACAACGTCAGGCCAGCGATCTCATCGATCGACTCCTCGCCGGAATCGGGTAGCTGGCCATGCCGTTCGATCGCCCGTCCATGCGACATCCCAGCATTCCAGCTCATCCCGAGCCAAAATCGTCCCGGCAGGGGACGCGTTGCGACGCGACCGGCTTGATCGGCCGCACCGACTGCGTGGCTCACCAGGTGACCTCAGTGAACCACAGCATTCAAGGCCGACTATGCCGCGGCTGCAGGGGGAGAGTCTGAATGTCGATGCATCAGATCCTGGGAGATGTCGCCGCCGCGATCGCTGCTGTCCTTCAACGCGAGTTGCCACAACTTGGTCAGGACTGGTGGCAGTCGAACGTCGTCGACCGGCTCTCGATTCAGCAGCAGCGCCTGGTCACCGAGCGGCGCGTGGAATCGCTGTCTAGACTGGATCTCGCCGGCTTGCTGAGGGTGTTCGATCAGAACTGGAATCCCCTTGGTTATCGGCTGAACCTCGATCAGCAGGCGCGCAATTGGCTGAAGGAAGCGCAGGGGATCAGGAACCGGTGGGCTCACTTGCCGCCCGGCGGACTGCGTTCCGAGGACGCCTACCGAGACATCGACACGCTTCACCGACTTCTTGGCGTCCTGAGCGCGGACCAAGCGACCTTGGATCGGGCTCAGGCGGAGCGTGGACGCGTGCTGGAGGAGCTCGCGCCTCGGCCCAAGGACAAGAAAGGCGCTCTCCAGACGGGGCAGCCTCAGGGTGGGATTTCCAAAGGCACCGTCGTTCGCCTGAGAGCGCGCCCCG
>WBZM01000415.1_pt1 | contig 61282 bp, 35 predicted proteins | sample 5204271 | NCBI WGS metagenome assembly WBZM01 (sample SAMN12344346, study PRJNA552823) | activated sludge metagenome | biome: Activated sludge suspended growth; feature: Nitrification reactor; material: Wastewater; isolation source: activated sludge from nitrification reactor of wastewater... | reverse complement strand
TTCATTTCATCGTGGAAAATACCAGGGAATCGGCTATGTGGTCGGGGCATCCCTGCCTTTGGATGAGTTGCAACTGTAAAAACCAAGAGGACCCTTCACCAACCCATACCTTCAAATCTCCAAACCTCATTCTTCCTCCCTCCAGTTGGTGGTAGTCATATAAACTATCACAATGCCGAGGATGACAATGAAAATTTTCATCAGAAAGCCGAACAGGGCACCTGGATAGTCCAGCCATGCAAGGAAGCTGAGCTTGACTCCGACCATGCTCAATACCAAGGCGGAAAAACCAAGGATGAAAAACAAAAATCCAACAGAAACCCAGGCTGCTTTTTTCATAATTCGTTGTTTTGCGGGGCAAAGTTAGTGATTAGTGATAAGTGACTGGTGATTAGGTGGCCCCCTGCAAAATCAGCCTGTCCAATCACCAGTCACCAATCACCAATCACCATGTTTCTTGCCCACATCGCCCTTGTCGTTCGGGATTACGACGAAGCCATTGCTTTCTTTACGCAAAAGCTTCATTTTCAATTAATTGAGGACACGCCAATATCCCCGGCCAAACGCTGGGTGGTAGTTCAACCACCAGGTCAGGCTTCCTGTCAATTGCTCTTAGCCAAGGCCGTGGGGGAGGAACAAGCGTCCCGAATCGGCAACCAAACAGGTGGAAGGGTTTTCCTGTTTTTGCATACGGACGATTTTGAAAGGGACTATCAAAACTTGTTGGCGCAAGGCATTCAAATCGTGCGGCCACCAAGCGATGAGGCTTATGGGACGGTATGCGTTTTCGCCGATTTGTATGGGAACCTATGGGATTTGATTGGTAAAAAATCAGAATGAGATGGAAGCAGCGTCCTGATTCATCATTTATCATTCAACATTCATCCTTACTTTTACCCTCCACAAACCATAAACAAACAGCTGATTGAACCACCTTCGCCGACCATTCAAGTTGCTGCTGAAAAGCTTGGCTGCGCTCCTGCTCTTGGCTGCGCTGCTGCTGTTTGTGCTGCACCTACCGGCCACACAGCGGTGGCTGACGCCAAAACTTGAGGCTTGGCTTGCGCATAAACTTAAAACAGAATTGCATATTGGTGAAGTCGGCGTCAGGTTTCCTAAATTGCTGGAAATCAGGGATGTACGATTGAAAAACCCCAATGGCGACTCCCTGTTGCAGGTAGGCAGTCTCGCCGTTGACCTCGATATGTGGGCTTTGTTTGAGCAGCAGATTGTGTTGCAAAAAATCGTGTTGGAAGACGCCAATGTTCAGCTTTTTCAAAAGGATGGCAACACCAATTTCGACTTTATTCTCGACGCATTTTCATCCAAAGAGCCTGCGCCAAAACCGGAGCCTTCTGGCGGTTTTCAATTGATGCTGGATGGCGCTGAACTTGAACTGCGCAAGGTTGATTTTGATTGGGAAAACCTTGACAATCAGCAGTTTATCGGAGGAAGGGTAGGGGGGCTGAATTTGGAGCTGAAATCGGCGGATTTAGAAAAACTGGGTTTTGAAGTTGCTGATTTTACCTTATCCGATTCAAGAATCACCTACCAAGACCGATCCACCGCCAGCCCCGACAGCAGTGCGGCCGCCACAGTATTTGGCTTGTTGCTTCGCAATGCAAGCATTGAAAACTCGCAAATTATTTATGAAACGAAAGACCTAAAACTGGATGCCAATTTAATGGCATCGGAACTGACCGATTTTGGGTTGAACCTCAACGAACAGGGTATTTCCATCGAAACATCAAGCATGTTTTTGGCAGATTCCGACCTCTCGCTGCACCAATCCAAAGCAATGAATACGCCCGGTAGGTTCAATGCCGCTGATTTCGCCTGGAAAAACCTTAGCACTGAAATCAAAGGGTTCAAACTGGAAAACGACGCCATCCAGTTGAAGGTGGAACAACTTTCCGGGGAGGAGAAATCTGGCATTTCCATTCAACAATTGTCGGGTGAATTGGCCTACTCGCCCACGGCTTTGGACGTAAAAGGGCTTGATATTCAGGCAAATACGACCAGCTTGCAGGGCGATTTCAATTTGCAGTTTGGCCTGAAAGGGCAACCACCACTTTCCAATTTTTCAGTGAAACTCGGTGCCTCAAGTGGCAAACTTGCCGACCTTTTGAAGTTCCTGCCGCTCGACCCATCGCTGGCCGATTTGGAAAGGATGAAGGACAGCCGATGGATCCTAAAAGGGGGCTTGCAAGGGAATATGAAAAGCTTGAAGGCGGACAATCTTGACTTCAATTTTGGCAATCACACTTACCTCCGCTGCACCGGAAACCTTGCGCAAGTGGCTGATATACAGCGCATTGGCGGCAACTTGCAAATCTCCGCCCTTCAATTTGACAAGGACGATTTCACCCAATTTCTGAAAGGAAAAAACTGGATGCTGCCGGCTTATGCACGGCTGTCGGGCAGGGTTTCCGGCCAATCGGGTGCGCTGAACCTGAACCTGCGGGGCGATTTTGGCAAACTTGATTCGTTGGCTTTTGCACCCGTTCTAACTGACACAGCCCATTTTGACATGGTGGGCAGTGTGAGTGGATTGGCCAATACCAAGTCCCTTAAATTCGACCTCGACCTACGGAGATTGGAAGCGAAAGGGAGCCAATTTGCCCATTTTGTACCAAAAAACATCCTACTGCCTGACGTAATGAGTGCGACAGGTAAGCTGAAAGGCAACCTCGCTGATTTGAATGCCAATTTGAAACTGACTTCCAAAAGGGATGGCAACACGACCAACCTGTCCCTTGTTGGCGACCTTTTCCAACTTGACCAAGCTGAGAAACTGGGCTTCGATTTGGACTTTGAGGGGAACCTCACAAAGCAGGAGTTATCCGCATTTTTGCCAGATTCCATGCTGAACAAGTACCTCGATTTACCTCAAAATTTCCTTGTTTCGGGCAAGGCAAAAGGCAAGCCGAAAGACTTGGCGGCCAACCTTTCTTTTGGTCTTGGCGAAAAGGGCAGGTTGAAGGTGGACGGTAGTTTGGCAGCCGATGTTTACAAGGTGGTTTTTGTTGGTAACAACCTGAAAATCAATCAATTGACTACGGATAGCCTCTTGCCACAATTGGAGGATTTGAGCGTTTCCTTGAATTTGGAAGGCAAAGGATTTGACTTTACAAAGACGGCAAAGACAAAGCTATTTGGTCAAATAAAATCCATAACATGGCAGGGAAAGGAGTTCAAAGAAATCGGCCTTTCAGGGAACCTCGACGCAGGGAAATTTGCCCTCGACCTCAATAGTCCCGACCCTCGCATGAACCTCGTTTTGACTGCCAATGGGAGCCTCAATCAATCATTGCCAATATTGAACTGGACGGCCTTTTTCAACTGTCTTGACCTAAAAGCACTTGGGCTTTCGGAGAAAACAGCGACAGCCTGCTTCAAGATGGACGGCTTTGCCTACGGCAATTCGGTGGATACCCTTGATGCACAGATAACCTTGGATGCCATTGATATTCAATACGATACCGTTCATTTGAAACCTACAAAAACCAACTTGAGCGCAGAATTGCACAATGATGAGAACCGAATCACCGTGCTTTCCGAATGGCTTTCCGCTGAAATGAAGGGGCATTTTGAACTAACCCGACTTCCCGAATGGGCCACGGTTTTTGCACAGCATTACTTCAAAACAAATATGTCAGCCAACCAACCCATGTTGGACACCAGCAACGACAAGATTTGGGTAAACTTATGGCTGACGGAACCTTCGCTCCTCACCAGTGGCATCTTGCCGGGCCTGACGGACTTGAAGGAGCTGAAATTGGAGGGTGTGTTCAATGGTCAAACTCGTGGGTTTGCATTTAATACCAACCTGCCCTTGGCCAGTTACGGGGAATGGACAGTGGAGGGGCTGGAATTTAAAGCCAAAGGCAATGGACAAACCGCAGATTACGAACTGAACATCCCAAATGTGGAGCAGTTCGACAAAGCCCTGCTGACCGACCTCAGCCTCACAGGCGAACTCAATGGCGAACGGGCAACCGCCCTCCTCACCGCATTGGACAGTGTTAGAAAAGAACGGTTCAAGGTCGGCCTCTACGCCGATGCCGAGGGCTTCAAGGATGGCTATACCCTCCATTTTGCACCATCGCAACTGCTTGATTATCAGGCTTGGACAGTTGACTCGGAGAACAGCCTGAGCTTTCTTGGGCAGGAAGTTGCTATCAAAAAATTGCACCTGATTAACGGAGAACAAGCCCTCAGGATAGATGGCAAAACGACCTTGCAAGCCGATGGCCAGCACAACTTGGATTTCCGGGTTGGGCTGAAACAACTGCGCCTCGATAATTTTGCAGCCATCCTGAAAGGTACACTGGACAACCCCACTGGCGTGCTGGAGGGAGATCTGAGCTTGGGTGGCACAACGACCTCCCCAAAGCCAAGTGGCGACCTCAACCTGAACGGTGTCGCCGCCACTATTGCCATGACGGGCGTCCGGTACAAACTCAGCGACAAGGCACTGAGTTTTAATAAAGATGGCCTCGACCTGTCGGGTCTTACCCTCACCGACCCCCGTTCCAATGTGCTGACAATCAATGGCTTACTTCGAACCACGAATTGGACTGACCTGAGCTACGACCTTCAAATCGCCTCTAAAAGGTGGCAGGTGATGGATACCCACCAAAAACCCGGAATCGATTATTTCGGGAAACTCTACGGCGGGGTGACGGGCACGGTGCGAGGTCCGCTCATGGAACCGGACATCAACCTGACCGCCAAGCCGCTCAGCGGTTCAAAAATCACGTATGTCTATGATGATGCAGCTACGAGTACAGACGGTAACGGAGTTGTGGTTTTTATAACTCGTGACGAGGGCAAAAAAGCCAAGCCAACAGCCACTTCCTCCAGGAAATATCCTTTCCACCTTTTCCTGAACCTGGAAGTCAATGATAGCCTTAAACTGAATGTCATAACCGATCCGGGAACGGGCGACAATTTTGAAGGGGAATTGGACGGTCGCTTGAGCCTGGAGATTTTCCCAGACGGAAAAATGAACCTGGTAGGCAGGTGCGGCGTGAAAAAAGGCATTTACCACTATTCCTATCAGCAGTTGGTGAAACGGGATTTTCAGGTTTCACCAAACAGCTTTCTCCTTTGGACGGGCGACCTCGCCAATCCTGAAATTGACGTGACGGCGAGTTATGTGATACGCACTTCGCCTTATCATTTATTAGACGCAACAGGCAATGCCAGCGAATCTCAAGCTGCCCGTGATTACCAGACGTTTTTCCTCGATTTTAGCGTGAAGGGCGATGCCAACAAACCAGAAATCAATTTTGAGCTGAAGTATCCCGATGACGACGAATTGGTTGGTTATAAGGCTTTGGGAAATTCTGGCGACCCGGCCATCAAGAATGCTGTCGGGGTGGTTAACAGCGATAAGACCGTGCTTTACAAGCAAATGTTCGGCTTGTTGATTTTGAACGGATTCATCAACGATGGCCAATGGGAAAGTTCCGGTGGCGGGGGAATAAATAGTTTTATCAGTAACCAATTCAATGCCCTCGCCAGCCAGTATATCAAGTTCGTGGATGTGCAACTGAACGTGGAGCAAGATGGGACATTCGGGGCTGATAATGAGCAAGTTGGCACCACCAACTACAACTTGCAACTGCAAAAATCCTTCCTGAACAATCGCTTGGTTTTCAAAGTTACGGGCGGTGCCTCGGCAGACCGGACAAGTTCAAGCAGCGAGTGGCGAAGTACCATCGAAAACGCCTATGTGGAGTACCTTCTGACGGCAGATGGGAAAATCAAACTGCGTGCTTTTTCGGAAGATGGCCTCGAAATCCTGAATGGCGATGGGGGGAGGAACTCAGGAGCGGGCATTGTTTTTACGAAGGAGTATAAAAAGCGCAGGAAACGGAGGTAGCGTCGGGCCAACACCTTTCCGAAAGTTCGCAACTTTCGGAAAGGTGTTGGCCTAAACCACGATTAAAGACATGAAAATCAAGCACTTATATGTTTTTGCCTTGGCCGTTGTTGTCTGCCTGCTGCACAGCAGTTGCATTAGCAAATGGTTGTTGCCAAAGGGCGAAAAACTCTACAAAGGTGCCAAGGTCAAAATCAAACCAGCTGACAAGCATTGGAAGATTGGGGGATTGGAAGCAGACTTGGAAAGGGATATTTTGCTTCCAAGGCGAACAAAAAGCATAATGGGCTTGCGGCCAAGGGTGGGCATTTACAACCTGTTCCACCATAAAAACAAGGAGAAAGGCTTTGGCAATTGGGTGGCAAAATCATTTGGCAGGCCCCCGGTGCTGTTTGAGGCAGGAATCATCACACAGCACCAAACGAAGATGAGGAACACAGCGGCAGCACGAGGTTTTTTCTCGGTTCGACTGGAAACCAAGGTCAAGGGTTTTTGGAAAAAAAGGAAACTGCGGCATAAAATCTATCTGTTAAAACCGACCAAAACCCTTAACCTGTTACAATACCCAAGCGATTCGACGGAACTTGGAAAGCGTTTGGCCCATTTGCAGAAAAGCAGTTTGTTGAAACCTGGCAAGCCTTATAATTTTGAAAAACTCACCCTCGAACGCCAACGCCTTGTTGATACGCTGCGCAATGAAGGCTGGTTCAACCTTTCGGCAGAGAGCTTTATTTTCAAGGCGGACACGCTGAATTCGGACAGTTTTGTGAATGTCCAGCTTGTTTTCAAGGACGATGTGACCGCTCTCCAAAAGCGCCGCTACCGAATTGGTGAGATCGTTATTTACCCAGATTACGACCAACAAACCATCGGCATTTCTGGCCAAAAAAGAGAGCCAGTTGATGACTGTTTGGCCTTTGTTTTTTCTGAAATGCCTTTGCGGAAGCGGGTTATCCTCGATAATATCCGCTTTGGCTGCGGCGAATATTTTTCCAATGAAAAATACCGGAACACGGTTTTCAGGTTGTTGAACCTCGGTTTTTACAAATTCGTGAACATCCGATATGAGCAATCTCTGTTGGCAGATAGCCTGCTTGAGGCGCATATTTACCTTACGCCGCAAGTGCCAAGGAAGGTGGAAGCATCTGTTTCAGGGATTTTTTCCAATAACTACTATGGTGCGCAATCCGGCTTGACCTGGCAGCACCGGAACCTGTTCGGAGCAGCCGAGAACCTTCGGCTGGGTTGGGAAGGGAACTGGGTGCATTACGACAATAACAAAAGCATCATGACCAGTGAAACAAGGGCTTCCCTGACCTTCCCTCAAAAGATACCCGGTTTTAGGATGCGGCAGAAAAACGCATTGACGGCCACCCGCATTTCCTTCCTGCATCAGCTGTATTTTTATAGCGAGCCTTATGATGAAAGTACTAATTTGAACATCAGTATTCATAACTTCGAAGGGGAGGGCGGCTTTTATTGGAAGAAAAATAAGCTGGGAACCATCATGCATGAGCTGTCCCCCATCAATTTAAGCCTACAGTTTACCCATTTTAATATGCCTGGCATCAAGGATATCATTTTCGAAATCATTCCAACCGATACGACAGGTGAATTTTATCAATTCCTAACACAGGTGAAGCTAAAGCCTAGCTATGCTTTCGTCTTTGACAACCGGCCACTTGGAAGCCCTAACTGGGCTACCGTTTTCAGGCAGCGATTCCTGCTGAATGGCAGCGGGTTCCTGTTGCCAAAAGAGTATGCCGATGCAGCGGGTTTGGGCTATCCGCTCAATTTTTTCACCGAAACCGATATGCGTCAATACCTAAAATTGCAACGCAAAACCACCTTGGCATATCGCCTTGCATTTTCAGGCGGTTTTGTGCTCTCCGAGCAAAGCGGTTTTACGCCGCTCGACCTCTACACCATAGGCGGCCCGTCCAGTGTGCGTGCCTATCGGCCCCGTTATATCGGGCCTGGCAGCCGACTGCCTTCCGACCAGGAAGTTGGTCTTGAAGGTGGCCTGCTCGTCAATAACCGGATTGGAAACATACTGCTATTGGGTAGCGTGGAGTTGCGCCAACAAATCGGCAAGAACTGGGAAATGGCGGCTTTTTATGATGCGGGCAATATCTGGTTCACCAAATCGGCGGGCGGTACTTTGGAGGAGCAGTTTGGTAGCGATTTTTATGAAGAACTGGCTTCTGGCGCTGGGCTTGGCATCCGCTACAGCCTCAGCTTGTTCATACTCCGGCTCGACCTTGCCATACCGATTTCAAAGCCCTACCTTCCAATCGGGAGCCGATGGATAGGGCAGCCAGGATTTGGTACTGCGAAGCTGCAGTTTAACTTTGCATTTGGGCATCCGTTTTGAGGAGGAGCCTAAGTTTTTCACCACGTCTAAATCAGATAAAATGAAACTCTCCTTTTGCATTTTTCTATTCCTCTGGGTTCAAACGCTCGGTTTTTGTCAATTCAATACCACGCTGGATGTGCTGGTCGGGCCTGAATATTCCTACAGGTTCTTAACCGGGCCTAAAAACAGCTTGCTAATTTCAAGTCGCAACGAAGGCGATTCAGGAAGGCTAAACTGGCGGTTCGGGTTCAATTTCAACCAGCGTTTGAATCAAAAATTGGTGCTAAAAACAGGCCTGCGCCTCGCTTTCATCGGCTACAAAGGCGAGAATAAAACGGGGCTTAAATGGGGCAGCGAGCATGATGGCATGGGTGGTTGGACGCCCGACCCAACATTGCCCCACGAGATACAAGGCAATTATAACCATTGGTTCATAGAGGTGCCAATTGTTGGCCGCTATGAGTTCGAAAATGAGAAATTCACACCTTTCATTGAAGTCGGTTTATCGCCTTATTATTATTTGACGACAAAGCGCCATATCATAACCGATATTTATGAATCAACTTCCTTTGAACGAAACGATTTTAAAGATTTCAAAAAGATTCATTTAGTCGCCAGCATTTCTTGTGGCGTCAATTATAACCTGAATGAGACCACACAGCTTTTCGGTCAGCCAATATTCAGGTATCATCTAACCAGGTTGGTGGGCGGCAGCACTTTGGGCGAGTACCTGTTCAATGCAGGCGTGGAAGTCGGGGTTCGCAAGAGAATTGGTCGTTAATAACATGAAAAAAGGCCATCCCGTGATTTTCTCCCAACAAAAACATTGGTCATGAAAATCACGGAATGGCCGCTCAACTTACTTGCCTTGATTTAGACTTTCTTAAACCCTATTTTAAAACTACTTTGCCTGTAAAGAGCACAACGCCTTCATTTTCTATCGAATAGAAATAAATGCCAGGCACCATGCCTTTGCGCTCGAAAACGAACTTATTGCCTGCAATTGTTTGGCGGTGGGCCAACTTTCCCATTTGGTCATGTAAGGTAAAATAGCTGGCTTCCTTCAATTCGAGCGGTAGTGCAAAGGTCACGGCGCCGAAGGCAGGGTTGGGGAATACCGTCGGCTGGCCGTGTACGCTTGCAGTTTCACTATTGCTATTCAAAACTTCTATGAAGTCCTCGCCAATGGTGTGGAACACCCGATTGGTCGTGATGGGGTCATTGAAGTCGAAGTAGATGGCCGCTGTGTTTTCGATAATAGAACCAAGGGCCACGTTCGGTTTTTGCTTCGCAACGAACTTGACAAAACCTTGCGAAGCAGCCAAGTTGATGTTGGAATCGGGCAGCATGATGTTTTCGAAGGTGAAACGCACCGTGTTGCCGTCTCGGACTTCAAATGCATAGTTGTGACTGCTGGCCCCTGGGCAGATGCTGGTCGGGTCAAAATGGGGCGACAAAGCATCTTCGACGACAACCGTGAAGGCTGTATCCGTACCTGTGTTCTGGAACCTTATAAGGTATTCGATGTCCGTATTGCGGTTGATGAAATGTTCCTCACCATAGCCTACTGGCACGGCCCTTTTGTCGTTCGGGTCGAAGGAGCCTTGGTTCTCTTGGCAATCCACGGCGATGAACGGGTTCGGGTTCTCCATGGGGAAGAGGTTAATCAAACCCAGTTCGTTGATGCCGTCACAACCTTCAAGCGCCACGGCAACCGAGCCAGGGTAGGGATGTGCCGGAACCTGCTCTGCCTCCAAGCGCCAAGTAGCGCCATTAGCTGGGATTGGGGACAACTGCATGGACTGTCCTGCGCCAAGGTTGAAACTACCTGTCGAGAACATCAATACATCTTCCACCACGATATAGTCAAGCGGGGCGGACATGCTGCCTGCACCTGTGTTGCTGATGGTCAAATGAACCTCCTCATTTATACAATTGCCCTCAACTTCAATATTGGCACCTGCCCAGTTGGCGTTTTGTGGGCAAAGCGTGTCAGGGTAGATGTGGGCCTCTGTACAATGTGTTTGGCCGAGTTCTGCCTCGCAACTCAAGTCAAAATTGATGGTGAAATTACCGCATTGGCCAGCTTGCAAATCGCCCGTTGCGAAGCTGTAGGTATTACCGGTGACAAGTGTGCCTGGAATAGTGCTGCTGTTGTATTCCATGAAGGAATCCAAATCAACTTCCACCCAAGTGTCTTCAATCAAGGAAGAACTGTAGTTGCAGTAGCTGACTGTGTAGTTGTTATCGAAGCAACGGCGCAAATAGGGCGTTGCGAGGCTTACCTCCATCAAAGGGCAATCAGAATCGAGTTGCACGGGAATATGCTGCACGGCGGGCATGCCTTGAACAGTATTCACAACCCAAGTCGTTTGGCAAGTTTGGCCATAGTTCAAGGGTATGTCAAGACTGACTTGCAATTCGGTATCGTCTGGGCAAATATTGTTCATCTCGTATATTCCATTTGCCCCTGTTGTGGTGGCATAAACCTGCCCCGTAGCATTGCCAACTGCCTTCACTTTCCAGCCTACGAGCGCTTGCTCTGAGCCTTCGTAACCACAATTTGCGTTGCTGTCGTGGAAAACCGTACCCGTCAAGCTGTACTGAACCGTGTCATCGTTATTGTAGCGGATGATTTGAAGGTATTTGAACAAGCCAGAACTGTTGCCAAGCTGCTGCAATTGGTTGCCATTGTTGTCGAGCAGGTAAACCTGTTCGGTATTGCTCCAGATGGAAAAGGCATCGCCCAAGTTGCCGTCGTTGTCTTGGTCACGACGGTCCAATGTCAAAGGCTGGTCATTGGGGTCGGCGTTGCACCAATCAATGATGGTATAAGTACGATAGATGAGGTCGGGCAGCGTATCGCAATTGAAGCTGAAAGTCTCGTCTTGGTAGGCCGAAGCGAGCGAGGCACCACTTCCCTGTAGAAAAGTAGGGGCCTGCGGGTCGCCGGCATCCCCTGGGGAATAGTCAGCGGGCAGGTTCACTGAATAATCGGTCAGAACCGTGATGGTTTGAGTAGCTACGGTCGAGTTGCCAGCTTCGTCAATGCCCAAAAATTGACGGGTAAGGGTCTGGATATTGCCACAATTGTTGAGCACAATATTTACGGCTTGAACCACGGTGTCTGCACCACAATAGTCCCAAATTTCGGCTTCGCCGAAATATTGGTTCAGCTGTACAAAGTCCTGTGGGTCAATGTTGATGGCATCGAGGTCGTCCGAATTTACGATAGTGTCAGCTGGCACATACGTGAAATAGGGGTCAGTCTGGTCGGGAGTGCATTTTGGTGGGATTATATCCACTTCTACCGCGCAGGATTGGCTATTGCCATTCTCGTCAGTTACCCAAAGTTGTACGATGTAAAGACCGACCGCATTGAATGAAACGGAAGTAGCAGTTGGGGCATTGCTGGAAGGCATTGAGGCAACCTCCGCCGTGAAATGGATGTCAGAGCAATTGTCGTAGCTGGCGTTATTGAATAGTGAGGCTGCTAATGTGGTCAGGTTCGGGCCATGTGTGGCGAACTGGGCCACTGTGTAGGCATCACAAACAGGGGTTGGTGGCACGGTGTCGTTGGCACAAGCAGAAATTACCTCTAAGGTGCCCCAACAACTGTTTCCACTTGGTAAATGCGTGACCTGAACTGTCTGGATTCCAACAGAATTTTCAGTTAAGGTCAAAAAATCCAATTGCTGTTGGCTGCCTGCAAAGCCGATTGCCATTTGTTCCAAGCAATATGGACCGCCTTCCAGTAAGTCGGTTGGGTAAAAATAGGTGGGCTGGTTTGGAACCAACTGTACCACGAGGCCATCCGAACATGCCATAACCGGGCTGGAATGGCAATCACTAATATTGATGTTTACCTCGCAATAGTCAGCGTTACCAGCGCCGTCAATTGCCCAAAGCACCAAGTTGTTGCTGCCGATATTGGCAGAGTTGAACAAAATGGAATTGTTCATCGGTGGCGTCGGAGAAGCGGGTGCGGCCTCAACTCGATATTGCAACGAGAACGTACAATTGTCGTAAGAGCCAGCGTTGAGGTCTTCTGCCAACAATTCGTATTCGCCATTGGATTCCAAGTAATAAGTCTGACCTGTCAAACAATAAGTTATGGGCGGAGTCACATCGTTGTTGCAATCAACCTCAACCACATTTAGGGTACCCCAGCAGCTGTTATTGGAAACCGTGTGGGTGACTTGGTAAAAGTGCGTCCCAACATGGCTGGTATCCAACAAAACTTGGGGGGCGAAGGTGGAATTGACATTGGAAACCAGCAGGCTATATTGGTTTTCACAGTATGGCCCGCCTTCCAGCAAGTCCAAAGGATACAATGTTGTTGGACTACCATCTGGGGAAACATTGATGGTAACGAGGTCATTGCAAGCCAAATTCGGGCTGTTGGAACAAGTATCCACAATGATGAAAGCAGTACAGGTGCTGTAGTTGCCTGCTTCGTCAATTGCCCAGAAAACCAGTTCGTTCGTTCCAATATCGTCAATTCCAAAGGAGACAGTGGTGGTAGTGGGCGGTAACTGGGAAGCAGGTGCCAATTCCAGCCGTTCAATCACCGAACATTCATTGACACCGTTGAAGCCAGGGTCATTTACGGAAATGGTTACATCCCCGTTTGAAACATTTACAAATTGTGACGATGGGCAATATGCCAGTGGTGGGAACGTGTCTATTACACAAGGGCCGTTTATTTCCAGTTCACCCCAGCAACTGTTTCCAGTGATTGCGTCCCTTACTTGGATGGAATGCAGTCCTTCATCATTTACATCAAACACGAAGTAATCCGCTGTTACGCCAGGAGGCCCTCCGACGCCAATCTGGAAAGTGGTGATGTTGTAAAAGCTGCAATAATTGCTGCCCTCAAGGAAAGTACCTGGGTAAACTGCCACAGAATCACCTGGGTCTAAATTGAAAGTAATTCTGTCGTTGCATGCCAGTGTAGGATTGCTTGGGCCATTGCCACAATCTTCCATTACACTGATTTGGGAAATACAATAATTGTAATTGCCGGCTTCGTCCACTATCCACAGCGTCACATCGTGGGTGCCAATATCATCGGCATCGAACTCAAGGCTCGTGGCCGTTGGAATCGTAGCGGTGGGTAGTCCATCATTGATGTAAAAGCTCAGATTGGTCGAACAGTTGTCAAAACTGCCATCGTCGAGGGTAGCTGCAAGCAACGTTCCGGTTTGATTGACAGAAAGCTTGAAACTCTCCGAGGCCACGCAAACCGAAATGGGCGCCTCGGTGTCGGGCGTGCACTGTGCGTTGGCAAATTGGCCGAAGGCCAAAAAAAGCAAACACAACAGGCTGTGTAACAAGGGAATTCTCATGTAAACGGGTTTCAAATGGTGAAAAACTTTTTTCATAATACGCTCAATTTTTGGTTGGTACATCTGCCTTTTCCAGTGTGGGGGTGGATTTCGGCGAATGCCCTTCCGTGGGATAATAATCGGTTCGTGAAAGCTATGAATGAAATGAAACCAACCGATTGTCTTCAATACATTCCTTTCACGGTGCAAAAATGTTGAAAGCCTTGTCCCGAAACAAAATCAAAAAAAGAGATTTGTAGAACTTGATGTTGACGGTTTTTGTATTTATAGCTGTAAATATTGTATTTATTTTTTCGCTTGTAGAAATAGATGTTGATTTTTTTTGAATAAAATTGTGGCCTGAAAACCCAAGATTCGGACAATTCTGAATACTGATTTTTTCACCAATCAACCGAGCTTTTCGCTGGCTAAATCCAGCCTTGCGATAACTCAACGAAACCTCATGGAGGCAAGCAATCTGTACCAACTGCTAAAATCGTTTTCAAAACTCGAATTGCGGGAACTTCGCAAGTTCCTGACCTCTCCTTTCCTTACTCCGCGTACCGACCTCGTGGAACTTTTCGACTTTTTAGTGGAATCTGAAACGGTATCGAAGCCAGCGGCTTGGCAACAGTTGCATCCAGACCAACCCTACGATGACCAAAAACTGCGGCTGCTGATGAGCTACTTGCACCGTCAAGTGGAGCAATACCTGTCTGTGAAAGAACTTTTGGCCAACGACTTCAATAACCGCCTGCATCTTGCAGTCGCTTACCGAAAGCGGGGAATGTTGGCTGCCTTCGAGCGAACCCGTTCCAGCCTCGAAAAAGCCATGATGGAACAGCCGCTGAGGGATGCACAATACTACTACCAAAGTTTTCAATTTCACTGGGAGCAATACCGTACAGCCATTGAAAAACCCGCTGAACAGCTACCCCTTGCGAATCTTGCAGGGAATATTGATGTGTTTTACCTAAGCACAAGGTTGCGCCTGATTTGCTTCGCAATTGCCCAGAAAAGCGTCTATCGGGCTGATAACCAGTCGTTTATTGAATCCGAAGTAATAGCGCTTGCCGAACATGGGCGTTGGGCTGAGGTGCCAGCCGTCATGGTCTATCTGCACTGCTACCGGATGCTGAAATGGCCGGAGGAAGAGGGACATTTTAAGGCATTCAAGCAGGTGCTGGTAGAGGCAGGCGGTCAGTTTGAGGAGGACGAAATGCGAGGGCTTTACCTTTTTGCCATCAATTATTGCATCAGGCGGCTCAACGACGGCCACAATGGGTATTTATCTGAACTCTTAGACCTGTACAAGTCGGGCCTTGACAAAGCCTACTTGATTGAGAACGGCGTTTTGAGCCGTTTCACCTACCATAACATCGTCGGGGCTGGCCTGCGAACTGGCGACCTCGACTGGGTTGATTTTTTCATTCATCAATACAAAAATGCCCTGGAGCGGAGCTACCGTGACAGTTCTTTCAGTTTTAGCCTTGCCCGCCTCGAATTTGCCCGACATCACTACGATGCCGTGCTCGACCTGCTCCAAAAAGCCAATTATCGTGACCCACTACTCAACCTCGCAGCGAAGACGCTCCTGCTAAAGACCTGGTACGAGCTTGGCGAACTTGACCTCTTGCAATCACACCTCGACGCCATGCGCAACTATATCCACCGCAAAAAGGTCATCGGCTACCACCGCACCAATTACTTGAACATCGTGCGCTACACGGACAGGCTGTTGCGGCTCAATTGGAACAGTAAAATGGAATTGGAGGCTTTAAGAAATGAATTGGAAAAAGAGGAGGTGCTGACCGAAAAGGAATGGTTGCTGGCACAGACTAAGGCATGACATAAGCTACCAAAGCTTTGGGTCACAATGCCCAAACTAAGTAGTAGTCCCAAAACTGCTCATAAAACACCTCGAAATCCCAGGAAGAGCCATTTTTGACGATTTGGCCCTTTGTGCTTCCAGCTCGTTGATAATCAAATGGTTGGATATGGATATTTTGTCGGAAGTCCAGCTCTTTTCTTCCATAAGCCTTGTACAGTGCCTCTTTTGCTCCCCAGTAGATGTGGAGTTGGGCCAGCCGGGTTTCATCAATCAGGCTATTCAATTCCAGCTCCCCCAAGAATTTATTTGCCAACCTTTCGATTTTACCAACAGAAGCTTGGATGTCCACGCCCGTTGGCCTATTTGCCAAAATGACAGCTACTAAATCGTGTGAATGGCTGAATGATAGATGGAAAGGCATGCCGAGCAAATGAGGCTTCCCAAATTCATCTTTGATGACGGGCACCCTTTCGGCATGGCCCTGGGCAAGCAGCATTTCATGTACCAGGTAACGGCATGCCAGCCATTCCTCGATGCGGCGTCCTTTCAGTTTGGCCAACTCCTCCTGTTCCTTAGGTTGCAGGTGCAGGGAATGAAGGAAGAATTCAGGCGATTCCTCCAGCCGCCATAGTCCTATGGCAGCGCCATTTTCCAGCCTTTTTATTAACAATAGCGCCATAATTTGACTGACATTTGCCGTAACAAAGACTTTTTGACTTTACTGCAACCGCAAAGAACGCAAACCATTGCCATGCAAGTTAAAAAAATTGCCCAGTTCACAGGTCACAATGCCGCCATTTTTTCCCTTGTGGAAGGGGGGGATGCCCGTCAATTCATTACAGGGGCTGGGGATGCATGGGTAGTGCGTTGGAACCTGGATGAGCCTGAAATGGGAAAGCTCTTGGCAAGGGTTGAAGCACAAGTTTTCTCCCTTTGCTACCTCGGTGCTGCCCAAAAAATCCTGGCGGGTAACATGAACGGAGGGGTGCATTGGATTGACCTCAGCGATTCATCCCTCAATAAAAACATCGCTCATCACCAAAAAGGGGTTTACGATATTTTGGCTTTGAACGGTTTTGTATTCACCCTTGGTGGCGATGGGGTAATCTCCCGTTGGGAGGTGGATGGAATGCGCTCTTTGGAAAGTTATTGCCTTGCAAATCAAGCACTTAGGGCCATTGACTATTCCGAGAAAAGAAACGAATTGGCCATTGCCAGCAGCAACGGGAATATCTATTACTTGGATGCCGACACATTGGAACTTCGCCATTGTTCGGTCGGCGCACATTCGAGTTCCGTTTTTTCATTGCGCTACTCACCGGATGGCTGTAAGTTGTTGAGCGGGGGGAGGGATGCCCATTTAAACGTTTGGGACTTGGAGGACGGATTTGCAAAAATAAGCTCCCAGCCCGCCCATTGGTACACCATCAACAGCATTGTTTTCAGCCCAGATGGCCGATATTTTGCAACGGCAAGCCGTGATAAAACGGTGAAAATATGGGATGCAGCGAACTATGATTTGTTAAAAGTCCTGGAAGGGGGGAGGGACGGTGGCCATTTCAACTCGGTGAACAAATTACTTTGGCTATCGGAAGGGCTGTTATCTTGCAGTGATGATAGGACGGTCATATGGTGGAAAATGGAAGCGGATTAATCCAAAAATAGCGAGGCAACAGCGAGCGTCGAAGCAATACCGGGTTCAGGTCTGGTGTGCCATTGCCCGCTATGTTTTGGTTGTTTATAGTTGGCGTCGGTTAGTTTTCAATGAAAAAAGAGAGCGTGCCATCTCAAAGCTTTAGATGTTGAAGAAAAAAGAAATCCTGTTCACTGAAGGCAAAGAAAGGATGGGCTTTCAGAAGTCGCAATAGGCAGCCACAAGGCCAATTGTGGTTTATTGGAACTTTAACCAATTTGCACCGGATTTGACCAAAAGTTAAAATTGGGAAAATTGCCTAAATGATTGTATGTCAAGTATTTATGGAGAGTGTTAAGATGGTTTTTTTCTATTTGTTAAGCAATCTTAACACTTGTATTTGATGAAAATGAATAGTCTTTCGAGCAAAAATTGGACAGTTGAGGAATATGTTGACCGCATACGCCGGGGTGACAGGGTAGCCCTTGGCCGGGCCATTACGCTCGTTGAAAGCACCCGTCCTGAACACCGCCAAAAAGCGGATTCCATCCTTGAAAAATGCCTGCCACTGACCGGCAACTCCTTCCGTGTAGGCATTACCGGTCCGCCTGGTGTTGGCAAGAGCAGTTTCATAGAAGCATTTGGTACAAAGCTGGTTCGAGAACATGGCCGACGTTTGGCAGTGTTGGCCATAGACCCTACCAGTCAGGTAAGTCAAGGCAGTATCCTCGGTGACAAAACCAGGATGGAGCAGCTTGGGGCCGAACCGAATGCTTTCATCCGACCCAGCCCGGCAGGCCAGGCCCTTGGCGGTGTGGCCAATTGCACCCATGAGTCCATGTTGCTGTGTGAGGCGGCAGGTTTCGATACCATATTTATTGAAACAGTTGGCGTAGGGCAGAGCGAAACAGCTGTGGCAGGGATGGTGGACTTCTTCCTACTGCTGCTGCTGCCGGGCGCAGGCGATGAACTGCAAGGAATCAAGCGGGGCATTGTGGAAATGGCCGACCTCGTGGCAGTGAACAAGGCAGATGGTGAGCGCTTGGAACTGGCCAAAACAGCAAGGCAAGACTATGCTCAGGCGCTTCACCTATTTCCGGCAAAGGAGAGTGGGTGGCATCCAAAAGCCGTAACCTGCTCTGCGATGAATGGAGTGGGTTTGGAAGAAGTGTGGCGGATAATGATTGATTATCAGGAACTTGTGAAGCAAAGTGGCTGGTTTGAAAGCAACAGGGTCATGCAGGTTAGGCAGCAGTTTAACCTCGAAATTGAGCGACAATTAAGAAACCAAATCATGGCCTCAAAAAAATACAGCAGCCGTTACGCCGAATTGGAAAAGGATTTAATGGCATTTAAAATATCAACATCGCAAGCAGTGCAGAGGCTTTTGTCCTTGATTCTCGCTCAAAATTGAATTTGTCGTTTTCGCTGACCCTCTGCCGTTTTGTCACCCTACTTCCAGCTGTAATCTGCCAAATTCCCCCTTTTTTTATCCAAATATGTACAAAAAGTCAGTCCCAGCCCAATGGCACACGAGTTGATTGGCCTTGGTTGTTCAACCTTTTTTGACTAAACTTAAATCAAATCATAATGGGCAAAATAATTGGAATTGACTTAGGAACAACGAACTCCTGTGTTGCTGTAATGGAAGGCAACGAACCCGTCGTCATAGCCAATGACGAGGGTAGGAGGACAACCCCTTCCATCATCGGCTTCCTCGACAATGGGGAGCGAAAGGTGGGAGACCCTGCCAAGCGCCAAGCCATCACGAACCCCAAGCGTACCGTAGCATCCATCAAGCGATTCATGGGGCATCGCTACTCGGAAATTGGAAAAGAATTGGTGCACACCACCTATAAAGTAGTGAAGGGCGACAACGACACCGTTCGGGTGGACATTGACGGCAGGCTCTACACCCCACAGGAAATTTCGGCGATGACCCTTCAGAAAATGAAGAAAACTGCCGAAGACTTCCTCGGATCCGAAGTGACGGAGGCCGTAATCACGGTACCTGCATACTTCAACGACTCGCAGCGCCAAGCTACCAAAGAGGCAGGTGAGATTGCAGGCCTGAAAGTACGCCGTATCATCAACGAACCGACGGCGGCAGCATTGGCGTATGGCCTCGACAAGCGCCACAAGGACATGACCATCGCAGTGTATGACCTTGGTGGTGGTACCTTCGATATCTCCATCCTCGAATTGGGCGATGGCGTGTTTGAGGTGAAGTCCACCAACGGCGATACCCACCTCGGTGGCGACGACTTCGACCGTCACATCATTGACTGGCTGGCCGATGAGTTCAAAACGCAAGAGAACATAGACTTGCGCAAAGACCCGATGGCGCTCCAACGCTTGAAGGACGCTGCGGAAAAGGCAAAAATCGAGCTTTCGTCTTCCTCCGAGACAGAGATTAACCTACCTTACATCACTGCTGTGGACGGCGTTCCCAAGCACTTGGTCATCAAACTGAGCCGCTCCAAGTTTGAACAAATCACTGATGATTTGGTGAAACGGACGATTGAGCCATGTCGCCAAGCCCTCAAGGACGCTAACATGACCTCCAACGATATTGATGAAGTAATCCTCGTTGGTGGCTCAACCCGTATCCCCCGTATTCAGGCGGTGGTTGAGGAGTTCTTTGGCAAAAAGCCGAACAAGGGCGTGAACCCAGATGAGGTGGTGGCCATTGGCGCAGCTATTCAAGGTGGCGTGCTTACGGGCGAAACCAAGGACGTGTTGCTGCTCGACGTTACGCCGCTTTCTTTGGGAATTGAAACAATGGGCGGCGTTTACGACGTGGTCATTGAGGCCAATACTACAATTCCTTCTAAGAAGTCGAAGGTTTATTCAACGGCTGGCGATAACCAACCGAGCGTGGAAATCCACATCCTTCAGGGCGAACGCCCAATGGCTAGGGACAACCGTAGCGTAGGACGTTTCATCCTTGCCGATATTCCGCCAGCACCGAGGGGCGTGCCGCAAATCGAGGTCAGCTTCGACATTGATGCCAATGGTATCCTAAGCGTAAGTGCTTTGGACAAAGGCACGGGCAAGCAGCAAAATATCCGAATCGAAGCCAGCACTGGTCTCAGCAAGGATGAGGTTGCCCGCATGAAGGCAGAGGCGCAAGCCAACGCAGATACCGACCGCCAGACACGTGAGCGGGTGGAAAAACTCAACCATGCCGATTCGCTGATTTTCCAAACGGAGAAGCAGTTGAAGGAATACCGTGACAAGATTCCTGCTGACAAAGTAGGTGCCATCGAGTCTGCCTTGAACGAGTTGAAGGATGCCCATAAGGCTGAGAACCTTGATGGCATTGAAAAGGCTTCCGCCAACCTGAATGCCGCTTGGCAGGCTGCCAGCCAGGACATGTACCAGGCGAGCCAGCAACAACAGCAAGCTGGAGGTGCCGACACCAACGGCCATGATGCTGGTCAAGGTGGTGGCACAGGTGCGAAAGAAGACGTTACCGATGTAGAATTCGAAGAAGTGGGTAAGTAATTTCATCCCACATCCAAATAATGAGGCGGCACTCTTGAAGGGAGTTGCCGCCTTTTTAATTGTCTTTAAGTGACAATTCGTCAAAATGCTATTTGTTTTTTTCACACAAACCCTACCTTAGCATTTCGCAATCCATTTTCTTTCACGTTAAAATTTCAGTATGAAAAAAATTTACCAATCATTTTTGTTATTCACAGCTTTGCTGATTTCTGCCAATGCCTTCTCACAAAGCGACACACTGTTCTTTTTGAACTTCCAAACAGACCCAAGTGCCGAGATGGCTATCTTCCCAGATCCGGGCACAACTGACACTATGTGGGTCAATTTCGATGAGGATGCTATCGCCGCAGAGGGTGGAGTCCCTGGTACTTTTTTCTATGATTCCGATTGGATTTTGCCAGATTCGGGTAGTTTGGAGGACACAAATTTTGTTTTCGTCAGTCGCTCCTGGTTGGTCGGTTTCGATACTTCCAATAGCAACTGGCTGGTAAGCCCTGCTATGCAAGTAGTGGATGCAAATGCTACATTGCATTGGAAATCTGCACCTTATCAAGGGCCGAGGTACGTTGATGGTTACTCAGTAAAGATATTTACTGGCTCACAAGATGTTTTGGAACAAGTTCCTGACGTTGTTTTTAGAGCGGCTGAAATGACAAACATTCTTGGTGCTGGTGGCGCAACAATTGACCTTGACAGCTTTGAATTTTCAAATGGCTATATCCACGCTGATGGCTATACGCTAACTGATTATTTCATCCATGCTGACTCCCTGGCTACCGATATCCATACTGGGATACTCGAACCCCATAGTATCAGTTTGGCAGCTTATGCTGGACAAACTATCTACGTAGCTTGGCACCATGATTCAGCCGATGACAACTGGCTTGAGATTGATGACCTTTTGCTGATGGGTACCAAACCCGTTTCTGGGACAAACAACTCAATTTTGGCCGACCTCCGCTTCGTCACTTACCCCAACCCAGTTGACAATTTCCTGAACGTCATGTTCCGACTTTCCGAGCCGGCCGACGTTGTGTTGGAGGTTTACAACCAAGAAGGTAAAATGGTGGCTGCGAAGCCAACCAAGAAAGGCGTAACCGGAGATTTCACGGAGCAGTTTGATTTGCGCAACCTCGCTTCGGGGACATACAATGTCGCCTTGACTGTTGATAATCAACGGTTTGTGAAAACGATAGTGCGTAAATAAACGTTTTCTTTTGCGATTGACAAAGAGGAAAGGCAATCATTGCCTTTCCTCTTTTTGTTTGAACCGAATTGAATTTCGGATGTTTAGAAGGATGAATTTTTAAGCCAAATCAGCTTGCATGTTGCCGATAGACTCTGAAGAGGAAATTTTTATCTTGGAAGAAATGCTGACCAACGAAGGTGACGACCTGTTTTCGTTGACCAAACAAAGTCCCGTGATGTTGGTCTTCCTGCGCCATTTCGGTTGCGTTTTTTGCAAAGAAGCATTGAATGACATTTCAGTCCGGCGGAAAACAATTGAGCGGGGAGGCATAAAAATCGTCTTCGTACACATGGGCGATGAACAGACTGCCAATGAGTACTTCGCAAAGTTCAACCTACATGGCGTCACCCATGTAGGCGACCCTTCCCAGCGGTATTATCGGGCATTTGGCCTGCAAAGAGGTTCCTTCACACAGCTCTATGGGCTACAGACTTGGATTCGAGGGTTTCAAGTCAAAAAAGAATTGGGCGTGGAACTGGAAATGGCCAAGAACCTTGGCGACTCCACGCAAATGCCCGGCGTCTTCATCCTTCAGAACGGCAGAATAAAGGAGCGTTTCATCCATCGGATTGCATCCGAAAGACCTGACTATGAGCAGCTTGTGCAATGCTGTGTGGTTTGATATGTTCTGTTCTCACTATTTTGTAAAAAAACCTTTCCAAGCCCACCTCACCCACCAATTCCAACTACTTTTGTCGCCATTTTCAATTCGTCCGACAATTGCTGTGCAGGGTTCGTCCAGCGCATTTCAGCGGCCCTGACTGCCAACTATCGAACTTTTAGCAAAAAATGCCAGGCAATTCATTTGGCCAAACTTTCCGTATCACCACTTTTGGCGAGTCGCACGGCCCGGCCATCGGAGTCACTATTGATGGATGCCCACCAGGCCTTGCCTTCGACCTGGATTTTGTGCAAAAAGAACTTAACAGAAGGCGGCCTGGCCAATCGGCCATTGTGACACAGCGGCAGGAGACCGACCAAGTGGAAATGCTTTCCGGGGTTTTTGAAGGAAAAACGACTGGAATGCCCATTGCCCTGCTCATCCGCAACGAGGACGCCAAGTCAAAAGACTATGCCCATATTGCCGACAAGTTTCGGCCCAGCCATGCCGATTTCACTTACCAGGAAAAGTATGGCCATCGGGACTACCGAGGGGGTGGCCGTTCGAGCGCAAGAGAAACGGCTGCAAGGGTGGCCGCAGGTGCTGTCGCAAAATTGGTGCTCCAAAACTTGGGGGTGAAAATCACGGCTTGGGTTAGCAGGGTAGGGGATTTAGTATTGGCTAAAGATTGGCGGGAATTGGATTTTTCGCAAATCGAAGCGACGCCCGTTCGATGCCCTGACCTACCCATTGCGCAGCAAATGGAAGACCTTATTAAAGAGATTCGCAAAGACGGCGATACCATTGGAGGCGTAGTTAGTTGTGTCATAGAAAACTGCCCGATTGGACTCGGCGAACCTGTTTTCGACCGCCTCCATGCTGACCTGGGCAAGGCCATGCTGAGCATCAATGCTTGCAAGGGCTTCGAATACGGCTCCGGCTTTGCAGGAGTTTCGATGAGGGGCAGTCAACACAACGACCCGTTTTTCAACGACCAAGGTCAGATACGCACCCGAACGAACCATTCTGGCGGCATCCAAGGTGGGATTTCCAACGGGATGCCCATTGATTTTCGGGTGGCGTTCAAACCAGTGGCGACTATTGTCATGTCCCAAGAGTCAATCAACGAAGCTGGCGAGTCCGTGCAGGTCGAGGGCCGGGGCCGCCACGACCCTTGTGTATTGCCACGAGCAGTGCCTATCGTGGAGGCTATGGCGGCACTGGTGGTGGTTGACCATTTTTTGCGAAGCAAATCCATAAGCCATTAGAAAATGTACTTCTAAGTTAGAAGTTATTGATAATCAATTTATTACACCACTGAGGGAACCCCTATTTTCACTGTTTCTCAATGACAACCAGATTATTCACTCTTTTCGTTTGTTTTTGCCTTTCGGCAAATATCATGGCTCAATTGACCATCAGGGTCACGGCCATTCCTTCCAGTACCCCGGTCAATTCCGCCATCCACATCGCTGGCAACTTCCAAGGATGGGACCCTGCCGACCCGAACTCGGTTTTGGCGGATATAGGCGGAGGTCAGTATGAAATAACCATTAACCCACCTATCGGATTGGTTCAATACAAGTTCACAAGGGGCAGTTGGGCCACCGTGGAGGGCACAGCATCCGGCGGTTTTTTGCCAGATAGGGAATTCAACTACACAGGCGGTGCGGTCACAACGGAAGTAGCAATTGCAGGCTGGGAAGATGTTAGTCAAAACTCAACTGCTGCGGCCAATGTCCATCTTTTGGACGCTGACTTTTTCATGCCGCAGCTCAACCGCAACCGGCGAATCATGATTTACCTGCCGCCTGATTATGAAACAACCCAAAAGCGGTTTCCAGTGCTTTATATGCACGACGGCCAAAACCTATTTGACGATGCCACCAGTTTCAGCGGGGAGTGGGGCGTTGACGAATCCTTGAATGCCCTTCATGCCCAAGGCGATTACGGCTGTATCGTTGTGGGGATAGACAATGGCGGTGGTCTGAGGCTTGACGAACTGGCACCTTGGGTCAATCAAGATTATGACGAAGGGGGCGAAGGCGGGCAATACGTCAATTTCATTGTGGAAACCTTGAAGCCATACGTGGATGCCAATTATCGGACTTTTACAGGAAGAAACTACACGGGTATCATGGGAAGTTCGCTGGGCGGGCTTATTTCACAATATGCCGTAATGCAGCATCAAAATGTCTTTTCCAAAGCAGGCATTTTTTCACCAGCGTTTTGGTTCAATGACCCGGAAATTTTCAACCACAGCGCCAATACGCCAAAGACGGCCTCCATGCGCATATACCAGTATGCGGGCCAGCAGGAAGACAACGGTTCGGTGGTAGCAGATGTCGAGCAAATGGAAGAGGTGCTCCTCGGCAATAATTTTGGCGTTGGAGAATTGTACAAATCCATCAATCCGTATGGTACCCACAGTGAACCATACTGGCGGGAGGAGTTTCCGGCGGCCTATAAATGGCTTTTTGCAGGGTTGAGTTACTCTGCCACCGGCAACGCTGACCCTCAAGCGTTTAGGGTTTATCCCAACCCTGTGGATTCCATTCTTTATTTGGAAAACCTGCCAGACCTTGCCAAACCCACTTATAGAATGGTGGCAATGAATGGTAGGACTGTACTGAAAGGAAGACTGACTTCCAATCGGATTACAGTGGACGGTTTGGCGGCAGGGAATTATGTGTTGAACCTATTTTCCAATAAAAAGCTCGTCGCTACGACCAAGGTGGTTGTGAAATAACGGAGGCCAAGCATTTAGCAACTGCTTCAATACACTGTAAACTAAGTTTCTTGACATTTTGTCTTGGTGTTTTATCCAAGAGGATTGAAAAATTGCGAAGCAATTTTTCAATCCAAAAACATCTCTCCCGGCGGCGGCTGCTGAAGGCTGCCGCCGCCGGGAGAAGGGGGATGCTTGGGGACAATCGTCCCCAAACCCCTGCTTTGAAAAGGTCAACTTATTTAGTTTACAGTGTATTCAATCTATTGTCCAATGGGAATGGTGAATCGAAAATTTTACCGTACAAATTTTTCGATTCCCTTTTGCAGCTAATTTTTTAAGAATGGCCAAAAAAACGCTGGTTATTTTCGACATAGACGGTACGCTGGTCTATAGCAACAAAATTGACAGCGAGTGTTTTGCTCAGACATACCATTATATATATGGTAGGCCATTCCCTTCCATAGACTGGACGACTTATCCCCACGTAACGGATACGACGATTTTTAGGTCTGTCATACGGCAACAATTTGAGCGGGAAGCAACGGAGCACGAGATGGAAACATTCCAACACGAGTTTGTCGCCTTGATAGAAGACAAGCGGAAGCAGGAACCGTTAGAGTTCCTGGAAGTGCCCGGTGCAAGGCAGGTCATTGAAAGGTTGCTGGAGGATGAACGATTTGAAGTGGGTATAGGCACGGGAGGTTGGCACCGCCCCGCCCTTGTGAAATTGAGGCATGTCAATATCCCTACCGAACCACTTGTGATAGTCGGTGCCGATGGACATGAGAAACGAGAGGGCATCATCACACAGGTCATGCGGACGGTTGCTTCAAATACGGAGATACAAAGGACGGTCTATATTGGAGATGCCATCTGGGATGTGAACACGACAAGGCGAATGAGCCTAAATTTCGTTGGAGTGCGCCGCAATGGAGATTTCCACGTATTGGAGCGGGAAGGGACGAAAACGGTCATACGGGACTATACCGACTACGAAGGGTTCCTGCGGGCGGTTAATGCGGCGGAGCCACCTTCGGTACCAAAAAATTGTTGAGAAACCTGGAACTTTGCCTGAGCCGATTTATGTTGAAAGCAAACAAAATTAGGTTGAAAGATATTTTTTTTGAAAAATTTGATTTCAAATTTGGTTTTCCTTTCCGAGGATGTATCTTTGCCGCCGCTTTTGAAGAAAAGCACTAAATACAAGATTCCGTAGCTCAGTCGGTAGAGCACTTGACTTTTAATCAAGTGGTCCTGGGTTCGAATCCCAGCGGAATCACGAAGCCCCGGTGCGATTGCACTGGGGCTTTTTGTTTTACAGCGCTTTCAATTGGCTTCCACGACTGCGTATTAACCCTTGTTTCTCCTCGATTATTCGAGTTGGTATGGTATTTGAAACGTGCTGCTCGATTTCCCTCCATTTTGATGTTCCCCTTAGAAAAGTTTGATTGTACAAAAACTATTGAGCATGAAATTTTGCTACTCCTGCACCTTGTTCCAAGGCGTCACACTGACCAATCACCATTGGTCTGGATTTCATTTCAATCGGTTTTCCAATCTCATTCACGTTGCACATTGCTGAGTCAACAAAACACTTAATCCAGCTTGCCTTTTTCAGGTGGCAAAACAAAAGACATATCCTCGCCCCCCGATATGATAATCCTCTCATTAGACACTAAATCATTAAGAACTATGAAATCCAGCATCCTTTACCACGCTAAAATCAAGATTGTTGCAGCACTGTTTTTTTTGACAGCCTTGTCTGTTGATGCACAGATACAGTTCCGAATACGTTTGGAATCTGATGGTGTGACCTACACAGTGCTTGCGAGGCCCAAACCAGGTATGAATCCGCCGCCTTCCCTGAGCACTTTGACGGGAACGGCGCAGGTAACGTTGGTGGTGCCCAATGGGTTCCAGTACAACAATTTTGTGTCGTTGGCTGGCCTTTGGGGCGGCGCACCTGGCCCAGGTGGGCCAAGTAGGGTGAATGCCCCAGTCGAAAATCCCAACAACGACTATATCTCTATAGGTTTCGTAAATGATGCGCCTACCATTCAGTATATAGTTGGGTCAGAAACTGAGTTGTTCAAGTTCAAGCGTACCACCGCCTGCACAGGGGAGGTTACGCTAATGGACGATGATGACCCATTCAATGACCTGCCTAACTCTGTCAATTCCAACCCTGGCAACGATATCAACGTATTCGATATAGGGAACGGGTTTATACTTTATGAGTATGACTCAAACTATGGTTCTGCTCCTGCATGTGCTGATACCGATGCGGATGGCCTTTACAATTTCATAGAGGACAAAAACAACAACGGTGTGGTGGATCCAGGCGAGACTAACCCGAACAACCCCGATACGGATGGTGACGGCCTTGGCGATGGTGCAGAGGATGCCAATAAGAATGGCGTGGTGGATGCTGGGGAGTCAAACCCTACTAATAAATGCAGCCCCAACGCCACTTTCCCAGAGTGCGATTTTGACGGCGACGGTACCATAAACTCTGATGATACCGATGACGATAAAGACGGCGTGGCAGATGCCCAAGACGTACAGAACTTCAATGCGGACAGCGACTCCGACTTTGATGGCATCAGCGACGACGATGAGACGGGCGGCGACGGCGTTTACAACCCGACGCCAGATAGCGACCCGCTTGACCCTTGCGATCCAAACTCCAGCACAACGGCCTGTACAGCTCCTGACAACGACAACGATGGTTTCTTTGCTGGAATGAACGACCCCAATGACAGCGATCCTTGTAACCCTTCAAATGCGTCCAGTTCTTGTGATTCTGACAACGATGGTACTCCAAACGGATCCGACCTAGATGACGACAATGATGGAGTAGCGGATGTTTTTGACACAGAAACAACCAACCCCAATAATGACAGCGACGGCGATGGCTTGTCCAATAATATAGAAACAGGCGCCGACGGCACCTATAACGCAGGTACGGACACCAACCCATTGAATGCCGATACCGACAACGATGGAATTTCCGATGGGGTAGAAGATACGAATAAAGATGGCGATAAAGACTTCAACGAAACAGACCCACTGTTGTCAGACACAGACAATGATGGGATGGAAGACGGAGAAGAGGATGCCAACTTCAACGGCACGGTTGATGTCAATGAAAGTGACCCATTGAATGACTGCGACCCTGTTGCCGTAGGCCCAGGTTGCGACTATGATGGTGACGGACTTACGAACCTTCAAGATTCGGATGATGATAACGATGGATTGGACGACCCAAGTGACGTCAACGACTACAACCCAAGCAGCGACAGCGATGGTGATGGTCTGACAGATTTGGCTGAAGACCAAGGTAATTCCAACCCATTGAATGCCTGTGACCCTAATCCAAGCGTCTCAGCATGTGTGCCGATTGACGCTGACGGTGATATTTTCTATCCAAATTATCCTGCCGGACATCCAAAATTTGACCCGAACGACAACAACCCCTGTGAGCCAAGCAATGCGGCTTTGGTTTGCGATTTTGACCAGGATGGCACTATCAACCAACAAGACCTCGATGACGACAACGACGGTGTAACCGACCTGTACGACAACGAGGACTACAACCCAATGAACGATAGTGATGGTGACGGGTTGCCGAACAAAACAGAGGTTGGTTCAAATGGCGTTTACAATCCTGGCCAAGATACCAACCCGATTCATGATGATACCGATAATGACCAGCTAAAGGATGGCTGTGAGGACAAGAATAAAAATGGCCAGAAGGAGGCTGACGAGACAAGCCCGCTTTTTGCCGATACGGATGGCGACGGCCTGAAAGACGGCGTGGAAGATGCCAACAAAAACTGTTCATTGGATCCGGGAGAATCCGACCCGCTCCAACTTTGCAGTCCGAACAACAAGATTGCAGGCTGTGATTTTGACGGCGACGGCACCACAAACGGTGTTGACCTTGATGACGACAACGATGGTGTTGCCGACCCAGATGACGTTGACCAATTCAACCCTGATAGCGATTCGGACGATGATGGTATCACGGACAATATCGAAACAGGGGATGACGGCGAGTACAACTCAGATGTGGACTCCAACCCGTTGGACGAAGACACCGATGATGATGGAATCAAGGACGGGACTGAAGATAAAAACCACAACGGCCTTCGTGAATTGGAAGAAACTGACCCAATTAACCCAAATTCAGATGGGGATACGTTAGCTGATGGCGAAGAAGACACCAACTTCAATGGTATCGTGGATTTGGGCGAAAGCGATCCGCTCGACCCGTGTTCCCCCTTCTCCAACGGGGGCAACTGCGACAATGTTGACCTTGACAACGATGGATTCTTCTCGGATGTGCCCAGTGATAACCCACTTTATGACCCGAATGACAACCTGCCATGCGTACCTCTGGTTTCATCACCTACCTGCGATTTTGATGGCGACGGGATACCAAACCAGAACGACTTGGATGACGATAAGGATGGCGTCAATGATGCCGCTGACTTGGACGACTACAACCCGAACAATGATAACGACAACGATGGCTTGTCAAATACCATTGAAACCGGTGGGGATGGCATCTTAGACAATGGCATTGACACCCACCCGCTCAACCCAGATACTGATGCGGACGGCATCAAGGACGGAACAGAGGACAAAAACAAAAACGGAGACTATGAAGCAGCAACGGAAACGAATCCGTTGAAAAAAGACACAGATGCCGATGGCATTGATGACGGCGTAGAGGATGCCAACAAGAACGGTACTGTGAACCAAGGCGAGTCAGACCCAAAGAATATTTGTAGTCCATATACAAATCATTCAGAATGCCTGCCTACTGATATTGACGGTGACGGCTATGTTGGTGATTATCCGCCAAACCATGCGGATTTTGACCCCAATGACAACAACGCCTGCGAGCCAGACCCAACGAACCCGGTCTGCGACTTCGATAACGATTCTGTGGTGAACGGCCAGGATTTTGACGATGACAATGATGGCGTAATTGACGATGTGGACGCTGACGCATATGACCCAGAATCAGACTCGGACGATGATGGCATCTCCGACAATACAGAGACAGGAGGCAACGGCGTACATGACCCGTCTGAGGGCGATTCAGACCCGCTTGACCCTTGTTCGCCAAGCCAGAACAACATCGCTTGCAGCGGTACAGATGAGGACAACGATGGCTATTATGCCAACTTTACGGAGGGAGAACCGCTGTATGACCCCAACGATGACAACCCATGTGTCCCAAGCTGCTCGGTAGGTATTTGTGATTTCGATGGCGATGCCAGCATCAATAGTACGGACAACGACGACGACAACGATGGCGTGAGGGACAACCTTGACGTGGACGACTGCAATGTTAACAGCGACAGCGACGGCGATGGCCTGTCTGACAGCCTTGAGAATGGCGGTGATGGCGTCTATAACGCTGGGGTGGATACTAATCCTACAAGCGTTGACACAGACAGTGACGGCCTGGAAGACGGCGTTGAAGATGCTAACATGAACGGTGATGTTGACCTGGGTGAAACCAACCCATTGATTGCAGACACGGACAGTGACGGCATCCGGGATGGTATTGAAGATGCAAACCACAATGGTGTTGTTGACCAAGGAGAAAGCGACCCATTGAATGTATGTAGCCCCAACAACACGACGCCAGATTGCGATTTTGACGGCGACGGGGCATTGAATAGCGCAGACGCAGATGACGACAACGACGGTGTCAATGACCAGCAGGACGTTGACGATTTCAATCCAGAAAGCGACACGGACAACGATGAGGTTACGGATAAGGACGAGACCCTCAACGGCTCAAATCCATTGAATCCTTGTGACCCGAATACTTCTGCCGCTAACTGTCAGGCTGTTGATTTGGATGGTGATGGCTATGCATCGAACTTCCCAACCTCCAGCCCGAACTTTGACCCAGCGGATAATAATCCTTGCGAACCAAGCGTTGCCGCAGGCACCTGCGACTTTGATGGAGATGGCAAAACGAATGCGATTGACACCGACGATGACGCTGACGGTGTAGCGGACACAAGCGATGCAGACCCTTATGACAAAGAAAGCGATTCAGATAATGACGGTATCTCCGACAATACGGAGACTCAGGACGATGGTTCCTATGATTTGGAGGACGACTCGAATCCGTTGGATACCGATTCTGATAACGATGACCTCGCTGATGGTACGGAAGATGCAAACCACAACGGTGTTCAGGACGGCACTGAAACCAGTGCCATCAAGGCAGATACGGATGAAGATGGTTTGTCAGATAGCAACGAGGTGACCAACGCCACTGACCCGCTCGACCAATGCGACCCGAACACCACTTTGGCATCTTGCGATTTCGACGGCGATGGCTTGGTAAACAGTGAAGATGCTGACGACGACAACGACGGCGTCGCCGACCTTGATGATGCTGATGCTTTTGACCCGAATTCTGATTCTGATGATGACACTTTAACGGATATTGGTGAGACAAACAGCGGAAGCAATCCGCTCAACGCCTGCGACCCGAATACGAGCAGCACGGCATGTCAGCCAAAGGACGAAGATGGTGATTATTACTTCGAGAACTATCCACCTAACAACCAGTTCCATGACCCGAACGACGAGAATCCTTGTGTGCCAAGTCCTGGTTCCGATGCTTGCGACTTTGACAATGATGGAATTGTCAATGGAACTGATACCGATGACGACCATGATGGAGTAGCTGATACGCATGATGTTTGGCCGTATGACCCTCAAAGTGACAGCGATGGCGATGGCCTGACAGATGTATGTGAGACAAAAGGAGATGGGGCCTACCATGCAGGTATTGATTCCAACCCGCTTGATACGGATACTGACAAAGACGGCATTCTTGATGGAGTTGAAGACAAGGACAAGGACTGTGTGGTGGATGCTGATGAAACAAGCCCAGTTGATGAAAATAGCGACAACGACCAATTGAACGATGGCGTTGAAGATGCAAACAAGAATGGCTTGTTAGATGCTGGTGAAAGTGACCCGTTGAGCTTCTGCGACCCAGTTGCAAGCTACCCATCCTGTGATTTTGACGGCGATGGCTTGGACAACAACACGGACACAGATGATGACGACGACTGCCTTGTGGATGGTAGCGATTCTGAACCATACAATGCTGCAAGTGACAGCGATGACGATGGGTTGACGGACCTTGATGAATGTGAGCAAGGTTCTAACCCACTGAACCCTTGTAGCCCAGCACCAGTTGGCCCACTTTGCAGCGGTACGGTTGACCAGGATGGGGATGGTTACTTCGGCGATGTTTCCGCCCAAAACCCAACCTATGACATAGACGATAACAACCCATGTGAGCCAAGTCACACCGTTGGTGTATGTGATTTCGACCAAGATGGCGACATCAACAGCGAAGATGCTGATGATGACAACGATTGCGTCGAAGATGCAATGGATGCAGATGACTTCAATGTGGAAACAGATAGTGACAACGACGGCCTGTCAGATGGTGACGAGTGCGACCAAGATAGCGATCCGCTTGATCCTTGCTCCCCAGTTCCAACTGGTAGCAATTGCGGCAGCCTGAACGATTTGGATGGTGACGGCTACATCACCGATGTAAGCTCAACCAACCCACAATTTGATTCCAACGATGGTAATCCATGTGTGCCAAACCCGGCATTCGGTGGTTGTGACTTCGATGGCGATGCACAAATAAATGCCGTGGACTTGGACGACGACAATGACTGCGTGCTTGATACGGAAGATGCCAACGACTACGACAGCCAAACGGACTTCGACGGAGATGGCATTGTTGATGCGGTTGAGTGCGAGCAAGGCAGCAACCCATTGAGCGCCTGCGACCCCAACCCAACAGGCGCAGACTGTGATTGCGACCAAGACAATATTGCCAATGGTACAGACACGGATGACGACAACGACGGCGTGGCTGATGCCCAAGACGCAGACGACTGCAACCCGAACAACGACTCGGACAATGATGGAGTCACTAATATTGACGAGACGCAGGACGGCAGCAATCCGCTCGACCCATGCGATCCGAACAATAATTCGCCAGCCTGCTTGAATCCTGATTCAGATGGTGATGGCTTCATTGCCAACTTGGATGACCCGAACGACTTCGACCCATGTGTCCCGAACCGTACGGTAGGAGTTTGTGACTTCGATGGCGATGGGTTGGTCAACAGCGTTGATGCTGACGATGACAATGACTGCTTGGATGATTTGGATGACATCAACGCATACAATCCTGATAGCGATACGGATTTCGATGGCATTTCCGACAAGCAAGAATGCGAGGATGGCACCAATGCCCTCAACCAATGCGACCCAAGTGCAACATTCAACGATTGTGACTTCGATGGCGATGGCCTAAACAATAGCCAAGACCCTGACGACGACAATGACTGTGTTGCCGATGGCAACGACCCAGACCGCTTCAACCCGAACAGTGATACAGACCTTGATGGCATAACGGACGGGGCTGAGTGCGAGGCAGATACAGACCCTGAAGATGGCTGTGACCCGAATCCGAACAGCCTTGCTTGCACGGGTACGGATGCGGATGGTGATGGCTTCATTGCGAATGCACCTGTTGGCACCACGTTGCATGACCCGAATGACAGCGACGCTTGCATCCCTTCTAAAACGGTAGGAGCTTGCGACTTCGAGGGCGACGGCCTGGCCAACAGTACGGATACCGATGACGATGGGGATGGTGTTGCGGACAATGTGGATTTACTCCCATTCGATCCACAAAGTGACACGGACGGTGATGGTATCGTTGACATTGTAGAAACTGGCGGTGACGGGGCCTACAACGATGGCGTTGACAGCAACCCACTGGATACAGACACCGATGACGATGGCCTTGCCGATGGTGTAGAAGACAAGGACAAAGATGGTATGGTGGACGACGGCGAGACAGACCCTGTCAGCAATGACACCGACGAGGATAGCCTTCGTGACAATGAGGAAGATGAAAACCTGAACGGCCAAGTTGACCCAGGGGAGTCCGACCCAACCGACCCAGACGATGACAACGACGGGATATTGACCCTTGACGAGGACACCAACGGAAACGGTGACGTGACCGATGATGACACTGACCTCGACGGCAAACCCGATTACCTCGATGCTGACCCATTTGTATTCCTTCGATTGAAGGCCTTCCTGCAAGCTCCGCTGGTAACTTCCACAGGCTTGATGGATGACAAATTGAGGACAAAGCTCGATAACCAAGGCAAGCCTTACATACCAGTGACTGAACCATATACGAACCTGCAGTTGCCAAATGGCACCAAGCCTTTCGTACACCTTGGTGGCAGCGGAGGGGAAACCATCCAAGCAAGTGTACTGGAAGTAACTGGTTCGAATGCAATTGTTGACTGGGTATTCATCGAGTTGCGCAGCAAGTTGAACCCAGCGAACAGACTAATGACGAGGGCTGCCCTGCTCCAAAGGGATGGCGATATTGTTGACCTGGATGGTGTCAGCCCAGTGGTATTCAAGGCTAAGACCGATGATTATTACATCGCACTACGTCACAGGAACCACCTCGGAGTAATGACGGCTGCTGCCCAAACCATAACAAGGAGCAAGGCAAGTGCATTGTTGATTGACTTCACAAGTGCCTCAACGCCCACTTATGTCAACCCAGCCACACCAACGGCCCTTGCGCAGAAGACGGTGGGCAACTACAAGGTAATGTGGTCGGGTAACGCATACATGGACAACAAGACGATGTTCCAAGGTGCCAACTCTGATAGGAATGCCATTTTCTCAAGGGTATTCTTTGATGCAGGCAACACTAACGGCAACTTCAACTACATCGTGCATGGATACTATCCAGAGGACACGAACATGGATGGCCGGGTAATTTACCAGGGTAGTGGCAATGACGTTGACCAGACGATTTTCTTCAACGTGCTGCTGCATCCGAACAATACGGGCAATGTTGTAAACTACCAAATCTTCCAGCAGATACCATAATGGTGATTGCTGAAACTGATAACTGATTCACTTTGAATGCAAGGGTATTTTGGCTTGATTCACTTGCTGAGAATATCCTTGCATTTATGGTGAAAAATGGTTTAAGACGAAGTGGACGGTTTGTCAAATGGCAGGTGAATAGCCTGTTTGCTTCACACAACGTAAATAGGTTCAATGAAACCCGTCGTTGGCAAATCGTCTGCTTTTTTCGTTTATCTTGCATGATTTGGCTTATAAAGTGGACTGTTTCTTTTAAGGTAAATCTTGCACTATAACTTTAAATCCATTAACCGAAATTATATGTTAATTAATAAATATTGGTATAAAAATTATCAAAAACAATTGCAAAAATATCCTTGAAACGGCATGGTTTTAGACTAAATAATTGAAGAAAACACTTGTATTATTGGATTATTCATTTTATTTTTGTAAAAATTTTCCCCTCGCTGTTTATTTTTAGAATCCCCCCCTTGAAATTGGCTTCACTCCCTCCAGGCTTTAAATAAGGTTGTAAAACCATTTCTTAATCAAAGACATAAAACTTCGACAATGAACAAAGTAAACACTCTGTGTGCAGCAGCCTTGCTGTTCCTTACCGCTTCGGCCGGTGCTCAGGTAAAGTTCAAACTTGCCTATGATTTTGAGACTGAGTACTACACGGCTTCCGTCATCCCCGATGCTACTTATCAATATCCTAACAACATCACTGCCGTTGGACAAGTGACCATCAAGGTGCCGACCAATGCCTTCGACCCAGTAGATATTGTAAGCCATTTGGTAGGGATGAACTGGGAGGCCAATGCCCGCAATAATTCACCCTCTGAGGCCCCTGATTACGACTACATTTCATTTGGCCTCGTACTGCAAGGACTTGCGACCCCAGAATATGTTGCAGGGGAAGAAATGCCTTTGTTCAGCTTCAAAAATGCTTACGGATGCAATGAGCAGGGTGGGGAAAGCACCATTATCTATCTGGTTGACAATGAGACAGATCCTTTTATGCCACCAAACAGCGAAGGCTCCAACATCGGCAATGCCATGACAATCCTTGGTGCTGAAGGCGTTGAGTATAGCGGTATTGTAGGCAGCCAGGCAGTGACTTGCGACCCGAATACCGTACTTTCTGCTCACGAGGAAATTGGGATTTCTGAATTCGGAATCTTCCCGAACCCAGCTACCCACTTCATCAATGTCAATATTGGTTGGGACACTGATGCCGAAGATGCCAATATCCTAGTGATGGACGCACTTGGCAAGCAGGTGTCCTCTTCGGCGATTAGCCTAAGCAATGGCAGCAACACTCAAAAGCTGAATGTTGAGAACCTGGCAACCGGCACCTATTGGGTTTACCTTGCAGGTGAAGGCTGGAAAGTAGGACTCGACCGCTTTTCCAAACAATAATCATAAACCAACAACAACTAAGACAAGCAGTGTTGCAGGATATACAACAGCTTGAATAACTTTTGGGATATGCTGCAACCTGCTTAATATCAATTCATTATCCCGAAGAACTAAAGATAATGAGAGGGAGAACAGAGAAGGACTTTTAGTTTCGACTAAGATAAATCTCTGTCATTGAGTGGCAACTATGAGGGTTGCCACTTTTTCTCATTTTACGCATACGTGAAAAAAATATAAAAAAGGGAATACTGTAAAATATTTACTTTCAAAAAAACTCGGCTTATATTTGCAGTTCAATTTTTCAGGGCAATAATTCTTTTTCGCCCGACATCTAACTTCCACACTTTTTCCCTTCGGCTCGTTCACTTTTGAATAATAAGTGTTTATTTTTGTACTGGCTAAAGAACGACCAATTTCCAAAGTTTCATTTCCCTGGTTATTTCAAGAGAAAACTTACACAACTGCACTATGGACTTAGGGTATCTCATTAACATACTATTGAAGCGGAAATGGCTTTTGCTTACCGTTGTGCTCATTTCCTCAGTAACTACCTACTTTATCGTTGACAGTCTCCCGGAGGCTTACAAGTCGAAGGCTGTGGTGTCCACTGGCATCATTGACTATAAGGGAGTCAGCCTTCAGCAGGACAATCCTTTCATCCAGCAATTTCAGATTGAGAGCAGTTTCAACAGCCTCATCGAAAAAATGAAGAGCCGGAACAGCATAAAACTGCTGACCGATACTTTGCTGCTGCACGACATAGCGGAAAGGATGAAGGAAAACGGTGAGCCTTTCACTAAGCCCAACGAAGAAAAGCTGGCAGAGTTAGGCATTGACCTGAACAATATTGCGATGAAGCTGAAGACCAGCCTCAGCGACAGTTTTCTCAACAAAAAGCCCATACCGGCAGTTGACAATCAGGTGGCAGAAGCCTTCAAATATGATTTCGAATCGCTTTGGAAAAACCTGGAAATCAAGCGAATAGGAGAGACCGACTACCTCAGCGTTGAGTACGAGTCTCATAATCCGGCCCTTTCCCATTTTGTGGTGAGCACTTTTTTGAACAAGTTCTTTAAAATGCACGAGGACGACCTTACCGAAAAGGAAAGAACAGCCGAAAAATTTGCACAGAAGCAGTTTCATGCCCGTAAGCAAGAGTTGGATTCCATCACCACTTTGATAGACAACTATAAAAATGTGCATGGCTTAGTGGATGTAACCAGCCAAAGGGAAGGAGTCGTTTCACACATCCGTGACCTTGAGTTGAAATTGGAAGAGAGCCGGTTACAAATACCTGCCTTGAAGACGAATATTGTCTCGTTGGAAAAACAGATAGTAAAACTGGGCAAAGGGCTTGGCGATGATTTTGCCAACGCTATCCTTTATCGTGATGATGTCAACAATATTGACGAAGAAATCAAGAAATTGCAAGAGCAAAGGGTAGAGTTATTTGCAAGCGGTAAAAGTACTGCCACCATAGACAAAAGGATAGAGGGTATGCGTGAAAAACAGGCAGAAATGATTTCAAGGACAGTGCCCGTAAATAAGGACCATAAAGGTAAACTTGACAACCAGGCAATTCAAATGGTACAGGACAAGGTGGCCAAACAATTGGAGCTTGAACTGGCTGAGGCAGCCGTGATTTCCTACCAGCGGGAGATAAACCGACTCCAAGGCAAGGCGAACATCCTGACCACCAATGACAACGAACTTGCCTCTTTGCTTGCTGCAAAAGATATTGCGGATAAAGAGTACTCTGCCGCCAAAGAAAAATATGAGTCCGCAAAAAGCTACGCAGAAGGTAGCGAAAACCCGCTTGATATCGTGGAGGAGCCAGAATTTCCTTACGAATCGGTTCCCAAACACCGGGCCGTGTTCTCTGCATTTGCAGGGATTGCTGGTGGCTCCATTGCAAGCATCGTCTTGTTTTTGTTGGCATTCTTGGATTCCAGCCTTCAATCGCCGAATCATTTTCAGCGAGTTACGAAACTGCCTTTGGTCGGCTATTTGAACAGTGTGAAGGTCAAGAACATGAACCTGCACGACCTTTTCCTCAATTTCCAAACTAAACCTGATTTGGAGGCTTTCAAGGAGCACATCCGAAAGCTGAGGACGAGCTTGGAAACTTCGGGGGCAAGAACCATCTTGTTTGCAAGCCCAAAGGCGCAGGAAGGCAAGTCGTTCCTGATGGTCATGCTGGCCTATGCGCTTAGCTTGAACGACAAGAAAATCCTTATCATTGATACCAATTTCAAGAACAATACCTTGTCGGGATACAAGACCAAGTCGTTTATTGAAATCAGTACAGAGGGGTCGGCAAACCGCAAGTCAGAGGCGATGGAAAGCGGGTATGGCCAACTCTCTGCCAACCCTGAAACGGCTGGTAACGACGACGCCAACCTCCGAAACATTGACATCGTAGCCAACAAGGGAGGCAGCCAAAGTCCTGCCGAGGTGTTGGCTGGAAAGAATTTCAAAAAAGTCATTGAACAGTACGCCAAGAAGTATGATTACATCTTCATGGAGGCTGCCGCAATGAACAAATATTCGGACGCAAGGGAACTGATGCCATTTGCCGATAAAATGGTGGTGGTTATGTCCGCTGAGTCGCCGCTTGGAAGTGAAGACAAGGATACGATGACGTACCTCAATGGCTTAAAAGACAAGCTGTTGGGCGGCATCTTGAACAAAGTTGACATAAAGAACGTCTGATACTTTGCGATTGGCAATTTGGGAACCAACGCCCCCGACAAAATCTCAGATTGGAAATCCTGTAACGCTTAATTCGAAACGCCCATTCACCACTCATGAGCAATGCCTATTGGCTAAAATCGGGTTTTTTCACCCTGTCGGAGAAAGCAGCTTCGTTGTTGTTCGGTTTCGGCGGGTTCATCCTGTTGGTCAGGGTATTGCCGGACAAAGAGACGTATGGGGCTTGGGTACTATTTCTTTCCATCGTTTCTGTCATTGAGGTCGGCAGGATAGGGCTTTTGCAGAATGCACTCGTGAAGTTCCTTTCTGTTGGAAGTGGTGATGAAGTTGGCCGCATTACAACGGCTTCTTTCGTCCTTAACGGCTTGCTGACGGCATTTATCGTGTTGGTGTGCCTCGGATTGTCCCCCCTCGCTGCAAAGCTCTTTGAAACAACGGAACTGGCCAACTTGCTCAAAATCTATTGCTTCACAACGGTGGCATTGATTCCTTTTTACCAGTGCAACTACATCCAACAGGCCAACCTTGACTTTAAGGGCATATTTTGGAGCAATGTGGTCAAAGGTGGGATTCTGTTTTTTTTCATACTCTATCTGTTTATTGAAAAAATTGAAGTTCATCTTTCGGCACTTGCCTATGCACAGGTTTTGGCGGCAGTGGTATCTTCGGTGGTTTCATGGATGTTCGCCCGTCGGTATGCCCAATTTAGTAAACGAATAGATTGGGATTGGGTCAGAAGGTTGTTTGCCTACGGCAAATTCGTTTTTGGCACCAATATCAGTACCCAACTCTACAAAACGGTGGACAAACTCCTGCTGGGGTCGTTGCCAGGCGGTGGCAAAGCCGCAGTAGCAGTTTATGATGCGGCCATCCGAATCAGCAACTTGACGGATGTTCCGACAGCAAGCATGGCCTCCATGCTCTTTCCTCAAAGCTCCCGAAGGATGCAAGAAGGCAATGAAGCCGTCAAGCAACTCTATGAAAAAGCAGTTGGTGCGATTATGGCATTCATGTTGCCCTGCATTGCGATGGTACTGCTTTTTGCAGACTGGCTGATATTCCTGACAGCTGGCCAGGAATACGCAGAAGCTTCGAACCTTTTGAGAATCACCATTTTGTTCGGCTTATTCCTCCCTTATGCCGTGCAGTTCGGTACCGTACTGGACTCAACAGGAAAGCCGCAAGTGAACCTTGCTTATACCTTGTTCAGTTTGGTGCTGACAGGCTTGCTCAACCTGTTGTTGATTCCTCGAATGGGGGCAATGGGGGCAGCTTTAGGTACTTTGACAGCTTATGCAATCACCTTCGTACTGATGCAATTGTATTTGCATAAAACATTGAAGGTGAACCCTTTGAATGCGTTTCGCTACATGGTGGAATTTTACATAAAACTGTACTATTTCGTTCTGCAAAAGCGAAGCAAACAAACTTCCGCAGAGGCATCAATTGAAATTTTGGACCATGAAATAGAGGAGGTACAAAGGTGACAATACCATCTTCGGCCTCGTCATAAACACAACGTATAGCTTATTAACCATTCAACTGAAACCATTGTAAGATTATGATGACTCAAGCAATGTACGAAGAGGGTTTGGCCTATGCCGAATCGAATTTTAAGGATGAAAATGCGCCGCACCTGCATGTGGACAAACGGCTCATCAGGGAGAAGTTCAGCATGGACGGAAAGAAAGTCTTGGACTTTGGCTGCGGCATGGGCGGCATGAGTTTATGGTATGCCACCAACTTCAATTGCGAGGTGCATGGTATTGACATTGACCGCCATCACATCAAGATTGCGAACGACCTTAAGTCGAAACACAACGTGCCCAATGTGCAATTTGAGGTACGGAATGTGCTCGACAACCCCATTGATGGGAAATATGATTTCATCGTCTTGAATGATGTCGCCGAACACATTCAGCTACCGATATTGAAAGCCATCTTTCAGGCACTTAGCAAGAACTTGGCTAACAATGGTGGCATTTACGTGTCGTATCCACCTTGGCGAAGCCCCTATGCCTCACACGTACAACACGTGGTGGGGTTGCCTTGGTGCCAGTTCCTGCCTGAAGGTGTATTGCTCAAAATGATTGAAAAGAACAATAGGCCAATAGTAGGGGAGGAGGAAAGCGATCTGCTGGCAGCCTACAAGGGGCTGAATCACTTGACCCATGAACGGCTGATGTCGGCTTTGGAAGGTTCAGGGTTGAAGCCAGTTTACAGGAAGAGCCATAGTTTTGTCAATAAATACGGGCCTCTCAAGGAAATGAACCTGCGTTTCTTTCCCCTCGATTTTTTAGTGACGAAAGAGTTCCTGCTCCTCCAAAAGGCAGCTTGACAAGTACGAACCAAACCATCAAACTTGCCCCTAACAACGACAGTTCCATATGCATAACCATTCAGGTCTTGATATCATCTATTTTACGTTGTTCCCTTGGGACAATGCATACTCTTCCGTTTCCTTGTCGTTCACGAGGGAATTTGCGAAGCACAATAGGGTCTTTTACATCAATCACCCCTATACGGTGAAGGATTTTCTGAAAGGTTGGAATACACCAATGGTGAAGGCCCGGCGCAAGGACATGCTGCTGAATCGCATGCGCTATGAGTCCATCCCGGAATTGCCAGAGGTGATAGCTGTGCAACCGCCTTTGACGCTTCCTATCAACTGGATGCAGCCCGGCCAGCAATACGATAAATGGTTTGCATACAACAACCGTATAATCCTGAACACCATTCGGCAGGTAATCAAGGACTACAACATCAAGGACTTTGTCTATCTGAATTGCTTCAACCCTTATTATGCTGGGGCGTTGCCCAAATCGTTTGGGGCAAAACTGAGCATGTACCAGTGCATTGACGATATGACGGAGGAATCCTACACGGCCAAGCACGGCGCAAGGGTGGAAGAGGATGCCATCCGCCATTCAGATGTGGCTTTTGTTACTTCAAGGAACCTCCTCCGTCTGAAAAAGCACTTGAACCCCAATACCTACGTGCTCCACAATGCGGTGGACATTTCCATTTTTGAAAAAGTACACGAAGGGCCGCTTCCCAGGCCAAAAGAACTGGAAGGGGTAAAGGGCAAAATCATCGGTTTTACCGGAAACATCAATGAGTACCGGCTGAACTACCCACTGTTCAAGCAAATTGCGGAGCAGCACCCCGATAAAACCTTGGTAATGGTAGGGCCTTTGAACTCGGATTGCTACAAAGAATACGGGCTTGATAAGATGCCCAATGTCATCTTGACGGGCGGCAAACACATTCGTGAACTGCCTGCATTTTTGCAATATTTTGACGTAACGATAATACCTTTTTTGAAAAACAAATTGACTGCGAGCATCTATCCCTTGAAAGTAAATGAATACCTTGCAGCGGGAAAACCCGTAGTAGCGACTAATTTCTCGGAAGATATTCGTAGCTTTGCCGACGTTGTATATATTGCGGATAGTGAGAAAGACTTTGTGCAGGCCATTGACAGGGCTATAGCAGAGAATTCTGCCGAGCTGATTGAGCAAAGGGTCTTGACCGCAAAGCAGAATACTTGGACAGAGCGGGTAAAACAGTTCTGGGAAATTGTTGACCAGCACCTCGTACCAGCAGAAAAAGTCTATTAATCATTAAAGCCCTATAAGCAGTTGATTAAGAGATTGTTGCGGATACATTCGCCATGCAACATGACAAATTGTAACCATATTCCCTTGAATTAAAAACAACATTATGACCCAGACACTCAATGTGTTAACAGAGAAATTCCAAGTGCCTGACACAAAGGATTTTCTGAACTCAAAATACAGGGACTTGCAAGCAGTAGCAGCTGATTTCAAGTCCAAGTATGCCAATGCAGACCCATTCCCCAATATCCATTTCGAGGATTTCTTCAATCCCGAAATCTTGGAAGCTATCTTGGAGGAGTTTCCCAACCTTGAAGGAAAAGAAGACATCAAATACCTGACTCCCAACGAAATCAAGCTTGCTTCCCGTGGCGAACGCCGTTTTGGCCCAATAACCAAGGCATTCGTCCACTTCCTTAATTCTGAACCGTTTCTCGAATTCTTGCAGGTTTTGACGGGTATTGAAGAGAAACTGACACCTGACCCTTACTTCGAGGGAGGTGGGTTTCACCAAACCAAACCTGGCGGCTTTTTGAAAATCCATGCAGATTTCAACAAGCACCGTGAGACGGGTTTGGACCGACGCCTAAATGTGCTGGTTTACCTCAATAAAGATTGGAAAGACGAGTATGGTGGGCACTTTGAACTTTGGAATAGGGATATGACCCGTTGCGTAAGCAAAGTTGCACCGAGGTTCAATACGATGGCCATGTTCACTACTACCGACTTTTCTTACCACGGGTTGCCAAATCCATTGACCTGCCCACCAGACCGCAGCAGGAAGTCATTGGCTTTGTACTATTACACCAATGGCCGACCTGCCCACGAAATAAACGATGGGCTGGAAGACCATACAACCCTGTTCAAGGATAGGAAGGGGGATGCCGTTGATTCGCAAATGAGAAAATTTAATTCAGGTCAATCGGCAAAAGATTTTGTAAAAGATTTGATACCTCCTATCTTTGTGAAGCTGGGAAAAAAAATCGTGAAATAAGTTCATGAAAAAGACTACCGGACAATCATTGCAAGAGCCAGAATTTTTCTTGACCAAAAAGGAAAAAGCTTTGGAATTCACTTCCGTTGCCATGTGTTTCTTGCTACTTTTTGCATTTTTTCTGAAGGTGATTTTTTTCTGAACACGAAGATATATTTGAATGGGTTAGGAATCGGGAGCTTGGCGAAGCCTGAAAGGGCGGAACCAGTTCCCATTCTTTAAATCCATCCCCTTCCGCACCCAGTCAGACGTTTCCCATATCAAGGCTAAAAGGACACTGAATGTGCCATGTTTCAATGGCAAGATGCTCAATAAGTTGTATAAGTGACTTCCCCCCGGTTGGACTATGAGAAAATGAACTACGCTATTTCAATATTCACGGATTTTAGGGATTGGACAGTTCGGCAGGTCTTGCACCAGAAGCTGAACAACCCACTTGGCTATGCCTTATTTGCATTTGGGGCTATAGCTGTGGCGTTTGTATTGTCCATGCTGCCACTCAAGCTCGCCATGCTCATGATGGCAGCCATTTTAGCAATTCCGGTCGTTGTACTCTGCTTCCTCAACTTGCAGTTTGGCATTATCATCATGTTGGTAGCAGGGTTCATGCTTGGCCTTGTCGCCAAATACACTGACGCACCAATAGGTACCGCACTTGACGGGCTTTTGGTACTGATGCTCGTCGGTATGTTGGCGAGGCTTATCAAGGAAAAGGATTTTAGTTTTGCGAGAAACCCCATATCCGTTTTCATTTTTGCTTGGATTTACTTCAACCTACTTGAAGTGCTCAACCCATGGGCGCAGTCAAGGTTGGCTTGGGTCTATACTGTTCGCTCTGTTGCTTTGCTATTGGCGCTTTATTTCATTGCCTGTTATGCTTTTAGTTCTTATAAGCGAATCGTCACGACCTTGAAGGTCATATTGGGCCTTGGATTCTTCTCGGCCCTCTATTCATTGAAACAAGAATGGATCGGCTTCAGCAACGCCGAAATGACTTGGCTACATGCGGATGAAGAACGTTTCATGCTCATATTCCAATGGGACAGGATGAGGGTATTCTCCTTGTTCTCCGACCCGACCACATTTGGAATTTTAATGGGGTACATGAGCATGTTCTGTCTGGTTTTGGCGGCCGGGCCGTTCAAGATTTGGCGGAGAATCGCCCTTCTGGTGGCTGCAGGTGCCATGCTTTTGGGAATGGCATATGCAGGTTCCCGCACACCTTTTGTGATGCTTCCGGCAGGAGTCGTCCTGTTTTTGATACTGACTTTCAAAAGACAGACCATCATCGCTGGGGCCTTGTTTTTCTTGGTGGGTGCTGGATTCATCATGAAATCAACCAGCAGCGCTGTGGTCTGGCGTATCCAATCTGCCTTTAAAGGGGAAAGCAACGATACCATCGAGGTGCGGATGAAAAACCAGGCTCGGATTCAACCTTTTATCCATTCCCACCCAGTTGGGGCAGGCCTTGGCAGCACGGGATATTGGGGCAAGCGATTCACGCCAGATAGTTGGCTGGCCAGCTTTGCCCATGATAGCCTTTATGTGCGGTTAGCGGTGGAAACTGGCTGGGTCGGGTTGTTGATTTACATGGGCTTGCTCTTTACAGCCATGCGGACGAGCATCCGCTATTATTTCAGGGTGAAAGACCCAACCATCAAGACCCTCTACCTTGCCTTCACCATCACCGTATTTCTATTAGCATTGGCGAGCTATCCGCAGGAGGCTATTACGTTGCTCCCAACTTCTATTGTGTTTTACCTGTTGCTTGCAATGATTGCAAGGTTGAAGGATTTTGACCCGGCCTATGCGAAAAGGGAGGTGGAAGCATAACGGGCAGTTAATGGATGCCGCCAAAAGAAGTGATTAAGGACACCAGCGAATTATTCCACTTCAGCACAACACTACCAAAGCCAAAATCCCCAGCAGGTATATCCCCAGGAAAACTGCTGCCATTTTATGCTCCTTCCGTTTTACCCGGCTGAGGTCTATTTCTTTTTTCTTGAAGAGCTGAAGCTTGTTGCCAGTGAGAATTAATTGGAACATAACTGCGGCTATAAGGCCATAAGCGAGCAGGTAAATCTTGTCCATTAGCACCATATAGCCCACATCGGGCAGTGCATCCGAGTAGCTTTGCTGAAGGAAAACAGCCGTTAGCAAGCTGCCAACAGGAAGGCTGATACGTGCATCCACATAACTTGGGAAGAACAACAAAGCCCCCAGTGCCGCAAAAATCACGATGGTCAGTGGCAATAGGAGTTTTAGTACAAAATAACTGACGGGCCTTGTAATGGTGAACCTGAAAATGAAATCCGAAAAATTGGTGGCAGGATAGTCGGGGTTGCCGAAATCAGTGCCATAATTGTGCATCTGGGAAACCAGTGCCGTACCTAAAATATCCCACCCGGCCAGCTTCATTTCCGGTCTGTAATGGACAGGTGCCGACGTTGTATCTTTTACAAAAACAAGCGCATCGGCAGGGTAGTCAGGGTGTTCCAAGTGTATTTCCAAATGGTGTTTGTCCAAAGGGAACCGCTCCAGTTCGAAAGGATGGAAAAAACGTCCCTCAACCCTGTAGCCTTGGTAATTCCAGCCCCCTTCCAAAGTGATGATAGTATCCTCGAAGGTTTCTTCGCTCTTGCCCCATTTTTCTACCATGTTCACGAACTCGATGCCTGTGGGGTCAATCTCTCCCTTCCATTTGAACCAGATGTAAAAATCCGCATAAAAGCTGTGTTCGTCAAGGTTGAGGTCATACAGGTTCATCAGGTAAACTCCCGTATAGACCTTTTGCGGTTCGGCTGCCTTTGCCAAAAAGACCACCAATAACAAGACCCCAATCAGTTGGATTTTTAGTTTCATCTTAAGGTTAGTTCAATTCCATTTGCTACAATTTTACCACCTTCCACACAGCGTTCAAGTCAGACGTGTGGACGTGGATGAAATATACGCCTGCACCAATTTGGCCAATGTCAACTTTTAACAAATCCTTTTGGGACGCAAGAAAATCCCCACTCAAAGCCAATTTACCAGTCATGTCAAGGATTTTGTAATCAACCAATTTTGTGCTGTTCATGTCGAGTTGAATGTTCAGCTCGTCAGCAGCAGGGTTGGGGTAAACGATGATGCTTTCTGACGAACTGGGAATGTCTGGATTAGTGCCACTAAGGCCAGCTTTTGTTACTTGAATAGTGTCGAGTGCAAAGGAGCTACATCCGTTAAGGTTTGTTACAGCCAAACTAACTACGTAAACACCGGGTGCCGAATATTGGTGGTTGGGGTTTTCCTCCGTACTGACGGTCCCATCCCCAAAATTCCAATTGAATTCAGTGGCATCACCAGAGCTGTTGTTGGTAAAGGCAATTGAAACTGGCGTTGCGATATCAACGCTGTCAGCCGAAACATCAAACCCGGCATCAGGGGCATCGCCAGCACCGTTGGCAGTTACCACGATCATGGTGCGTTCACATGCCTCGTCCATTTCCAAGACCCAATCATAGAAATAATTATAGGTGTCAGCGGTGCCGTCGGTTGTTCCAGTAATGACCGCAATACCTGGCTGCGTGATTGGGTAATCAATTCCTTCGGTATTCCTGTAGAGTGGTTTGCCTCCTGTTTTGACAATGCTGTAATCAAACCCTGCTGGGATTGCCCAGTCCAATACCACCTCCATTTCACCAACCTGGTTGATATTCACGATTTTTTGCTCAATCACCTCAGAAAAAGCGTCGAGCAGCTTGATTTGCCGAAGACCTGTAACTTCTGCATAAACTTTGACCGAATACAATTTGAAAGGCTGGAGCGCATTGAAACGCAGGCCCTCATCCTCGTCAAATGGGCTGTTTTCTGCAACGTTTTTATCAGGGATGCCAACTGGGATGCGGTATTTGGCCTGTGCATAAAACGTGTCGGATTGTATAATGCTTGGTGTGGCAAAGACTATTCCTTGCCCTATGGGATTGCCAGAAAATGGCTCGTCATACCAAGTTACTTCTACCATGCCTGGGCCATCGTATTCAGCCCGTAACAAAGACTGGCCTCCTTCGCAAACCGAGATTCCATCTCCTATCGCTGCCGAAAGGCGAGTACGGGTAATTACCTCCACTGGTTTTTCAAAAACATTGTTCAACGGGCGTTCATCAGGGTTCCCATTCGGGGAAAGCAAGACTACACGAAGCCGATGAGTTCCTTGTGGCACATGGAGGGTAGGCAAATGCATTTTGGCACGATGGGTCTGCGGCAAGTTGCCAGTCCATTCCACCGTATTTGACACACCGGCAATTTCATATTGAATTTCCAAGGAAGTGAGCGTATCGCTTCCTGCATTTTCAAAGTAAATTATGGGTGATACTTCCTCCTCACAGGCAATCCTTGGCATTTCTGCATCTACGACCAATACGTCCTTGGAAACATATGGCGAAACAGGTACATGGCCTTGTGCCACAAGGTAGTTGTAGGCATCCAGCACATTGATGATGCCCATCCCAAAGGTGTTGTCCTCCCCAGGGATTCCCAAGTCCCTTGCCGTGTAGTAAAGTGCCAATTTGAAATCTTTTCCGGTTAGATAGGGGAAGGCTTCCTTTAGCAAAAGAATCGCCCCTGAAACGTGCGGGGATGCCATGGAGGTGCCACTCAGGAAATCATAACCATTTGGCACACAGGAACGTACATCCACACCAGGTGCGGAAACCTCTGGTTTGATGAATAAAGAACTGTCTGGGTTTGGGCAATGGGAAGGCCCACGGCTGGAAAAACTGGCAATCGGTAGGCTGGAAGAATTGCCATTGAGTGCCCCAACTGTAAATGAATTAACCAAATTCAAGTTGATGTTGTGAGGCTGGGTAATGGTTCCCGTACCAGGGCCTTCGTTGCCCGCAGAGAATACCACGGCGATGCCAGCCGCTTCCATGGCCAAAACGATTGGGATATAGACACTGTAGCAGTCAAGCGTATCGAGGTTGGGGTCATACCAAGAATTATTGATTACATCGGGAATGTCGTCGAAGGTGTTGGGGTCGCCGTCAGGGTCGAGCGACCATTCAAAGGCAGCGACATTGTCTTCGGTGTTCAATCCACAAAGTATGGCTGCGCCAATCCATTGGGCATTGAAGGCCACCCCGATAGTGTCGTTTGTTCTGCGCTCAAGCCCCAAAATAGTGCCATTGACATGCGTACCGTGGTAGCCACAGTCAAAGGGTGCGACGTTCTGAAACTGGGTTTGGTTGTTGATGTCATAGTTGAAAAAACTGGCATTTGCCGAGGTGTGGAAGCCCCTGAACTGCGGGGCAATAGCGGGCGGATTTGGGTCAACCCCAGTATCGTTGGTAAATGCAAGCTGACCATAACCCGTATAGCCCATTGCCCAAAGTGCAGGGGCGTCAATTGCGGCAAGTCCGTTTTCCCGGTGATTAGGCTCCACGGGTGGCGCTGGGGCTTTCGTAACGGACTCCATTTTGAGGGGGCCGTTCAGCCCTATCCAAGCTACGTCAGGCCGATGGCTTAGCGCTGCAATCAGCTCTTTTTTTTGCTTCGCAAAAATTGCGTTGGCCAACCAGTAACGGTGGACGGAATTGGGAAGCGTATGCGGTGAGGTGCCAATGAATTCGGTTAAGGGTGACTGGGTGGCGGCTGCTTTTTCTTTAAGGGCGGCGGATATTACCTTGGCTCTTTCATCAGGCATTGCCCTTTGTTCAGATAGCTGTTGGTCAAGTGCCTCAAGGTCAACTTGGTCAGACAATACGATATGAACATGATGGTAGTCGTCAGGGAATTGGCTTATCCTTTCCAACAGTTTTCTGGAAACCTTTTCGGTATTGAAGTTTTGCCCAAAGGCAAAAGCAGGAATCAGCAAGACTACGGCAAACAGGCTGTAAAAATTTTTAGTCATGACAGGATGTAAGGCGGTTAGCACCAAAAAGCGGTGAAATGTTTGTTTGATATTCAAGAAATCGTTTTTGGGAAAAATTGTTGAAGAGAAGTGCAATCGAATCGTCTATCGCAAGGTCAAAGGTAGCTGCTCAAAAGTTTTTTCTTGCCTATTGGTTATCTATTTTGTGCTGCTAAGCGACCATTCTCGTTTATGAACCAACCAAAACCCAGCCTTACCCTACTTTTGGAAAAACTACAAAGCAATTTCAGTAAGTTTTGCCCCTTGATACCAGTTGAGTAATTTTGCCACTCGTAAAAAGTTGAGGCTTTGTAGATTTAGGATTGATTTGACTTTCGAACTTCGGTCGTTCAATCCACAATCTGCAATCCACAATTCGCAATCCATTTTCCGTGTCCGTAAAAGTTCAACACCTGACAAAATCGTACGGCCCGCAAAAGGCCGTCAACGATGTGAGTTTCGAGGCGCACAAAGGCGAAGTGCTCGGATTCCTTGGCCCCAACGGGGCAGGAAAGAGTACCACCTTGAAGATACTCACCTGTTTCATTCCTCAGACGGCAGGCAAGGCTGAGGTATGTGGTTTCGACGTGGAAACCGACCCTTTGGAGGTGCGCAGGCGCATCGGTTATCTGCCGGAGCACAACCCTCTTTACAAGGATATGTACGTGAGGGAATACCTTCAGTTTGTGGCGAAATTGCACAAAGTGCAAAACGCCGAAAAGAGGGTGGGGGAGATGGTAGAATTGACGGGTCTTGGTCGAGAGCAACATAAGCTAATCGGTTCACTGTCAAAGGGTTATCGGCAAAGGGTAGGGCTGGCTCAAGCGATGTTGCATGACCCGGAGGTACTCATTTTGGACGAGCCAACGAGTGGCCTCGACCCCAATCAATTGGTCGAAATTCGCAGTGTCATCAAGCAATTGGGGAAGGAAAAAACCGTGATTTTCAGTACCCACATCATGCAGGAGGTACAAGCGCTTTGCGACCGGGTGCTCATCATCAACAAGGGCAAAATTGTGGCGAATGATGCCATCGGTCAGCTTCAGAACCGTGTCAGTGGCGAAATGGTGGTAACGGTTGAGTTCCTCCAATCAGTGAACGTCAATAAATTCCAGCAAATCAAACACATCAAGCGCACCGAATCGCTGGGTGGCAACCGCTGGCACATCATTTCCGATGCCCACAAAGACATCCGTGGCGATATTTTCCAATTTTGTGTGGACAACAACCTGACATTATTGGAGATGCACAAGGAAGTGGTCAGTGTGGAGGATGTGTTCACGGTATTGACCAAATGAGAAGAACCTATCCACAACCCTTTTTTTGAAATGAAGAACTTTCTTGCCATAGTGTTGTGCGGCATTAGCGTTGGGCTGTTGTACGGTCAGGACACTACTTTGCTTACCAAGAACTACCGCTTCACCAATGGGATTTATTTCAACCTAAACCAACTGAAATCGGATCAGCCTGCCTATCCCATGTCAAATTTGGTGGTGCATTTCTTCACCAATCCCCAAACCTCCCTCACACAAATTGACTCCGTTTTTCTAAAAGGAACCAAGCAGCCCATACCACTCGACTCCATTTGGGCCATCTGCCTGGATGGTGTTCCATCCATTAAGGTGCCCAGCAATGAAATCAACCGGGAATTGCCCAATTTTGCCGCACTGAAACTTCGGGGCAAAATCTGTTACTACACCTATCCCGATTACAGAACGAAAAAAGTGAGGGTAGCCGCATACAATCCTGTGACGGGAAGGCCGTTCCGCCAAGGCTTCGTTGAGCGGGAACAAGAAGTTTTCATCGAAAAAATCATGCATTTTCAAACAGGAGAGGTATTGGATTTTACGGTCGAAAACCTGTTGAATTGGATTCAGGACGACCCGTTGTTGGTAGAGACATTGACGGAACTGCCCAAGGAGGAGCAGCACGAAAAGCTGTTCAAATGCCTGCTGATTTATGTGGACAGGAACCCAGCTTATTTAATGATGAATGATGAATAAGTACAGTTAAAATTGGATTGAAAAATTGCGAAGCAATTTTTCAATCCCAAAACCACTCTCCCGGCGGCGGCAGCCAAAGGCTGCCGCCGCCGGGAGAGAAGGGCCTCTTGGGGCGTTCCGCCCCAAACCCCTGTTTCAATTTAAACTACGCTTTTATATTTTTTCCTTTTTACTTAAACAATCCATGCTGACCATATTTTTCAAGGAAATCAATACTTTTTTCAGTTCGCTCATTGGCTATATCGTGATTGGGGTGTTCCTGACCATCCTGGGCCTCATCATGTTCGTGTTCCCCGACACCAGCCTGCTGAACTACAACTACGCCACGCTCGACCAGCTGTTCGACATCGCCCCTATGGTATTTGTTTTCCTGATACCAGCCGTGACGATGCGCTCCTTCGCCGAGGAGACCCAGACGGGCACGATAGAGTTATTGGCTACACGGCCCTTGAGCGACTTGCAGATTGTTTTGGGTAAATTCCTGGCCTGCCTTGCCTTGGCGGTCATCGCCTTGCTGCCTACCATACTCTACTATATTACGGTCTATCAACTTGGAAGCCCAAAAGGCAACCTCGACAGCGGGGCCATACTCGGTTCTTATATTGGGTTGATAGCTTTAGCGGCTGCTTTTGTGGCCATTGGGGTGTTTGCTTCCTCCATCACCAACCACCAAATTGCCAGCTTTGTGATGGCCGTCTTCCTTTGTTTTTTAGTGCATTGGGGCTTCATGTTCCTCAGCAAGCTACCCATTTTTGTCGGAAAAGTGGACGACGTGGTGCAGATGCTTGGCATTGATTACCACTATGCCTCCATCAGCCGAGGGGTGATAGATACGAGGGACGTGATTTACTTCCTGTCGGTCATTGGCGTTTTTGTTGCCATGACGGTGACATCTTTGGAGAAAAGGAAGTGGTAGTGGATTTCAAGAACAAAAAAGCCCGTTGGTAGCTATCCACTAACGGGCTTTTTTGTTCAAACAATAAGTCAGCCGACCTCTTGTTGTTTTTTGAAATAAAAATAAAACGGCGTACCCAAGGCAATCAGGAACAAACCGATGCCTGCCTCACGTGGCTGTTCTATTAGAGTATTGATAAGCAACCCTGCGCAAAAAACAAGGAACAAAATGGGCACTACTGGGTAGCCGATTACCATGTAAGAACGGTTGGCATTCGGCATTTTTTTGCGAAGCACGAAAACACCCGCAACCACCAGGCCATAAAATATGAACTGGGCAAACACGAGCATATCGGTCAATTGGTCGAAAGTACCAGAGAAGACAAGTATGCAAGACCAAATGGCAAAAATGATAAGCGACTTGGTGGGCACCTTGAATTTCGGGTGTACATAGGCCGCCGATTTAAAGAAAAGGCCTTTTTTGGCCATAGCATAATAGATGCGGGCAGAGGTAAGGATGGTCGAATTGGTGCAGCCCGCTGTCGTTAGGACGATGAGTATTGAAATGGCGAGAGCGCCCCCATCCCCCATGAACTTTCGGATGACCTCCACAGCTGCCACGCCATTTTCAGAGTTGGCAACGGCCATCATTTCATCAATTGGCATTACGTAAAGGTAGGCCATGTTCACCAGCACATAAATGGCCATGACAATAAGCACCCCGAAAATGAGGATTTTGGGGATGTTCTTGTGCGGGTCCTTGATTTCGTCACCGACAAAGCCGATGTTAATCCAACCTTCATACGCCCAGAACGAGGCCAACATGGTGATGAACAGCACTTTTAGGAACCCGAAACCTTCACCCATCTTGTCGGGAGGATAGGTGCTGGCATTTGTGGTCAGGTTGTCGAAACTGCCGCCGCTCATGGTGAAGCCCATGATGATGATGGCCAATAAACTGATGACCACGATGATGGTGATGATATTGCTGACGCTGCCGCCTTCCCTTACGCCCCGGTAGTTGATGGCAGACAACAGGATGATTAGCCCAACGGCGGCGAGTTTTACCCCCAAATTGGCGAAGGGGGTGAATATCCAAAGCACTTTCATGGTCTCCCATTCCCCACCTAACATGGGCAAGGGATAGACCGCATTCAGCGACTGTGCGAAGACGTAGGCAATGGCCGCCGTACTCGCCGATTGGATACAAGCGAAGCTCGCCCAGCCATAAAAATAGCCGTACTTCTCGCCATATATCTCCCTCAGATAAACAAAGGAACCACCGGACTCAGGCAGGAGCATGGCAATTTCCGCAAGGGAAAGCACCCCAAACAAGGTAACGATGCCCGCCAGCACCCAAGCAGCGATGAGCATCTCCGGCGACTCGCAGGCCAATGACATGGGGGCCACTTTTTTGTAAACGCCAGAACCGATGATGGAACTGATGATGAGGATGATGCCAGTGCCAAGCCCGAAATATTTGACAAGTTCCTGTTGGCCAGAAGGTTTATGGTCCATTTTTAAGCTTTGAATGAAAGTAGGGGCGAAAGATGAGAAAGTTCTTTGATTATTTTTCCAAACCTTTAGTCCCATGACTGGCCTAACAGCGTTTTGAATTTAGTTTGCTTTCATTTTCGATAAAAAACAGCATCTCAAGCTGGTTTCCATTACTTTTGTACGGCTTGGGTGCCCTGATAACAAACCCAATCGCTGCTTATGACCTCGGTTCGTTACCCAGATTTCAAGAAATACAAGTTCCGTGAACTGAAATTCTACTCCTCTACGGAATGGTTGGCTGACAACAAAAAAAAGTACCGGCAGGTGTTCGACCGTTGGGATACTTCCTACGTCTATGCTGAGCTTTCCTTTTACAACAAGTATTTTGATATTGATGATTGGGATGTGGAGGTGGAGCTGCGGTGTTATCAAATCAAGAAAACCCGCAAGGAACTGTGCGCCTTGCCATTCAAGCGGAAGGTCAGCAAATACGACAATATCGTCTATATCCGTGAAGGTTGGGGCAACAAGTCGGATGGGACTTTTTGGAAGAAGGGAACCTATGCTTGGGAGGCCTTCATCGAAGGGGAAAAAGTTGCTTCAAAATACTTTTACATAGAAGATGCTGGTGAAAATGCCTTGAAACGGGGCAACAATGGCTATATCCAAGTGAATTCCTTCAAGCTCTATGAAGGGCCTTACGATGATGTGATGGAGGAAGACCGGAAGTATTACCGCAAATTGGATGCAAACGACACCCGTTACATCTATGCAGAGATTTTGCTCAAAAACATCCATTTTGACAAGTTGTGGCAATGCGAACTTTTTGTCAAGTTTTACAATGAGGCAAGGGAATTGAAAGGACAGGTCATCCGCCTTCAAAAAATAGAGAGCAAGGACGAATACCTGAAAATAAGTGCAGGGTGGGGGAGCAACGTAAAAGGCTCATGGCGAAAAGACAAGTACACCTGCGAGCTGGTTTTCATGGACCAGATGATGGCGGCCATTTCGTTTGAGGTCGGCGAAAAATTTGAGGAGGGCATACCGCAGGTCTATTTGCCCAACCATTTAGCCCCCACTATTTTCACGCCTACAGAGGAACTGACCGAGTCTTTTGAGGAGCTGATGGCCAAGTTGGATGCCTTGGTCGGTTTGAAGGAAATCAAGCAAAAAGTACAAGAGCATGCCCGTTATATCCAGTTTTTGCAGCTTCGCAAAAACGCAGGATTTGAAGAAAAGGAGACCATCAACGTCCACTCCGTCTTCATCGGCAACCCGGGCACGGGCAAGACGACTGTAGCCAAGATGATGGGGCGGCTGTACCGCAAAATGGGCCTGTTGTCCAATGGCCATGTTCACGTCGTTGACCGTGTGGATTTGGTGGGCGAGTACATTGGTCAGACTGCCCCGAAAGTAAAAGATGCCATCGAAAAAGCTCGTGGCGGTGTGCTCTTCATTGACGAAGCCTACGCACTTGCACGAACAGCTGATGATACGAAGGACTTTGGTCGGGAGGTCATCGAAATCCTGATGAAGGAAATGAGCGATGGGAAAGGGGACATTGCGGTCATTGCCGCAGGCTACCCAAAAGAAATGGCCAAGTTCCTCGACAGCAACCCCGGATTGAAATCCCGTTTCCGGCACCATTTTGAGTTTACGGATTACTTACCGCAAGAGCTTTCCCAAATTGCATTTTATGCTTGCCAAGAAAAAGAGGTCAAGCTGACTACTGAGGCCAAGACCCGAATTGATGAAATCATCATCAATGCCTACCGGGACAGGGACAGGAGTTTTGGCAATGCCCGTTTCGTCTATGATTTGATTGAAAAAGCAAAGATAAACCTTGGCCTCCGTGTCATGGCGACCGAAGACCCTGTCAGTTTGGGCAAGGAAACCCTCGAAACAATCCTTTTTGAAGACGTTTCCAATATTGCCTTTAAACAAAGCAAGGAACTGCCTTTGATTCCGATTGACGAGGAGTTATTGAAAGAGTCCATAGCAGAATTGAACAAGCTGATAGGCTTGGAAAAGGTACGTTCGCAAATCGTAGAACACGTCAGGTTGGTGCGCTACTATCGTGAAACGAACCGGGATGTGCTCAACAGCTTCTTTCTGCACACGGTATTGATTGGCAATCCAGGCACTGGCAAAACGACCGTTGCACGCATTCTGACCAAAATATACAAGGCGCTCGGCATACTGGAAAGGGGCCACATGGTTGAGACTGACCGACAAGGGCTTGTGGCTGGGTTCGTGGGCCAGACAGCCAACAAAACAGCCGAGAAAATAGACGAGGCAATGGGCGGCGTGCTGTTCATTGATGAGGCTTACTCTCTTTCTCAAAAAAGCAACACAGGCAATGACTTTGGCGATGAGGCCATCCAAACCATCTTGAAGCGGATGGAGGACCGCCGTGGGCAGTTCTTTGTTTTCGTGGCAGGCTATCCAGATAATATGGAGGCTTTCCTAAAGGCTAATCCCGGTCTCAGCAGCCGTTTCGATAAGGTGCTGAAATTCGAGGACTATACGGCAGAAGACTTGTTGAAGATTGCCCTTCAAATGTTGGAAGAAAAGGGCATACTGCCTGCCCCTGAAGCAGAAGAGCACCTAACTTCTTACATGAAGTTCCTATACAACTACCGGGATAAGTATTTCGGAAATGCCCGAACGGTAAGGCAAGTGGTGACAGAAGCCATCAAGAATCAGAATTTGAGGTTGGCTGCCCTCTCGCCTGACGAGCGTGAGAACATTTCCTCCAATATCCTGATTCTTGAGGATGTCATTGACTTCAAATTGGATACCAGCACCTTCATCTTCAACAAAAAAGGCATCGGCTTTCGGCGCAGTGGCGATTAGGCTGCCACGTACATCACTTCTTTCACTGCCTTGACGATTTTGGTCGGATTTGGCAGGTACTCCTCTACCAATGTTGGCGCATAACCTAGGGAGGTATCCGCTGAGTTGACCCTTGTTACTGGAGCGTCCAAATGGTCAAAAGCATATTTCTGGACTTGATAGGCGATTTCCGAAGAAACCCCAAACATTGGCCAAGATTCGTCCACTACCACCAAGCGGTTGGTTTTCTTGACGGAAGCTACTATCGTATCCATGTCCAATGGACGAATGGTGCGCAGGTCAATCACCTCGGCAGAAATGCCCATGCCTTCCAAAACCTCGGCTGCTTTCAGCGCTTCAAGTACCATTTTGTTAAAGGAAACGATGGTCACATCCGAACCGGTCCTTCGAACGGCTGCAACACCGATGGGCACGAGGTATTCCCCATCGGGCACTGGACCTTTATGGCCGTATAGAACCTCAGATTCCATCATGCAAACTGGGTCGTTGTCCCGAATTGCCGATTTGATAAGCCCTTTGGCATCGGCTGGGTCAATGCAGGAGATGACCTTCAGGCCGGGTACGTTGCCCATCCAACTTTCAAAGGTCTGTGAGTGCTGTTGTGCCAATTGTCCAGCAGCCCCTGAAGGTCCCCTGAACAGGATTGGGCAGGTAAAATCACCCGCAGATTGAGAAAGGGTCTTTGCTGCGTTGTTCACGATCTGATCGAAGGCCAAAACGGCAAAATTCCAGGTCATGAATTCAACGATTGGACGGAGGCCGTTCATGGCTGCACCCACCCCGATTCCTGCAAAGCCAAGTTCTGCTATCGGTGTATCAATGACCCGGCGTGGGCCAAACTCCTCAAGCATGCCTTTTGTGACCTTATAAGCCCCGTTGTACTCCGCTACTTCTTCTCCCATGATGAACACGTTGTCATCACGCCTCATTTCTTCGGACATGCCCTCACGCAGGGCTTCCCTTAATTGAAGTTCTCTTGCCATTGAAAAATTTGATTTAATGCCGCCAAAACTGGCAATTCGGATGCAAAGGTATTTTGTAGATGCAAACTTTTCGTCAAAAAAATGGAAATGATTGCAAAAGAAAATTCTAAAAATGGGTGAAAATTATGGCCTCAATTGCGATTTGTTTTAGCTTTCGATAAAGTCCGAAATTAAATCGCAATTTTTTTTAACTTTCAAAATTTAATAACGAACTTTGGCGTGCAAACTACAATTCCTTATCCACTATGCCCGCATTCAACATCAGAACATTGCTAATTGTTGCAGCCTTTTTTTCGCTCTCTGCTTGCGAGGAGGTGGTTGACCTACCATTTGATATTGAACCCACCATTGAGATAAAAAGCCACCTTTCTGAAACTGGGTTGGTTGCCCAGGTTCTGATGGCAAATACTGAAGCTGACGACCAATCCAATGAGTACATTGATGATGCAGTTGTAAAGGTGTACGATGCGGACGACTTACTTCATGTGTTGGAATTGTTTAAAGATGAAGGTGGTTTACCCTGTTTCAAAACCAAGAATTGGATGCCAGAATTCGATAAAGAGTACACCTTGGTAGTTGAAGTCGAGGGATTCAAAACAGTAACTGCTAAAACCATTGCACCCAAACCAGTCAACATTGAGGAGGCTCATTTTGACCCAACTTTGACATCTGATGATGCGTCTGAGATTGTAAATGTGCAGTTCGATGTTTCCTTTAACATAAATGACCCTGCACTAACTGCTAACTATTACCACTTGTCCTTTTACCAAGAGTTGTATGATTACACATTTGACAGCAATGGAAGTCCTGTCGTGTTGAACAATTCCGTGGAACTTGCAAGAATTTTCATCAACGAGGTGGATGAAACAGGGCCGGCTGAGAGGTATAAAAACAGTGATTTCCTTTTCAGTGATGAAAGTTTTAACGGGCAGGTTTTAAGGCTATCATTTGAGGGAAGCTTTGAATACAACAAATCTAAAAAGCAACCGGGGCAGTTTTTTGTTGAATTGCGAACGGTTTCTGAGGATTATTATAAGTCTAAAAAATCAGAGCAAAACCTTCCATGGAGTGACGATGATATAGTCAAAGGAGATGTCATATTCAACAACACAAATAATGGGGTTGGAACTTTTACAGGTTTCACATCCAACAAAAACAGGTTCAACCTACAAGGTTGAGCACTCCTTTTTTCCGACAAAGTTTGATTGACTTTGCAACAATCCTTTGAAGAAATTCCAACCACTGATTTTATTCTTGCAGGATTTTCAAAGTTTGCGATAAATAATGAAGAAACGTCGGTAGCATCAATCAGGATGCTACCGACGTTTTTTTTTAATGATTGTTACAGCAAAGAAAAATCAACAGAGAAAATCATCGCAGAAACTCTACTTGGTCGCTTATTGGGGTACGTGGCTAATGGCCGAACTCTTGTAACAAAAAACGGTAATGAGCTCAAAAATAGTTGGTGGTGTTAAGGAAAAGCATCTTTAAATTACCACGGCAAATCCGAAGGGGAAGCAGGCTCTGCTGGAGAGCAACCTGCCAGCAATAGGATTTGCGGACATACTGGACAAAGTCCGAGAGGCAGTGGCAACCCCGCTGCCTCTTTTTTTGGACATTGTACAGGCGTCCCCATGGCTAAAAAAACTCATGTCCTGCGGGCGTTCTTGAGGTGGAGGTACCACCGGATGAACTGCCTTCGGTGGCCTTGCGAAAGGCCACGGTGGATGCTCAGGTTGTCCTTCAAGTGTCCAAAGAACGACTCCAGCCCGTTGGTGGACTTGGGTATGGCCGGGTTGTCGAGGTAGTGGAATAGGTTGGGCATGGCGCCGAGGACATGGGAAACGGCCTGGTGCAACTGTTTGTGGGTGTACCACTTCTTGCCCGTTGCCTCACTCACCGACTGCTCGTACACAAAGCCTCGGTTTCGCTCCAACCAGCCGTCGAACTCCAGGCGCCACGCCAAGCGGTCGTTGTGCGTCTGGATGAGCGGCAGTTTGGCGACTATCGCCTTCAACTCGCTGGAAATCAACAACTTGGGCTTCTTGCGGAGCCATGTGGCCACCTGCCTTTGTACGTGCACGACGCACCGCTGCACCGCTACCTCCGGGTAAACCTTGCGGATGGCCCGCAACAGTGACCGGTGGCCGTCGCAGGTGATGCTCTCTACCTCCACGCCCAGCATCATAAGGTTCTCAAGGTCTTCCTTCATCTCCCCGTAATCCTCCTTACTGGAAAAACGGTAAAGCTGCGTGTAGCGCACGTCGCTGTCGTAGTACAGAACCAGGCACAGGTCGTTCGTGAAATAGGTGCCGTCAACCAGCAGGTGCACACGCTCCCTTGGCTTGATTCGAAAGGTCGGCGCACGCCCCAGCCATTCCGCAAAGAGCCGCTTGAGGCTTGAAACGCTGTGCCCGCTGTCCCTTGACAGCAGCTTCAGCGTCTGGCGCTCAATCACCCACTTCTCGAACCAGACGAACTGGTTGCTACGCTTTACGGACTTGTTCTGGTGCGTGAAAAAGAGGCCACAATTCTTGCAGCGGAAACGCTGCTTTCCGCTCTGTTTGCCCCAGCAAATGACTTCAAAACTGCCACAGGACCAACAAGACTTTTTTTGACATAGAAATAAATTTCAAACGAGTTTCATCATACATGATGAAACTCGTTCTAAATCAATTGGTTACAGCGGTTTTACCAACTATTTTTGACCATTATACCCAAAAAACTAAATGGCGGGGTGGGCAGCATAACTGCCCACTCCGCCATTTAGTCTTTTTGGTCGAAACGGAAAAAATGCTTGGAGGATGTTTCGCCCATGCTGATGAATATCAACATGGTGGTTAAGAAATTACCTATCCGATAAATCCTAAACCTCCAATTTCAAAATATGCAATGGATACTGGTCGGGACGAAGCTCTACGAAGTTCCAGTCATTGAACCAGTGGTAAGTCTCTCCTGTGAGCAAGTCATTAACTTCAAGATTGAACCATTTGCCCCTTAGTCCAAGCAAATCTTTTGGCACCTCTATATGGCCAGTGAGATTGTGGGTGGGGTCAAGGCTGATAATGCACCAGATAATGTTCTTTAGGTCTTTGGTTGCCCTGACAAAACTGATAATTCTGTCGTTGTCAGTTCCAGTAAAGGCTAAATTGAACATGTTGTGCATGGCGGGGTTCTCCTTCCTGATTTTGTTTATTTTAGTAATGAAATCAGTAACCCTATTCTGTTTTGCCCAATCATGCGTGGCGACTTCGTATTTTTCTGAATGATTGTACCTTTCCTTGCTGCCAGGAAAGCGTTGGTTGTAC